>Ga0302325_10020768_pt1 | contig 13763 bp, 5 predicted proteins | sample Palsa_T0_2_FD_201948 | JGI IMG/M metagenome (GOLD analysis project Ga0302325, IMG submission 201948) | Peat permafrost microbial communities from Stordalen Mire near Abisko, Sweden - Palsa_T0_2 | ecosystem: Environmental > Terrestrial > Soil > Palsa > Peat permafrost | place: Sweden: Abisko... | reverse complement strand
AGATTCACAAACTACTACATGGACGTAGAGGTTGTTTTGCATACATTGGCTTTTTCCCAAGGCAACGAAGAGGACGGTGCTGCAACTCCCTTAAGTGCGACCTCCAGCACACAGCTCTTTATCGACGGAGTCAATGTCACTGGCAACCGACTCTTCGGATTACCCCCAACCGAGCCCACTTACCTCTGTAACTGGGACTTTGCTGTAGGTTCTGTAACTGGCGAATGCACAACGGAATTCTTTGGTCGACTGGCCAGTGGCGCGAGAGCATTTGTATTTTCCTTTGATGATGACGAGAACGCACTTCCTCCGCTTTTCGAGGCAGTCTTGCACGATATTACATTCCTTAGAGCCTATGTTGACTCGGTTCGTGTATGGTTGCATGTGGACGAAGCTGCTTTCCTTCTTTCAACCTCGACCATATCAGTGAACTTCAAGGATTGGGCGGGATCACATTATTCGAAGAAGCTCAATCTCCAGGTTCCCAACCTATGCCTTGCCTGTGTGGACGCAGAATCAGCCTCCAGACACAGATCACGAACTCAGCATCCAGTCGAGACTCATGCCATCATGCAGACAACATTATCGTTTGGCATGATTCAGAGGAAGCTCGGGTTCGAGGCGGATCGTCAGCTTCAGCAAGAGCACGTCAAACGCCACGATCAGCGGACGCATAGAACCGACTTCCTACTACACCAAGAACTTCTCGACGACTCGATGTTAGTACCAGTAGATCCTCCTGCCATGTGTGTGCCACCAGTGCCGCTCCCGGTCGTCCGGAATAGCACAGCTCATCTTGAAAGTCCCTCGATAACATCCAAGAAATCGTTCTCACGCCAACAACGGAGTTCCATGGCCCGCAAAAGCTCATTCCTCTCCATTTCAAGCTCAAGCCAGAAAAGTGAGGCCAGTATAGTTCGTCCACGGAGCTTGCTGAGAATGAGTGACTCACAGACTGCTGGATCGCGCTCCCGCAGTTTACAAACCAGTGCTGGTCCTGGGCGCCGCATTCCGCTCAGGGATCCATCTGCTGCTTCAACGGGCCGACAGTCATCTTTTTATAGTGCTGTCGGCGATCACAGGGGGTTGCCACCGTCCAGTGTAATATTTTCCAGTTCATATATTGCCCCCTACTTTCCCCTAGAGGGAGTAGACCCCGACATAAAAGATCTGCCAGAGGTTCGCGGGGATCTGGACGATGAGCTCTTTCCAAGAGACACTCATCTCGGTTTGGATGACATCCAGCCCGACAGGGTCGACGATAATGCCACGCATGTCAGCTTTATCCTCGAATGTCCTACAGGTATTAGCGGCGTATTTAATCCAAAAGCTGCCCACGCAATGGCAGGATTGGTTTCTGCACTTCAGGCGGTCGATCCGGTTGACCTTTTAGATGAGCTTCAGATTGATTCTATGAACGAAAGATTTAATTTGAAAAAGGAGAGACTTCTCACCGGCAAGGTAGTGGATTTCTGTGTGCGCGCACCTGCTATCAACCTACGGTTCCTGAATTCCACCAGCTCTGGAAGTCCGACAAGTATGCGTCAGAATATGCATGATCAATATGACCTTGCTCTATCCAGACTTGCGATCACATCAAGGTCTGAGACTGTGGCAATTGGAGATGCTGGAACCACAGAAGGGGTCCGGAAATCTAATGTCCTTCATCTATCACTCAGATCAGCAGGTCTTGCTGCAAAGGAACGCTACAACGATATCAACGATCCACAGGCAGCAATAAATGGAGCCCTTGCGGATGTCGTCTTTTGGGCTGTGTCAGATGAAAAAACGTTAGCGAGCGTTTCGTTCAAAGGCCTCGAGGTTGCTTCTGCCAGCAGCAAGGTCGAATATCTTGCCTCTTTGCTACACCGTACAGAAGTCTTGGCAAGTGAACTTGCAGAGACATTCTCTTCACGGCTCAAACAACAGCGCAACCGTATGCAGCTATTTACCTATCTAGTTGCTACAGCTGGACAGGAGGCTGCCGACCCTCAATTTTTGACGAGGCCGTCGTATGTACTCCGATCTGCCGATGATCACTTAAGAACAAGTGACTCTTGGAAAATCATCACTCGACTCCACCACATGTATGCCAGCCTCAACCCCTCAACCCAACAAGATATAGTCATGCGATGTCTGAACAATTCGGAGAACATCCCAGAAGATGCTCGACAACAAGTTCATGCCGGCTTTGCTCAGTGGAGGAGCTGGGACCTAAACAATATCCACGAATGTCTCGTGATGGCAAAGGTCTATGGATCAACCGTTGATAGCGATCTCTCAACGCCGCCCGCACGGCCCTTCAAATTGTCCTTTAGGACCGAGGACGTTCGACTTGTATTGGACCCAGGCCCAAAACAAAACGAGGTATCTCTGTCTGGCATTACTGCCACATTAGAAAACAGGGCTTCGACATCAACCGCAGATATTGAACCTCAAGCGCACGCACAGACTGTACAAACCACGATTGTACAAGTGTTCTGCCATGACGTCTCGGTCAACCTCAATTGGGAATTATGTGAGCTGGCAGAGGATATTATGAAATTATATCACCAGAGCGAGTCTGGGTCGCTTCCAGGATCTACGACAACCCAATTACTTAACAAATCATCCCGTGCAGTAGCTAAGCCTAGGAAATATTTGCAAGTTCTGGTTGCTACTGATGACGGCTCCATCACCATCGATACTATCAACCTCAGAGCGACTTCAATAAGCAAAGGATTGAAGGGCTCTTTTGTTATGGTTGATCAAGAGACTGGCGATATTGAAAGAATGTCTACTTTGGTCCTTACTGCCGATGCCGCCACGTCAAAGATCAAAAGTCACTCGCAAGAACTGACTCTGTACCAGTTACGATTTCCAAGTATCTATGCTTCCTATGAGTCACAAATTCTGGACCAAACTCCAACGAACGTTTTGAAAATTGCTGGCAACTGTCAGCAATTGTCGTTTTTTGTTCGGCAAGATATACTAGCTTTGATTGAAGTCCTAGACCTTGTTGTTGGAGACGAAGTTGCCCAGCTTCACCGCCTCGCAAAGGATGCTCCAGCGGGGAAGCAACATCAAGTCCAGACAGAAACTCCTGTCCACAAGCCACGTCCAGTGACGAAAGTCAACGTTGCACTCTTTCTAGACATGTATCACATCAGCTTACCACTCCTGCACTCTTTGACGTATAACGTGTCAGGCGTTGTGGCCAGAGCTTCAATAGCGGCTCAGCTTCACTCAGAAATAATGTTCGATTTTGATGTTAAGGAGCATTCTCATGATATTCAAACTATTGTCGCTAACAAGGCGAAAAGTATCTCGCTCCTTCAGATGCCTCCAACTAATGGTCGAATCACGTATAGTATGTCAGAGGAAGAAAATGTCATGACGGTCTTCGCGTCAGTCGAGCCGGTTGAGCTGGATGCAGCCGCTGTTCATAGTCTTCTTACAGCCCTCAATAGGCCCGAGATTTCTAGCGTAATGGCTGATGTTCAGGACGACCTCAAAGGACTTCAAACCCATCTCGAGGAAATTTTTGGTCCGAGGAAGAAACGATCGTCCACAACACCAGCGCCGAAAAGCAAGCCGTTTATATATGATGCCCATTTGACACTAGCTGGCTTTGACGTTTTTGCCAACGCACAAGGGGATCGAAAGGATCAAGAGAGCGCACGGCTAGACTTCAACCTTGGCTGCGTGCAATTGGTAGTTGGCAACCGCCCAGAACCGAATAATCAGGTCCTTGACTTTCCAGAGTTGCGGGTCAGCCTGCGCCATATCATGTTTGAGCTTTCTCGTTTGAACAACAACACTATGGAACCTTGCGGCAATCTCACTTTCGCGGCGTTTCTCACGGCCACCTCAAAGCAAAATGACAACAGAGACGAGGTCAGATCGTTTCATCTACAGAGCAACGGCCTCGAAATCAACCTCTTTGCAGATACCGCGTCATCAGTAGTAGACATAGTGGGTCATCTACAGGATAAGATCAAAGATCTTGACTTGTCGAGAGAAAAGAAGTACCTCAGCAAGCTGCGCAAGTCAAAGCCTCGCATAGCGATCAATGATGATGTTCAAGAGGGAAGTGAAGGTAGTGCACCTGGCTCAACTATAATGTTTGCCTCCATGTATTCCTTGGAACTGCTCAATATCCAAGTCAGCTGGCTTGTAGGCACTTATGACATCGACCATTCCTCGCAACAAGAAAGAGAAAACCTCGTCTTGTCTTTAGAGCGCATCGACCTATCGACAAGAAAGGAAAATTCTGCCAGGTTGACTATTGAAGATCTTCAGTTGCAAATGGTCCCGGCATCGCATGACAAGACGCAGAGGTCTCTCAATTCGGCTCTGCTACCAGAAGTCATCTTTAATGTCGGTTATGTTTCCACTACTGACACTCGTCGGTTGGCTTTCCAGGCTGCTGGAAAGTCCCTTGATTTACGGTTGACCTCCCAATTCATCATTCCTGCGGCGGGATTGAAAAAATCAATCGCGTCTGCTGCTGATAAAGTTCAAGCAGCAGCAGCAACATGGATCACTCCAGCACCCGGCCCGCCAACAGAATCTAGCCGACGCCAGCCTTTCTTTGGCACAAAGCGAATGGAATCTCTGCTCGTCGATGCGGACTTCGCAGGTGCAGTGGTGTATCTATCCGGTAAAAGGGTGCTGGAGACATCGAATACAATTTCAGGAAGCAAAAGCAGTAGAGTTCCACAGACAGGAAAATATGGTCAGTTCACCCATACAGATGCAAGTAGCAACACAATTCTCCGGGCGCCGGGACTGGCTTGGAAAGTCGAATACAAAGACAACGGGCTCGATGATCCTTCCTTGAACGCCGAAGTCAAAGTGGACGCATCGTCGAACATTTTGTACCCGTCAGTCGTGCCACTGATCATGGAAATTTCTTCAACGGTCAAGGAAATCGTGAGTGAGGACGATAGCAAGAAGCCATTGCAACCAAAAGCATCACCACAGAAGTTCATGAGCGCAGACGATGACAATATATTGACGGCTGATCCTAGCGCAGTACTCGGCAGAACAAAGCTAAATCTTGGTCTTCGTATCTGCCGTCAAGAATTCAGTCTAAGTTGTCAGCCCATCGCTCGAGTGGCAGCAACCGCTCGATTCGATGACATCTACCTCACAATCAATACGGTCAGGTCAACCGAACACGGCCATTTCTTTGCCATCTCAGCAGCATTCACGAGGCTCCAAGCCTCTGTCCAGCACGTGTACTCGCGAGAGTCAACTGGAAGCTTTGACGTCGACACGGTATTCCTCTCGTTAATGAATAGCAAGCATGTCAGCGGTACGAGTGGGGTTTCAGCAATCTTGAAGATCAGTCCGATGAAAGTTTTGGTGAATGCAAAGCAATTACAAGATTTCTTACTTTTCCGAGAAATCTGGGTCCCACCAGAGATACGCCAGACTGCATCTCCAGCGCCAACAAGCTCAAGTTTACAATCACAAACTTACCTTGTACAACGGTACCAGCAAGTTGCAGCCACTGGAGCCTTTCCCTGGAATGCAACGGTATCAATCGCCGAGCTGGATGTTCAGCTGGATCTTGGTCAAGCGATTGGAAAGTCTGCCTTCATGATTTCGAACTTCTGGATTTCGTCAAAGAAGAATTCAGACTGGGAACAAAACCTTTGCTTGGGCTTCGACAAGGTTGGTGTTGATAGCACTGGCAGGATGAGCGGATTCGTGGCTCTGCAAGACTTCAAGATTCGCACGTCGATTCAATGGCCTGCACGTGAAATGGCTCTAAATCAGACACCACTCGTCCAAGGCTCCTTAGCATTCAGCCAATTGCGAATCAAAGCCGCTTTCGACTATCAGGCATTTTTGGTCGCAGACATAACATCGTTCAGATTCATGATGTATAACGTCAGGAATAATATTCATGCGAAGGGCGACCGACTTGTTGCAATTCTTGACGGCGAAGCTGTACAGGTTTTCTGCACCACGACCACTGCATCCCAAGCACTGGCATTGTATCAAGCCTTCCAGCGACTGGTCCAGGAGAAGAGGACAAACTACGAGACTTCACTCACGGAAATCGAAAAGTTTATGAAGCGCAAATCTGTCATTCATCCACCCTCGCCTCCAACCAAGCAGTCTCTCAGCACCGTACATGAAGACAAGGTGGCAAATTCCCCAATCTCCCTACATACGGATGTACTGGTTACACTCAAGGCTGTAAACATGGGCGCTTTCCCGAACACATTCTCGGATCACCAGGTTTTCAAACTCGAAGCTCTTGATGCGCAAGCTCGATTTGCCGTAACCATGGACAATGGAAAGATTCACAGCATCTTGGGGCTCACGCTTGGACAACTTCGAATTGGTCTTGCAGGAGTGAAGAAACCCGACCTACCAAAGTCTGTTGGCGAGATTTCAGTCGAGGACGTTGTCACCAACGCCACTGGCTCCCGTGGTGGAACCATTCTCAAAGTTCCTAAAGTTGAAGCTACCATGCAGACTTGGCAAGTACCCGGCTCAAACCACATCGACTATATCTTCAAGAGCTCTTTTGAAGGCAAGGTCGAGGTCGGCTGGAATTATTCCCGCATCAGCTATATCCGTAGCATGTGGGCTTCACACTCAAAGGCTCTAGCACAAAGACTAGGCAAGCCACTTTCTCCCTCCGCGGTCAAGATTACCGGAGTGCCAGATGAGGAGGGTGGGAAAGGAGGCGAGCAACAAAAAATTACTGCCGAGGTCAACGTGCCCCAGTCGAAGTATGATTACAACGCTCTGGAACCACCCATCATTGAAACACCTCAACTGAGGGATATGGGTGAAGCAACGCCACCGTGAGTTGATTCTTTTTCCGATTACCAATCGGCTCTGCTGACTTCCTTAGATTGGAGTGGATAGGACTTCATCGCGATAGACTACCCAATCTGACTCACCAGATTGTGATTGTGACTCTGTTGGAAGTGGCAAGTGAAGTGGAGGACGCCTATGGGAAGATCCTGGGATCTTCTTGATTCATCTCTATTGTAAATATGATGGTCAATGTATTTAGCATCCGCATAACATAGCGAAGGAGTTGAGGCGTTATATCATTTATTATTCATTCCTCCCTTGCGAAAGACAGAAAAAGCTGCACTGAAATATCCCCGATTCAGCCTTCCAACTTGGTGTGGGACAATTAAAATTAGCACCGCTTTTTCTGTCCACACCGAGCCTCCTCTCGCCAAAGAGCAAGAGCCCATGTGGAGGCCCAGTCACAGCTGTAAAAGTGAGCAGGGCGGTCGCATATTAATTTAGAACAAAGTACTTTCGTATCCGGGTCTCTGATTGCGCGTCCATGGCAATTTACCGGACGGCGATGACTCTTCGGAGAGAGGGAGAGGGAGAGAGGGAAGGAAGGAGAGAGAAATGCGTGTATGCGTGTTATACTGTAGGGTTAGCCCTCTTGCGTGCAGCTAGCACAGGTCGGAGTGTCGGCATCCGTCACAACCACAACCCCGCCCAATCTCAGGCTAGCAGGAACCCCACTATGCACCGAACAGTTCTTCCACCTCGACTCTTCTCCTGATAACCTCCACCCTCCCCATCGAAAGTATCTCGACTTTCGCTGCGAGCTCTATCTCCTGTCGCGGTTCATCCAAGGCAGTTCCAGATAGATCTGATCCTCAGGTGGTCCCTCGTTCTACCCTCGAGTCCCAACACCTTCACGCTCCGGCGTCATTGAAAAAAAAACCCCTCAATTAATCAGCTTTCCGAAGCAACACCGCCACCATGGTCAAGTAAGTGCATTTCTGTCCTTTGATCTATTTCATGGCGTGAAGGAGACCTGCGACGGTCTAGTTATGTTGAAGATGAACTCGAATGATCCAACATCACCTATCGGAGATAAGATGATCCTCACCATGCTAACATTTGTGTGCAATGCAGTTTCACCATCGAAGAGGTCCGCGCCTTGATGGACAAGGCTACGAATGTTCGTAACATGTCCGTCATTGCTCACGTTGACCACGGAAAGTCCACCCTCACCGATTCCCTCCTCTCGAAGGCTGGTATTATCTCTGCTGCAAAGGCTGGTGATGCGCGAGCTACCGATACCCGTGCAGATGAGCAGGAGCGTGGTATCACCATCAAGTCAACTGCCATCTCTCTGTACGGAAACTTGGCAGACGATGCGGATCTCAAGGACATTGTCGGCCAGAAGACCGATGGCCGTGATTTCTTGATCAACTTGATCGATTCACCTGGCCATGTCGACTTCTCTTCAGAAGTCACAGCTGCTCTCCGTGTTACTGATGGTGCTCTTGTCGTTGTTGACACTATCGAAGGTGTTTGTGTGCAGACCGAGACTGTGCTCAGACAGGCTCTTGGTGAGCGTATCAAGCCCGTTGTTATCATCAACAAGGTTGATCGTGCTCTCCTCGAGTTGCAAGTCTCAAAGGAGGATCTGTACCAATCTTTTTCAAGAACCATCGAGTCCGTCAATGTCGTTATCTCCACCTACTTCGACAAGACCCTCGGTGATGTCCAGGTCTACCCATACAAGGGAACTGTTGCATTCGGCTCTGGTCTCCACGGCTGGGCTTTCACAATCAGACAATTTGCTCAGAGATATGCCAAGCGCTTTGGTGTTGACAGAAATAAGATGATGGATCGTCTCTGGGTAAGCCTTGACTAAATTATGAATTATTATTATTCTAACGAGACTATAGGGCGACAACTACTTCAACCCACACACCAAGAAGTGGACCAACAAGGGAACTCATGATGGCAAGCCATTAGAGCGTGCTTTCAACCAGTTCATCCTCGACCCAATTTTCAGAATTTTCTCCGCTGTGATGAACTTCAAGAAGGATGAAATCCCAACTCTTCTTGAGAAGCTAAACATCAAGCTTTCTCCAGAAGACAAGGAGAAGGAGGGCAAGCAACTTCTAAAGGTTGTCATGCGAACTTTCCTTCCTGCCGCCGACGCCCTCATGGAGATGATGATCCTTCATTTGCCATCCCCAGTAACTGCGCAGAAGTACCGTGCCGAGACCCTCTACGAAGGTCCCCCTGATGATGAGGCTTGCATTGGTATCCGTGACTGCGATCCCAAGGCTCCTCTCATGCTTTACGTATCGAAGATGGTGCCAACCTCCGATAAGGGCCGATTTTATGCTTTCGGCCGTGTCTTCGCTGGTACTGTCCGATCTGGCCTGAAGGTCCGCATCCAGGGCCCCAACTACACTCCCGGCAAGAAGGATGATCTCTTCATCAAGGCTATCCAACGTACCGTTCTCATGATGGGAGGCAAGGTTGATCCTATTGATGATGTCCCAGCTGGTAACATTCTTGGTCTGGTTGGTATTGATCAGTTCTTGTTGAAGTCTGGTACCCTCACCACCAGCGACACTGCCCACAACTTGAAGGTCATGAAGTTCTCCGTCTCCCCTGTCGTTCAACGCTCCGTCGAAGTCAAGAACGCCCAAGATCTTCCCAAGCTTGTCGAAGGTCTCAAGCGTCTGTCGAAGTCCGATCCTTGCGTGTTGACCTCTATCAACGAATCCGGTGAACACGTCGTTGCCGGTGCAGGTGAGCTGCATTTGGAAATTTGCCTGAAGGATCTCGAGGAGGACCACGCCGGTGTACCACTCCGCATCTCCGACCCTGTCGTTTCGTACCGTGAGACTGTTACCGCTAAGTCGAGCATGACTGCCTTGTCGAAGTCGCCCAACAAGCACAACCGTCTTTACATGATTGCTGAGCCTCTTGATGAGGAGGTATCAAAGGAAATCGAGGCCGGTAGAATCAGCCCCCGTGATGATTTCAAGGCTCGCGCCCGTATCTTGGCTGATGATTTTGGCTGGGATGTCACCGACGCTCGTAAGATTTGGTGTTTCGGTCCTGATACTAACGGTGCCAACTTGTTGGTTGACCAGACTAAGGCCGTCCAATACTTGAACGAAATTAAGGATTCAGTGGTCTCCGGTTTCCAATGGGCCTCGAGAGAAGGACCAGTTGCCGAAGAGCCAATGAGATCGTGCCGATTCAATATCATGGATGTTACCCTGCACGCTGATGCCATCCATCGTGGTGGTGGACAACTTATCCCAACTGCTCGTCGTGTTCTCTATGCTGCCGCTCTCCTTGCTGAGCCTGGTCTCCTCGAGCCGGTCTTCTTGGTTGAGATCCAAGTACCCGAGACCGCTATGGGTGGTGTCTACGGTGTTCTTACCCGAAGACGTGGTCACGTTTTCAATGAGGAGCAACGTCCAGGAACACCTCTCTTCACCATCAAGGCCTATCTTCCTGTTATGGAGTCCTTTGGATTCAACGCCGATCTCCGCTCGCATACCTCTGGCCAAGCTTTCCCTCAATCCGTTTTCGATCATTGGCAAATTCTTCCAGGTGGATCGCCCATCGATGGTACTTCAAAGGTTGGACAAGTCGTGCAAGAGATGCGAAAGCGCAAGGGTATCAAGGTTGAGGTTCCAGGTGTCGAGAACGTATGTTTTCCTTTTCAATGCTTGGAAGAAGAACGTCTGCTAACCTCTTCTAGTACTATGACAAGCTATAGATGCATCCTATCTTCGTTGATAGATTCCCTCCTCAACTCTCTACTGTGTTGTGCATCTACCTTCAAGAAATATTGTCAGCGTCTCCGGCATATATTACAAACTTTACGAAAAACGCTCCGCCTCGATATCGATCGATCGGATTGGTGGTCGACTTGGGCACAAAAAGCAAGTTGGACGCTTTCGTGATAAATCTCCAAACGCTTTTCCTTCCTTTGCTGTTACTCACCGGCATTATGAGTTTTCATGTATGTAGCTGCATGAAAATTGAGAAATACGTCTAGAACATGATATTTTTCAGTGATATGTGCCTATACTGAGAACAGCGCTCTATTAAGTCGCAGAGCCTGTCGCCTTACACATGTTTATCCTAGGGCTACTACTCTCTGGAGTGGAGGAAACTTTGCTGTTCTCGCAAGACATGATAAAACTGGTCCGTACGCAGATCCATGATAGTGATCGTGAAAGCCAATACGCAGGATCGCTTCAATCTATAAATGGGAGATTTTTAACTCCAAACTAATGCAGTAGTTTATACATTTTGATACATTCCTGCTTCCACTAATTCCAGTGGTGCAAAACTTTCTCCCCCTCTTTTCAAGGAAGTTCAGCCATCACCTGCCTGACGATTTTCGCAACATCCCCCTTTTCCACCGGTTTCTCCCCTAACGCCTCGGGCGCAAACACCCTCTTCAACACATCTCCCATCTGCATCTTCACCCCCTCCGCCTTCATCCTTGCAATAACCTCCTCCACTGCTTCTCTGATCCGCTCCTCACCCATTGTCTCCACACCCCCTGCATATTCCTCCATGATCTTAACTTGTAAGTTCTCTTTCTCCGCCAAGTCATCTCTGCCTGCGGCCTTGAATATCTCAGAAGCGGCGCGAGAGGCGTTTGCGGATTTGCGGAGCAGGGCGAGCATTTGCATGTCAGTGTTTATGGGGGTCGAGGTCTTGGAGGCATTGAGTGTTTGCGTGAGGAGGGAGCGAAGGACGGAAAGACGGTTGGAATCTTTATTTTGCATGGCGGTTTTCATGTCTTTTCTATTGGAGGGTTAGTGGTTGTACGGAGGGGGGAGATGGGCTTCAAGAGCTTGCCTTAGTTTCAAGAGCATAGGAGGTGTGGTTGTGGTGTTGGTTGCGTAGCAGCGCGTGCAGAGCCGCGGGGCCCTGAGCATTGATCTGGGAATCATCGCCGTAGAGAATTGATGTTATTTCCAGAAGGATAAGACGTTGTGGTGCAGCTCAATTGATTTTTGTTATGCTGCTGATGATCTTCCGATCTTCAGAATATATCCGCCTCGAGCCTCGCTTGCCAACGGCTTTCATCCACATGAATGTCTCTCATCCTCTCGGTAGGGAAGGAAACGACAAACTACGCCAGCAGATAGCCAGAAACGCGGTTCTGTCTTCTTCTCCGTGCGAACATGGTTGATATTGACGCTGATGCTGTCACGATTCTGTATAGCCTTGGAAGGCAAGAGGAATTGAATTGTAAGTTGCTCTCGCGCTCACATGGCCTCCCCACTCCCCGCATCTCCCACCGCCAAACCTGAAAGCTTGCGAGGACCGGAGATATTGAGACCTCGCCCTTCTGGTGCGGGCGTTGCAGTCAATTGCTCTAGAGAGACTCCAATTGTTCCGAGACTGCAAAACATTTCAGACCCCTCGTCACTGGGATTACTGAGAGCCTTGGTGGCGAAGGTCACATGGCTGTCACGTTTAGTTGCCGCCCAGCTCTCCTAGGTACATGCTGGCATATGCCTCACCCTTTCAAGAGTTCTAAAATGGTCACCTGGGCTTAAAATCTTGCATCCTCGCGTCACGGCCTCTCCTTTTATTTCCTCCTTTCCATCCGCTCCGCTGCTTGGTGGCAAATGCTGACCCTATGCCCAGACGATACTTGGTTTCGTTGAAAGGAGCCACATTTCACTGAAATCACAATAATACTCAACCACCGCCCCCAAGAACTTTACATTTCCATTTCCACAGCCGCTCTCCTTTATCAAGCATGGCTTCCGTTAATTCATCTCCCAGCAAACCTCAATTCCACCTCCTGGACATCCCGGCCGACGAAGAGCTGCAACGAGGTCGCAAAAGACGTCGAAGCTCAGGTGCTTCACCACCAACGCATCTCACATCCAATGGCTCAACCAATCTTCGAGGCCGTGGACGACGCCGTTCAGTGTCCCAATCCAATTCCTTCACCAAATCGCCATTTGAAGAGTGTGCTCGGTCCGCGTCCCCAGGAAGAAAATCTCCAGGCAAGAAGTATCAGAAGAAGTTGGCGGGTGTAAGGAGCAGGTTGGAGAAAAAGAGGAGAAGCCAATCTCCTAGTCGGAGCCGGAGCATGGGGCAGGAGGGAAAGGGAACGCCGAAGCCGAGACGGAGACAGAGAACTAGGACCCGTAGTAGGAGTCATGTGGCAGAGAAGAAAGAGGAAAAGGTTGGAGAGGAAAAGAGTGTTGGGAAGGAGGTGATTGAGCAAGCTGTTGCGGATTGAGAGTCACGATTCACTTGCCTGGATGGGCATATTGATAGGGAAGAACACAAAAAACAGTGTGCTTGCATTTTTGTTGGTAAGTGGTGTCTGAGAAGGGATCTAGGCATGGCTAAGGGATCTGCTTTCTTCCGGAACATGGAGTGGAAAGTGGGAGTTCAAATCAAAGGCGTTTCAATTACTTGCTGTATCCTTCACATGGATTGGCTGGCTGGAAAATATCAAAAATATGTCTACTACTAGTCATTCTCATTGGACTTTGAAGTTCATTCTCCGTCATACGCTAGGTGATTGAGGGGTGCTTAGGCTGGGGTTGAGAGGTAGTCAAGATCTGGGGTTCGGTGCTGTGAATATCTTAATATCTCTGGGGCATTAACAATTTGGACTTGAAAGTCACTAATGACCTCCGCCAGTTTCCAGAGTCTGGTGGACAATCCACACTGCTGGGGCAGAAAGACTGAGACCTGAAGTCTTCGTTCTTGAACACATGGGATTGAGCGGTTCTCCTTCGTGCACTTGCCCAATGGGGACTCCGAGTGCTCCATCTACTCCGGATTATTGCGGCAAAAGAGTAAGATTCCAAACATCTTTAAGCATTTGTGATTTCTGAACTCTAAGACTACATGGAGCCTTGGAGTGTCAGTTGGTTGAGCAGTTGTTCCAATTCATGAAGAAGGGTAAAAATGATTGAAGTTGTCTGCTCCTCTAATTATTAGGGAGTTCCTCTAGCTATATA
>Ga0302325_10020767_pt1 | contig 13763 bp, 7 predicted proteins | sample Palsa_T0_2_FD_201948 | JGI IMG/M metagenome (GOLD analysis project Ga0302325, IMG submission 201948) | Peat permafrost microbial communities from Stordalen Mire near Abisko, Sweden - Palsa_T0_2 | ecosystem: Environmental > Terrestrial > Soil > Palsa > Peat permafrost | place: Sweden: Abisko... | reverse complement strand
CAGGCGAATATCTCGGCAGGGGCCAAAGTGAGGCCAATCGCCAGGCTGCTGATCACGGGTAATGTGCTTTTCCGTTTGAACGATGCCGGCCTGCACTTCAAGCCGTCGCCGTTAATCGGCGTGTCTTACACGTTCTGAGCGCAATTACCGGATAGAAGTGATGTGCCAGGAACTGCCCGGCGCACCGTCTTTCTGCAAAGTCATCGTCACCTTGGATTTTGCCGATGCAGTGGTTGTGATTTGCTGCTCAAAGGTGACGACTGCCACATTCCCGGCTACTTCGGGACCTCGGGTTATGACGTAAGTTAACGTGACCTTGCCCGCGTCGTGGAAAGCTGTGCGCAACCCACTTACCTGTTTTGGGCTCATCTCTGGCCAAAGCTCCTGGAGCCCGGCCAGATTTTTGTTGTCATAGGCAGATTTATAACCGTCCAGAACGCTCCGAATCGCGTTCAGGTCATCACTAGTGTCGGGAGTCTTCGCTGTGGCAGGCTGAGGCGGAGCGACAGCCTCGGGCGCTTGGGGGGCCGGGGCCTTTGCGGGCGCTGGAACGAGCTTGGCAAGCTGTGCGGTTGCTTCCTCCCTGTGCCTGCCTGAGGGGTAGCTGCCCAAGTAGCCCTTGATACTGCCGGCATCCCCCTTGCGGATGGCCTCCCGCCAGCTAAGATCGTCGAGCAGAGCCGTCGCCCGGTCATGATATTGACCGCCTGGATTTTGGTCGAGAAACCTTTTGACCTGGATTGGATCTGTCGTGTTCTGGATGGCCTCCCACTGCAGCCGCGCGATCTCCGCCAGCGCAGCCGGAAGGTGCGGACCGGCTGGTGACGCGTACTTCGCCGCATATTCCTGGAAACCTTGAAGGCTTCCGCTGCTGCTGGCCTTCGCCCAGGAGAGTTCCTCGAGCTTAGCTTCGGCCTGCCCCCGGAAGGAGGAATTTGGATAACGGCGGAGGAAGTCTTCGAAGCCGGCAGCGTCGGCCGTGTTGTTGATACGGTTCCAGGCAGTCTGCTCTTCTGACGTCGCCGGAGCAGGCTGTTTGAAGTCTGTACGGTTCAGCACCAAGGTTGCATTCGCTTTGAACTGACGTGGGTCCGCGAGCAACTCTTGATGTCCGGACAGGAGCCGCAGGCGATGCGAGCCGGGCGTCAGCTCCCAGGTGCCGGGGGGTCCACTCGCCGGAAGTCGAACGTCATCTACAAACAATTGATCACCGGGACGGACTCCCTGGAGGACCAGCCGGGCCATGACCGGTGTTTGGCTGGGCCCGGCAGGAACGGGTGGTTGGGGAGGGGGTTCCGGGGCCAGCTGGAACGAAATTGACGCTATAGGTCGCTCCCGGCGATAGCTGAAAGCTGCAGTGTGGGGTCGTGCACTTGCGCCCATCTACCTCCACCTCCGCGCCGGCAGGAAAACTTTCGACCGTCAGGACGGAAAGGTGCGGCCGGCTTACCAACCGGGTCAGCAGAGCCATCATCACCAACAGCGAGGCGACCAGGACCGAGGAAATAAGCAGCAGTCTGCGCCGCCTCCATGCTGGGCGCTGCTCAACCTGGAGTTGACGCTGCTCGATCTTTTGTTGATTCGCTATTTGCCGCTCGGTCGATTTCTGGGCCGTAGACAGCAGCTTCTCGAGCTGTATATGCCCAGGCCATTGCTGGCGGGCGACTTCAAGCAGGGCTACGGCCTCTACATAGCGACCCTTTTTTAAAAGATCTGTCCCCTTATCAATTGCAGCCTGCATTGCAGCCTTCTGCGCGGCTGCCAGGCGCTGGGTTTCTTGTTCTGCTTCGATCTGCTGTCGGCACGCCAACAACAAAGAACGTAGTTGTTCGCTTTCCGGATACTTCGCGGTAGCCTCTTCCAGGGCGCTCAACGCCTTTGCGGCTTGCTTTAACTCCAGCAGCCGGGTAGAGGCCTTAATCTCAAGATCGATTGCAGAAGCACGGGCCAAGGCCTCGTTTCTTGCTTGTTGCGCGCGCTCCCAACTGTTTTCTGCCCTGAGCAGCATCCCGTGGAGCTCTACACTCTCAGGAAAGCTCTTGACCAACTCCTGCAACTTCTTTACCAGGGAGGCTGCGTCTGTGGCTCCACGCTCCGCGGTCGAGGACGCCGGATCCTTAGATAATCCTTCGAGCTCGCTCTGCAGCAGCTTTGCACGTGCAGAGCGCACGTCAGTGTCTATCTGTTCATAGAGAGCCACAATCGTTTGGTCAGCGGCATGCTTGTCCCTGATCTGTACCGCATGGTGTTTGATCAGGTCCAGCTCAGCCGGCGTAAGAGCCTGACCGATCGAGGCGTCGAGCGAACTCAATTCCTGGCAGATGAGGTCGTGTTCGATCCGGCGGCCATGAACCTGCGCGGAAACGCGGCCAATTGTCTCCTGAAGGTCGTCAAGTTCGGGGTAGGCAGAGGCAAGGCGTTGGGCGTCCGCGAGTTGTTGCTCCGCCTTCTCAACACTCACGGCCTGAAGTGCGCTGTGTGCGATCTGGTCGACCTCACCTTGCAAGCGCGAGATCGTCTGACGGCGAGCCTCCGCTGCCGCTTTTACCCGGTCGAGAGCGATTGTGACTTCCGGCTCTCCCGCCGCCGCGGAGGCGACAGAATGGGCATTACTAATGAGTTGCGACACTCCTGCGACCGAACGGGCGCGAGCACAGGAACTCTCCAGCTGCTCCATTTCGGCAACCAGGGCTCGCCGTTGCGCCACGCGGCGATTCACTTCATACTCGATCTGTTGAACCAGGGCGCCGACTTGCGGCTCCATCGAGAAGAAAGCCGATATCTGAGCCGCTCGCTGCAATAGATCAGTCGACTCACTAAGCCGAACTTGCTTCACCGATCCGGCTATTTTAGTCAGCTCGGCAATGATTCTCTCGTGTTCCTCTCCGCGTGCATCGAGCGCGCGTGCAACCTCATCGCAGGCATGCTGAACCTTTCGCTCGTGAGGAAACTCCGCCTTAACCTCCTGCAAGCGCATCTTCGCCCGCGCCCTTAAGGTTGGGTCAAAAGACTCCTCGACGCTCTTCCTGAGGTCCTGCAGTTCCGTCGATATTTGCGTCTTATTGAGCTGGCGGCCACGAACTTCCTCGAATATCGGATCGAACGACCTGCGGATGGTCTCATCGAACTCGACGCCCATCAGCATCTGCCTCAGTTGAGAGGCGAGACTTTCAAGGTTATCTACCTCGTCCCGTTCATCAAGCGCTTTTCGTAGTGTCGCCGCCTGGCGTTGCGCCGCCTGGATTTGCATCAGGGCGCGCTCCGAGGCTTCTTTTTGAGCCAGAGAGACCTGATCCTGAGATTGCCGCTCCGATTCGGTCCGCGCCAGCGACAACAACGCTTCCAGATTTGGCTCCGCGGGATGTTTTTGCAATGCAGCTTGGAGCAATCGGATAGCCTCGCTGAACTCGCCACGATCCAGCAATTCCTTCGCCGCCAGACTCTGGTCCTGAACAAACCTCCGCCGCTCGGCGATATCTCTCTGCTTTTCGGCGATCGATTTCAACCGTTGCAGGGTCGGTTCATTGGGAAAACTCCCGAGCCCAACTTCACAAATGGTGTAAGCGGACGAAAAGTCTTCCGCACGTAGCGCACCATGAATCTGGTCTGTCAACTCAAGCAGACTCTTACGACGCTGCTCCTGATCCTGGCCCCGGTTCGCCCATTGCAGCAACTCGCGCACATTCGAGTCGGAGGGGTCCAACTGCTCGGCTTTGCGCAAAGACTCGATCGCGTCCCCGAACTGGCGATGGGCGATGCCTTGCCGTGCGCTATCCACCAAACCTTGTACCTGCAGCCGGCGTGATCGCTCGGACAACTCTTTGTCGATGATTTCTGCCAGGGCTCTGGCTTCGGCCCCGTTCGAATCAAGAGTAAGAGCGGCGCCCACCGCCTCGCGTGCCTCATCGAAATCTCCCGCATACAGAGCAGATTCCGCCCGGCGGAGCGATTCGCGGACCGTTTTACCCAGCGAAATCGCGCTTTGTATTTCTTCTCGCAGCGCAACCGAAACCTGGTCGGCAGGATCCAGTTGCAGGGCTTGTTCGGCGCAGGCAAGCGCCTCTTCGAACTGCTGACCGGCAAGAGCCACCTGGGCCTGGGAACGCATCTGAACGACCTGCGAAGAACGCTGTTGTTCTTGGATCGCCTTGCGCACTTCCGCCAGCATGCGATTCGCCTGATCGTGGTGGCGGTCAAGACGAAGGATCTCCTGCAAGTGGCCCTTGACTCTTTCCAGGTCGCCGCGCTGCATTGCCGATTCGGCCCTCTGCATGAAATCAGCAGCCATACCCTGCTTGATTGTCTTTTGTATCTGCAGCAGATCAAAGCCAAGTTCCTCGGCTGTCTGATATCTGTCGTGTTTCTTTTTGGCCAGCGCCCTGCTTACGCATGCCTCGAGCTCGGGTGGAACGTCGCCCAAGTAGGTTGCTAGGGGGGCGGGGTCTTCGCGCAGAATCTTGACGAAAACCGCTGCCGCCTCGTGTCCTTCAAACGGCAGCGCATAGGTTAGTAGCTCATAGAGCATTACGCCCACCGAAAAAATATCGGTACGAGCATCGATGGGGGCGGAGTTGATCTGCTCTGGCGACAGGTAGGATAAGCTGCCTAAAAGTTGTCCGGTTTGCAGGGTTGAGGTTTCAACGCCAACCACCCTGGCAATGCCAAAATCGACGATCTTCGCGGTGCCGTCGGTTAAGAGGATGACGTTGGCGGGCTTTATGTCGCGATGGATAACCTGCGGCTTTCGATCATGAGCGTGTTGCAGCCCATCGCAGACCTGGACGACCAACTCCAGCTTGTCGACGATCGGCATGGAGCGGCGCTCTGCGATGACGCGCGATACAGGCTCGCCATCCAGGCACTCCATCACCAGGTATGGGTTTCCGTCCTGCTCTCCGCTCTCGTAAACGGTTACTATGTTCCGGTGTTGCAGGCTTGCGGTGGCGCGTAATTCCCGGTTGAAAAATTGCTCCAACTGGTGCACCTTGCCGGGGCCTGCCTCCGACCGCTTGAGCATCTTGATGGCTACGGTTCGATTTAACGCAGCATCGCGCGCGCGATAGACGATGCCCATCCCTCCCGAACCGATGACATCGATCACGACGTACTTGCCGATCTTCTGTATTAGAGGATCAGAACTTTTATTCAAACCGCTCTTGGCGACCTCCACTGGACACGAGCTTTACATCACAACTGTCGTTTGATCCGCAGCGCAAAATCGTATTTCGGCGCGGTTTGGTTGAATAAGCACCATCATCGGCCGGAGTTTTTACAAGGAACTATAGTAAACCCAAGCCTCAGGCTCCACCCCAACCGATTTATTGCCGCTCTTGCAGCGAGCATACTATCTGCAAAATCCGGCTCTTGCGCAGGACCGCCGCCGGTACGGGCGGGACGACAAGTAGTTTGCAAATTCGGCGTCGCAATCAAAAAAGGCTTCCTGGAAGGAGCCGACCTGAGATAGTGCATCGGCGTTGCCTACCGTTACAAGGCTCATAAGTCCATTCAGCAGCCGGGTTTCATACGCAATTTGAAACGGAGATGGCAACGTCTAGGTGAACGGTCGATTCGAACCTGGCGTGAATCGGTAACCAGAACGAGCGTTACGTGGAGGCACCTCCTTTTTCGGTTCGCTTCTAGTGTGTTGAGGGGATATCAACGGTCCGGTACCCCGCCTATGATCAGTCTCTTGCCGAGCGCTCAAGCCCGCCCGACGGGCCGCCACCGGCCCTTCCATAAAAGGAGAAAATATGGTCTCTTCACCTGCCATTTCACCTGAGAAAACACGAACGATTGATCCTGAAAAACTGAATGCGCTGCTGGCGCAGGCGGTGCAGGACATGGGCGCGGCTATGCACGCGCCGCTCATCGTTATCGGAGACAAGCTGGGACTTTACCGGGCCATGGGAAACTGCCTGCCGGTGACCGCCGCGCAGCTTGCCGCGCGCACTGGCACAGCGGAGCGTTATATACGCGAGTGGTTGAACGCCAATGCGGCCGGTCACTTCGTGGAGTATGACGCGGAAAACGACATGTACTTCATGACCCCGGAACAAGCGCTCGCGCTGGCCCAGCAAGATTCCCCGATCCACCTTCCGGGCTTCTATCACATGCTGGCTTCATTGATGAAAGACGAGGAAAAGATCACCCAGATTTATCGCACGGGCAAGGGCATGGGTTGGCATGAGCACGAGAAGGGCTTGTTTGAAGGCTGCGAGCGATTCTTCCGGCCGACCTATCTGGTGAACCTGGTCTCGACCTGGATTCCGGCCCTGGATGGAGTCGAGGAGAAGCTAAAGGCGGGAGCCCTGGTGGCTGACATCGGGTGCGGGCACGGTGCGTCCACGCTGTTAATGGCGAAAGCCTATCCCAGGTCGCGTTTCTTTGGCTTTGACTACCATGCGCCTTCCATCGAAACCGCCCGCAAGAAAGCGCTGGAGGCTGGGGTGAGCGGCCGGGTGGCGTTCCAGGTGGCGGGATCAAAGGTGTTTCCCGGGGCGGGCTACGACCTGGTGGCGTTTTTCGACTGTCTGCATGACATGGGCGATCCGGCGGGTGCGGCACGGCACGTCCGCGAGTCGCTGGCGCCTGGAGGCACGTGGATGATCGTGGAGCCGTTTGCGCATGACGAGATCGCTGCGAATCTGAACCCGATCGGGCGCATCCTGTACTCCGCGTCGGCATCGATTTGCGTGCCCTGTTCGCTCTCCCAGGAAGTAGCGCTTGGCCTCGGCGCGCAAGCCGGTCCTGCAAATATAGAGAAGGTGGTGCGCAGCGGCGGCTTTACACGCTTCCACAAGGCAACTGAGACGCCCTTCAATATGGTGTTTGAGGCCCGCGCCTGACATGCTTTCAGGCAACATGCTTTGCTTGCGGTCTCCGCAATGACGTTGGTGTGGGTTACCGGCAGCGGACGCGCTGGCCCAGGGGCAAACCGGTAAACCGCACAACAAGGGCGATTCTCCACCGACCCATTCCATCGTTTCTTTCGGGGGAAGGTTCGATGAATTGGAAACGGGGAGAATCGCCGCTATTACTTGCAACTCCCGTTGACGACCCGGCTGAACTCGACTTTGAGACCTGGGAATCATGCCCGGCAAAAATAAACCCCTGCTTACCCAAACTAAGCGAAACCAAATGAATCTATATAGATGTGGACACTAATTACCCCAATTCGCTCCAGACCGTGCACCAGCCCTCTGAGCAGACCGGACTTAATTAGCTAATTTCGCCTATTTCGCAAAATCCACCGTCGCTGGAATGTAGAAACACCAGCGTTCGCCGCCGCGCGGCGGGAAACCGCGGCGAATCCGCTGGTGGCGAACCTTGCAGCGGTGGTAGTAAGGTTGTCTTTATGCGCGCGCGAGTCTGGCCTGCGGTTGCGGTATCCTTTGGCGCTCTGCTCTTGTTCTCTACAGTCCTGGCGTGGCTCGTCTCGCACGAGGCCGCCCGGATTCACGAGCACACCAGGACGGCGCACCAGGTTTACCAGAAAGCGGATGATGCGATCTCAGACATACAGGCAAATATCAACAAGGGAGCCCTGATAGAACAGAGCGGTTTCAGCAACCCAGATAGTGTTGAGACCAGGAAGAGGATCTCTGATCTGCAGCAGATCACCAAAAACGACTGTGCCACCCTGATTGACCTGATCGGTGCCAGCCAAAGATCCCAGATCCTTGCCCTGGAGCAAGGCCTGGATGAGTACTGGGGCTCCATTCAGAAGAGCCTGAGCACGGCGAGAACGCAGCACGAGCAGCAAATCCTCTTCAGTGAGCTGGAGAACCAACCGGAACGAGTTCTCGATCTTGCCGGCCGTATCGATGCGCTCAACCAGGGAAGGCTGGCCCGTGAGGAGCGGGAGATTGAGAGCCAGCAAATCACGCTGCGCCACTATGCCATCGCAGCGACCCTGCTCCTTCTCTTACTGGAGTGCGCGATTGCTGTATTCAGTACTGCATATATGTACCGGCTGGACAGGATCTCTGAGGCAGAGAGGCAGCGTGCCGAGAATGCAGAGCAGGAACTCCGCCGTTTATCCAACCAGCTGGTGCGCGTGCAGGAGGAGGAAAGAAAAACCATCTCTCGCGAGCTTCACGACGAGGTCGGCCAGATCCTGACCGGCTTGCGTATGGAATTGGGAACGCTGTCGCATTACGATCCGGATGGCGAATTCCGGCAGCGGCTGGAAAGCGTAAAACGACTGGCCGAAGAGGCGCTTCGTTCGGTGAGGAATCTCGCTTTATTGGTGCGCCCTTCCATGCTCGATGATCTGGGACTAGGCCCGGCCTTGCACTGGCAGGCGAAGGAGTTCTCCCGCCGATGCGGCGTACCAGTCTCAGTAAATATTGAAGGCAATTTCGCCCACCTGCCTGAGCCGCTTCGATTGTGTTTATACCGTGCTGTGCAGGAGGCCATGACCAACTGCGGCAAGCATGCCGACGCCAGCCACATCAGGGTCATCGTCAAGCAGGACGAGACGCGAGTGATTGCCTCGGTACAGGACGATGGCCGGGGGTTTGATGCGCTTCTCACCACCCGCGGTCTCGGTTTGATGGGTATGACGGAGCGAGTGCGAGCCCTGCAAGGGCGTATGTCTGTGGCGTCGGAGCCCGGTAACGGAACATTGATCAGCCTCGAATTGCCGGCGAGGCTCGATCCGAGCCTATCCTGATGACCGCTTTTCCCCGATCCTGCATGCGCCTCCTGTCATTTAGGCCGGGCGGTAGTGTCTCCAGGGGATTTGTTTCGGGCTCTCTTCCGTCTATTGTCGTCTTACACCATGGTTTTTATTCGAAGGCGGCGGGACAGAATGGTAAATCTCTTGCAGAGCGTCCAGGAAAGCGAGTCTAAAGTTCGCAAAGCCGATGGCTTACAGAAAGCAAAAGAAAGCATGAGATTCAAGGTGCTCATTGCTGACGACCACGGGGTTGTGCGAAAGGGCCTGCGGCTCCTTCTGGAGCAATATTCTGAGCTTGAGGTCATAGGGGAAGCGGCCAATGGCCGTGACGCAGTGACCATGGCCGCGACGCTTTCGCCGCAAATCGTCGTCATGGATGTCGCCATGCCGATACTGAACGGCATCGAAGCAGCGGAGCAGATCATCAATGCGAATAGCAACATCGGCATCATCATTCTCACCATGCATGCAGATGAGAGCTACCTGTTGCGGGCGCTCAATGTAGGGATCAAGGGTTACCTGCTGAAGGAATCCGCGGAAGAAGACCTGCTGTTGGCGATAAGGTCGGTGGCGCGCGGAAAACCATTTTTCAGCCGGGCGATTAATGAGACCCTGCTTGAGGATTACATGCGAGTGCTTAAGCAGCAGGGGCTCTCCGACACATTTCACCTTCTCACCGCCCGGGAAAAAGAAGTGCTCCAACTCCTTGCCGAAGGAAAAACAAACAAAGAAGTGGCCACGCTGCTGGACTTAAGCCCATACACAGTGGAGAGCCACCGAACCAACCTGATGCAGAAACTTAATGTCCACAATACTGCTGAGATCGTTCTTTACGCGGTCCGCAAGCGGCTGGTTAGCTGATCCTGGTTTTCTGATTCTGGTTCTCAATGGGCCCCGGATTAACTCTTCATAACTCAAACGTAATAGGGACTGTTTTTAAGCAGGGGCGCACCGCTCACGTGCGCCCCGAGGGACAAGTATGTTCAGACGAGGTGATGTGTTCGACAACCCGATAACCGGCGAGCGAGCTACCATCCGGCTGGGTACCCGCGAAACCACGGGCGAACGGTTGGTCGTCGACCTGGATCTGCGGGGAACCGGCTTTGGTTCCGCTCTGCATTTCCACCCATCGATCCACGAGCGGCTGACGGTGTTAGGCGGCCACGTGGGCATCAATGTCGACGGAGTGACTACGGTCGCCAAATTGGGTAAGACCATGGATATCCCCGCCGGGGTGGGTCATCGGTTCTGGAATGCCGGAATCTATGAGGCAAAGCTAACCATTGATATGCGCCCGGCGAATCGATTCGTAGCCTATAAATTCGAAGCCTTCATGCGCAATATGATCGGCCTGGCCCAGGATGGCAAGACTGATGCAAAGGGGATGCCGAATCTGCTGCAGCGTGCGCTGATGGCCACTGAATTCGCGGATGCCATCCGCTTCTCGAGTCCCCCAGGGTTTATGCAGGCAATACTATTTCCGATGCTTGGGCCAGTCGGGCGTTGGAGAGGCTACAGGCCCTCTTATAACGAGTATGTGTTCCGGTCGCCTGCGGAACGGCTTCAAAATGAAGCGACGATGCCTATCCTGAAGCACTCATAAGAGATCGAAAGCTGGTCTCGTCTCGCCCGCTTCTTGACTGCAACACCTCCTTGGATGCCGGGCGCCATGCCGTCTGTCACAGCAGTGACGAAAGTCCCATTTATGTTTCTTCGGGACCCCGCCGATAGTTACCCCATGGGGAGACGGCAAATTGCTCCTTGAACGCTACCACGTTCCCGATCTGTCCGCCGCCCCAGTGAAGAGAAGAAGACAACAGTTCCGCTGAATTTCTTGTTCGAGCATGGGGTGTCAGGAGCTTGACGCGGTCTCGTCGGACCGCACAGCACGCACCCCGGTAGATTTTGGATTGGGAAGGGTGTTGCTATGGCTGAAAATGATTTGATCAGGACCGGGATTAGGGGCCTGGATGCGATCCTCCTGGGAGGAATTCCCAGGAGCAACGTGATTGTGGTTCAGGGTGTGACCGGAAGTGGAAAGACCCTGCTGGGCACGGAGTTTATTTATCGTGGGATCGTTGAAGCAAAAGAGCCAGGCCTCATCATCGTGTTCGAGGCAAATCCCGGCAAACTGATCCGCGACGCCGCGGCTTTTGGCTGGAACCTGGAGGAGCTTCAGGCACAAGGGAAGTTACATATTATCTTCACCAGCCCGGAGGTGTTCAATCAGGAATTGCTCCGAGCCGACAGCTTGCTGCTCGAAACCGTGAAAGAAATGGGCGCCAGGCGGATTTTTGTAGACGGCATCAACCTGTTAGGCCGGCTGCTCGGCAGGAAATCTGAAACCGGCTACCGTGAACTGCTGCATCAACTCATCGAGTCGTTGGATCGGGAAAATCTGACCGCCATGTTTTCCTTTGAAACGGGCACGTCGCCCGAAGCACTTGCCCCATTGGAAATGACCGATTTTCTGGTTGATACGGTGATCCAGTTAGGCCGTGAAGGAGTAGGGCGGCGCACCCACCGCAGCCTGGAAATCTTGAAGAGCCGGGGTCAGGACTTCGATAGTGGCAAGCACACTCTACGCATTACCGGGGGCCATGGTCTGGAGGTATTCCGCCGCGTTCAGGCGCCTCTCCGTCCCAGCGCGAACCAGCCCACTTCCAGCAACATGCGGTCGGTCATTGGGGTGGACGCCGTCGATACGCTTATCGGTGGAGGCATCTTCGATGGATCCACCACCATGGTCGTCGGAGTCTCAGGCGTGGGCAAGACCGTGCTGAGCACACAGATGCTGCGGGAGGGGTCGCTGCGGCAGAAAACCAGAGGTCTGTACATCTCGCTCGATGAGCACCCGGCACAAGTTATCCGTAATGCCCAGACCCTGGGATTGAACTTGCAAGAGCAGGTGGCTGACGGGACCATCAAGATCATGTTCGAGAGTCCGCAAGAGATCGAAATCGACGCCCACTACGCCCACATCATCGAGCTCATCGAAAAGCATGACATACAACGCATGGTGATCGATGGGATGACGAGCTACAGCTCCGCGATCAAAGAAGTCGATGTCTACCGAGATTTTTTCCATGCCATCGTGGCCTACAGCAAGCAGCGCTTGATGACCACCTTCTTCAATTATGAGAACCCGGAGTTTCTTGGCATCTCATCCTACATGCCCGACTTTCCCCTCAGCTCCATCGTGGATAATCTCATCCTGTTGAGCCTGGTGGAAATCAACAACTCGCTCCACCGTTGCATTACGGTCGTCAAGTCACGCGGGTCTAAACACTCTTTCGATACGCGCGAGTATGTGATCGGCCAGGGAGGCATCACTCTGTTGCCACTGGAACAGAGTGTGGTCGCTACCGTGTCCCTGCAGGATTATTCCAGCCTCTTGAGCCGCGCGCCCACCAGATTCACCGTCCCCAAGCGGACCATCGGCTCGCTTGCCCTGCAGGATGCAAGATGACTGCGGAATCGCCTGAAGGGGTTGACGCAGGCGAGTGTTCTTCTTTGCCGCTTCCGAATGGCTCTCCCTATGGCAGCGGCTCGACGTTGATCCATCGCACTATCGAACTGTCGCCCCAACTGCGCGCCGACTTGCTGAATACGGAGGCGTGGAGCGAAATTCTGGTGACCTATGGCCAGACTATGAAAATAGCAGTTGCCTTGACCGACGAACAGGGCCAAATATTGGGAGAATGTCATAATCCTCAACCCATATGGAAGCTGATCAATGACCACGCACCCGCTACCCTTGCCGGATGCCCCTTCTGCGTAGGCCGGCCCTGTTCGGCGGTTGCTGAGGCGTTGCAAACGGGCAACGCGGTGATGGTGCATGACCGGGTTGGTTTGACCCATGTCGCAGTCCCGCTCTCCTTGGGCACGCAACATTTGGGGGCCATCGTTGCCGGGCAGGTGTTCGATCGATATCCCGAATCCATCCCACTCGAGCGGGTGGCAAAGGACTTTGATCTTCCCGTGCAGCGGCTTTGGGATGTGGCCAGGAAGCAGGTCCCGGTCAGCAGAACCTTGCTGCAGGCATCCGGCCAGTTGCTTCGTGCGCTCGGTCACGCATTTCTGCGGCAACGCTACGCCGCAATCCTCGAAGCCAAGCTGACGGAGAACAACGAACGCTTTCGATTCCTGGTGGAGGGGGTGAAGGATCACGCGCTTTTTACCGTGGGCCTGACGGGACAGGTGACCAGCTGGAATCGCGGGGCAGGCCGGCTGCTGGGTTTTGTGGAAGCCGAGATCGTGGGCCGGCACTTCTCTTGCATCTTCGATGCGGAAGATATTCGCAATCGCCTGCCGGAGAGACAGCTGCATAAAGCTCTGCAAACCGGCTGGGCAGAAGCTGAGGGATGGCATCTCCGGGGGAACCTTCAGCGGTTCTGGGCAAGTGTCAGCATTACAACCATAGAGCACCAGGCGGGTCCGGCTCGGGGCTTTGCCATCCTGGTGCAGGATCTGACCGAGCGCAGGAAAATCGCGACCGCATTGGAGGAGGCGCGGCAAGAGCGGGCACACTTGCAGGAAAAATTTATTTCTCACGTCTCACACGAACTCCGCACTCCCCTCACAGCGATCTATTTCTTCCTGACCAATCTATTGGACGGACTACTCGGTGAGTTGAATTCCGATCAGCGCGAGCACATGACGTTGGCCCTCGACAATGTCAAACAATTAAAAGAAATGGTCAACGATCTTCTCGATATAACCCGGGTTGAAACCCATAAACTGGTGATCGAGCCCCAGCACGCGAGCCCGGCCAAGCTCATCGCCGGGGCACTCAACACATGCCTTACCAACGCGGCCGCGAAAAATATCAACCTGGGGTTTGAGGGTGGTTCGCCGCTCCCCTTCGTTTTGGCTGAGCCCACACGAGTAAGGCAAATCCTCATCAACCTGATCGATAACGGAATCAAATTTACTCCCGAAGGGGGGACGGTCACTGTTCACGCCCAGCTCTTTGCCGAAGATAACGGCTTTTTGCGTTTTTGGGTTGCCGACACTGGCTGCGGAATCAGCCCTGAAAATTGCGCTCTCGTCTTTGATCGCCTGGCGCAGGTAAAAAGCTCCA
>Ga0302325_10020766_pt1 | contig 13763 bp, 12 predicted proteins | sample Palsa_T0_2_FD_201948 | JGI IMG/M metagenome (GOLD analysis project Ga0302325, IMG submission 201948) | Peat permafrost microbial communities from Stordalen Mire near Abisko, Sweden - Palsa_T0_2 | ecosystem: Environmental > Terrestrial > Soil > Palsa > Peat permafrost | place: Sweden: Abisko... | reverse complement strand
GCGCTGTAGCGCCCGCCGATGTTCGGGTCTCCGGCGAACGTCCGCCGGAAGGCGTGCTTGGCGGCGAGCGCTTCCAGGCCCGAGCCGGGGTCTGTGATCGCGACGAACCTATTGCCCTCCTCGACAAGCGAGAAGAAGTGCGCGAACAGCGATAGCGGCTCGATCGTGCCGCCGGACTTCGAGGAGACGACGAACAGCGTTCGTTGGAGGTCCACCGCGCTCTCGATCGCGCGGATCCTGGCGGCGTCGGTCGAGTCCAGCACGTGCAACCGCGCGCGGTGGTTCCCGGTGCCGGCGAACGAGCGGCGCAGGACCTCCGGGGCGAGCGAGGAGCCACCCATTCCCAGCAGGACGATGTCTTCCAGTTCGTCGTCGTGCGCCTCCGCGGCGAACAGCTCCAGATCGCCGAGCTCCCCGAGCATGCGCTCGGAGATCGTCAGCCAGCCGAGGCGGTTGGCGATCTCCGGGGTACCGGAGGGACCCCAGAGCGTGGCGTCTTCGCGGGCGATCCGGCCGGCTACATCCTCCTCGGAGGCCCGTGCGAGCTTATCCGCGACGGCGGCCTGTAGAGCGTCGGGAAGGCGGGCCTCGACGGTGAGGTTGGGATCGCTCACGCCAGGATCGTAGTCGGCTTGGGCGCTCGTGTAGGTTTCGCCAGGATATGAGCCCCGATCAACCGACACAACTGCCGGATCGCAACCTTGCCCTGGAGCTCGTGCGCGTGACCGAGGCGGCCGCGCTGGCGGCGGCGCCGCTGGTGGGGATGGGCGACAAGCTGGCGGCCGATCAGGCCGCGGTCGACGGCATGCGCTACGCGCTGCGCTCGGTTTCGATGGACGGGCTGGTGGTGATCGGCGAGGGCGAGAAGGACGAGGCGCCGATGCTCTACAACGGCGAGCAGATCGGCGACGGCTCCCCACCGCAGGTCGACATCGCCGTCGACCCGCTGGAGGGAACGACGCTCGCGGCACACGGGATGCCGAGCGCGCTCGCGGTGATCGCGCTGTCGGCCCGTGGCACGATGTTCGACCCGGGGCCGTGCGTGTATATGGAGAAGATGGCGGGCTCTCCCGAGATCGCCGACCTGCTTGACCTCGACCGTCCGGTCACCGAGACGGTGAAGCTGATCGCCGAGCGCAAGGGCACCCAGGTCCGCGACGTGATGGTCGTGGTGCTCGACCGCCCGCGCCACGAGGAGACCGTAAAGGCGATCCGCGAGGCGGGCGCCCGCGTGCGGCTGATCGCCCACGGAGATGTGTCGGCGTCGTTGCTGGCGGTTACCGAGCGCTCGCCGGTCGATCTGCTGTGGGGCATCGGCGGCACCCCCGAGGGCGTGATCTCCGCGGCGGCGATCAAGTGCCTGGGTGGGCAGCTGCTGGGCCGGGTGTGGCCGCGCGACGAGCAGGAGCGCACGGCGGCGCTGGAGGCGGGGTACGACCTGACGCGGGTGCTCGACCGCGACGACCTGGTGGCGGGCGAGGACGTGTTCTTCTCGGCGACTGGGATCACCGACGGCGACGTGCTGCAGGGTGTGCGCTACCCGAGCGCCGGTGGCGCGACGACGGAGTCGCTGGTGATGCGCACGCGCTCGGGCACCGTGCGGCGGATCCGCGCGCAGCACGACCGTGCGAAGCTGCGGGCGGTCAGCGGCGGCGACGAGCGCCTCGGCTGATCACCGCCCCACCGGCAGGTGCTCTTCCTCGCTCGGCGGCGTCGGGTCGGGCACGTCCTCAATGCGCGCGAAGCGGCCGACTCGGGACTCGGCCAGGTCAAGGCGGGCGAGCGAGCGCAGAAAGCCGTGGGTCACGATCACGTGGATCCGCGACTGGGTCTCGTTGTAGAGGAAGCGCCCGATGCCGGAGGCGATCGCGGGGTAGAAGTTGGCGACCTCGACCTCGACGTGAAGGCGCGCGCGGGCGGGATCCTCGCTGTCGCAGCGGCGCACGTCGATCTGCAGGTAGCCGTCCTTTTGCCGTCCGGCCCGAGCGACCAACAGGCCCCGGGCGATGCGCCAGCGGACGACCCCGCGGTGCGCGTCCATCTCGTATTCGGGCGCGCGGAAGGTGAGCAGCTTCAGCGGCCGGAAGAGCAGCACCACCGAGCGTTCACCCTCGGTGTACTTCACACGGATCAGGCCGAGGGTGACACGGGTGAGAAAGCGCCAGTAGGTGCGCGCGAGCCGCTCCAGGTGCGGTGGCGTCCAGATCTGGCGCAGAGCGTCCTCGGGCAGGTAGAGATCTGCCGCCTGCACGGAGCGCACCGCGCCCGTGCGCTCGTCTGTGGAGGTGTCGTCTGCGAGATTGACGATTGTCGCGATCTTCATCACCTGCAGGCTATCTCCGCGTCCGCGCGCGCTCTGTCCGCGCTCGCTGTGTCTGATGCATCGGAGTGGCATCGCCGGTAGATGCGGCAAGCGAAAGGCTCGTGTCCGCGGTTGCTGATATCCAAGGTCTGTGAGCGAAGACCTCCTGGACCCGCGCAGCGCCGAACGCCTTACGCGCGCGACGCGCGCGGCTCAGACGCTGAGCGAGACGTTGTGGGAGGCGCTGCTACAGGAGCTGAGCGACCCTCGTGGGCAGCGGGTGACCGAGCTATCCGAGCAGCTTGGCGAGGTGGCAGCGATCGTCGCCTCGCTGGCGCGGGTGGAGGTCCGCGGGCGGGAGGAGCCTGCCGAGCCTGTAAAGCCGGAGTCGCGTGTCGCACGAGCGACGACATACGGCAAGCCGTTCTCGGAGGAGCCCGCACCGCCCCGGGAGCCGCCAGAGACCCAGGCGTCGCCCTCCTCTGCTGTGCTCATCGACGAACTGGCTCCCACGGCGGCAGAGTCGCATACGCAGGCTAGGCCGCAGATCGAGATCAGAGACGAACGTCGCGAGGAGGGACCCTCCGCATGGATCGGGTCGATCGGACGCTGGCTGGAGCGCTACGAGCGAGACGCGGCACCGTTCGCGGTGTTGCTCGTCGAGCTCATCGACATCGAGCGCCTACGTCATGCCGAGCCTCCGGAGGAGATGTCCCGGATGACGAGCCTCCTCGAGGATGCGCTCGCGCGGGGGTTGCGCCCGGCCGATTCGCTCACGCGCGAGCGCCCGGGCAGATATTGGCTCCTCGTGCCGCAGACCGACCAGACCGGCGCGCAGCTGCTGGCGGAGCGGATCACGCGCGCGGTGAGATCCTCGGCGAGTCATCGAGGCACGCCATTGGAGGTGGCAGTGGGTATGGCGGTGTGCCCCGATCATGGACGCCAGGCCTCAGAGCTGGCCGCGCACGCAGATGTGGGTCTCTACGCCGCGCGCCGCGAGTCGCGCATGGGAGCTCGTCCGCGTTGATAGTTCGGCTCAGCCCGCGGCGACGGCGCCGCCGGTGAGGGCGGCGGCGGGCGAGACGGGCGGCAGGCCGAGGGAGGGCGTGTTCGGGACGGAGCCGACGATCGCCGTGGCGATGTGGACGGTTTCTTCGATCCCGAGCGCCTGGGCGGCGGCCGCGGTCAGATCCCAGTTGGCGCCGTTGGCGTAGGGCCCGCGATCCACCACGGGCACGGTCAGACCCTGGCCGCGGTAGGTGACCTTCACGAGCGTGCCGCAGGGAAGCTTGCGGTTGGCGACGCCGACCGTGGCGGGGGTCAGGGTCTGACCGCAGGCCGTGTGCTGCCCGTAGAAGCCGGGACCGAACCAGGTCGCGATCGCGCTCTTTGGGATTTTCGTGGCCGGCGCCGGAGTTGAAGTGGCCCCCGTCGAGCCGGCAGACGGCCCGGCGGCGCCGCCGGTGCTGGCGGACGCGCCCATGGCAAGGAAGCCGGCGCAGAGCAGCGCAGCGAGCAGAGCAAGAAAGATCGTTGTAAATCGAAATCGCATCGTTATCGAGCGCCTACGGGGTGAGCTGACGGGCTCGCGGAGTCAAACGGACTGCGCTACGGCCAAACGAGGCCGATTCGCCCCAGCGGATCAAAAAGACCGATCCGCAATTGGGTCCCCCGTCTTCCACGACCTGAGTCGAGGAAGCTCGGCGTGGCCGGCAGTATACAGACCGATCAGACGGAGGTTGAGTGAACCTCGGAGGAACTCAACTAAAGCGCGGACCCACTAAGGCGCGGACCAAGGCCCAGTTGATCGGTAGATCAGTTGAGCGGCAGGCGCGCGAAGGCTTCCTTGAGCAAGCGCCCACCGGTGGAGAGACCTGACTTGGTGAGCTCGCCGGCAAGCTCGGCCGCGGAGCTCAAAAGGTCGACGCCGCCCGGCGGCTGCACCGGGCCGCTGACGGGATCGCCCTCGGTCTCGAAGCCCTGCCGGGGGGCCGGATCCTGGGGGGGCTTGGTAGCGCGCTTGGCTGCTTTCGCCGGCCGCTTCTTTGCTGTGACCTGTTTGTCCGCCGCGGTTCGCACGGGCTTCGCCTCGGCCGAGACCGTGCGACGCGCCGCGTCGCGTCGCACGCTGGAACGCTGCGGGCGGGTGCGGGGCAGGTTGGCAAGAACTCCCTCGGATGCGCGCGTATCCTTGCGCTTGGCTTTCTTCTTGGCGCTCTTCTTGGCCTTCGATCGCCCCCGACCGCTGGATGTATCGCTCATGGCGCGTTAGCATAGGGGTCCAGAAAGATGCAGCCCCGAGTTGTAACGTTGGGCAGGCTTCGGCCGTAGTGTCCGATGGAGTACGTCCTCAGCCAGAGTCCGGTGTGGTGTGCGCAGTCGCCCCCGGGTTGCCCAGCGACAGAAGAAACGGAAATCGATGTCAGTAGCAGAAATGCAGGAGCTCGATGAGGTAAAGGGCCTGCTGGCCAAAGGGCAGCAGGTGGGCGTGCTCACCTACGCGGAGATCACGACCGCGATGTCCGAGCTGGACCTGGACGAGTCCGATGTCGAGGAGCTGCACGGATTCCTGGAGAAATCCGAGATCGAGCTCGTCGAGGAGATCGACCCGGCGACGGCCGCGGCCTCGCAGGTCGAGCGCGCCCCGGACAAGCGCGGGCGGCGGAAAGCGAAAGCGGCGCTTGACCTGAAGCCGGACATGACGACCGACTCGCTGCAACTGTTCCTGAAGGACATCGGCAAGGTGCGGCTGCTGACCGCCCAGGAGGAGGTCGATCTGGCAAAGCGGATCGAGCGCGGCGACCTGGACGCGAAGCAGAAGATGGTCGAGTCGAACCTGCGGCTCGTCGTGTCGATCGCGAAGAACTACCGCAACCAGGGCCTGCCGTTCCTGGATCTGATCCAGGAGGGCACGCTCGGGCTCGTGCGGGCCGCGGAGAAGTTCGACTACCGCAAGGGCTTCAAGTTCTCCACCTACGCGACCTGGTGGATCCGCCAGGCGATCGCGCGCGCTCTGGCGGACAAGGCGCGGACGATCAGGATCCCCGTGCACGTTGTGGAGAAGCTGAACAAGATCGGACGCGCCGAGCGCAAGCTGGTGACCGAGCTTGGACGCGAGCCGACCGCCGCCGAGATCGCCGACGTCACGGGGATCGACCCGGAGGAGGTCGACTCGATCAAGCGCTCCGCGCAGGCGCCGGTGTCGCTGGAGAAGCCGGTGGGCGACGAGGAGGAGTCGGAGTTCGGGCAGTTCATCGCCGACGAGCGCGCCGAGTCGCCGTATGAGCGCGCGGCGGAGATCCTGACGAAGGAGGCGCTGAGAGAGGCGCTGGAGAACCTCAGCTACCGCGAACGGCGCGTGCTCGAGCTGCGCTACGGGCTCGGCGGCGAGCACCCGCGGACGCTCGACGAGGTGGGGCGCACGTTCAACGTGACCCGCGAGCGGATTCGCCAGATCGAGAACCAGTCTTTGAAGAAGCTGCAGTCCCTGGCGGAGGCGCAAAAGCTCCGCGACGTGGCGTAGCCCGTCCATCGAACAGCCCGGCATTCAAGCCCTAGGGCGGGATTGCCGATCTGGGGGCTATGTTCGACGTGCAAGAGGCCTTGAAGGAGCTCGTCAGGCGCGAGGGCTCGGATCTGCATTTGAAGGTGGGCAGCACGCCGCTGTACCGCGTGCACGGGCACCTGGCGCCCGAGCCGGGCGTGGACGTGCTGAGCGCGGAGGACACCGAGCGCACGCTGCACGAGCTGTTGAAGGACGAGACGAAGCTGCGTGAGTTCGGCGAGGAGCACGAGGTCGACTTCTCGTTCGAAATCGAGGGCGTGGCGCGCTACCGCATCAATGCCTTCCGCCAGCGCGGCGTGATCTCGCTGGCGTGTCGCGCGATCCCGCACAAGATCTCGACGATCGACGAGCTGTCGCTGCCGTCGGTGGTGAAGGAGTTGGCCGACGAAGAGCGCGGGATCATCCTGCTGACGGGGACGACGGGTTCGGGTAAGAGCACCACCCTGGCGGCGATGATCGACCATATAAACGAAACGACGAGCAAGCACGTCGTGACGATCGAGGACCCGATCGAGTTCGTGCACACGGACAAGAAATCGGTGATCAACCAGCGCGAGGTGGGCATGGACACGGCTTCCTTCAAGCGCGCGCTGCGCAGGGTGCTGCGCCAGGACCCGGATGTGATCCTGATCGGGGAGATGCGCGACGAGGAGACGGTGCAGACGGCGCTCTCAGCGGCCGAGACCGGACACCTCGTGCTCTCGACGATCCACACGGTGGATGCGCCCGAGTCGATCAACCGGATGCTCGACTTCTTCCCGCCGCACCAGCACGGCCAGGCGCGCAGCATGATCGCGGGCACGATCAAGGGCGTGATCTCCCAGCGGCTGGTGCCGGGCGCCGACGGTGGGCGCGTGGCGGTGTGCGAGATTCTGCGGATGACCGGCCGCGTGCGCGACATGATCGTCGACCCTTCGCAGACGGGCAAGCTGATGGAAGTGATCGCCTCGGGCAGCTACTACGGGATGCAGACCTTCGACCAGGCGCTGTTCGGTCACGTGAAGGCAGGCCGGGTGACCTTCGAGGACGCCATGAAGGTGGCGTCGAACCCGTCCGACTTCAAGCTGCTGATGCAGGCCGATGGGCGCAGGGGCACGACGATGGAGGACGTGGCGGCAGCAGAGGAGCGTCGCGAGACGAACTCTGATCCGGCGAACGACCCCCGTCCCGCACCGAGCCCGCCGCTCACTGTCGCGTAGCCGTTTTAGCCCGTCTTACTTCATTTGGTAAAGTAACGGCTGAGATGGCCGTTGACGAAACATGCCCGGTATGTCGCACCGCAGAGGTCGTGTGCGGCAAGTGGACGCTCCTGCTTGTCCGCGACTTAGCTGACGGTTGCTCGCGCTTCTGTGAGCTGGAGCGCTCGCTTCAAGGAATCAGCCCGCGCACGTTGTCGCTACGGCTGAGGGCGCTCGAGGAGGAGGGGATCGTCGAGCGACACACGTTCGGAGAGGTGCCCCCGCGCGTGGAGTACGCGCTCACGGAGAAGGGTCGGGCATTGCTGCCGATCGTCGACGGGATGCGTTCCTACGGCGAAGAGTGGCTTGGCGAAGGCAGCTCGCTCGCGCTCGCGCTCGCGGTTGCGTAGGAGCCCGTTCGGTCTGCAAGACGGGCTGCGTGCGGGCACGCCGAGCAGGAGCGGAGAACGCGGGGCCGAAGTGTGCAGACCATGCGTTCACGCCAGCTGGAGACAGCGCTCACAGAGTTTGTAGAAGAAGCGGCCGATCGACTGCAGGCGGAGATCGACGGCGGCGCGGAGGTCGGATTCGAGCTGGCCGAGAAACCTGCCCGTCGCGGCGAGAGCGCGGCACGACTGTATTGCTACCGCGCGCTAACGGGCGCGTTCATCGAACAGCACGGGACGAAGCTCGCGAGCCTGCCCGCCCACGCCGATGCGACGAGCCTGCTGGTGGACTTCGAGGGGCTCGACCGCTATCTGGTGGGGATGGGCGGGGGTGCCGATCTAGCACGGATGAAGGCCTACGCGCGAGCGGGCGCGGCGCTGAGACTGCTACTGGAGAATGTTTTCGACGAACAGACCGACTTCGACCGTCGCTCGGCGCCGGCCCAGTACCGGGAGCGTGTCGAGGGGGCCCTTGAGAGGCTCGAGCAGTCCGCGGGCGCAAGCGCGAGCGAGATGACGCTGCTGGCGACGCTGCACGGGCTAACGATCGCCTCTGAGGAGCTCGCATTGACGAAGGGCTTGACGATCGCCCAGCGGGGTGCGCTGCGCAGTGTGCCCGAGGGCGCGCAGGCGGAGGACCTGCTGGTCGTGTTCACCGCCGACGAGGGCGACATCGATGACGCGATCGCGCGCGGGCGCGAGGTGCTGAAGGACCTGCTGCGCGCGCTGCGCCTGTTCGGCGACGGTCGCGTGACGCTCGGCGCGCTCGCCTGGGCGCGGGTCGGCGCCGGCTCGTGGAATCCAGTGGCGCTCGGCGCGGGTGGCCGCCCGCACGGCATGCTGGTGGTGAGCGCTGAGCAGGAGGACGAGCTGCGCGCGTTCTGCAACCTCGTCTCCCGCCGCGCTCCCGACGGCAACGAGCTGGCCTGGGCACTGCGGCGCTTCGAGCTCGGCTGCGAGCGCGCGAGCGCATATGAGGCGCTGAGCGACCATCTGCTGGCGCTGCGCGCGCTGCTCGAGCCGGAGGGCCTCGCGAGCGGCCTCTTGGCGGGGCGGATCGCCGCGCTGTGCGCGACGCCCGAGAATCGCGCGAAGCTGACCAAGCGCATGGTCAAGGCGCAGACGCTCGAGCGCGCCGCGATTGCGGGGACGGCTGGTGAGCACGCCGCCGGGGTGAACCTAGCGCGGGATGTCGCCGACCATTTGAGAGCACTCCTGCGCGACGTGATTTGCGGCCATCTCGACCCGAACCTCGCGGCGCTCGCGGACGAGCTGTTGATCATGCCCGAGGTGCCTGAGGTGGTTGAGGCGGCCGAGGACGAGACGAGGGCGAGTGAGCCAAACGGGCACCCGCTCGACCAGCTCACGCAGAGTGCACTGCCTGTTTGAGCCCCGCACGCACTGCCTGTCTGAGGCAAGCCCAACCTGACGCGATCGAGGACGCTGTCAGGCACGCCGAGGCGCTATCAGGCGAAGAGGTAGCCGGCGATCCGGGCGAGCCCCGCTAGGTCCTGGATGTCCTCGTCCAGGTGCGGCACGATCATCGGGTTGGGCTCGTCGAGTTCTTTACGCAGGCGGGCGATCGTGTCACGGTCGCGACGGACCAGCACGTCGAAGTCCGCCAGGTTGTTGGCCGTACGCCGCGCCAGGGAATCGCCCAGCTCTCCTGTCAGCAGCGCCTCGACCTCCTCCACCGCCAGCCCGTCGAGGCCGTGCAGGTGAACGCGGTTGACGATCGCTCCGTTGCGGGCCATCCCCGCCTCTGTGAGCTGCTCCGCCAGGAACACGGCCTCGCGGGCGGGCTCATGCTCGGGTGAGGTGACGATCAGGAAGCTCGTCGTTCCTTCACGCAGGAGCTCGGCGACACCGCGGATGCGCTCGCCGAAGCCGTCGATCACGCCCGACAGCGAGCGAAAGAAGGTGGAGAGCTCGCCGAGCATGTCCACGCCGGTGACGCGCGCGAAGATTGCGAACACCAGCCCGGTGCCGCGGCCGAGAAAGCGCGCGGCGATGCCCCCGGGCGCGAGGAACACCTTCAGCGCGCGACCTTCGAGAAAGTGCAGCATGTTCTCGGGCGCCGTCAGGAAGTCGAGCGCGTTGCGCGAGGGCGGCGTGTCGAGCACGATCACGTCGAAGTCGTGTTCGGCGTTGAGCTCGTACAGCTTCGTCACGGCGCCGAGCTCCTGCACGCCGGAGACGGCTGAGGACAGCTCGCGGTAAACGGGGTTCGTCAAGATTTCCTCACGTGAGGCGTTGTCGGGGGAGAGGCGCGTGATGACATCGTCGAACGTGCGTTTGACGTCCAGCGCCATCGCCCACAGCTCACCGGGCGGCGCCACCCCCTGCGCGGCCAGTAACTCTGAGTCGATCTGGCGCGGCTCGCCGGAGAGCTCGCCGAGCCCGAGCGCGGCGGCCAGGCGCCGAGCCGGGTCGATCGTCACCACGGCAACCTTCTGCCCTCGCGCCGCCAGCCCAAACGCGAGCGCGGCCGAGGTGGTGGTCTTGCCAACGCCGCCGGCGCCAAGGCACACGCACACACGCTTGCCTTGCAAGCGCTTCGCCAGGTTCGCTGAGCGCTTGGGCATTGCAGGATCCTAGTTCTCGCCAATCCCGAGTCCCGTACACGGCAGATTCACTCGGTGACCAGCGACACTGACCCGTCTGCGGTAATCGGCGGGATGGTCTCCCAAAAAAGTCTTTCTCCCGCACATGTCCTGATGCAGGAATCGCGCATCCCTGTGCGAATAACCCCCCGATCGGCTTTCCCAATCGAGTAGGAGCCCGCTGTGGACGGTAAGGCCAGGGTCATCGCGTTCGCCAATCAGAAGGGCGGGGTGGCCAAGACGACTACCACGCTGAACCTCGCCGCCGCCTTTGCGGAGGAGGGGCATCGGGTGCTGTGCGTCGACATGGACCCGCAGGGCAACCTGACGATGTCGCAAGGCATCGATCCGGACACGCTCGAGAAATCGATGTACGACGTGCTCGTCCACAAAGTCTCGATCCGCGAGGTGATCCGCAAGCGAGAGATCGACATTGCCTGCGCCTCGATCGATCTGGCTGGGGCGGAGATCGCGATGTCGACGATGATCGGCCGCGAGCGCTCGCTGCAGAAGGCGTTCGAACCGATCCTCGAGGACTACGACTTCATCTGCATCGACACTCCTCCGAGCCTTGGATTGCTGACGATCAATGCGCTCACGGCCGCCGACAAGGTGATCGTCCCCGTGCAGTGCGAGTATTTGTCGATGCGTGGCCTCATCCAACTGCAGAACACGCTCGCGATGATCCGCGAGAACCTCAATCCCGGCGTCGACATTGAGGGTATCCTGCCGACGTTGGTCGATTCGCGCACGATCCACGCCAAGGAGGCGATCGAGATCCTCGAGGAGAACTTCGGCGACCGCGTGTTCGCCTCGCGCATCCGCAAGACGGTGCGCTTCGCCGAGGCTCCCGTCAAGGGTATGTCGGTGCTGAAGTACGAGCCCGATGGGGTCGCCGCCCAGTCCTACCGTCAGCTCGCGCAGGAGGTTCTGACTCATGGCCAATCCTAAACGCGCCTCGATGCGCGAAGGGCCGCTCGCGGCGCTGTTCAGGAAGACCGAAGGGGAGGACGGCGAGCCTGCGCCCACAGGCGAGGCGGTGCCCGCTGCCGCGGCCGCGGCGACCCCCGCGGCCGCCGCGCGGCCGGCGACACCCCATCCGCGCGAGAGCGGCCTGCCCCACCCGGGACTGAAAGCTTCAACCCAAACTGAAACTGATGAGGACGCGCGCGAGGACAGCGTGCCCACGCCGCGCGAGCGCCTGCGCCACGCCTTCTCCTCGGAGATCCCCGAGAACGTTATGGACCGTCACACACGCCCGGTGATGGACGACTATTCGCGCGAGCATCCTGCGACTGCCCCCATGGGCACCACGGGAGCGGTCGGGCAGCCCGTGATCCGCGTCGTGGGTGTCGGTGGCGCCGGCGTGAACGCGGTCAATCGGATGGTCGAGGCGGAGGTCGAGGGTGTCGAGTTCCTCGCCGTGAATACCGACCTGCAGTCGCTGCAGCAGTCGACCGCCGACGTGACACTGCACATCGGCGCTGAGTTGACGCGCGGCTTGGGCTCGGGCTCGGATGCGGAAGTCGGCCGCGCGGCGGCGATGGAGGATTACGACCGTGTGAAGGCGCTGCTGAAGGGATCGGACATGATCTTCATCACCGCGGGCGCTGGTGGCGGCACGGGGACCGGCGCGGCGCCGATCGTCGCTCGCATCTCACGCGAACTCGGCGCTTTGACGGTCGCGATCGTGACCAAGCCGTTCGGCTTCGAGGGCTCGCGCCGTGGCGAGCAGGCCGAGCGGGGCGTTGCCACACTGGCCGAGGAGGTCGACACGCTGATCGTGGTGCCGAACAACCGGCTGTTGAGCGTGCTCGACAAGCAGACCGCGATGGTCGAGGCGTTCCGCGTCGCCGACGACGTGCTGCGCCAGGGCGTGCAGGGCATTTCCGACCTCGTCACGCTGCCCGGCTTGATCAATTTGGACTTTGCCGATGTGCGCACGATCATGTCCTCCGCGGGCAATGCTCTGCTCGGCATCGGCATGGGTGCCGGCGGCGAGCACCGCGCGACCGAGGCCGCGATGCAGGCGGTCGCCTCGCCCTTGCTTGAAACCTCGATGGAGGGCGCGCGCTCGATCCTGCTGTCGATCACCGGCGGGCGCGATCTGTCGCTGTGGGAGGTCAATGAGGCCGCGAAGGCCGTCGCCGAGGCCGCGCACCCCGACGCGAACATCATCTTCGGCGCGATGGTCGACGACAAGCTCGACGACCAGGTCTGGGTCACAGTCGTCGCGACCGGCTACGGCGAGCAGGGCCGGCGCAACAGCGTCAACCGTCTGAACGAGGAGCCCGCGGGCGAGCCCCGTGTGCGGCGCACCAGTGGCGGTGCGTCTCGTCCCCCCGCTCCGCGTCGCGGCGGGCTCGCCGTGGACGAACTAGAAGTCCCTGAGTTCATCCCGAATTTGTAAGCCTCGAGACCTCTAGGCTTCGCTTGATGGGCGCAGCTGAGAAGGGTGTGGTCGCCGCCGGCCACCCGTTGACCGCCGAGGCCGGCGCGAGGGTGTTGCGGGAAGGCGGCAACGCGGTCGATGCGGCGGTGGGGGCGATGCTGACCTCGTTCGCGGCCGAGCAGCTGCTGACGGGACTCGGCGCGGGCGGATACATGCTCGTGGCTGGAGCTGGCGAGGAGCCGGCGCTGCTCGACTTCTTTGTAGAGGCGCCGTCTCGAAGATCTTCGGGCGCCGATGGGCATAACGAGGGCGCTGAGGATCGACCGCCCCCGGCCGAGCTGCGGGCGGTCGATGTGTCCTTCGGGGACGCCGCCCAGGTGTTCCACATCGGCCCGGCCTCCTGCGGCGTGTACGGGACGCCGGCGGGGGTTTGCGAGGCGATGCGGCGCTGGGGAACAGTGCCGCTACAGGAGCTGGCGGCGCCGGCGGCGCGGCTCGCGCGGGAGGGAGTGGAGCTGAACGCCGGGCAGGCCTACATCGCCAAGATCCTCGCGGACCTGCTGACCTCCACGCCCGAGTGCGCGGCGCTGTGGGCGCCGCAAGGGCAGTTGTTGAAGGAGGGTGAGCTGCTGTGCAATCCCGAGCTCGGCGATGCGCTGCTGCTGCTCGGCAAGGATGGCGCGGAGCCCTTCTACCGGGGCGAGATCGCGACGGCGGTGTCGGACTGGCTGCGAGCTCACGGCGCCGCACTGAGCAGCGAGAACCTGGCCTGCTATCGCGCGGTGGAACGCGAGCCCGTGCACGTGCGCTATCGCGAGCGCGAGGTGCTCACCAACCCGCCGCCCTCGGCCGGGGGAATACTGCTGGCCTACGCGCTGGCCCTGCTCGATCGCGGTCCCGCGCCACCGCGGTTGAGCGGCGTGGTGGAGGCGATGAAGGCCGCGCAAGGGGAGCGCACGCCGGAGTTCGTGGAGGGCTTGAGTGAGATCGGCTTTCTCGAGCGGTTCCTCTGCAAGCGCTTGGGGTCGACGACGCACATTTCGGTCCTCGATGCGCATGGGCGGGCGTGCAGCGTGACCTGTAGTAACGGCGAGGGCTCCGGCGTGCTCGTCCCGGGCACGGGGATCCATCTGAACAACATGATGGGCGAGCAGGACCTGAACCCGCTCGGTTTCCACCGCCATCCGGCGGGACGGCGGATGCCGAGCATGATGGCTCCCACGGTCGTGCTGCATGAAGGGCGGGTGGAGCTGGTGCTGGGCAGCGCCGGCTCGAAC
>Ga0302325_10020765_pt1 | contig 13763 bp, 13 predicted proteins | sample Palsa_T0_2_FD_201948 | JGI IMG/M metagenome (GOLD analysis project Ga0302325, IMG submission 201948) | Peat permafrost microbial communities from Stordalen Mire near Abisko, Sweden - Palsa_T0_2 | ecosystem: Environmental > Terrestrial > Soil > Palsa > Peat permafrost | place: Sweden: Abisko... | reverse complement strand
ACATGCAGCAGGCAGCGCGGGTCAGCGATCACACCGCGTTTTTCAACCTGGAGGCAGTCGGTAAGCCGGGCCGGTTGATCGAGATCGACGACACCGAGAAGATCTTCTCCAACCCGACCCAGAAAGCCACCGAGGACTACATCTCCGGCCGCTTCGGCTAGCCGGATTTGGCGACGGCCTCGTCCTCGGGAAAGCGCCCGGTCGCCTGGAAGATGACTCGTCGCGCCACCTCGACAGCATGATCGGCGAACCTCTCGTAAAAGCGGCCAAGCAAGGTCACGTCGACGGCTGCAGCCACGCCGTGCTTCCACTCGCGGTCCATCAGCACGGTGAACAGGTGGCTATGCAGGTCGTCCATCGCGTCGTCTTCTTCGCGGATGCGGGAGGCCTTCTCCGGGTCTCGCGACGACAGCACTTCCTGGGCGCTGTTGCCCAATTCCACTGCGAGTCTGCCCATTTCGGCGAAGTAGCCGTTAACCTCCTCGGGCAGCGCGTGCTGGGGATGGCGTCGGCGAGCGATCTTGGCGACGTGCAGCGCCAGCGCCCCCATCCGGTCGATATCGGCGACCATCTGGATCGCGCTCACAATCGACCGAAGGTCGCCGGCGACGGGCGCCTGCAGGGCAAGCAAGACGAAAGCGGACTCTTCGGCTTGGGTACTCATCTCGGCGATCTTCTCGTGGTCGGAGATGACCTGCTCGGCGAGCACCAGATCGGCCTGTAGAAGTGCCTGTGTTGCGCGCTCCATGGCAACACCGGCCAGCCCACACATCTCTCCGAGCTGTTCGGAGAGCTCAGAGAGCTGCTCGTGGTACGCGGTACGCATATCCCAAGCGTACGTTCTCAATTCTGCGTGCGGCATGAACCGGCATGAAGTGCGGTGTGAACTCGCGGTGAATGCCGGTTTACCTGCCGACTCTCGGCGGTTGTGCTACTCGCAGGTGGTATCGGCGGCGTTGGTGACCGTCAGGTCGTCGGGAAGCTTGGTCGGCGGGCTGCTGGCGCTGCGAGTGATCTGTAGGCTGACCGGTGATCCGGCCGGCGGGGGAGTGCGGACCGAGGTGAAGTCCGAGCCGAGCACCACCTGCACGACGTGACCGGTCCCGGTGATCCGCTCGACCTTGGAGTTCGCGAACGAGGCCGCGACCGTGGCGGCCGCGTTCTCGTTGCCGGGGGAGAAGAGCACCTTGGTGGTTTTGAGCGGATTCGGGTAGTCGTCGGGCGACTTGACCCGGAACCCGTGCCGCTTCAGCTGGCTGCTGGCGGTGGCGGCCAAACCGGACTTGGCGGTCGAGTTCGACACCTGCACGGTGACGTCCTGGGGCGCGGTCGTCATCTCCTGGACATTCTCAGGGTGTGGGTCGGCGGCCTGACTGGGCTGGCTCGTTTGACTGGACTGGGGGGCCTTGCTGCTCAGCGACTTGGTCGGCGGAGTCGACGTCGCGTTCATGTTGTTCTCGCCTGGCAGCCCTTCGTCGTCGATGATGGCGCTGAACAGCGCCCGCATATCGGCGGTGCGCGGCGGCTCGTCACCGTTTTCGTCGGTGATGCCGGTCGGCACGGTGACAAAGGAGACGCGGCCGGCATTCATGCCCTGCACCGACTGGCCCAGCTGGACAAGGTCCTTAGTCCTGACGTTGTCGACGTAGCTGTTGCTGACGAACATGTTCACCACGTTGTTGAGCTTGCTCAACGAGAAAAAGGTTTCCTTGGAAATCAGTGAGCGCAGCAGCGAGGACAGAAACAGCTGCTGGCGCTTGATCCGCCCGTAGTCGCCGTTGTTCTCGGTCGTGACGTTGCGGGCCCGCACGTAATTCAGCGCGGTCTTCGAGTCGATCAGCTGACGTCCGGAGTGGGCCAGCACGGTGCCCAGTTCGTAGTCCTTGAGCGGGGTGGTGCTGCATACCTCCACGCCGCCGAGCGCGTCGACCATTTTCGCGAAGCCGGCGAAGTCGACGGCGATGAAGCGATTGATGCTCAGACCGGAGAGCTTCTGGATTTCCTTCACCAGACACTTCGGTCCGCCGAAGGAGAACGTCGAGTTCAATTTCGTCTCGGTGTAGACGTTTCTGGAACCCCACTTCTTGGCGTCCGAATCGTAGATCGGGCCGTACTCGCCGGTGTCTGGATTCCACGCTTCGCACTGGATCGGCGTAATGGCCAGGTCGCGCGGGAACGACACCGCGACAACACGTTTACGGTTCGCGGGGATGTTGACCAGCATGATGGTGTCGGATCGGGCGCCGCCCGCGTCCTCGGTGCCGCCGGCGCCCATCTCGCCGTTGGCCCCGGCGCGCGAGTCCATGCCGACGACCAGGAAGTCTTCGTCGCCGAATTGCGCGTTCGGGTCGACGATGTCGCGCGACCCCAGGTCCAGCGCGCTGACTGTGTTCATTCGGTGGTTCTTCGACGTGCTCCACTGCCACGCCCCGCCAGTCATGGCCAGGGCCGCCGCGGCGATCGTGGCGACCACCAGACGGCCGGCCACCAGCATCGCGCCGTGCCGGCGGCGACGCTTTGGCGCGGGCTCGTCGTCATCCTGCTCGACATCGGGTTTTTCGACGAGGCGCGCGGGTCGCGGCCGGACCGATGTCTTCGGCAGCACGGTGGTCTGCACGACGTCGGCATTGGCGATCGACGTCTCGCGATGGATGGCATCGAGGTCGGGCAGGTCGTAGTTGTACTCGGCAGGGCTCAACCACGCGTGGGCGTCGTAGTTGTCGTCCCGCTCATCGCTGGGCGGCGGTGGTTCGGGCTCCGCTGTTTTGATGTCGGGAGCCGCATGGTGGTGCCGCGGCCGTTCTGCGACGTGGCCACCGACCTTGGCGATCAGATCAGCGACCGTGAGCCCACCGTCGGCATGGGATCCACCGTTGCCGTGGTTTTCGACGGCGACGGGCTCAGCCGGCTCGACCGGCCCCCGCGTCGCAGTTGGCCCCATCCATCGATTCACCACAGCGACCGTCTGCGTGGCGGTCCCGAACCGCTCCCACGGCGCGGCCGCTCGCGATCCAGGCGGCGTTCCGGTAAGCCCTATGTCATCGGCATCAGGGCCGTGAGTGGCTGCATCGGCGCCAGCGTCGCCGTCACTCATGTCCTACCGGCCTCCGAATCTGGTGAGGTCTCACGTGTTCGAGGGGGTGCCTCGGGGCGGCGCTGGCGATGCAGCGCAACGTATCCGCGTCGCATCGTCGTAGTAGCAGCCGTGCCGCGCTGGTGGCAACTGGGCTCGGCCACCGGCGCGTCATGCAACAAGATCCACATGGTACTGAGACAGTCCCGGAAACGCGATCCGGGGACGGCGTCAGATGGCCCGGCTTCAGCCGCCTGAGTGCATGACGTCGGCCCCGGACGGGACCGTGCAATCGTCGCGATCCGTGAGCCAGCCATCCGGCAACGCCACCCGCGCCGGTGAGCCCTGACGTCCGCGCGGCCCGCCGGCGGCGGTCGGGAACGGCGTATCGCCGTCGAGTTTGTCCAACAGACGGTCGAGTTCGTCGCGGGTCTTGACCAGCGCGAGGGCTCGCCGCAAGTCGGAGCCGGCCGAGAAACCATGCAGGTACCAGGCGATGTGTTTGCGCATGTCACGCATGCCTTTGTCCTCGCCGAAGTGGTCGCTCAGCAGCTCGCCGTGCCGACGGATGATGTCGGCGACCTCGCCCAGATTGGGCGGCGTCGGCGTCGGGCGGCCGGTGAACGCAGCCGAGAGTTCGGCGAACAGCCACGGCCGGCCCAGGCAGCCGCGACCGATGACGACGCCGTCGCAGCCGGTCACGGCCATCATGGTCAGCGCGTCGTTGGCTTCGAAGATGTCGCCGTTGCCCAGCACCGGGATGGTCTGGACGTGCTGCTTGAGCCGGGCGATCTGTTCCCAATCGGCGGTTCCCGAATAGCGCTGTGCTGCGGTGCGGGCATGCAACGCGACCGCGGCCGCGCCTTCGGATTCCGCGATGCGGCCGGCCTCGAGGTGGGTGTGGTGGTCGTCGTCGATGCCGATCCGGTATTTGACGGTCACCGGGATGTCGGTGCCTTCGGTGCCGCGCACCGCCGCCGCGACGATCTGGCCGAACAGCTGCCGCTTGTAGGGCAGCGCCGCGCCGCCGCCGCGACGCGTGACCTTGGGCACCGGGCAGCCGAAGTTCATGTCGATGTGGTCGGCGAGCCCCTCGTCGGCGATCATCTTCACCGCCGCATAAGTGGTGGCCGGGTCGACGGTGTAGAGCTGCAGCGAGCGTGGCGTCTCGTCGGCGGAGAACGTTGTCATGTGCATGGTGACCGGATGCCGCTCGACGAGGGCACGGGCGGTCACCATTTCGCAGACATACAGCCCGCTGACCGTGCCGATGCGGGCCTGCTCGAGTTCGCGGCACAACGTGCGGAAGGCGACGTTCGTTACGCCGGCCATGGGAGCCAGCACCACCGGGCTGGCCAGCGTGATAGGACCGATGCGCAAGACCGGCTACCGCCTGCTCAGGGTCAGCTTGCCCTCGGTGTTGTGCAGCTGCCTGGCCGTCATCTTCAGATCGCCCCTGCGGGCTTCCCGCTCGAGCTGGCGCTGCTTGGAGATCTCGAACTTGTCGCAGGCCTGCTCGAGCTCCTTGACCAGCACGGCAAGGTCGTCTCGCTCCCGCGCAGCCTGTCCACTGAAGTCCTCGCGCTCGAAGATGCGCCATTTCTTCAAGACGGGCATCACGACCTCATCGAGGTGGATACGCGGGTCGTAGACACCCCCGACGGCGATCATCACTGCTTTGCGGCGGAACTCCGGCACGCTGAATCCGGGCATCTTGAAGTTGCGCAGTACCCGGTGCAGCGCATGCATGGCCTTATTCGGATCGACCTCGAGGCCCGCTTCGGTGACATCGCGGTAGAAGATCATGTGCAGGTTCTCGTCCTGCGAGATCTTGGCCAGCAGCTGATCGGCGATCGGCTCATTGCAGGCCTTTCCGGTGTTGCGGTGCGAGACGCGGGTGGCCAATTCCTGGAACGTGACGTACACGATCGAGTCGAACAGGTTCTCGGACAACAGGTCGCCCTGCAGGTTCTGGCCCGGGCTGAAGCCGCGGTTGACCACCTCCAGGCGCAACTTCTCCAACTCGACCGGGTCGATCGCGCGGGTCACCACCAGATAATCGCGCAGCGCGATCCCGTGCCGGTTCTCCTCGGCAGTCCAGCGGTTGACCCACTGACCCCAAGCGCCGTCCATGCCGAAGCTCATTGCGATCTCGCGGTGATACGACGGCAGGTTGTCCTCGGTCATCAGGTTCTGCACCATCGCCACCTGCGCGATGTCGGTCAGCTTGGACTGCTCGGGCTCCCAGTCCTGGCCGCCCAGCGCATAGAAGTTCTTGCCGTCCGACCACGGGATGTAGTCGTGCGGGTTCCAGGGCTTGTGCACGCTCAGATGCCTGTTCATGTACTTCTCAACGACCGGCTCGAGTTCACGTAACAAGTCGAGGTCTTGAGGATCCGGCACAACGCCTCCCAGTTATCTGTGTCGGTCGGTTTCAGTAAATATATCTGTCTCTGCCGGTGACATTCAAGTTCCGTCTCTCTCCGGGATTCTCCGCGTCGTCGTAGCGGCCGCTGTCGCTAGTGTGCCGTAGCCCTGCTGAGCAGCATTTCCACGCAGTAGTCGATGAATTGTTCGCGGCTGGCGGCCAGCCGCCCGTCCAAGTAAGCGGTGAACAGCGCGGTGAGGCCGCCGATCAAGCTGGTGGCGATCATCTTTTGTCGCACCGGATCGCCGATCTGGGTCAACTTGCGCTGCAGCAGGTCGATGAAGTTGGGCATCCATTGCGCACCCGAGTGCACCAGGACCGGTTCCACCGCCGGGGCCAGCAAGAGCACGCGCCCGCGCACCGGGTCGTCGACCATCAGCGCGACGAATTGCTCGACGGCCTCGCGTGGCGTCGCGGCCGACGTCAACGTCGACATCGCCCTGGTGCACACATCGTCGTAGACCGCGCGCACGAACTCGTCACGGTCAGCGAAGCTCTCGTAGAAGTAGCGTTCGGTCAGTTCGGCCTGCCGACACACCGCCCGCACGGTCACCGCCGGACCGCTTGGCCCACCGAGCAGTTGCACGCCGGCGGCGACGAGTTCGTCCCGCCGCATGGCCTGGCGGTCCTCGAGGGGGATACCCGACCAGCGACGCGAGCGTTGACCGGACGGCACTTCAACTCCTAGACTCTTGTTGACAACGCATGTAGTCAGTTTGCCTGACTGGGACAGGAAATTGCACCAGTGACTCAAGATACGTCTGCGGCAGCCCCGGTTGCGTCGGGTTGCCCGGTTTCGCCGCTGGGATATGAAGCCCCGCCTCAACCACTCGGTCCCGACTCGCTGACCTGGCGGTATTTCGGTGACTGGCGCGGCATGCTGCAGGGCCCGTGGGCCGGTTCGATGCAGAACATGCATCCGCAATTGGGTGCGGCCGTCGAAGAGCACTCGACGTTCTTTCGGGAGCGCTGGCCTCGGTTGCTGCGATCGCTGTACCCGATCGGTGGTGTGGTCTTCGACGGTGATCGCGCGCCGACCACCGGGGCCGAGGTGCGCGACTACCACGTGGAAATCAAGGGCACCGATAGTCAGGGCCGGCGGTATCACGCACTGAACCCCGACGTCTTCTACTGGGCGCACTCGACGTTCTTCGTCGGCACGATTCACGTGGCCGAACGGTTCTGCGGCGGCCTCAGCGAAGCGCAGAAGCGCCAGCTGTTCGACGAGCACATCGAGTGGTACCGGATGTACGGCATGAGCATGCGCCCGGTTCCGAAGAGCTGGGAAGACTTCCAGGCGTACTGGGACCACATGTGCAGCGAGGTACTGGAGACCAACTTCGCCGCACGCGAGGTCCTTAACCTCACTGAGCTGCCGAAACCGCCTTTCGCGCAATGGATTCCTGATCGCCTGTGGGCCCTGCAGCGCAAACTGGTTGCGCCGTTCTTCGTCTGGGTGACGGTCGGGCTGTACGACCCGTCGGTGCGCAAGCTGATGGGCTACAGCTGGTCACGTCGGGACGAGTGGCTGCACCGCCGCTTCGGCGACGTCATCCGCCTGATTTTCGCCGTCGTGCCGTCGCGTTACCGCAAGCATCCACGAGCCCGGGCCGGCTTCGACCGGGCCAACGGCCGGATTCCGGCCGATACCCCGTTGGTGCAGACACCGGCCCGCAACCTGCCGCCGCTTGACGAGCGAGGCGACCCAAAGCATTACTGCCCCAACGTCGTCTGACGGTCAGGCGCCGCCGACCCACCGCTGGCCGCCATTGCGCTCGCGCCAGAAGCGGTACACCTCGACCGCCTCGTCGCGGGGGTCGTACTGCATCGGCAGTCGCCGCTGCTGCCAGTCCTTGGTGAATTCGTCATAGAAATTGGCCACCTCGAAGTATTTGCGGTCGTCGACGTAGTACGGCTCGTACTGGTCGCGAGAGGTCAGAAAGACCACCTGGTCAGGCGAGCAGTAGTACAGCGAGCCCAAACACATCGGACACGGATGGGCTAGCACGTAGATGGTGGCGCCGGTCAGATGCTCGGTGCCCAGCTTCACGCACGCCTCGCGGATGGCCAGGATTTCGGCGTGGGCGGTCGGATCATGGCTCTGGGCAACCTTATTGGCGCTTTCGGCCAGAATCTGGCCGTCCTTGACGATCACCGTCGCGAACGGTCGGCCACCCTCGATGACGTTCTGTCGAGCCAGATCAACCGTCCGCTGCGCGAAGTCCATCACGGTCCTCCATCCGAAAGCAGAGCTAATAACTAGCTGTTCTATATTATTTCTACTTAGAGTTAGGAGTTGCGGTGTCCATACGCAGCGAAAGCGACAGCTGGGATCTTGCGACGAGCGTCGGCGCGACCGCGACGATGGTGGCGGCCAACCGGGCATTGGCAGCCCAGGCCGGCTTGATTGACGACCCGTTCGCGGCACCGCTGGTGCGTGCGGTCGGCATTGACGTCTACACCCGGCTGGTGAACGGCGAGATCCCGGTTGACGACGAGACCGAATTCGATCCGTCCCGGATGGGCCGGGGGATGGCGGTCCGGACCCGGTTCTACGACAACTTCTTCCTCGACGCGACGCGCAGTGGCATCCGGCAGGCGGTCATCGTCGCGGCCGGCCTGGACGCGCGGGCCTATCGGCTGCCGTGGCCGGAGGGCACCGTCGTCTACGAGGTGGACATGCCGAATGTGATCGAGTTCAAAACCTCGACACTGAGCAAGCTCGGTGCCGAGCCGACGGCGGAGCGCCGCACCGTCGCCGTCGATTTGCGCGACGACTGGCCTGCGGCACTACGGGCCGCCGGCTTTGATCCGCAGGCCCCGTCGGTATGGAGCGCCGAAGGTCTGGTGGTCTACCTGCCGCCCGAGGCCCAAGACGCGCTGTTCGGCAGCATCACCGCGCTGAGTGCGCCGCGGAGTCAGCTGGCCTCTGAGTTCGTACCTGACACAACGGTTTTCAATGATCCGCGCTGGCGTAGCCACCACGATCGGATGAGCGAGCTGGGTTTCGAGATCGACCTCAACGACTTGGTGTACCACTACGAGCGCAGCCACATCATCGAAGATCTCACCAGGCGCGGCTGGCAGGTGACCCATCGCACCGTCGCTGAAATGCATGCCGCCAACGGCTTCCAGTACGCCGACGACGAGGTCGCGCAAGCGTTCGCCGACATCACTTATCTCAACGCCGTGCGGAGCTGACCAGAGGCCAGAACTCAGTCGGTGAAGTCGATCCTGACCGACACCGGAGTCGTCTCCAACGCCTTGGCGACTTTGGATCCCACCAGCCCGAATTTGCGACCGCGCGCCGCGACGTCGTCGTCAGGTCTGAATTCCGCTACCCCGGCACGCCACTGATTTCCTTGTCGCACACGAATATTAGGGTTATCGACAATGTTTCGGCCCCACCCGGAGCGGGTGCCGTGCTGACAGATGACCCACGCCCCGTCGTGGTCGAATTGCACCGAAACGGGAACGCGCCGCAGCTGGCCGGTCTTGCGGCCGACGGTCTCCAGTTCGGTGGCCATCGCGGTGCGCAGCCCCAGTTTGCTCAGCCCTTTAACTGCAGGATTGAGCAAGCGACCGACGGCGCGCTCTCGTCGGAATTTCCGCAACGTTTTGTCATGGTCGCTGTTCGTCACGGCAATCTCCGATTCTGGTCCGATTAGCTCGTTGACGTAACGCTAGTAGACCAATCGGTATAGTTCAACCCATGTCCGCGCGCGAAACTCTTGTGGCCAGCATCACGGGATTGATCCAACGGCGAGGCGTCGCCGGAACGGGTCTCAATGCCCTACTCGAGGACAGTGGCGTCGCGCGCAGAACCGTGTACCTGAATTTCCCTGGTGGCAAAGCGGAACTGGTGACCGAAGCCACCCGGATCGCCGGACAAGCATTGAGCGCGGTGATCCGCTCGGCCGACAACGGGGACGACCCGAGCCTGGCGGTCCGCACCTTCATCGATCAGTGGAAGGCGCAGTTGCGCGCCACTGAGATGCAGGCCGGCTGCCCGATAGTCGCCGCGATCCTCGGTCGGTCGGAAGCACCGGCCGCGGCGCAGGCGGCTGCCGAGGCTGTTGACGACTGGCGGACCATCCTGGCTGATCGATTGGTCGGCTCCGGCGTGGACACGGACAACGCCCACTCACTGGCGACGTTGGCCGTTGCGGCGATCGAAGGCGCAGTCATCATTGCGCTTGCCAGCGGGTCGACGGATGCGCTCGACGCTGTCGGACGTCACCTCATCGAAGTCATCGAATTGCATCTACCGGCTTAGTGCCCCTGTTCAGAGTCGGTTGATGCTTGACGGATCTGTGTCGGTTGATCCTTGACACTCTGGGTTGGGTTTACGTCTCGTCGCGGGTGCGGGAGGCGTGTTTCTTTCGTATCGCGTTGGTGCTGGTTCGTGCGGCGGTTTTGACTAGTTCGTTGCCGATCCAGAACCGCAGAACGTCGCCGTCGATGTGGACGTCGCAGCGGTGCAGGCCGACCGAGATCTGTTGGCAGGCCACACTGACCACGCCGTTGGCGCAGACCCGTCGGCTGACCCACTCGTCGCCGGTACGGTCGGTTGCCGGGACCGGGCCGTCGTGGTGGGCGTGTGCTGTGCCGCCGAACCGCTCTGCGGGTGCGCTCATGTCCAACGAATAGTGCGGGCGGACCGTGTTGTAGTACCGGCACCATTCGTCGAGGGCGTGTTGAGCGCTCTTCAGCGACTTGAAAGGCTTTTGCTCGCTGAGGAATTCAGCACGCAAAGTGCGATGGAAGCGTTCGATCTTGCCCGTCGTGGTCGGGCTGCGCGGCTGGGTCAGAAGGTGCTCGATACCGTCCTCCCGGCAGATCCGATCAAAGAGCACCTCGACCGGCGGGTGATGGAACCGGCCGGTGAACACCTTGCCGTTGTCGGTCAAAATCTGCTCAGGAACCCCAAAGGTCTGCAACGCCGCACGCAGCCCCTCACACACTGCCCGGGTGCGTTCAGCCGCCATCAGCGCAGCGCAGACACACATCCGAGAATGGTCGTCGATCCCCGTCAAGGCTTTGGCGCTGGTTCCATCGGCCAGCGGGAATCCGCCGACGACGTCCATCTGCCACAACTCCATCGGACGGCTGCGTTCCCAGCGTTTCCACTTGCGCGATCGGCGATCCCGAGTAGCCGGGTCGATCATTCCGGCACGAATCAGCGCCCGATAGGCCCCCGCCGGTGACGGCAACGGTGCTACGCCTCGCTTGCCCAACTCATGGACCAACCGCCGCGGCCCCCAATACGGGCGAGTACGCCGCAACTCCAACAACGCCGCCTCCACCTGGGCCGGCATCTGATGCGGACACCGCGCCGGCCGATGCGACCGATCAGCCAGACCCTCGAGACCTTCGGCCTCATACCGGGCCAACCAGGCATGCAACGTCTGCCGCGACACCCCAACTTTGTCGGCAACCTGCGACACACTCAAACCATCGGCGATCACCGCCAACACGGCCTGATACCTCTGCTCTGCCACGCTCAACTCCCTCATTCAGGGAGTGTCAAGGATCAGCCGAAACCACTGTCAAGCATCAGCCGAAACACTGTCAGGCATCAGCCGAGATCAAATCGTCAAGCATCAACCGACGTCATACATCTTTACAGTGGGGCGGGCGGGGCTCGAACCCGCGACCAACGGATTATGAGTCCGCGGCTCTAACCGACTGAGCTACCGCCCCGCAGTGCTCTGCACGGCCCCGACATTAGCGCCCGCACTGATTCGCCCGTGACCCCGTGCCGTGCAAGTGCACACCGCGAGGGCTCGGCGAGCTGAGGTACGTCAGGTGAACACCGTCTGACCGTCGACGTCGAGTAGATACTGCTCTGTCCCCTGCTCAACCCGCGGCGCATCGCCGCCCAGCGCCACCGCAACTTTGTTGCTGGCGTTGCGCATCACGTCGAGGGTCAGCTCGACAGCCTCAGCACCGGAGAAGTGCGCACGCACCCCAGCCGCGACACCGTCGTCGATGTGACCGGGCGACCAGATCAGCGCATCCACATACCGCAGCGCCGCCTTATGACGCTCGGTCAGCTGGGCGGAAGCCTCGAACTTCTCGATGTCGCCGTACAGCGTCTCCGACCCGCCGGCGTCCAGCGCCGTCGTCTCACGCAGCGACTTGCACAACCGGCAGTTGTGCTGCGTCGCGCCGCGCAACCGAACGACCTCCGCGGTCAGCGCATCAAGCTCACGCTGTCGAGCCACCGTCGGCAGAAAGTCGTTGAACACGATGTCGGACGGATCGGTGGCGTGGTCCCACGCGACTGGCCCGACAGTCCACCCGAGGTACTCGTCACCGACCCCGAGCGCCTGCAGCCCTGCTCGCACCCGGGGCACGAAGTCGGCGATATACATCTGCACGACGGTGCTGAACGTGCTGTCGCCCAGCACTTTCCACAGCTTCGAGCGTTGCTCGCCGCCGATCGTTGAGACGTCGATGCTGAACTGTTCGGCGAAGTCGGCGACAACCGCCTCGTCATCCGATCCCGGGCCGCTAGCCTCGACCTCGGCGGGAAGCGCGGGTAGTCCGAGGGTCTGTGCGCACACGCGCCGAATCAGCGCGGTCGTGCGCCCGTCACCGGGCGACAACGCCACCAATCGGGTCAGCTCGTCGTGCAACGCCACAAATCGATTATGTCGCTTGGCTCACCGATGACATGTGAAAGTCGGGAATCCGCAGCGACGGCATCGCCGCGCGAGTGACCCAGTCGCCCCATTCCCGCGGCAGCGTCGGCTCGCTGACACCGGCCTGGCTGGCCCGCCGCAACAGATCCAGCGGGCTCTCGTTGAAGCGGAAGTTGTTGACCGCCGCGGTCACTTCACCGTGTTCGACCAGGTAGACGCCGTCGCGGGTCAGCCCGGTCAGCAGCAGCGTGGTGGGGTCGACCTCGCGCATGTACCACAGCGTGGTCAGCAGCAGCCCCCGCTCGGTCGCCGCGATCATGTCGGCGAGCTCGGTGCTGCCGCCGGTCATCAAGATGTTGTCGGCGGCAACGGCGACCGGGGCGCCGAACTCGTCGGCCGCGGCCCGCGGGTAGGCCAGCGCGTTGATCACCCCATCGCGGATCCAGTCGACCCGGCCGATGTTCAGCCCGTTGTCGAAGATCGACAGCGTCTCCGACGAGCTCGACGTCGCGACGAACGGCGTGCACGCCAGGCCGGACGCCGTCGGATCGGAGTAGAGCGTCAGCGGCAGATCGGTCAGCTTCTCCCCCACCCGGGTTCCACCCTCGGGCGCACTGAGCGCGGTGCGGCCCTCTTGCGCACCGCGGCCTCTCATCGACCACGCCAGGTAGATCATCATGTCGGCGACTGCCGACGGCGGCAGGATCGTCTCGTAGCGACCGGCCGGCAACTCGACGCGGCGCTTGGCCCAATCCAGTCGCATTGACAGCTGCTCGAGCAGTGAATCTGTCGGCACACCGGCGAAGTCGGGGCTTCCGACGCCCACCCAGGCGCTGGCGCCGTCGCGTTTGGCGTTGATCTCCACCGAACCGGTGGGTTGGGTGGAGCGACGCCGCAGTCCGCTCGTCGTCGCCAGAAACGTTGTCTCCAGCGCATGTTGCGCGAAGCCGTACAGCTGGTCGGTGCCGCGGAATCCGCGAGCCAGCGGATCGGTGAAGTCCGAGAACACCTCAGGTCCCGTCCCCGGAATCGGCGCGTCCCAGTCGGCCGGCGCGGTGTTGCCGGTCAACAGTGGCGCGGCGTCGCGGGCCTCGGGCGCCGACGCCGCGGCGACCTGCGATGCGGCGACCAACTCCTCGATCGCCGACGGGTCGACTTCGGCCGATGTCAGCGTGCCAACCCGCGCGGTATCACCTTGTCGGACAATCGAAATGATTGTGGTGTTGCGAGCTGTCGATACGCCGTTGGTCGTCATCGAGTTGTTCGCCCACCGCAGTGACGTCGCGACGCGGTCGCCGACCAGCACGATGGTCTCCTCGGCGCCGCCGAGTCGCGCGGCAGCGTCCAGCGCGATGTCGACGACCTGCTGCGCGCCGATCACCGGCCGGCCTCGACGCGGGTGTTGAGCACGTTGACCCCACGAAACAGCGCCGACGGGCAGCCGTGGCTGACCGCGGCCACCTGACCGGGCTGGGCCTTCCCGCAGTTGAACGCTCCGCCCAGATGCCAGGTCGACGGGCCGCCGACGGCTTCCATCGAATTCCAGAAGTCGGTCGTGGTGGCCTGATAGGCGACATCGCGCAGCTGACCGTCCAGACGTCCGTGTCGGATGCGG
>Ga0302325_10020764_pt1 | contig 13763 bp, 13 predicted proteins | sample Palsa_T0_2_FD_201948 | JGI IMG/M metagenome (GOLD analysis project Ga0302325, IMG submission 201948) | Peat permafrost microbial communities from Stordalen Mire near Abisko, Sweden - Palsa_T0_2 | ecosystem: Environmental > Terrestrial > Soil > Palsa > Peat permafrost | place: Sweden: Abisko... | reverse complement strand
CGACATGTACGGGAAGGAGCGCATCCTGCTGATGACCCTCGTGATCCTGGCCCTGGGCACGCTCCTCGGCGCTCTGGCGACCTCGTTGCCGGTGATGATCGCCGCCCGCGTGATCCAGGGAGCCGGCGGCGGGATCTTCCCGCTCGCCTTCGGCATCGTTCGCGACGAGTTCCCCCGCGAGAAGGTGGCCGGAAGCATCGGGATCCTCTCCTCGATTCTCGGCGTCGGGGCCGGCGCCGGCATCGTCCTCGCCGGCCTCATCATCGAGCACCTCAGCTACCACTGGCTCTACTGGGTTCCGCTCGTGGTGATCGTGATCTCGGCCGTCTGCACCTGGCGCTTCGTGCCCGAGTCCCCGGTCCGGGTCCCCGGGCGCATCAACTGGCTCGCGGCCGCCCTGATGAGCGTCGGGATATCGGTGATCCTTGTCGCCGTCAGCGAGACGATCACCTGGGGCTGGGGGTCGGCGAAGACGCTCGGGCTGATCGCTGTGGGCGGCCTTATCTGCGCCGCCTGGGTAGTGGTCGAGGTGCGCAGCCGCGAGCCACTCATCGACATGGCGATGATGCGCATCCGGGGCGTGTGGACGACGAACGCGGCCGCCTTCCTGCTCGGCGCGGGAATGTACGCCTCGTTCATCGTCTTCCCCCAGTTCGCCCAGCTCCCCAAGAGCACTGGGTTCGGGTTTGGCGCGTCCACGCTCGTGTCCGGGTTCTATCTGCTCCCGGCGACGCTCGGGATGATGCTCCTGGGCACGGTCGCCGGTTCGGTTTCGCGACGCTGGGGCTCGAAGGTCGCGCTCCTCATCGGCACCGCTTTCACCACGGCCGCCTTCGCCCTGCTCGCCCTCGCCCATGCCCACCCCTACGATCTGCTGATCGGTGCGGCGTTGCTCGGGATCGGGATGGGCCTCGCCTTCGCCGCGCTCGGCAATCTCATCGTCCAGGCGGTGCCCCCCCACCAGACGGGCGTCGCGACCGGCATGAACACCGTCATGCGCACCCTCGGCGGTGCGCTCGGCGGTCAGCTATCGGCGACCTTCATCGCCCACAACGTCGCTCACGGCCTGCCCACGGTCACCGGCTTCACCGACACGTTCGTGATGGCGACCGGCTTCCTGGTCGCCTGCCTGCTCTCCGGGCTCCTGATCCCGGGGCGGCTCAGCCCCCGATCGCGGACATCGAGCGCGCAGGGCGCACGAACCCTGCCTCACCCACATGATGCTTGAGTTCCTTGCGCCAGACGGCGTCGCGGATGATGTCCTCGAGCTCGTCATCGTCGGCGCCCTCTCGTAGCGGCGTCCGCAGGTCGGTCTCGTTGAGGGAGAACAGGCACGTCCTGAGCTTTCCCTCGGCGGTGAGGCGGATCCGGTTGCAATCCCCGCAGAAAGGCTCGGAAACCGGATTGATGAAGCCGATCCGGCCCTTGCCGTCGGCGAAGCGGTAGACGCGGGCAGTCGCGCTCGGCTCCCGGGGCTCGGGCTCGAGCGGGTAGACGGCCTCGATCGCCGCGCGGATCTCTGCGCCGGTGAGCACCTGCTCTGGCGTCCACTCCTGGTCGGCGTCGAGGGGCATGAACTCGATGAAGCGGATCTGATACGGAGTCTGACGCGCCATCTCGGCGAAGGGGATGATCTCCTCTTCGGTGAAGTCCCGGATCGCGACCGCGTTGACTTTGATCGGATGCGCCTCGGGGAACGAGGCCAGGCGCTCGAGGCCGCGCATGACCCTGGGCAGGGCGTCGCGCCGGGTGAGCTCGAAGAAGCGGTCCTGCTGGAGGGAGTCGATGGAGACGTTGAAGCGGTTGACGCCGGCCGCCACCAGCGCCTCGGCGTCGCGCTCGAGCAGGAACCCGTTCGTGGTGACCGAGAGGTCGTGGACGTCCTCGAGCAATGAGAGCATCGCGGCGAGCCTGGGGAACCCGCGGCGGACCAGGGGCTCGCCCCCGGTCAGGCGCACGTCGCCCACGCCCATCGACGCGAGCAGGGCGACGATCCGGTTGATCTCCTCAAAGGTCAGGATCTCGTCGCGGTCGAGCCACGGCAGTCCCTCGGCGGGCATGCAGTACTGGCAGCGGAAGTTGCAGCGGTCGGTGACCGATATGCGCACATCGCCGATGAGACGGCCGTGGCCGTCCTGGAGTGGTTCTCGAGTCATAGTCTTAGCCTGCCCGCGGAGCGCCGATACTAGTCATAGCCTGTATACGAACGAACCCCTGCTGCGGATCTACCAATCATCATCGCACAGTACCCTTCCGGCGATGTCATCCGGGCGGAGGAGCGGGATGGTGGCGATGCTGGCGGTCGCGGCGTGCGCGCTCGGCGGATGCGGGCAGAGCACGAGCCAGCAGATTCAGGCCAAGGTGGCGCAGTTTGCCCACGTCGTCGCGACCAAGGACGCCGGGACTCTCTGCGGCCAGGTCCTCGCCCCCGCGCTGCTCGAGCGCTTCACCTCGATCGGCCTGTCGTGCGTGAAGGCGATGCACATCTTCCTGGGCAGCGTCCATGACCCGTCCCTGGCCGTGGGCCGGGTGGTGGTCACCGGTCAGAAGGCGGAGGCGATCACCCTGAGCGGCGCCAAAGGCCAGCTCGGCTCGCTCACCGCCATCGAGCTCGTCAACACCTCGGGTGGCTGGCGCGTGTCCGGGCTCGGGTCGTCGCTGCTCCCGGGACAGGCGAAGAAGGCGAAATAACGCGGCCGTCTGCGGACGTGAGGAACGTTAGCCACCTAACGGTGGTCAACGTTCCTCAGGTCCCCGCCAGCAGCCCGAAGGCGACCATGTCGAGCGGGACTCCGAGGTGCATGTGGTAGGAACGCAGGACGCCCTCGCGCGTGAAGCCCGCCCGCTCGGCGACCCGCTGCGAGGCACCGTTTCCGGTCGCGGCGTATAGGTCGATCCGTTCCAGCCCGAGCTCGGCGAAGCCCCAGGCGCAGATCAGCCGCAGGGCGCGGGTCGCGTGTCCCTGTCCGCGGGCGTCACGCCCGAGCAGGTATCCGACCTCGCCGCGGGCGTCCTCCCAGGCGAAGCGCATAAGCGAGATCGAGCCGAGGAGCTCCCCGCCGGTCGCCGACACGATCGCGAATGGTGCCGAGATCCGGTCCCTCACGAGAGCTCGGCTCTCGGCGATCCACGCGCGCGCCGAGGTGATGCCGTACTCGGTGGGCACCCGCGTCCAGCGCGTGATCTCCTCATCGCGGCACAGGGCGACGAGCCTGGGCACGTCGGACTCATGCCAGGGCCGCAGGGCGGTCGTGCCGTCGCCGAGGGGCGCGGCGGGGAGGAGGATGCTCGGCGGCGGCGCGGCCACTAGGACGTCGCCGCCGCCCGGGCCGCGAGCGCGCGTTCGAGCGCCGGGACGTCGAGGCCCGCGTCCTGCTCCGCGAGCCAGCGCTCGGCCGCCCGGCGGCCGCCGAGGGCGCGCAACCCGCGCTCGCCGTGCTCGGCGGCGAAGTCGGCGAGCGCGTGCAGACGGCGGGCGCGCAGGCGTCGGGCCGGGAGATCGATCCCGTCGCGATGGGCGTCGAGCGCGTCCATGAGCTCGTCGATGCCCGACGGGGGCACGACCGAGGACACGGCGATGACCGGGATCTCGCGGGCGCCAAGCGAGCCCAGCGCCGAGCGCAGGTCGGCGACGGCGCGCATGGCCGGGCGCCCGAGATCGGCCTTGGTGACCACGAGGACGTCGGGAATCTCCATGATCCCCGACTTCAGGAACTGGAGCACGTCGCCCGACCCGGGCTGGACGACGACGGCGACGGTGTCCGCCACATCGGCCACCTCGGTTTCGGACTGGCCGACGCCCACGGTCTCGATGACCACGACGTCGAAGGCGGCCGCAAGCGCGCTCGCGGCCGCCCGGGTGGCGGGCGCGAGACCGCCGAGGCGCTCGCCCACCGCCGTCGAGCGGATATACACGCCGCGGTCGGCGGGGTCGACCTCGATCCGAGCCCGGTCGCCCAGGAGCGAGCCCCCCGACCGCCGCGAGGAGGGATCGACGGCGAGCACGGCCACTGTCCGCCCGCGCTCGCGCCACTGGGCCACGAGCCGGGAGAGGAGCGAGGACTTGCCCACCCCGGGGGGACCGGTGATGCCGACGACGTGGGCGGGCGGCTCGTGCCCGAGCGCCGCGGGCGACACGGCGGCGAGCAGGGCCCCGGTCTGCTCCCGGGCTGCCGGGGACCGGTTCTCGACCAGGTTGAGAACAGCGGGCGCGGCACCGAGATCGCCCGCCCGCAGGCGCTCGCCCAGGTCCGCTCCCTCGGGCATCACTGGCCCCCGCGGGTGGTCAAGCGCCGGCGCCGGCCTGGACGCGCTGGCGCTCGGCCACAATGGCGACGATCTCGTGCATGATGCGATTGAGGTCGAAGTCCTTGGGCGTGTACACGGCCGCGACCCCGGCCGCGCGCAGGCGGGCGGCGTCGGCTTCGGGAATGATCCCGCCCACGACCACGGGTACGTCGCCGACCCCAGCCTCGGCCAGGGCCTCGAGCACGGAAGGGATGAGCAGCGCGTGTGAGCCGGAGAGGATCGAGAGGCCGACGACGTGGACGCCCTCCTGCGCGGCCGAGGTGGCGATCTCGGCCGGGCTGAGCCGGATGCCCTGGTAGACCACGTCCATGCCGGCGTCGCGCGCGCGGACGGCGATCTGCTCGGCGCCGTTGGAGTGGCCGTCGAGGCCGGGCTTGCCGACGAGGATCTTCAGCCGCCGTCCGAGCGATTCGCTCAGGCGCTCGACCTCGTCGCGGAGCTCGGAGACATCCTCGCTGGGTGCCGAGGCGGCCTCGCCCACACCGGTGGGAGCCCGGTAGCTCCCGAACTCCGACCGCAAGGTCTGTGCCCTCTCGCCGGTCGTGACCCCGGCGCGCGCGGCCGCGATCGTCGCGGGCATGATGTTCTCCGAGTCCTCGCGCGCAGCGCGGGCCAGGTCGGCGAGCGCGGCGTCGACGCCGGCCTGATCGCGCGCGGAGCGCCACTCCTCGAGCGCCGCGCCGCGCTCGGCCTCGACGGCGGGATCGACGACGAGGATGCCGCCCTCCCCGTCGGCGGTGAGCGGAGAGGGCTCGCTCTCGGTGTAGCGATTCACGCCGACGACGACGAGCTCGCCCGACTCGATCCGGTTGATCCGGCCGCGGTGGGACTCGACGAGCGCCGCCTTCATGTAGTCGACCGCCTCGACGGCGCCGCCCAGTTCCTGGACGCACTTCATCTCCTCGCGCGCCCCCTCGAGGAGCTCGGCCACCAGCCCCTCCATGACTTTCGAGCCCTCGAAGATGTCGGGGTAGTCGAGCAGGTCGGTCTCGTAGGCCAGCACCTGCTGGAGGCGCAGCGACCACTGCTGGTCCCAGGGCCGGGGCAGGCCGAGCGCCTCGTTCCACGCCGGGAGCTGGATGGCCCGGGCGCGGGCGCTGCGTCCGAGCGTGACGGCGAGCGCCTCGAGCGCGATCCGGTAGGCGTTGTTTTCCGGCTGCGCCTCGGTGAGCCCGAGCGAGTTGACCTGCACGCCGTAGCGAAAGCGCCGCAGGCGCTCGTCCTCGACGCCGTAGCGCTCGAGCCCGAGCTCGTTCCACAGGATGGCCATGGCGCGGAGCTTGGCGTGCTCCTCGATGAACCTCACCCCGGCGTTGACGAAGAAGGAGATGCGTCCGAACACCGCTCCCATCCGGTCCTCCTCGACGCGCGCGGAGACGGCGTCGAGGACGGCGATGGCGTTGCTCATCGCATAGGCGATCTCCTGCACGGGCGTGGCGCCCGCCTCCTGGAGGTGGTAGGAGCAGATGTTGATCGGGTTCCACTTCGGCACGTGCTCGATCGTGTAGGCGATCGTGTCCGCGATCAGGCGCATGCTCGGGCCGGGCGGGAAGGCGTAGGTGCCGCGGCTCAGGTACTCCTTGAGGATGTCGTTCTGGGTCGTCCCCTGGAGCTCCTGCTGGGCTACGCCTTGCTCCTCGGCGGCGACGATGTAGAGCGCGAGCAGCCACGCGGCGGTGGCGTTGATGGTCATCGAGGTGTTCATCTGGTCGAGCGGGATGCCGTCGAACAGGATGCGCATGTCGCCAAGGTTGGCGATCGACACCCCGACCTTGCCGACCTCGCCGCGTGCGAGCTCGTGGTCGGGGTCATATCCGGTCTGGGTGGGCAGATCGAAGGCCACCGACAGGCCGGTCTGGCCCTTGGCCAGGTTGCCCCGGTAGAGCTCGTTGGAGCGGCGCGCGTCGGAGTGCCCGGCGTAGGTACGCATCATCCACGGGCGATCGCGCTCGGGGAGGCGCGGCGAGGGCGTGTCGGCCATGGCTGCATTGTATGAACGCAGCGCTGCCGCGGAAGGATTCGATGTTCGAAGCGAGAAACGGGAGGGAAGGCTTCTCCTATGCCAGATCAGCACGCCGCCGCCACCGAGCACGAGCTCATCACGACGATTACGGAGCCGCTGGGCCAGCTGCCCGACGACCCCCTCGCCGTCGCTCCCTCCTCTGTCGATTTTCCCATCGCCCTGCGCGGCTACGACCGCATCGCCGTCGACGCCTACGTCGAGCGCACGGCCCAGCTCGTGGCTGAGCTCCAGGCGACCCGCTCCCCCGAAGCCGCCGTCCGGCGCGCCCTGGAGCGGGTCGGCGAGGAGATCTCGGGGATCCTCCAGCGCGCGCACGACACCGCGGATGAGATCACGGCGCGCTCGCGCTCGGAAGCCGAGGAGCGCCTCGAGACCGCCCGCCACGAGGCCACCGAGCTGACGGCGGCGGCCGCGCGCCAGGTCAGGGACCTCGACGCCGAGACCGAGCGCATCTGGGCCGAGCGCCACAGCATCGTCACCGACGCCCAGGCGCTCGCGGGCCGGCTCACGGACCTTGCGGAGTCCGCGCTTGGGCGGTTTCCGGCGGACGGGGGCGAAGTGGATTGCGCGGACTCCGTTGGAAGTTCGCCTGGGGGCGAACTTCCGGGGCCTGCCGCTCCGTTTGATGTGGATGAGGCGGCGGTGGAGGGGCCGACGGTTGACCTGCCGCCGGTCGAGCCTTGGGAGGGCGAACCGCTCCCGTTTGACCTTGGCGAGCCCGACTGAGGGCGGATCGCCGGCCACGTGGGGTGCGCGCCGTCGGTCATCTAGGTTTATGGGCGTGCGACTTATCGACCTCATGCACCTCGGTCGCGAACGGGTGATCGGCTGCTGGCAGGTTGGGGACGTCCTCATCGACCCGGGCCCCACCTCGTGCCTGGAGACGCTGCTCGCCGCGCTGGGCGACGAGCGCCCGCGCGCTCTGCTGCTCACGCACATCCACCTTGACCACGCGGGTGCGAGCGGCTCGCTCGTGCGCCGTTGGCCCGAGCTCGAGGTCTACGTCCACGAGCGCGGCGCGCCCCACATGGCCGACCCGGCGCGGCTGCTGGAGAGCGCGCGGCGCCTCTACGGCGATGACATGGACCGACGGTGGGGCGAGTTCGTGGCGGTCCCGGAGGAGAACCTCCGCGTTCTCGCCGGCGGCGAGACGCTCGTGGGCGCCTTCGAGGTCGCCTACACCCCCGGCCACGCCTCGCATCACGTCTCCTACCTGCGCGAGGGCACCGCCTTCGTGGGCGACGTCGGCGGCGTCCGGATTCCCCCCTCGGCCTTCGTCATTCCCCCGACGCCACCGCCCGACATCGATATCGAGGCCTGGCACGCTTCCCTGGAGCGGATCGCCGCGTGGCGCCCCGAGCGCCTGGCCGTGACCCACTTCGGCGCGGTGGAGGAGGTGGCGCGCCACCTGACCGAGATGCATCGGCGCCTCGACGAGCAGGCCGAGCTCGCCCGCGGCGGCGACCGCGAGGCCTTCCTCGAGCGGGTATCGCTCGACGTGGCGGCGGCCGGCGATCCCGCTACCGCGGCTGTCTACACGCAGGCGGGACCTCCGGACCAGCTCTACGCCGGGCTCGCGCGCTACTGGCGCAAGCGCTCGGAAGCCCCTGGCCCGACGGTATCCTGACCGGATGCCGCAGACGGTGGAACTGCCCCGCGTGGGTGGCCCCGGGAGTGGGCTCGGCGGCCATTGGCGCGTCATCGTCCTCAACGACGACCACAACACCTTCGATCACGTCGCGGAGTCGATCGCGCGCATCGTGCCCGGCGTCACCCTGCCCGACGGCTACCGCTTCGCCGACCAGATCCACAACGCCGGCCGCGCCATCGTCTGGAGCGGCGCGCGCGAGGACGCCGAGGGCTACTGGCAGCAGCTCGACGGCGCCGGGCTGACCATGGCGCCGCTGGAGTCGGCGTAAATAAAGGCCGGGGAGGGCCCCTCAGGCGGCGGAGACCGGCTCCTCGGCGGTGACGACCTCGCCGATCGTCATCTCGTCGTGCCACACGTAGACCACGGGGATCTGGTACTTCCCCGACTGGGCGGCCCGGAACTCGATCATCTCCGGCCCTTCCCAGAACTTGTACCAGTCGACCTTGTGCTCGAACCAGGCCATCTGCGTGATCTTGTAGCGGTCATCGCGCGAGCGGTGGACGGCATACTTCGTCGCGCCGTAGCGGAGCGCCATCGGGGCGATCTCGACGACCGCCTCGGCGAACGCCTCGTGGCGCAGCACGGTCGCGTACCAGGGGATGTAGACGACGCTCGAGGCCATCAGGCACCCACCTCGGCGCGGATGGCGCCGGGTCCGTCGGCCGTCCTGCCCTGACCTTCCTCGCTCGCGCCGACGAGGATCGCGATCTTGCCCAGATGGTTGTTATCGCGCAGGAGCTGGTGGGCCTCGGCCACGCCCTCGAATCCCATCGTCCGCCAGAGCACCGGCCGGATCTTCGACTGCTCGATGAGCTCGTTCGCCTTGTTCGCCTCCCAGGCGTTGGCGAAGTGGGAGCCGATGATCTCCTTCTGGCGCATCCACAGATACCTTACGTCGAAGTCGAGCTGATAGCCAGAGGTGGCGCCACAGATGACGACCTTGCCGAACGGCTTGACGGTCAGCACCGAGGTGGGGAAGGTGGCCTTGCCCACGTGCTCGAAGACGATGTCCGGGGGCCCGCCGAGGATGCTCTCGACCGCCTTGCCGAAGCGCCGCGACTCCTTGAAGCGCGCCTTCTCCTCCTCCGGGGACTCGTTGCCTCGTCGCATCATGCCGTCGTACTCGCCACGGTGGATGTACCCGGTGGCGCCGAGCTCCTCGATCAATCGCCCCTTGGCGTCGCTCGAGACGACGCCGACGGACTCCGCCCCGGTGAGCCGGCAGAGCTGGGTGGCGAAGACGCCGAGGCCGCCGGCGGCGCCCCAGATGAGGACGCGGTGGCCGGCCTGGAGCTGGCAGCGATCGATGAGCATCCGGTAGGCGGTGAAGTAGGTGAGCCCGTAGGAGGCCGCCTCCTCCCACGCCAGGTGGCTCGGCTTGGGGAGCAGCTGCTGGGCCTGCACCTTGCAGAACTGGGCGAACGAGCCCCAGCTCGTCTCGTAGCCCCAGATCTGCTGGGAGGGGGCGGCAAGGGGATCGAAGCCGTGGACCTCGGGATCCTCGTAGGAGGCCTGGTTGCAGTGGACGACGACCTCGTCGCCGGGCTTCCACCGCGTGACGCCTTCGCCGACCTTCCAGACGATGCCCGAGGCGTCGGAGCCGCCGATGTGGTGGTCCTCCTTGGGGTGGTAGCGGAAGACCGAGACGGGCTCGCCCAGGGCGGCCCACACGTTGTTGAAGTTCACGCCGGCGGCCATCACGCGCACGATGACCTCGAAGGCGGCGGGCTCCGGGACCTCGATCTCCTCGAGCTGGAACGCCTCCATGGGCTCGCCGAGTCGCTCCTCGCGGATGACCCATGCCGCCATCGTCGGCGGCAGCTCGCCCGGTTCGGTCTCGACGCTTGCGACTCGGCTCAAATCAACGGCCACGTACTACCTCTTCCTGCTCGGGTGCTCAGTTGAGCAGATCGTACGTGGTTGTGATCCGATCAGGGCTGGAGCAAGCCGTTCCCGGAGGTCGGGCGCTCGCTGCCGACGTGCAGCTCGGCCGGCTTGATGCCCGTGTCGCTCGCGACCACGAGGTAGTCGCCGGGGGCGATGTCGAGCTTGACGACGCCGGGGGTGTCCGGGTTGATCGACTGGAGGGCGGCGATGGTGCGGCCGTTCGCGTTCTGGACGGCGAGCGAAACCGACCGGCTCGCGGCGTTGGTCACCTCGAGGTTGATCGGGCCGGCGCCGAAGCTGGTGGGGGAGATGAGCACCCGCGAATTGCTGACCTGGCCGGTGATGGTGATCGGGGCCGGTGGTGGCGGCCTGCTCGCCAAGGTGCCCGTGCCGCCGCCGCACGCCGACACCAGGAGGACGGTCGCGCCCACAATGCCGATCACCGTGACCTGTCGCATCGTCTTCCAGGCTCTCCTCTCACAAACGACCGGCCCGGCGCATGCACGCCAGGCTTCAGCCTCCGTTCGCCGCGAACCCTAACCGACCTCGAAGCGGCGCGCGGTGTCCTGGACAGGTCGCGCCGGCGCCCCGGCGGGGCCTGCGTGACGGGCTCAGCGACGGGCGGTTCGCTCGAGCGCACGGCGTCGCTGCTCGAGGCGGCGAAGCTCGAGCTGGAGTTGATCCCAGCTCGCACTCTCGACGCGCTCGTAGTCACCGGCGCTCAAGTCGCGCAGGCGATCGCTGTAGGCCGTCCATGCCTGGCGCGTGCCCTCGTCGAGCTGGCGCAGCTTCTCTGCGTCGACGGCGATCGTGGTCATTTCACGCCTCCTTCCAGTGTCTTGACTGCTTTGATCGTACCCCGCGGCGCGGTCGCACCGAGATCGCGGCCCGGCGTGCGCTGCAAGCGTCCGTGCACTCCGTCCGCTCGGGGGCGTATCACCGCGTGGATGGACCTTCTCGCGCACCCGCTCGGGACCGTCGAGCTGCTCGTGGTCGACACCGAGACCAACGGGCTGAGTGGGGATCAGTGTGAGGTCACCGAGGTGGGGGCGGTCCTCGTCGGCGGCGGCGAGCTCCACGACCGGTGGTCCTCGCTCGTGCGCACGGCGCTGCCCCTGCGGCGCGGGATCCAGCGCTTCACGGGCATCACGCAGGCGATGGTCGACGCAGCCCCGCCCGTCGAGCCGGTGATGCGCGAGCTCGAGGGCCGGCTCGCGGGCAGGGTGCTCGTCGCCCACAGCGCCGCCTTCGACCGGCGCGTGCTGAGGCAGGCCTTCGAGCGAAGCGGCCTCGAGTGGCCGAACCCGCCGGTCCTGTGCACGGCGTCGCTGGCGCGGGCGCTGCTGCCGCTCCAGCGCGTGCGTCGGCTCGCGGCGCTGGCCGACGCCCTCGGGGTCGAGGTCGAGGTGTCCCACCGTGCCCTGCCCGATGCCGAGACGTGCGCGCGTGTCCTCTGCGCCTTGTTCCCACGCCTGTGCGCCAATGCCGCCACCGTCGCCGATGCGCTCGCGCTGCTGGCGCCACGCCGCCCGCGCCGGCCGGCGCGCCCGCGCCACCTTCCGCCCGCGCCCCCGGCTCCGCCCGCGGTCGACTTCGGCCAACTGCCCCGGGACCCGGGCGTGTACCTGTTCCGGGATGCCCGGGGCGCCACGCTCTACGTGGGGAAGTCGGTCTCGATCCGCAGCCGCGCTCGCGCCCACTTCGCACCCGCGGCGGGTGATGCCGATTGGACCGCTCACGCCGCCATCGTCGACTATCGCTCGACGCAATCCGAGCTGGGCGCGCTCGTGCTCGAGAACCGCTTGATCAAGGAGCTCGGGCCGCCCGGGAACGTCCGCTTGACCGGGCGCGACGACCGCCTCGTGTACCTCCGCTGCCGGCTCGACATCCCGTTCCCGATCCTCGAGGTGGCGCGGGAGCCCGCCGCCGGTCACGCGATCACCATCGGACCGCTGCGCGGTCGTCGCCTCGCGCTCGAGCTGGCCGAGCAGCTCGACTCGCTCTTCGGCCTGCGCCACTGCGGGCGCCGGCTGCCGCGGCGCGAGCACCCGTCGGCCTACGGCCAGATGGGCCGCTGCCTGTCTCCCTGCCTGGGGGACCTCGATCCGAACCTGTACCGGCGCCGGCTCGATGAGGCGCTCGGGCTTTTCCTCGGCGACGCCAACGGGGGGCGGCGCCTGCTCGAGCACGTCGAAGCCCAGATGCACTCGGCCGCGGCCGAGCGTCGTTACGAGCGCGCGGCCTGGCTCCGCCGGCGCCTGGGGCGCCTCCACGCCGTGCTCGGCCGGCTCGGCGGGGTGCTCCAGGCCACCCACGCCCAGCCGCGACTGCTGCTCGCGGGCCATCCCACCGAGCCTCGCTTCGACGCGTTCTGGCTTGTCGGCGGCCGCGTCCGCGACTGGGGGGCATTGCCGGAGCTCGATGAGCTCGAGGAGCGGACGGCCAGGGCTCTGGCCGGGCGGCAAGCCGGTCGCGGCGTCGGCACCCACGTCCCCCCGGGCGAGATCGACGAGGTGAGAATCGTGGCGAACTGGCTCGCCTCGCACCCGGGCACGCCCGCGCTCGTGCTCGACCCCGCGCCCGACCGCGCGGGACTCGAGCGGTTCGTGGCGCAGACCGCCTCGGCGAGCCCTGGCGTGGCAGCGCCCGTGGTTAGGAGCGGTGTCTAGCGGGTATGAAACCCAACAGGCCGACTGGACGATGGTTCTACCCCGCCTTTGACCGACGAGGAATGGTGTGTAGGCTGTCGCCGCTGTCTGCCCCGGGATCACTTGCGGATGCGGTAGGGCCCGACTAGACCCGGCAGAAGTCAAGGCTCCACCCGCATCCATACTTCGAAGGAATCGAGACAAGTGACCCACGCACGCTTGCTAGCGCCAGGACGGCTTACGGCCCGGCCCGTACGCGGTTTCATCCTGATGGCCATCATCATGGTGCTCGCGCTCACCGGTACCGCCACGGCGCACGCCGCGGTCCTGGTCGGCGATCAGAGCGTCGAGTCGACGCTGGACTCCAATCCCGCCGGGTCGGCGGAAGCCTTCCCCATCGTTGACGAGACAGCGGGGTCCGCGACCTCGATCAGCCTCTACCTGGACACCCACAACCAGGCAACCGCGCTGACGCTCGGCCTGTATCGGAGCAACGGGCAGAACCCTGGTCCGCTCATGGCTTCCGGTCACCTGTCATCGCTGCAAGCCGGGGCGTGGAACACTGTTTCCATCCCCGCTACTCCCGTGTCTTCGGGACAGACCTACTGGCTCACCGTCCTGGGAACGGGCGGGACGCTCGACTATCGCGACCGCAACCCGGGACCGTGCAAGAGCGTCAGCTCGAGCCAGACCAATCTTTCGTCACTACCGTCCACGTGGACGACGGGTACGACAACGTTGAAATCGTGCCCGGTCTCCGGGTACGTTACCTCGGGATCGCCGCCAAGCGACCCGCCGCCGGTCAACACGGCGGCGCCGGCGGTGAGCGGGACGGCGACACAGGGGCAGGTGCTGACCACGACGAACGGCTCGTGGTCGAACAGCCCGACCTCCTATACGTACGCGTGGGACGATTGCAGCACCTCGGGTACCGGATGCACCGCGATCTCGGGGGCCACCTCGAGCACCTACACGCTCCAGGCGAGCGATGTGGGCCACACGATCGAGTCCGTCGTCACCGCGCACAACGCGGGCGGCTCGGCCTCGGCGGCCTCCGCGCCCGGCGCGGTGGTCACTGCACCGCCCTCGAACACCCCCGCGCCGGTGAATACGGCGGCGCCGGCGGTGAGCGGGACGGCGACACAGGGGCAGGTGCTGACCACGACGAACGGCTCGTGGTCGAACAGCCCGACCTCCTATACGGACGCGGGGGACGATTGCCGCGCCTCGGGTACCGGATGCACCG
>Ga0302325_10020763_pt1 | contig 13763 bp, 11 predicted proteins | sample Palsa_T0_2_FD_201948 | JGI IMG/M metagenome (GOLD analysis project Ga0302325, IMG submission 201948) | Peat permafrost microbial communities from Stordalen Mire near Abisko, Sweden - Palsa_T0_2 | ecosystem: Environmental > Terrestrial > Soil > Palsa > Peat permafrost | place: Sweden: Abisko... | reverse complement strand
GGGCTGCAGTGCTCCGACTTCGAGCACCTGCCGGGTGTCATCGGGGCGGAACACGTGATGCACGACGAGCACCTGGCCGTCGTGCAGCGTCCCGATCCGGACCGCCTCGTTGGTACGCGAGGCCAGCGAATCCGACCAGTTCAGCGCCCGCGTGCGCAGCTCGTTTCCGTCCAGGTAGCTGCTGCCGATATGCAGCAGCGCCGCGCCGAGCTGATACTTGCCGGACTCGGGATCCTGCTCGACGAAGCCCACATGCGTGAGCGTGCGGAGAATGCCATGCGCGGTTGCCTTCGCCAGATCGAGCTCGCCCGCGATCTCCACCACGCCCAAGCGACGGGAGCGCCCCGACAGGAGCCTGAGGATGGCCGCGGCCCGCTCGATGGATTGGATCGACTTCACATCCGCGACCGCGTTCGTCACCGCTGCGGGGACCCAGACGAGATTCGGGCGTGCACCGTGTCCGGGGGCGGACCCCCAACGCGCATCATGTCCGGCCCGACGCGCGGCTGCGCATCAACCCTTGAGCGGTGGCCCAGTCGATCGTTCGGCGCAGGGTCTGCTCAACCGGGGTGTAGATCAGTCCCAGCTCGCGGGTGGCGCGCGAACCGTCGTAGCGGTGCCCGTGCAGCATCGTCTCGACCATCTCGCGGCAGATCGGCGGCGTGCGTCCCAGCACGCGGTAGGCCAGCTCCACGATCGCGGCGCCGCCACGGGCGAGGGCCGGCGGCAGCACCCGTGGGGTTCGGGACACCCCGGCAATCCGCCTGGCGAGCTCGAATGCCTCGGTGATGGGCAAAGCCGCGCCGCAGAGCAGATAACGCGCTTCTGGCACCCCTCGCTCGGCGGCGAGCACGTGGCCCCGGGCACAATCGGCCACGTCAACAATGCTCACGGTGGTATCAATGAATACCCGTAGGCGGCCATCGAGGAACGCGATCAGCAGCTTGCCGGTGCCGCTGGACCGGCCCGGGCCTTGCACGGATGCGGGATTGACAAACACGACCTCGAGGTCGGTGCCATCCGCGGCCTGCAACACCGCGCCTTCGGACAGGTGCTTGGAGCGCTCGTAGACCGATAGGTAGGAGCCGCGATGAGGCGAGTCCTCGCGGCCAACCGTTCCCTGCGTCTCACCCACGGCGGCAGCCGAGGAGGTGTGCACCAGTCGCCGTACCCCGGCCTGGGCTGCCGCTCGGGTCACCAGCGCGGCACCATCGACGTTGGTGCGCATCATCAGCGCTGGGTCGCTGGTGCACAACGTGTTGATCCCCGCGACGTGGTAGACGACCTCGCAACCCTGCGCCGCGCCGCGCAACGCCGGTTCATCGAACACGTCGCCGCGCGCGACCTGCGCTCCGCGCGCGCGAAGCGCGTCGGCCGCTGATCCGGAGCGGGCGAGCGCGACGACCTCGTGTCCGCCGCCGAGCAGGTCGGCGATCAGCGCCCCTCCGACCAAGCCGCTGCCCCCCGTGACAAGCACGCGCGTCACCGATCACCGATCAGCGACGCTCGCGCCCGCGCAGAGCACCGGAGAAGCGCCAGAAGTAGTCGGCTCCCGAGGCGACGCTGAGCAGCGCCGCGGCGATCATCAGCCACTCGTCGGGGTATAAACCGCCGGCGCGGTGACCCGGCCGCAGGATGGCCAGCAGGATCGCCAGGAACTGCACCGAGGTCTTGAGCTTGCCCCACAGGGAGGCCTCCACCACGGTGCCCTCGATGGCCACCGCACTGCGCAGGCCGAGTACGAACAGCTCTCGGGACACGATGATCGCCGCGACCCAGGCCGCCGCCCGCCCGACGCCGACCAGCGCAATCAGCGTGCACGCGACCAACAGCTTGTCCGCCGTGGTGTCCAGGAAGGCGCCCAACGGGGACGCGAGCGCCCAGCGGCGGGCGAGCCGCCCGTCGACGAAGTCGCTCAACGCGGCGCCGGCAAACAGCACGGCAGCGATGCGCGTCGCCGCGCTCGTCCGGTCGTGGTCGCCAACCAGGATCAGCGCCATGATCACCGGTGCCAGCACGATGCGCAGACCGGTGCTCGCCGTGAGCACGCGAGAACTCAACGTCCCTGCCCGGGTGCGCTTGGCCACGGGGGTGACGCTAGCTGTGGCCGTTGATCCCACTGCCCCCGGGGTCGTCACCCAGACCGTAGGCCCGATGCAGAATCTCCACTGGATGGACGGAGGTCACCCCCGACGCTTTATGTATCTGCCAGCGGCAGGTCTCGCTGTCGCAGGCCACGAGCCCCGGCGCCACGTCCCGAATCTGGTCGAACAGCGGCTTGCCGACGGCCATCGCGATGTCGTACTTCTCGCGCTTGAGTCCGTAGGTTCCGGCGATCCCGCAGCAACGGGATTCCGACTCGACCACCTTCAGCCCGTCGATCAGCCCGAACAACTCGAGCGCGGGCTTGCCGATGCCGTGGCCTTGCTGCTGGCACGGGGCGTGATAGACGACGGACGCCTCGACGGGCGAGAAATCGGTGCGCAACCGACCGTCGTCGTGCAAATCGACGAGAAACTCGCAGATGTCGCGGACCCGCCCGGACACCAATCGCAACTCCGCGTCGTCCTCCAGGCCCAGGATCTCGATCGCCTCGCGCTTGAGCATCAGCGCGCAGCTGGTCGACACCGCCACGATGTGCGCGCCGGAACGCACTGACGGCGCAAGGTTGTGCGCGAGTTTGCGTACGTAGCGCCGCGCATCGTCGAACAGCCCGCTGCTCTGCAGCGGGAGTCCACAGCAACCCTGCTTGGGCATGTCCACCGCGAAGCCGTTGTGCTCCAGGACCTCGACGGCCATTTCGCCCAGCCGAGGCTCGTAGTAGTCGGCGCCGCAGCCGTAGAAGAACACCACTCGGTCGGTGGTGGGGACCGATGCCACGTGCTTCTTGCCCCACGCCCGCAGGGTGCGTCCGGCGAACGCGGGCACGGGAGCGTCTCGATGGATCCCCAGCAGCCGCTCACCCACCGCGCGCAGCGGTCGGCTGCGCAGGGTCGCGTTGGCCAGCGGTGCGACGGGCGTGCCCAGCCGGCCGAGAATCTCCGAGCGGGTGATGATGCGGTCGCGCAGCGGAACGCCGTCGTCGTTTTTCATCTTCGCGCGCGCGCGCGAATTGATCTCGGCGATGTGCACTCCCTGAGGGCAGACCTGGGTGCAGATGCCGCAGCCCGAGCAATAATCGACCGAGTGGTCGACCGAGGCTTCGTCGGTGCGGAAGCGCTCGGACTGCGGGCCGGCGTACTTGGGGCCGGGAAACAGCGGCGTGACGGCGGAGACCGGGCAGTACTGCTCGCAGATCGTGCACTTGACACAGTGATCGAGCGACCCGCGCATCAGGTCGCCGAGCACGTCATCGTGATCGTGGGAGATCGTGCTCATGCGATCGGCTGCGCAACTTTCGTGGCCGCGCTGTCTGAGACGCTGCGCTCGGCGCCGAGGATCAACTGGGCCGCCCGATGGCCGCTGGCCAGCGCGATGCCCTCGCCGGACTTCTCGCGCCAGGGCTCGGCGCCGCCCAGCGCGGCACCAACCACGAGCACGTTCTCCCAGCGTCGCTGGCCGCGTGCGTCCAACGGCCGCAGGTCGCGATCCGCCGCCACGCCGGCCCGGCCGAGGGGATGGTCATCCAGATAACGAGGGGAGAAGCGGGGCTGCCGGGGGGCGGGAACGCCGGCGACGTCCAGCCCCAGCGCCGTCTCCCGCATGCGCCAATCGGCATCGAGCGCGAGACCTCCGCTGCTCACGCCACCGGTGGCCAGAACCACCCAGCGGGTCGCGTAGATGCGCTCACCGCCGGACACGTGCACGCGCAGCGCTTCCATGCGATCGCCGGACCCCTTGAAGCCGACGACGTAGGAGCCCGTGACCAGCCGCCCGCCGGCCCGGCGCAACAGCGTCCGCAGCGTGTCGAACAGGCGCAGCCCGGGAACTGAAGGCGGGAGCGTCGGGATCTCGCACACCGGCCTGCCCGCGCTGCGCTGGAGCGTCTCCCACACGCCGTGGGGATCTCCGATCGACAGTACCGCGGGCAGTGCGAGCACCTCGTCATCGCGCGCGACCGTCGCCAGGCGCGTGGCCAGCGCCTCGGCCGCTCCGGGGCGACCCAGCGCCCGCGCCAGCCTCATGGTGCCCGGCTCGCCGTCGAGCGCGGGGGGAGGATCAATCTGGGTGGCGCGGACCTCCATCGCCCCGCCCGTCGCGCGGGTGAGGTTGTCCGCGATCAGGGCGGGATGGAAGTCCTTCATGCCCCGGAAGCCCACCACCACCATCCGGCCACCCTGCCGCAAGTCACCCGCGCCCATTGTCTCGGGCACCAGGGCCGACGGGCGTGGGACCCCGATCGCAGTTGGCAACAGCATGTTCTCCTCGGGACTCCCGACGTACCGGTAGGGAGCCAGGGGACCATCAGCCATGCGGGAAGTCAGCCACCGCGCCGCGTCGGCCACAACGTCTGCGCCAAGCAGCGCGTAGGGATGACCGGGATCGCGCTCGGCCAGGGCGGTGATCGCGCTGAGGGGGCTGGCCACCCGTTCGCCGGCATAGCCGAGCAGGTCGATCGTGCCCGGGGCCAGCTGCAGCGATCCGGCCCCCTTGGCCAGGACAAGCACCGACGCGCCCGCCTCAGCGAGCCCAACGCCGGCGGCCAGGCCGCTCATCCCGCCGCCGACGACGATCACGTCGGGCTTCATGTCGCGCTCCAGTCGGGCAGGTGCTCGACGTCAAGCAGTCCCTGGTAGATCCAGTCATCCAGCCGCGACTGGCGCAACTGGTCACCGTGCAGGATCGGCCACGTCCCCTTCCAGCGCTCCTGCAGGAAGCCGAGCAGCGCGGCGTCCGCGGTGGCGCCGTCGAGGTGGCCGACCTCGTGCAGGATCCCCGTCGCCCGGTAGGTGCAGAACCCGCCCTGGCACGGACCCATGCCCAGACGCAGGGCGCGGCGGATGTCGTCAAGGTTCACCGTGCCCTTGTCGCGCATCGCCGCTTCGAGGCGAGTGCGCGGGATCATCTCGCATTCGCAGACCAGGGGATCGCTGCCGTCGGATTCACGCGCGCGCAAGCGCGTGCCGACCGTGTAGTACTCGCCGCCCTCGGAGCCCGGCAGCGGCTGCTCGCGGGTCCGGCAGGGCCGAGCGTCGCCCAGATGCCGGCACATCGCGTCGACCGTCTCCTGGGCCATCAGGCGGAAGGTGGTGAGCTTGCCGCTGGTGATCGTCAAAAACCGTTCCACTGCGTCGCGCTCACGGTGGTCCAACAGCGTGTGGGAGCGGGTGATGTCGCGATCGGAGCCTTCCGCGCGGGCGTCCCGGAACAAGGGTCGGACGCCCGCCCAGGCGCGCAGCGCGCGAGCATTGCGAAAGCCGGGAACGAGCTGTTCGCCGGCGTCGAGCATCTGGTCGACCTCGTCCTGGGCGATCGTGTGGTCGTCGGGGTCGGCGACGTGAACGTCGGTCGTGCCGATCACGCTCACGGTGCGGATGGGGACGATGATGTCGCCGTCCGCGGGCGTCGTGCACCGGTTGACCACCGTGTTGACCAGCCGATGGTTCATCGCGATCATGATTCCCCGCCCGGGCACGATCGTCACGCCCTCGATACCGGCCATTGCGCTGATCTGGCCGGCCCAGGCACCCGAAGCGTTGATCGTGAACCCGGCAGTCACTTCCATCTCTTCGTCGGTACGGGTGTCCCGGAGCGTCGCCCCGGTGACAGCGTCGCCGTCGCGGTGCAGCGCGATGACCTTGTGGTAGGTGAGCACGCTACCTCCGTGCTCGGTGATCCCGCTGGCCAGAGCGTTCAGCAGCTTCCAGGCATCGATTGACCCGTCGGGCACCGCGAACGCTCGCCGGATGGCTGGGTTGACGCGCGGCTCACGGCGTAGTACCTCATCGGTCGCGATCTCCTCGACCGGCACCCCAGTGTCGGCGCAGCCCTGGAGGAATTCATCGCCGTAGGAGAGATCGTCCGCGGGCGTACTCACGAACAGACCGCCCGTGTCCTCGATCGTCGCCGCGGCGACCTGTCGCAGGATCAGGTTCTCCTCGATGCATTCGGTCGCCGCGCGCGGGTCCTTGACCACGTAGCGGCCGCCAGAGTGCAACAGCCCGTGAAAGCGCCCGCTCGTACCGTCGGCCAGATCAGAGCGGTCGACCAGCACTGTGCGGTAGCCACGCAGACACGCGTCCCAGGCGACCCCAGCACCGGTGGCGCCGCCGCCGATGACGAGAAGATCAGCTTCGATTTGGCTCATGATTGGCTCAGCTCCCCCCCAAGGCAGATGGCGAAGGCTACGCACGGCGCGAAACCGGAGATAGATTCTCCCACAGCGTGACACCCTACCCCCACCGGCGGCCCCGACTCAAGGCCGGGGCCGCCGTGCACCATTAGCGAGGGCGAGGGATTACTACGCCCAGTCGAACGTGCGGGTGACCGCCTTCTTCCAGTAGGCGTAGAGGTCCGCGCGCGTGGCCTCATCCATGTTGGGATGCCAGCGCTTGTCCTCGGCCCAGTTCTCACGCAGGTCCTCGATCTCGGCCCAGAAGCCGGTGGCGAGTCCGGCGGCGTACGCAGCTCCGAGCGCTGTGGTCTCGGGCACCTGCGGCCGGATCACGTCCACACCGAGAATGTCGGCCTGGAACTGCATCAGCAGTTCGTTGCCGACCATCCCGCCGTCGACCTTCAGCGACTCGAGGTTGACGCCCGAGTCGGCGTTCATCGCGTCCACCACTTCCTTGGTCTGGAACGCCGTCGCCTCGAGCGCCGCGCGGGCAATATGCCCGGAGCGCACGAACCGTGTCAGCCCGGCGATCACGCCACGCGCGTCGGACTTCCAGTACGGCGCGTACAGGCCCGAGAACGCCGGCACGAAGTACGCGCCGCCGTTGTCCTCGACCGTCCCGGCCAGTGCCTCGATCTCGGGCGCGCTCTTGATCAGCCCCAGGTTGTCGCGCAACCACTGCACGAGCGAGCCGGTGATCGCGATCGACCCCTCCAGGCAGTAGACGGCGTCCTGATCGCCGATCTTGTAACCGACCGTCGTCAGCAGTCCGTTCTTGGATTGCACCGCCTCGGTCCCGGTGTTGAGCAACAGGAAGTTGCCGGTGCCGTAGGTGTTCTTGGCCTCGCCCACGGCAAAGCAGGTCTGACCGAACGTAGCTGCCTGCTGGTCGCCGAGATCCCCGGCGAGCGGGAGACCGCCCAGCGGGCCGGAGCTCACCTCGCCGTAGACCTCGCTCGAGGCGTGGATCTCGGGCAGCATCGATCGCGGCACCCCCATCACCGCCAGGATCTCGTCGTCCCAGTCGAGCGTCTCGAGGTTCATCAGCATCGTGCGGCTCGCGTTGGTCGGATCGGTGTAGTGCTTGCCGCCGTTCGGCCCGCCGGTCAGGTTCCAGATCAGCCATGCGTCCATGTTCCCGAACGCCAACTCACCCGCGTCTGCCCGCTGCCGAGCACCGTCGACGTTGTCGAGCAGCCAGCGAATTTTCGGCCCCGAGAAGTAGGTGGCCAGCGGCAGGCCCGTTTTGGCCCGGAAGCGATCTTGGCCGCCGTCCTTCCCGAACTCTTCGGCGAGCTTGTCGGTGCGTGTGTCCTGCCAGACGAGCGCGTTGTGGATCGGCTCTCCGGTGCCGCGATCCCACACCACGGTGGTCTCACGCTGGTTGGTGATACCGACCGCCGCGATGTCCGACTTCGACGCCCCCGCCTTCTCGACGGCGGCGTCGATGACCTCGTGGGTGCGGGTCATGATCTCGTTGGCATCGTGCTCGACCCACCCCGGCTGGGGGAAGATCTGCTGGTGCTCACGCTGGTCGACAGAGACCGGCAGGCCGCTGTGATCGAACAGCATGCAGCGAGTGCTCGTGGTGCCCTGATCCAGGGCAGCTACGTACTTGGCCACGGTTAACTCCTAGCTGAAGTAGTGAAGGTATGAAGGCAGGCCGTCGTGCCGGCGGGGCCCGCCCGCTGGCATCGACAGCACTGCGCAAACGGCGACGGCATCATGCGTCGAGCGGCGTCCGGCTCACTGATGCGGGTAGAGCGCGACGAAAAACCCCGCTGCGGCGGCGGCACCGCAGAGCGGCGCCACGACCGGGATCCACGCGTAGCTCCAGTCCGATGAGCCCTTGCCGGCGATCGGGAGGATCGCGTGCATGATCCGCGGCCCAAGGTCGCGCGCCGGATTGATCGCGTACCCGGTTGGGCCGCCGAGCGACAGACCGATCGCGAAGATCAGCAGACCAACGATCAATGCACCCAAGCCGGGCTGGAGCGTGTTGAGGTGGAAGATGGTGAAGATGCCGAGGATCAGGACGAACGTGCCGATGAACTCAGTGACGAAGTTGAACACTGGGTTGCGGATCGCCGGTCCGGTGCTGAAGCACGCGAGCTTGGCTCCTGCATCCTCGGTTGGCGCCCAGTGGACGTAGTACGCGAGCCACACGAGCGTCGCGCCGATGAATGCGCCGACGAACTCGCCGCCCCAGTATGCCGGCGCCTGGCTCCACTTGATGCCGCCGTGGGCCGCTCCCAAGATCGCATCCGCGAGCGTCACGGCCGGGTTGAGACTCGCATGAGAGTACGAACCGCAGGCAAAGACGCCGACCATCACCGCCATCCCCCAGCCAAAGGTGATGACGATCCAGCCGCTGTTCTCGCCCTTGGACGAATGCAGCAGGACACAGGCAACCACTCCATTGCCGAAGAGGATCAGCATGCCAGTGCCGATCACCTCCGCTCCAAAAATACCCACAACCTCTCCCTCCGTTGGAAGATAGAAACCCTCTCAGCGGACCCTATTGGACTGCGTCCGACAATGTCAAACGCTGTTTTGGCTCTGCAAGAACTGGCTCACAAACCTGAGCGCGCTCGCGCGCCGTGACGTCAACGCGAGCGTGGGCGCACGCCCACGCCACTCGAGACATCCCACTTCGCCCTTCCCCAACAGTCGTCCCCCTCCGTCGCAGCACTACCTCGAGGCGGAGCCCCTCACGCCGGGCTCCGCGCCCTTCCTCCGGCCTCAGTCGGTCCGTTGGCCGGTGTCGAACTCCCCGACCTCCTCCTCCGTCTCAGGCTTGTCTTCCTGGCCGGTGTCGAACCGCCCGACCTCCTCGTCCGGTTCGGCCTCGTCCGCCTGCCCGGTGTCGAACCGCCCGACCTCCTCGTCCTTCTCGGGCTCGAGTTCCTGGCCCTCGTCGAAGCGCCCGACGTGCTCGTCCTCGGTGTGATCCAGTGGGTTACTCATGCGCGCGACCCTACTCGATTCCCCCGCGGCTGACAACCGGCGCTGAGCGCCACAGCTCGGTGCCCTTGTAACTCCCCGGCCCGCGCCGGGGTACCTGCAGCGAGTGCGAGGAATCAAGAAACGTTCGCGCAAGCGCAGTCGCTACGACGAGTTCGGCCAGACCGCCCGCGAGCTGGCGGAAACTGCACGCGAGCGATCGGCCGAGATCGGCCAGGCCGCGCGCGACACGGTGACCGGGCTGGACATCGAATGGGCCCACGGACCGCTGGCGAATGTGGTGCGAGAAACAGCTGGGCGCCTGGTGCTCGCGCCGCTGATGAACGCGTACACGCGCCGTCGCGTCGAGGGCACCGAGAACCTGCGCGGCCTCCACGGGCCGATTGTGTTCGTGGCCAACCACGCGAGCCACATGGACACGCCGGCGATCTTGCGGGCGCTGCCGCGGCGCTGGCGCCGGCGCACCGTCGTCGCCGCCGCGGCCGACTACTTCTACCGACGCAAGATCGTCGCGGTCGCCGTGTCGCTGCTGTTCAACACCGTGCCGATCGAACGGCGCTCGGGTCGCGCGACTTCCCGCGCCATGACCCATATCGACCGCCTGCTCGAACGTGGCAACAGCTTGCTGCTGTTCCCGGAGGGAACGCGCAATCGCACCGGTGCGGTCGGGCGCCTGCGGTTAGGCGCCGCCAAGATCGCCAGCCAGCACGGCGCCCTGATCGTGCCGATCTACATCGAGGGCACTCGCGCCGCATTGCCACCGGGACGCCACTGGCTGCGACGCCGCCACCGCGGACTTGACCCGCGCCGCCACCTCGTGACGATCACCATCGGAGCGCCCATCAACCCCACCGGCCAGGACGGCGCAGGAGCCGCCGTGGTGACCGAGCGGATCGCCCGCTTCTTCGAGCAGGCGCGCCTCAGAGTGCGCCTGTCTCGGGGCGCTTCGTGAGGGCGACCACTTAGGCTCGGGCGTGCCAGACTGCAGTGGCGATGCCTCAGCATTCCCGCCCTGATCGTTCGGCGCCGCCCCGCATGACCTCCTACGAACAGGAGCGCTCAACCTTCCACGTCGATGTGCCCGAGCGGTTCAACCCGGTCATCGACATCATCGAGACCTGGAGCGCGCAAGCCCCCGACGACCTCGCGCTGGTGTCGCTGGGCCCGAACGGCGAGATGGTGGCCGAGCACACCGTCCAGCAGCTCGCCGCGGAGTCCCGCCGCAGTGCCTGTGCTCTGCTCGAGCTTGGGGTGCGCCCAGGGGACCCTGTCTTCATCATGCTGCCGCGCGTTCCGGCCTGGTACGCGGCGATGCTCGGCGCGATCCGGATCGGCGCCGTGGTGATGCCGGGGACGAACCAGCTCACCGCCCGCGATATCGCCTACCGGATCGGCGCGGCCGATGCCGTCGTGGCGATCACCGGCGCCGCCGGAGTGCAGAAGATCGACTCGATCGGGGAGGACCTGCCCTCGCTCCGCCAGCGGATTGCCTGGGACGCTGGCGCACCCGAGGGTTGGCACGACTTCGACGCGATCTGCGCGGCCGGCGACGGCCCGACGCCCGAGTCTCCAACCTCGAGGGACGACCCGATGATCCTGTTCTTCACGAGCGGGACGGTCAGCTACCCCAAGATGGTCATGCAACCCCAGTCCTACGGCCTGGGCCACATCCAGACCGCGCGGTTCTGGCACGACCTCAGGCCGGGGGACCGGCATTGGACCGTCACGGACACGGGGTGGGCGAAGGCAGCCTGGGGCGGGCTGTTCGGCCAGTGGCACGAGCGGGCGACCAACGTTCAGGTGGCATTGGGCAAGCCGGAGGCCGACACGATCCTGTCGATCATCACCGGCGCCGGGATCACCTCGTTCTGCGCTCCGCCGACGCTCTACCGCCTGCTCGTCCAGGCTGACCTGTCGACCTACGACCTCTCGTCGCTACGTCATTGCACGAGCGCGGGCGAGCCCTTGAACCCGGAGGTGATCCGGGCCTGGAAGGAGGGCACCGGCGGCCTGACGGTCTACGACGGCTACGGCCAGTCCGAGACTGCGGTCGTGGTGGCCAACTATCGTGCCGTGCCGGTCCGTCCGGGATCGATGGGCAAGCCGGTCCCCGGCTGGATGGTCGAGGTGCTGGACGAATCCGGCGCGCGCGCTCCCGACGACACCGTCGGCGCGATCGCGATACAGGTCACCGATCCTCGCCCGGTCGGCCTGTTCGACGGTTACTACCGCGACGAGGAGGCCAACGTCAACGCCTTTCGGGATGGCTGGTACTACACGGGAGACAAGGCCTGGCGAGATGCCGACGGCTACTTCTGGTTCGAAGGCCGCGACGACGACGTCATCACCTCGTCGGCCTACCGAATCGGCCCGTTCGAGGTCGAGTCGGCGCTGATCGAGCATCCCGCCGTGGTCGAGGCCGCGGTGGTGGGCAAAGATGACCCGCAGCGCACACAGATCGTCACCGCGTTCGTCATTCTGGCGGCGGGGAACGAGCCGAGCGACGCCTTGGCCGCCGAACTTCAGGAGCACACGCGGAAACTGACCGCGCCCTACAAATATCCGCGGGAGATCCACTTCGTGCAAGAGCTGCCAAAAACGGTCAGTGGAAAGATCCGGCGCAGCGAGTTACGCGATTGGCTGCGCACGGATATCCCGGCCAGCGCGCGCGGCTGAGACCCGCGCCGAGCGCCCTGTGACCAGCTGACGGCGCCGCGTGAGGCCAAGCGGCTTCGTCGTCCCGGTCACACATCGGGGCGTCAGCGGAAATGCGGGTATCCTCATATGTGGAGGGCAATACTGTGTGGTTGGCCCGGCGCGGGCGGGCAGCATGTCTTGACTTCCGAGGTTCCCGAACCCGGAGGTGGTGGTGGCCGCACAGGAGACTGACCCGAGGAAGCCGATGCCCCGCGACGAGCGGGGCTGGCGCGTTGCCCCGGCTCCGGACGGGCGAGGCATGCCGGACCCGCCGCCGGCGCCACCGGCGCACCGAACTCGCGGCTTTGTGGTGTTCGTGGTGGTGCTCCTGATCCTCAACTGGGGCTTGCTGCTCCTGTTCTCGCATGGCAGCGAGACGCGGGTGAAGGTGCCGTTCAGCCCCTATTTCGTGACGCAGGTCCAGGCCGGGCAGATCGCGTCGATCGCGTCCAAGGGCGACACGATCCAGGGCACGTTCAAGGTCGCCATGCGCTACCCCGCCGGCGACCAGAAAGCCACGCCCACAACGCTGTTCGGGACCGAGGTCCCAACCTTCTGGAACAACGATCAGCTGACGGCGCTGCTGCAGGCCCACGGCGTCCAGATCAACGCGGAGTCGACGGTCAAGACCACATCGCTGGCCGCGTCGCTGCTGTTGGGCTTCGGCCCCACGCTGCTGATCGTCGGGTTGTTCGTCCTGTTCGCCCGGCGGGCGGCCAAAGGCGGGGCCATGGGTGCGCTGGGCAACTTCGGTCGCTCGCAGGCTCGGCGGATCGATCCCGAAACGATCCGCATCACCTTCGCCGATGTGGCCGGAATCGACGAGGCCAAGTCCGAGCTGACCGAGATCGTCGATTTCCTGCGCAACCCCAAGAAGTACGGGCGACTCGGCGGGCGGATGCCCCACGGTGTCCTGCTGTCCGGCGCGCCGGGAACGGGTAAGACGCTGCTCGCGCGCGCGGTCGCCGGGGAGGCCCACGCGGCGTTCTTCTCGATCTCGGCCTCTGAGTTCATCGAGGCGATCGTCGGCGTCGGCGCCTCGCGCGTGCGTGACCTGTTCGCCAAGGCCAAGGAGGCGGCACCGTCGATCATCTTCATCGACGAGCTCGACGCGGTCGGGCGCTCGCGACAGGGCTCGGTGTCGATGGCGGGCTCCAACGACGAGCGTGAGCAGACGCTCAATCAGATCCTGACCGAGATGGACGGCTTCGAGTCCGTCGAGGCGGTCGTCGTCCTCGCGGCCACCAACCGGGCCGAGATCCTCGACGCGGCGCTGCTGCGCCCGGGACGATTTGACCGCCGCGTCGCGGTCCAGCCTCCGGACCGTCTCGGCCGGCGCCAGATCCTCGAGGTTCACACCCGTTCGATCCCGCTCGCCGATGGCGTCGACCTCGAAGCGCTCGCCGCGACGACGCCCGGCATGGTCGGTGCCGACCTCGCGAACCTCGCCAACGAAGCGGCGCTGCTCGCCGCGCGCCGCAATCACCACTGCGTCGAGACGGGCGACTTCACCGACTCGCTGGAAAAGATTCTCCTCGGCGCTCCCCGCGGCATCGTGCTCTCGGCCGGCGACCGCGAGCGCACCGCTTACCACGAATCGGGCCACGCCCTGGTGGGAATGCTCACCCCCGGCGCCGATCCGGTGCGGAAGGTGTCGATCATCCCGCGCGGGGCGGCGCTCGGCGTCACCCTGTCGGCCCCTGACGACGACCAGGTGTCTTACACGCGCGAGGACCTCCTCGGCAAGGTCAAGGTGGCGCTCGGCGGGCGCGTCGCGTAAGAGATCGTCTACGGGACGATCACCACCGGAGCCGAGTCGGACATCGAG
>Ga0302325_10020762_pt1 | contig 13764 bp, 12 predicted proteins | sample Palsa_T0_2_FD_201948 | JGI IMG/M metagenome (GOLD analysis project Ga0302325, IMG submission 201948) | Peat permafrost microbial communities from Stordalen Mire near Abisko, Sweden - Palsa_T0_2 | ecosystem: Environmental > Terrestrial > Soil > Palsa > Peat permafrost | place: Sweden: Abisko... | reverse complement strand
TTTGGTCTCACGTGTCTTTCTTTGGTTCCAACTGATCGAGATAAGTGATGGCGGATGTGGATCCGTGACTTCGCGAAAATCCTCATCAGACGAGAAGTGCGGTCACTCATTCTGAAGAAAAACGCGAACAAGGTATTGGTTGGGAGCGAAGAGCGTAATGCGGGCGCGGATCCGATCGGAAAAGCAGGGTCTACTGGGCTGCGGCGCTCGGGCCCGTTGCGCCTGACGCAAAAGAGTTGTTCGCCGGATAATGACCGGCGTCCGCGAAGTAGTTCCGCTGGTACAGGCCGCGGTAGATGCGACCGGCAATCTCCGACGCGTGGGGCCCGCTGATAATGCGGTTGCCGCCGTGCAACAGAACTACCAGCACGATCTTGGGATGCGCCTGGTCGGCATAGGAAGCGAACCATCCCAATCTCCCGCCGAGATTTTCGTCATTGCACGTTCCGGTCTTGCCCAGAGCTTGCTCCCCAGCGGGATCGTAACTATGGCGCGCTGTGCCGTACAGTACGGCAGCGAGCATGCCCTCCCGGAGATCGGGCAGAAGAGGGCCAATGTCCAATTGCTGACGGACGCGCGGCTCGAAATCTCGTTGGTCGTTATCCGTGCGAGGATACTGCAGGTAGTACTGCGTTCCTCCGTTGGCCAGCATGCCTACCAAAGAAGCCAGCTGGAAAGGCGTAATCCGGATTCCCGCCCCGAAGCTAGACATGCGCGCCACACCACCAAATATTGGAGGCGAAGAAGGAACGGATCCAGGTTGCTCTTCGGGAATTCCGAAGCCGACTCGCTGGCCGAGCCCCAAAAGTGTGTCGTACTTGTGCACGCGGTCGAAACCCAGCTCGCTTCCCACTTCCTGAAAAAATTCGTTGTTGGAGTGGGCCATGGCTTCGGTCAATCCCATATAGCGGCGGCGTGCGACGCGAATCATCGTATCGCGGGTGATTACACCTTCCTCGAGACCGGCGATAGCGACAAAGGGTTTGATCGTCGAGCACGGCTCGAAACCGGCCGAAAACGCCATCTTCTGGTTGACGACGGTTAGTATGCGGCCGCTTGTCGGATCAACGGCGAGCACTGATCCTTTTTCGTGGCCCAATGCCTCGATCGCTACGGCGCGCACCACGGGGTCGTCATATTCGACTACGTCGTCCTTTGTGGGATCGCCTTTGGATTCCACTACTTTGCGGGTGCGGTGGCCTGCCGGATGCGTGGCTGGATGCGCCGGACGTGGCGAGCGACGCGCCTTCGACACCGGGGCGGCGCCAGAATTACCGCCCGCTAAGAGCAGGCACAGAATCAATGCGATTTCTTTCATGTGGGCTGGGACCTGTCGCATACCTATTCGTTTGATGCAGAAACCTGCCTATTGGAAGGCCGCGCTTAGTGTAAGAAAATTAACGCCAGATGTGCAACTACAAAGGCAGGGACATTTTCTATCAGCGCATCGCTAGATGCAACTGGTCAGCGGTACAGGGGGTACAGGCGGGATAGCAAAGGAACGGGACGGGAATCCGCTGCCGTGGCCGAGGTTACCGAGGTTCGGCACGGCAGCGGACAAAAGACTAGCGGTTATTACGGCCTTTGGAGGCGGCAGCGGCCATCACTGCGGCCTTTTCCGGTTCCTCTGCTGGCTTTTCGGAGATCTCAGGCGAATGAGATAGTCCAAGCAACTTCCGCAGATCGTTCTCGATCTTGCTGCGAATATCGGTGTGCTCCCGCAGGAAAAGACGCGCATTTTCACGGCCCTGTCCGAGCCGCTCGCCTTTGTAGGAAATCCAGGTGCCGGATTTCTCCAGTGTACCTTTCAGAACTCCAAGGTCGAGCAAGTCGCCTTCGCGAGAAATTCCTTCGCCGTAGATGATATCGAATTCGGCTTCGCGGAACGGCGCGGCCACTTTGTTCTTCACCACTTTGCCGCGCGTGCGCGAGCCGATCACACGGTCGCCTTCCTTGATGGACTGGATGCGGCGGATATCCACGCGAATCGAGGAATAAAACTTCAGCGCCCGGCCTCCCGTGGTCGTCTCCGGGTTCCCGAACATTACGCCGATTTTTTCGCGAATCTGGTTGATGAAAACGAGGCAGGTGCGGGACTTCGAAACGATGGCCGTAAGTTTGCGCAGCGCCTGCGACATCAGGCGGGCCTGCAAACCCATCTGCGCGTCGCCCATGTCGCCTTCGAGCTCGGCTCGGGGCACAAGCGCCGCAACCGAATCCACTACCACGATATCGACAGCGTTTGAGCGAATCAGCGCCTGCGCAATTTCCAGCGCCTGCTCCCCGTTGTCAGGCTGCGAAACCAGTAGATTGTCCACATCCACGCCCAGCTTCCGCGCATAAGAAGGATCGAGCGCGTGCTCCGCGTCGATAAACGCAGCCTGGCCGCCCATTTTTTGCGCCTCGGCGATTACGTGCAGCGTAAGCGTGGTCTTGCCGCCCGACTCCGGGCCGTAGACCTCAATAACCCGCCCGCGCGGGAATCCGCCCACACCCAGGGCTGCATCCAGCGAGATGGATCCCGTTGGAATCACACTTACCGGCACCAGCACGTCGCGGCTTCCCAGCCGCATAATGGAGCCCTTGCCATAATCCTTTTCTATTTGCGAGATTGCTAAATCTAGGTTTTTGGTTCTTTCGTCAGTCATTTCACACCTCAAGAGGGGTTTCGTTTAGGTCCCGCCCAAGCGGGCGGCCCGATTCTACCAAAGTGCAAGGGGCGCGGCCCGAACCGTTTCTGGTACAGGAGTATATCGCAAGGCGAAGAAAAAGCAAAAGTAATTTAGGACCTCCCCCGGGAAGTGCCAGCCACCCCGGCTGAGCTTAATATTTGTAAAAGCCCCGCCCGGTCTTGCGGCCCAGCCAGCCAGCAGCTACATATTTTCGGAGCAAGGGACAGGCTCGATACTTCGGGTCGCCGAAACCTTGGTGGAGTACTTCCAGGATATCCACGCACACGTCGAGCCCAATAAAGTCCGCTAGCTCCAGCGGTCCCATCGGATGCGACATTCCCATCTTCATTACCGCATCTACTGCTTCGAGAGTGGCGACGCCTTCCATTACGGTAAATGCCGCCTCGTTGATCATCGGCAGAAGTATGCGATTCGATACGAAGCCGGGCGAATCGTTCACTGCGACTGGTGTTTTATCGAGCTTGGCACACAAATCCATCGTGGTTTGAAATGTGGCCTCGCTGGTGGCCAGTCCGCTGATCACTTCGACCAGCGTCATCACCGGCACGGGATTCATGAAGTGCATGCCGATGAAGCGGTCCGGCCGGCTGGTTTGCGCGGCGAGCTCGGTGACGGAAATCGATGAGGTGTTGGTGGCCAGAATCACGCTGGGGCCCAGCAGTTTGTCCGCTTCTTTCAGCACGGCCAATTTCAGTTCGCGCCTTTCCGGCACTGCTTCGACCACGAAATCAGCGCCCACGAGCGCGACATTGTCGGTTACCGCCTGAATGCGCCCCAGAATCACGGACCTGTCCGCTTCCGGGACTTTGCCTTTCTTGATTTCGCGGTCGAGATTCTTTCCGATGGTCTCCATGCCGCAGTCTAAGGATCGCTTGTCAACGTCGCGCAGGATCACACGAAAGCCCGAGCGCGCAAATACGTGCGCAATCCCGTTGCCCATGGTTCCCGCGCCGAGTACGCCAACTGTTTTGATGGTGTCTACGCTCATGGTGTCGTCGATGATAGCCGAACGCGGCCGGGCGGAGAAGCGCCGCCCGCATCTGTTTCCACCTCGACTTGGCGCTTGCCGCGGGCGTGTCAAAGCGCAATACTGCACGCCCCGCGGGCCGCGCGACTTTTGTCGCCGGACCGCCGCATACATCTACGAGGAGGCTCCCGTGCTTTTCGTTTTGGCCGTCGGTATCGGAATTATCGCCGGCTTACGCGCGTTAACCGCACCAGCGGTAGTGTGCTGGCTGGCTTACCTCAACGTCATCCACCTGCAGGACACGCCGCTGCGCTTCATGGGCGGCGCAATCGCGGTGGGAATCTTCACGCTGGCGGCCGTGGCCGAAATTGTGAGCGACAAGCTTCCGAAAACGCCTCCGCGCACCGCTCCCGTTGGCTTTGGGGCTCGCATCGCGACGGGGGCGTTATCCGGTGGGGCCGTTTTCGTGGCCGGCGGGGGATCGATCTGGCTCGGCGCACTTGCCGGCATCGTGGGCGCGGTGGTGGGAACTTACGCGGGATACTTCACGCGCACCCGCACGGTGGCCGCGCTCAAGTGCCCGGATTTCGTGATCGCGCTGGTGGAGGATGCCATCGCCATCGGCGGCGGAATCTTCATCGTGTCGCGCCTATGAGGCGGGGCTGGGGCCGCGAGACTCTCACCGCATGCGTGTAGCTCGGCTTCGTCTTACGGGCGTTCGATGGCCAGCGCCACGGCGTTGCCGCCGCCCAGGCATAGTGCCGCGATTCCGCGCTTCAAGTTTCGCCGCTGCAATTCGTAGAGCAGCGCAACCAGAATTCGTGCGCCGGATGCGCCTATTGGATGTCCGAACGCCACCGCGCCGCCGTTTACATTGACCTTTTCGGGGTTCAACCTTAGCTGTCGTGTTACGGCAATCGCCGCGACGGCGAATGCCTCATTCAGCTCGCATAGATCGACGTCCTTCTCGCGATCCCACCCAGTCTTCCTTAGCAACTTTTCCACGGCGTCGACCGGCGCCATCATCACCCACTTCGGCTCCACGCCGCTCACCGCCTGCGCGACGATGCGCGCCATCGGAGACTTGCCCAGGCGCGCGGCCGTCGCTTCGCTCGTTACGACCACCGCCGCGGCGCCGTCGTTCGTGCCCGGCGCGTTTCCAGCAGTCACCGTTCCGTCCTTCTTGAACGCCGGCTTCAGCTTGCCGAGCGCTTCAAGTGACGTATCCTCGCGCGGTGATTCGTCCGTCTTGATCACCACCGGGTCGCCCTTGCGTTGCTTGATCTCCACGGGCACGATCTGTTCGCTGATGAAGCAGGACTTGATGGCGCGCACGGCCTTGCGATGGCTATCGAACGCGAATTGATCCTGTTCCTGGCGCGTGATGCCGTACTTTTCCGCCGCAAGCTCACCCGTTTGGCCCATATGGAAGTTTTCGTACACGTCCCACAGCCCGTCAGTGATCATCGAGTCTAGAATTTCCGAATTGCCCAAACGCAGCCCGGTGCGCGCTCCTTTGAGGAGGTACGGCGCGTTCGACATGGACTCCATCCCGCCGGCCACGACGATTTCCGAGTCGCCCAGCGCCACCGCCTGCGCTGCGAGGCCGACCGCTTTCAGGCCCGACCCGCAAACTTTATTGATGGTCATGGCTGCGACGTGTGGATCCACGCCGCCGCCGAGCGCCGCCTGCCGCGCCGGATTTTGGCCCAGCCCGGCCTGCAACACGTTGCCCATAATTACTTCGTCGATCTGATTCAACTCGATACCGGCGCGCCGAGCCGCCTCGCTCACCACGCGCGCGCCCAGCTCCGTCGCGGAAAGTGGCGCTAAGCCACCGAGAAATTTCCCAATGGGCGTGCGCACTGCGCTAAGGATGACAGGCTTTTCGGTTTCTGCCATGGAGGGATCTCCGCGGAGATTTTCAAGGTCAGTATAGGCGCGTCCTTGGAGCCGGTCAAATCGAGAGCGGGTATGGTTACAGGGAGGGGAAGTGATACACCCCTCGGAATCGCGGGTGAGTCGGCTGGGCAGCTCGCTGTCCGTTAGCCGGAAATCGTTGAGACTATTCACCAGGCTCTCGAACAACTCGAATTCCACAGGGTTTGCAAAGGTGGAGTTGAGTTTATTTCGGAGAGCTTTAATGGCCAGAGATTACGCGAGTACCCGTTCGACGGGCATCCGACAAATGACGTTGCCTGGGTTGCTCGCACGTTCCACCGTCGGGCCTGTGGTGTAGAACCTCTCACCGCAATTGTTGCCCAAACTCGGACTGATAAGTTGCCCCTCTTCTGCCAGAAAGGGCAAGACCGTTTGTGCCTCGCCAAAGAGTTCTTGTAACTCCGCCCGATTCCCCCGCTCGAAGCGCCAAAGATAGTCCCGCAACTTCTCGCAGTTAATATGGGCCAAGAAACAAAGACGAGGGAACCACGAAAGATCGACGAGCAGGAAATAGCCAGCGCAAGTGCCCCGGATATCGTCCTTCAGAAATCTAAAATCGCCGATCATCGTCAATAGCTGATCAGCAGCTTCCTGTCCCGCCGGATCTAAACTGTCCATTTTTCCAGTAAAGGAGAATCTGTCGAGCGGATGCTAGACGATCATAGAATCACCCTCCCTAGTGTTGTGCGATGCGTTGAAGCCGGGGCTCGCAGCGGTTCGTTTGACACTGCTCTTCAGAGTTTGCGCGCTCCTGATTCTTCTCCCCCCCTGTGTGGGTCGGGATTTTCTCTCCGTGTTGCGGTCAACACCGCCGATTGCGGCCCCGGCATCAGCTAGGAATTCTACTGCGCCGGACCATCCTGTCTGTCCAAAACACAACATGTATACTCATAAGGCACTTAGAAGATATGGACACAATCTGCGCCATAAAGAGGACTCATGCGGGCCGTTCGTCGATCCCTGTAGCGCGGCGTGCGATCTATTCGTCCGGGCACGGAGAAGTCAGCAACCTATAGTGCTGGAGGTTCGAGCTCACGGCCCCAGCCGCCAATCAAATATTCAACGCTCGTGGGACAAGGAAAAAAGAGGTCCGGGGTTGGGTGTTGGAGAGACCGAACCTCTCCGCAAGTGACATTTCCGCAAGTGACATTTGTCAGAGGATATTCGGACGAACAGACCACCGTTTCCCAAAATACGACAGATTTATGGGCACATAGCAGAATGATTAATTGATCATCTCTTTGAGCAATGACTTATTGACTTCATCTGAACTCACAGTCTGACGCGACCTAATCTCTTTGATAGTTCCGTCAAGGAAGCCGATAATTTCACTGGGTTGCATCGCCAAAGATCCCCAGCATGATCGGCCATTCTTGACCGCTGGCAACCACCAACAGCTATTTTCCACTGCATAGGAATAGACCAAGGTTGTGTCCGACCCCAAGAGTAAATCGGCCAAGGGATAAGCACTACCGTCCCGCAATCTAAGTTCGCTAAGCACCAAGTCGTATTTCTGGGTGCTAAGGAACGCATTTGCCTCCTGGCAAGACGATGCGAAATGTATTTCGCATGCCCACTTTGTCAGACGTGCAGCCAAGAACGACATACCCATTGGACTCCCGGCAATCAGCAAAACCTGTAGAGTTTTAACCGTCATGGTGGCCTCCAGACTTGTCAGATTGAGTTCAGAGGCAAAAGACATCTGTTCAATTCTGAACAGAGATAGTTCTTTCGACACATTTCGGGGCTCTAGCAAATTCATGCGCAGCGCTACTCACGAATTGAGGCCGAAGAGGCTAAGCGGCAGGCAAACTCTTGTGTAGTCGGATCACCGGACAAGCAGGCGCGCTAGCTCGTCGAGGCGGAGACCTCCGACTAAGAGGACTTGTGGGTGCCAAGCTCTCAGAGATAGAAGGTTCTGGAGTGCCGGGAAGAAAACAGCTGGTTCCGAAATTTAACCGTTCGAGAATCAAACCGCGTATCTAAATAGCAAGAAGGCTCGGCTTTTCAGGCCGAGCCTTCTCAGTCCAGTTAAGTCGCATCTCCGAACTTGCTTACGGTTCGGTGATTTGCGTTCGCCAGTTAACTCAGCAGCGCGCTCCGGCGTCGCAGGCCAACCAATCCCAGCAGTCCGAAGCCGAGCATGGCAATGGCGCCCGGTTCAGGTGTCGCTACCGGTGCGGGACCAAAGAACGCGAAGTGCGAAATCGGATCGTTGCCGTTCCCGTCGGCAGTGACCGAATAGAATTCGTTTCCGATGCATCGGCTGCCGGTCCAATCATTACAGCCGACCAATCCGAAAGTACCGCCCGGAGTAAAGGGCGTGCTGCTGGTAATCCAGTTGATCGTGCCGGGAGAGCTGGTGAGGAACCAACCGATTTCGTCCGAATCTGCAGTAATTCCCAAGATCACCGACGCTGTAGAAGTTACTGGTGTGAAAGTGACATCATTCACTGAGCCCTTCGAGCTGCTGGCGAGAAAATCTGCGCCGGCATCCAGTGCGATGCCGCCGTTGCAATTGCCTCCGCCGTAGACACAGTATCCGACGTTGTCTTGCGGACCATCTCCAGATGCGTGGTTCCAGAAAGGAGTCCCACTCGTACCCAAAGTTGCTGCGGATTGCGCATACCAAGTGCCGTTGGAATCTAGCACCAAGCCCGAACCACTGAGCGAAAACACGATATCGTTATAGTCATAGTCTCCGCCGACGGTATCCTCAAATCCGCCCAGGTAAGTGGTGGCGTGTGCCGGACTGAGCGCGATTACGAAAATGCCTAGAAACAATCCAAATACGAGCCTCTTCATGTTTTGCCTCTTCTTGTACTTGTTGCCGGGGACGCGGCACAAGCACCCTATTGCGCCGGGATTAGATGAATTTTCCCAGTGCCAGTACCCTAGCAATGCCGCTACCAAAGGACTGCAACGTAGGGTTGGCTTAGCTAAGTCATTTGTTTGCAATATCGAGACCAAAGCCGAATTTCCCAAGGAGCCGCTAGCGCTCGAATCTACCCCGTTCAGCTCTATGGATTCGATCCTTAAGGGATAGACATTTACCTCTGGGGAATCCGGTTTACACTCGACCTGCAGCAATGCTCGCCTCAGCCAGAATGGACAGTTTTTGGCTTATGCGTCACTTGGACGCCAGATTCGACATCTAAAGCCTAATAAACGCTTTACGATCGAATTTTCGATGCAGGAGCACCTATGAGAACTCTTGGAATTCTTTGGATTCTGTACGGCGTGCTCCGTTGGGCCAGCGCGCTTGGAGCTTTCTTGTATAGCGGCACACTGACTTTGATGTTTGGTGCGCTGCTCAACCGGGTTCCCAATCCGTTCGCCTTGATGGACCTATTTCATATTTTTCTGGTTTGCGCGATCGTTTTAGGCATAGTTGCCGGCCTCGTCTCCATCGTCGCCGGTCTGGCCCTCATGTCCGGTGGCGGATCAGCGCGAGGGTTGGGGATGCTTGCGGCGTTCTTCGGTCTGATCAATGGCCCGCTCGGCATCGCGCTGGGTGCGTATACACTCGTCGTTTTGGTTCCTGTAAGTGCTAGGAACCAAGTTACGTAGTGGAAGTCATCGTAGAGGAACGAAATTGGCACAATACCGACTTACTGAAGAAGCGCGCTCACCCTAGTTCCAGGTTTCGAAAAACGCTCCGCGGCTGTCACGGCAAATCGTCGGGCTGAACGGAAGTACCCCCGGAAGGGCCGTCTCCTCAACCTTCATGAGTTAGCCCCGGCGACAAAGTACGCTTGCTCAGCCCGGATCTGCGACAGCAGGCGTTTTGGGTGCAGCGCGAGCAGAAACGTGAGTCAAACTCGTCAGCGCCTCGGATTCTCGCGAGAATCGCTCGCAAAAGTTGACCGATAGAACGCGATTCGTTCTTGCTGACTTCCTCGTTCATCGTTCACCCCTCGTCTTTCAGCGCATCCTAGGCCGGTTGGGGTGAACCCAAAGCTCACAAACTGTAGCTTGTTTAGACGCCTCCGAGAACTCTCAGAGGTCCTGAAGACGAACGGGCCAAGGCGAAGCTCAAAACGGAAATTCCGGTTATCTCTTCCGAACACCTGTACCAACGTACAGTGTTCAGACCCACACCCCTGTCCCAATAATAGAAGTGTCACACGGGTTCCTTTACCTATGCTCGGAGCGTCGCACTTTTTCGATAGGAGACTGATAGTGCAGCACATCTACTGGTATGATTGGGGTTCTTAAATTCGTTGGGAAAAAAATGAAAATTAGAGTCGTCACGCTTCGTCTTGCTGCCGCATTTTTTTCCGTCGGCTTGTTGGTGGTCTTAACCGGTCAAGCCTCTAGCACGAGCCTTACCCTTTCCCCAACAAGTGCGACATCGATTCCCATTCAAAGCTATGCAGCCATCCGAGGGGAGTCCCTTCAAACCGATTCATCGGGAAATCCGTTAGATTTGGGCAACATGACCAGCGGGAGTTTTGTAACCTACAGCCTCACGGTCCCACAAGCGGGCAACTATGCGGTGACCTTAAGCTACTCCAGCCCCGGTAATTTCGGCTGGGGAAATTTTACGGCGGTAAGTCTGCTTGTGAATAACACCAAGGAAGCAAGCATAACTCTTCCATCAACTGGCTCTTGGACTACTTACGTGAATGCCACTCCGGCTACTATTGCGCTCCCATCAGGAACTGTGAATTTTGAAATTCTGGCTCAGTATACAGGCTACAACCTTGCTGGCATAACTTTTACTCCGCTCTCAGTCTCACCCCAAGCGGCTACGCCTATCTTTTCTCCCGCTGCCGGAACCTATAGCGTATCAGAGACCGTGGCTATCGGTGATGCAACTTCAGGCGCGGCGATTTACTACACTACCAATGGGACCACGCCGACTACCAGTTCGGCGGTTTATTCTACTCCAATCATCGTCTCAGCTTCGGAGACGCTGAATGCTATTGCCGCCGCTAGTGGATATACAAACAGTGCTATCGGTACGGCGGCTTATGTTATTAACCTGCCCACGCCGCAAGCGGCAACACCTGCTTTTACACCGGTGGCGGGCACTTATACTTCCGTGCAAACAGTGACCATCAGCACGACAACCCCTTCGGCAACGATTTATTACACCACCAACGGCACGGCACCCACCACTAGTTCGCCTATGTATTCCGGTCCAATTACTGTCTCAGCTTCGGAAACTGTAGAGGCCATTGCAACCGCTAGCGGTGATACTACCAGCGCCGTAGGCACGGCGATTTACATCATTAATCTACCACTCCCAACCTCGGGTCCGGCAACGCCTACGTTTTCCCCTAAGGCCGGAACCTACTCTGGAACGCAGACAGTAACAATTAGTGATGCGACATCGGGAGTGACGATTTACTACACCACCAACGGGACTACGCCGACGACATTATCAAGCGCCTATAGCGGCCCGATTACAGTGTCGTCTTCGGAGACTTTGCAGGCTATCGCTGTGGCTTCCAGTACGGTCGGATCGGCGGCCTATGCTATTAATCAGCCACCGCCGCCTCTTTCAGTCGCAAATCCAAGCTGCACGCCTGCGGGCGGCAGTTTTACATCGTCTCAGACCGCGAATTGCTCAACCACTACCACGGGAGCAAGTCTATACTACACAACGAACGGAAGTACGCCAAACTGCACTCCCGCAGGTACTTCCTACACTGGTGCAATTACCGTGGTGTCATCCTTGACTTTGAACGTCATCGGCTGCGAGTCTGGCTATACACCGTCCGGTGTGATGAGCTATACCTTCGCGATTAATATTATCTCGGGCAGCACAACTATGGTGAATATTTCCGACACAGTTGAAACAGCAGGTATAGACCGCCCAGGTATCAATCTTGGAGGAGTTGCTAATTACGGATCGCAACAGCTTTTGAAATCCTTAAACTATTCAGGTGGCGGGTACTTCCCAGGAACCTACTTCGGCACTACCTTTTCTTGCAGTTCAGGGACGCAAACTGCGACATCTTGGTACAACAACATAGCGGACAGTAGCGGTTTTCCAGCTAACTTCTGGAATGGTGCTAGTTTCGTTGCCATCAACGCGGCGACGGGCAAAAGCTATGGCTCGGGCACCATCACGGCGTCCACGTCCAACGTATCTTCGGGCACGGTTTTCACGCTTTCCCCAGCGATCAGTTCGGCGTGCAGCCCGTCCAATAACGACGTGCTGATCGTCCGACTCAACGCGCAGAACACGCTTGAGCCACCTACTTTCGTATTGAACGGGAACGTCTGCCCCGGGGCCACATGGGATGTCGGTGATACTTCTCCGGCCTCAACGAATACTTATCAGAGCCTGAAGATGCCGACTGGGTGCGGGTTGACGTTCTACATCGACGCGACAGTTTCGAACCGAACGAATACCAATGCGTCGCTGGCAACGCAGCAAACGAACTTCATCAACCTGAATGGTTCGTATAATGCGACATTCAAGGCCAAGTGCGCGGTGGCTGGGTGTAGCGTGACCTTTAATCTGGGCCGCTTCAGTGGCCCTGCCTACATTGGTTCCACAACGGTCAACCCGTCCAATAGTGCAACTAATGGCGCGGGATGGACGACATATACTTACCCATTCACGGGATCGGAAACCGGCAGCCAAAGCTCTACACTTGGTTTCAGTTTCAGTTGCACGGGTACTTGCCTTTTGCAAGATGCGGATGTTATCGAAGAGAGTACGCTGGCCGGTAACACGACCGTGTTTCGAGACGCTGTAGTCTGGGAGCTAGAACAGCTTCATCCTGGCTCGATTCGGTATATGGACGCCAGCCAGTGGTGTTCGGATGTGGCTGATGAAATTGCCACGACTGGAAATCGGCGATGGTGCGGAGCTAGCGCCTGGGCTCCTCAGTTCGGACAACCCATCGGCTACAACGACGTGCTTGCTTTGGGCAATGTCGTTGGTTCAGATGTGCTCATCTCTGTGGGCCAGTTGAACGGTCCAAGTGATTGGGCAATGCTAATTGACTGGCTGAACACATCGGGATGGATTTCTACCTACACTGCTTCCGGTCACAAAATCTATCTCGAAGATGGAAATGAGAATTGGAATCCCGTCTCGGCTTCGATCTACAACGGCAACGGCACCGCTTACGGGTACACACTGGGCCTTAACATGGCAGCGGCAAGAGCGGCCAGCGGATACTACTCTGGCGTCATCAAGCTCGTCGGCAATAGTTGGGTTGCCCCGAACCAGGGATATGGGCAGTTTGGGTGGCTACATAACACACTTGCCACGGCGCAAAGCACTGGCAGCCTGCCGGACTATGTGGATAACGCCCCGTATATGCTCAACTATTTAGGCGCGTTCAACACTTCGGGCTCAAACATATCGACTACCGGAGCGCCGTTTCTGGACGAATGGGCCGAGGATGAAAATGTCGATTCGGTAGTTCCGACCTCTGGCTACCCTATGTCAATGTATCTGAACGCACAGTACGCTAGTCAGACCTATGGTGTAGGTACGCTAGTTTATGAAGTGAACGAGAGTACCACAAATGGCATAACTGCTACACAGGCGCAATTGGATCAGGTTAACGGTTCAGTGGGCAACGCACTTTCGACGATGGAGCACGTTTTGCTGATGCAGCGAGATTCCGGTGTGAAAGGTCCCATTCATGTTTTCACGCTGGCGGAGCCCTACACAGGCTATACGTGCGGGGGTTGCAATGCTTTAGTTACTCCGCTGTGGGGTGCGAATCTCCTGATGTCTACGGGGCCGGGGCAGACAGCGGGTAGCGCTAACGTGGACCGGCCGTTGGATATCGGCCTCCGAGTCATCAACAATGCCATCGGGTCGAACAGCAACCTGATGTCTGTCACACAGTCTGGCACGCCCACCTTCAGCTACACGGCGGCTCAGGATAACAGTGGCACGCCGACGATTCTTGCGAACTCAGCCGTGCCCTACGTGAACTGCTTCGCCTACAGCAACGGAACGGGAAACTGGACGACCATCTGCTTCAATAACAATCTGACGACAGCAGAATCAGTTACCCTGTCGGGGCTCGGGGCACCCACGGGATCGGTTAGTGAAACCACCTTTCCTAATGCCTCCAACGTAATCACAGATAATAACGAAAACACGTTCCTCGGAGCTTCGAGTGTGGCCCCGGTCGTTGTTCTACCGTCTGCCGCAACGACAAGTGGAACGAGTTATTCTAT
>Ga0302325_10020761_pt1 | contig 13764 bp, 12 predicted proteins | sample Palsa_T0_2_FD_201948 | JGI IMG/M metagenome (GOLD analysis project Ga0302325, IMG submission 201948) | Peat permafrost microbial communities from Stordalen Mire near Abisko, Sweden - Palsa_T0_2 | ecosystem: Environmental > Terrestrial > Soil > Palsa > Peat permafrost | place: Sweden: Abisko... | reverse complement strand
AGAGTCGGACGGTCGGATGATAATCACTGTGGCGCTCCTCGGCTTCGAGCCGTTCGGTGTCGTACGCCTGACATACGGCTCGGCAGCCTGCGTGTTTCGTTCGGCGGAGGCGAAACTCGGTCCGCGTCCGCGCCGTACGTGAGGGCGTGCCGGTTGCTCTCCTCGAACCGCGCCCGCGCGTGATCATCAGCCCAGCGCAGGCGCCCACCCCGGACGACGGCGAGCTCGTCGCGGCGGCGCTTGCCGGCCGCGTCGAGGCCTTCGGCACGCTCGTCGAGCGCTACGATCGGGCGGTGTACAACCTCGCACTGCGCACGATGCGCGACCCCGAGGAGGCAAAGGACGCCACCCAGGAGGCTTTCTTCAAAGCCTTCCGGAGCCTGCGCACGTTTCGGCAAGGCGCAAAGTTCTCCACGTGGATTTTCTCGATCGCCTATCACGCCTGTTGCGACCGACTCGCGCGCCGCAAACGTTATAGCGACGCGGAGCTTCCCGAACGGGCCGATGAGGGGCCCGGCCCGGAGCTCGAGGCCGAACGCCGCGACGAAGCGCGCCTGCTGCGGGAAGCCATCGACGCCTTGCCGGACAAATACCGGGCAGTGATCACGCTCTACCACCTGCAAGGACGACAATACGAAGAGATCGCGAAGGTCCTGGAACTGCCGATGGGTACGGTGAAGACTCACCTGTTCCGGGCGAAGGAACTCCTTCGCAAGAGACTGGCCGCCAAAGACGCCGAGCCGGCCACAGCGACCGAAGGGACCGAATGATGTACGACCACGACGACGACCTCGACCGAGCTCTGCGCGCGCTCCCACTGGAACCGCTCCCCGATGGTCTGCGGGCCTCGATCATGGCGGCAGTGGCGGCGGTGCCCGAGCCGATCCTGACGCGTGTGGAGACGTTCGGCGTCGGCCTGATCCTTGCGCTCGGAACGTGGCTCGCGCTGCTCAGCGCCGGAAGCGGCTGGAGCGTCGGCAAGACCGTGGCGAACGTCGCCTCGGCGTTCGGCCATGCGCTCGTCACGCCCGCGGCGCTGGAATGGCTCGGCGTGGGCATCGCATGCGCCCTCTGCCTCTCGCTGGTCAGCCTGCCGCGCCGCGCAACGGCTGGTCGATGACGGCCGAAAACGCCGACGTAACGCTGGACGGCCATGCGGACCGCCCGTTCCGGATCCTCGTCGTGGAGGACGACCGCCAAATTTCGCGGGTGCTCAAGCTCGAACTCGAACACGAAGGGTACTCGGTCGAGGTCGCGCACGACGGCCTTACGGGCCTCGAACGCGCCCTGAAGGAGCCGGACCTGGTCGTCCTCGACCTCATGCTTCCGAAGATGGACGGGCTCGAAGTGTGCAAGCGCGTGCGCGCCAAGAGCCGCGTTCCGATCATCATGCTGACCGCGAAGGACCGGGTGCCGGATCGGGTCAGCGGCCTCGATGTCGGCGCCGACGACTACCTGACGAAGCCGTTCGCCATCGAAGAATTCCTGGCACGCGTGCGCGCGCGTCTGCGCGAGCGCAACCCGCAGTCGAACGTGCTGACCGCGAAGGACCTCGTGATGGACCGCGATCGGCACGAGGTGCAACGCGCGGGCAAGACGATCGCGCTCACCGCCAAGGAATACGCGCTCCTCGAGTACCTGCTGCTGCATCGCAACAAAGTGCACACTCGCGACGAGCTCTTCAACGGCGTCTGGGGCAGCGACTTTCTGGGCGACTCCAATTTGATCGACGTCTACATCCGCTACCTCCGCGGTAAGATCGACGAGGGCTTCGACGACAAGCTGATCGCGACGGTGCGAGGCGTCGGCTACACGCTGAGGGACTAGTCTCGGCGTGCTCGCGGGCTCTTCGCTGCGCTGGCGAATCGCGACGTGGTACACGCTGCTACTGCTGTGTGTGATCGGCGCCGTGTCGATCGTGCTCTTCGTAGCGCTCCGTGCGATTCTGTTCGACCAGGCGCAGGCGCGGGTCGATCAGACCGGATCCGAAATCGCATCGATCGTCTCCCGCTCCGGGCCGCTGGTCGCAATCGGCGAGGCGTTTCCGATGGACGAACAGCTCGCCCTTCCGGGGAACCTCGAGCACTGGTCGTCGCCGACCACGTACGTCGAGATCGATAACGCGCAGGGGTATACGATCGGAAAGTCCCAGAACATGGGCAGCGTCAGCTTCGCGCGGCGTCCCGCCGATCAGCACGCCGGTGTGTCGTACGCGGTCGAGAACACACCGCTGGGTCAGGTCTACGTGCGCGACGAGCGCGTCAAGGTCGGTGGCGGCGCCAGCCCGATCATCGTCAAGGTCGCCGAGCGGCTCGACGTGCTCAACGAGACGATTCGGCGAACGCGCAACCTGCTCGCGATCGTGTTCCTGCTCGCCGTGGTCGCCGTGGTCGTGGCGTCCCTCGCCGTGTCCTCCGCAGCGATTCGCCCCATCAACGAGCTGACCACGGCGATCGGGCAGATCGGCTCGGACCAGTTGAACCGGAGGATCGGCTGGACCGGCCGTACCGACGAGGTGGGGCGCCTCGCCGCGACCTTCGACGCGATGCTCGCACGCCTCGAGGAGGCCTTCGCCCGCGAGCGGCAATTCATCTCCGATGCCTCGCACGAGCTGCGCACGCCGCTCACCGTGATCCACGCGAACGCGCAGATGCTCGAGCGATGGGGCGATCGTGACCCGACGGTGCGCACCGACAGCCTGCATGCGATCATCGAGGAGAGCGCGGGCCTCGCACGTATGGTGAGCGGTATGCTGACGCTCGCGAAGGCGGAATCGGGCGACGACATCCCGCGCGAACCGGTGGCACTCGCCGACGTCTTGGCGGACGCCCTTCGCTCGTCGAGCCAGCGTGCGGCGGACAAGGGCCTGACGCTGCGGCTCGCGGGCGATCTCGCGCCGGACGCGCTCGTGAACGGGAACTCCGACCTGCTCCGGCAGCTGTTCACAAACCTCATCGAAAACGGCATCAAGTTCACGGAGGTCGGGGGCGTCGACGTATCCGCGAGCGCGAACCCGGCGACTGTGGTTGTCGAGGTCGCGGACACCGGGGTCGGGATCGAGGACGAGTCGTTGGCACGTGTGTTCGACCGCTTCTATCGCACCGACAAGTCGCGGAACCGCGCCGTTGAGGGAACCGGCCTGGGCCTGGCGATCGTTCGCAGCATCGCACGCGTCCACAACGGATCGGTCGACGCGCGGCGCCGGCGGGACGGCGGGACGCTCTTTCGGGTCGTGCTGCCGAGGCTCCAGCAGGCCGCCGCCGCGCCCTCGCCCGCACCGGCGGAGCGAGCCTTTATCTCGCGTCAATGACGCGGGACACTCCGGCCTGTACGCTGGGAGCAGTGTTTGGAACTGTGCCCCGCTGGGGCGTCCGCTTGCTGGCCCTTGCCGGGATGGCTCTCGCCCTCCCCCCAGCGGTCGCTCGCGCCCAGGCGCCGGACCTCTCGCCCGTCGGGACGGCTCCGATCGTCCGGGTGCTGGTCGCGAAGGGGACGGTCAACATACGGACGTGGGACCGCCCGTCGGTTCAGGTGGACGACACGAGCGGCGTGACGATCCGGCGCTTCGCCGTGGAGTCGAACCAGGCGCAGAGCACCATTCCCGTCCTCGCCGGCCAAGTCCAAGGCCCGGACGGCCCGGTCGAATTGCCGGCTGAGTCGTTTGCGGTCTCCACCCTGTCGCCGGGCCAGCACGACGTCGTCGCGGTCCGGGGGAGCGAAGCGAACGTCACCGTCACGGTTCCGCAGAACGCCGCCCTCGTGCAGGTGCAGATGGGCAAGGGCAACGTGACGGTGCAGGACTACCGGCAGGGCACGCTCGTCGCGCGCGTTCGCAACGGCAGCGTGCACCTCGCGAACGTCGGTGGCGACGGTTTCGTGCAGGTCATGCGCGGGCCCGTGGTCGCGGACAATTCCTCATTTTCGCGCGTTCGCGTGCGCTCGGGGACCGGCAACGTCGTGTTCAACAACTGCCGCGCGAAGCAGATCGAAGTATCGAGCGTTCGCGGGTCGATCGCCTACGACGGCGGCTCGTTCGAACCCGGGCTGGCGCGCTTCGAAACGCAGACGGGCAACGTCGCGCTCGGCGTGAACGGTGATGCCGAACTCGCGGCGCATGCAAGCCCAGGCCGCGTCTTCACATCGTTCGACTCGGGCGCGCAGGTGAGCGGCCACGACGGTGAGCAACATGCCGTGCTCGGCGGCGGCGGCCCCGTGGTCAACGCCAGTTCGGGCAGCGGCAACGTCTACTTGTACAACGGCCAGATCGCTGCACGGCACACGGGAACGGAGTGGCAGCCGTTGCGCACGATGATGCAGCGGCCGGAGCGCAACGTGCCGGCGGAGCAAGTGACTCGTCCCGCTGCGATGGTGCCGAGCCGAATCGAGGACAAAGTCCCCGTGCGGCCCGCGCCTGCGTCGAGCACGAAGCGGATCGCACCGCCGCGCGCCGCGAATGTCCCGAATACTACGCGGCCGCTGCGGCGCCGTCCCCCGCCGGCGCCCGCGCCGCGGCCGGATCGCTCGCGCCGCGTGCGCCCCCGTGCCGCGAACGGCTGACCCGCTTACAGCTTGATCGTGAACTGAAGATAGGCATTGAACGGCATCACGTAGCCGAGCGACGTCTGGTCCGCCCACGACGGGATGAACGAGTGCTTGAAGTACGGGTTGAGCGGCACGCCGTTCGCGCCGATGTCGTTCGGGCTCGTACCGTTGTAGAAGTTCGCGACGTAGAACGGGTTCGCATAGTAGCCGCATGTATACGAGTTCGGGGGGTACGCGCGCGACCACGGCGTATTCGAGCCGCCGAAGCACGTATTCAAAAGGTTGCTGAGGATCAGGTTCGCCCGAACCTTCTTCGTGAGCTCGTACGACGCGGAGAAGTTGACGTTCAGTTGCCAGGGCTGCTGGAACGCGCCGAATCCGTCGAAGTGCCCCGTTTCCGGGTTCGGGATGTAGAGATTGCCCGACGGGGTCGCGGCAAAGGAGCACGAGGTATAGTCGGCCTGCAGCGGATTCTGCTTCGAGATCGGCGAGCCGGTCAGCCCTCGCGAGTTCGAAAAGCACGTCCGCGGGTCGATCCCGATCACGTCAGCGGGATTCCCGTACCAGGTCCCGGCGTTCACGGTGACCGCCGGGGCGAGGGCCAGCCGGTCGTGGCGATAGTTCCCGATGAGCGCGAACGCGTGCGGGACGTTCCACGGATAGTCGAGACCGGTTTGATACCATCCGTTGCGATCGAGCAGCGGTTCCGGCGCCATCGCGAAGTACGGGTTACGAATGGAGTCCGGCGGGCACTTGGGGCGCGCAGCGTCGATCGCCGCGCCCGCGTAGCACGCCGCACCGCCGCCCGCCTTCGTTAGGGCATCGAACTCTTGGATGTATTGGTTGTACACGTCGACGGGATTGACGCTGGTGTTGGGGTAGTTCGCGTAGCGCTCCGTCGATGAGAGATATGTGTACGAGAAACGGCCGGACCACCCGTTCTTCGAGAAGTCGCCCTTGGTGAACGCGAATTCGACACCGGTGTTGCTCATGATCCCCGTATTGAGCGACGCCGACAGCCCGGCCGCGCTCACGCCGTAGAGCTGGTTCGTCGCGTACCGGTAGTACGGCGTGGCGGACAGCGACATGTCCGTGCCCCGGATGTGCCGCTCGTAGGAGAGGTCGAAATCGTTCGAATACTGCGGCAGCGGGTCGTGGCGCGGCGTCGTGAAGCCGTATTGCCAGAAGCCTTCGAACAGTGCCGACGCGAGGTTCTCTTGCTTCGCGGCGTACTGCGTCTCATAGTTCTGCGGCCCCTGCGCATAGCGCCCCGCGGAAGCGCGCAGCACGGTGTCGGCACTGAGGGCGTACGTGAGGCCGACGCGGGGCAGGAAATATTCGTCGACCTCCGTCGGGCTGTAGACGTTCGAGAGCAGGAGGTGCCCGTTCTTCCCGTCGGGGTGCACGGTTTGGTCCTGCGTATGCGTCTGCGCGGGCGACGGACACGTCAGGCCGACGAAGGGCGCGGCGAGCGCCTGCTGCGCGACCGGCACCGGCACGAGGACCGGCGCGAGGGTCAGCGGGTCGTAGCAGAACTCGTTCTGCGCGGCCCGAAACCAGAAATCGGTGCCCGCGTCCTGCGTGCTTGCGAGGTCAAACTGATCGCGCTCGAACCGGATGCCGGCGCGGATGGTGAGCTTGTCGTTCGGTTTGATGAGGTCTTCGATTGCCGCCGACGCGAAGATGGGCTGCACGTCGTTCCGGAAACCCTGTTGGCCCGTGTACGTGATCTGGAACGTTGCCCCGGCCGCGGCAGCCGCGCCGACGATCGGCCACGGCGTGCCGTTGGGCTTTGTCGGACGCGGCCCCCCGTACAGCACGAAGTCGCCTTGCGTGATCGGATCGTTGCACGGGGCCTGCTGGCCGGCGCCGACGTGCGTCCCATTGAGCTCCACGCCGCTGTACCACGCGTAGCACGAGACGCCGTTCGTCAGATTGCTGACGCCGAAGTCGCCGGTGTTGTCGTAGTTCGTGTTGTTGTACCGATTCGTGGTCGCGGTCGTGGTGTTGAGCGTGGCCAGCACCTGGTTGTGCGCGTCGAATTGATCCGCGAATTGGGCTTCGGTCCCACGCGTATGCGAATCGACTTCGTAGTCGTAGTTGGTCGCCCCGAAGCCGCTGCCGATCGCACGGCGATTCGGGTCGGTGCGCGCCGTATCCGAGTAGAACGTATAGCCGAACACGCGCAGGTAGGCGCGCGAGCTGAAGTTGCGCTGATACTGCAGCTTGACCACCGCGGAGTTCGTCCACTCGTTGCCGCGATAGTCGGGCGGCAGCAGCGACCCCACGTTGTGGGGATTGGTCGGGTACAGATAGGGAACGACCTGTGCGTTCGCTGCGGGCTCACCGAAGGTCGTGCCCGGTGCAAACGTGAGGTAGTCCGGCCACGTGATCGGGCCGTCCAACGCCTGCACGGTCGCGGCCCCCGCATCGTCGATGCTGCTGTAGAACTGGCGCAGCTCGCTCGACGAGCTATAGAGAAGCTGCAGATCATCCTTGCCACTACCCGCGTGGTGCGGGATGGCCTCGTGCAGGTTGGCGACCGCCTCGCGCCCGCGAATGGTGCTCGGGCTCGCGTACACCGGCGAAATCGTCGAGTAGCAGCCGGGGTCGTTCGCGACGCCCTTGGGGAGTGGGAGGTAGCCCTTCGTTCCCGGCGGGAGGTCGAACGGATCCGTCACGCCGCCGGGCCCGACGCACGCCGGATAGACGGCAGGGTAGTAGATCAGGAACGTGGTCTGGTTGCTCGGCCCGGTCGCGTACGGAAACGCTGCCGTCAGGTCGGCTCCGTTGAACTGCGAGAGGTAGCGGTAGTCTTGGTTGTAGCCGCTGATCCCCCCGTAATAGGAAAAGTTCCGGCTCGGCGTCGCGCCGCCGAATTCGAATTCGAGCTTGTGGTAGAACGTCGGCGTCCCGACGTCGCCGTCAAGCGTGGCGAAGCCCGGATAGGTACCGGTCTTGATGACCTGATTGATGAAACCCGACAGGCCGACTGCGCTCGCTCCCGCGGTTCCGCCGCCGGTGTATGCCTGCAGCTCCTGCTGGCCAAGGTTCGTCGCCGTGCCGCCCGGATAGTTGTCGAACGAGCGGTTCACCGGCACGCCGTCGTACTCGTAGCCAATCTGGTCGTAGTATCCGCCGCGAATGAAGACGCTCTGGTTCGAGCCCTGCTGTTCCGGAGGGATGAACAGCCCGGGAACCGCGGCCAGCGCGGAATATGCGTTGTTGAGGCTGCCGCCACCGCCCAGCGCCTGCGCAGCCTCCGCCTGGGCCGGGGTCACCGAGTAGACGTCGATCGTCGTGCCGGGGCGCACGAGGTCTGCAGCCGAGCGCGCGGTGATGCGACCAACCGTCCGCAGCGCCTTGCGCATGGCGAACGCCGGGAGCGCCTGCGCCTGGTCCGCCTGGACGAGCGCGCCGTCGATCGACGCCGGCTCGTACCCCGGGGCCTCGACCGTGACGACATAGCTATCGGGTGCCAGCGAGGCAAAGTAGAAATGTCCCGAGGCATCGGTCGTCGTCGAACTTGCCTGTGACGGGCTGACGGCCGCGACGCGGGCACTCGCGATCGGGGTGTGCGCTGCGCCGTCGACGACGATGCCGCTCATGCTGCCCGTCGTGCCGGCCACGCACGGTATGCCCGCAGCAAACGCCACAATGCATGCAGCGAACGCGAGGGTCAACCTCATCGCTAGGCCGAGGCGGCGACTTCGTTGGACACGTCGAGCGTCCAGCCGTCGTACGCCGCAAACGCGCGCACACCCAACTCGTCTTCCAGCTCGCGCGCGAGCGAGACGGGGTCGCGCTCGAGCATCTTCGTTCCGAAATGCGTCATCACGGCAACCTTGGGCCGGATTCCGGCGATCAGCACGCGCGCATCCTCGAACGTGAGATGGTCTGCGCGCAGCGTCTCCCGATAGAACAGCACGTTGAGGATCAGCACGTCCGGTTGGTGTGCGCGGTAGTCGTCGACCTGTTCCGGGAAGAACCGGCCGCACGGTAGATACGACACGGTGACGCCGTTCCAGCGAAAATGCATGCCGTACGTCTCGACCGCGTGGTGATGCGCGAGCGACGTGCGGATCTCGACGTCGTTGACCGTATACGGCCCGCCATTGGGCTGGAGCACGTGGTGCACGGGCACGAACTTGGCAGCGTACGGCAGAATGACGTGCTCGCCCTCGAACGCATCGCGCGGTGCGAGCAGGGCTCCGCGCGGGCGGAAGCCGCCGGAGGTCATCGCCTCGATCATCACGTTCACGTCGTTCGCGTGGTCGAGGTGCTTGTGCGACAGCGCGATCGCATCGAGTTCCATCGGCACGCACGGCGGCACGCAACTCGTCGCTCGGACGAGCGCACCCGGACCGGGATCGACGTGGATCTGGGTGCCGCCGAACCGCATCCACATCCCACCGGAGGCCCGAAACTGTCGCGCGACGACGAACCGCGCCCCGCCGGTCCCGAGGAACCGGACCTCTGCCGTCACCGCACGCCGATCAGCCAAGTGACCTCTCGGGTGAAGCGCACCCTACCACCCCATGTAGATGCCGCCGTTGATATTGAGCGACTGCCCGGTCATGTAGTCGGCCTCGACCACGAGAAAGCGCACGCCGCGCGCGACCTCCTGCGGCTTGGCGACCCGATGCATCGGGATGCGGTCCAGGATCTTTTCCTGGATGTTCGGGGGAACCGAGCTCCACATTTCGGTCTCGACGAAGCCCGGGCACACGGCGTTGACGGTGATCTGGTTGCGGGCGAGCTCGATCGCGAGCGTCTTCGTGAAGCCGATGATCCCGGCCTTAGCGGCCGAGTAGTTCGCCTGTCCGAAGTTGCCCATCTGGCCGACGAACGACGAGATGTTCACGATGCGCCCCCAGCCGTTCTCGATGAGGCGCGGAACCGCATAGTGGCAGCAGTTCATCACGCTCGTCAGGTTGGTATCGATCACCTCGTGCCAATCCTGGAGCGACATCTTCTTGAACGTGCGGTCGCGCAGAATGCCCGCGTTGTTGACGAGAATGTCGACGCGGCCGAGCTTCGAGCCGACCCGCTCGAACATCGCCTCGACTTCCGGCGGCTTCGTAACGTCGCCGGCCTCCGCACTCGCCGCACCACCGGTCGCTTCGATGGCGGCGACGACGCCCGCCGCCGCCTCGGCTCCGCGCACGTAGTTGACGACAACGTGCGCTCCCGCGCGCGCGAGTTCGGTCGCAATGGATGCCCCGATGCCGCGCGAGCTCCCGGTGACGACGGCCACGCGGCCGAGGAGTGGCTGGGCGGAGGTGGCGTCGGGCTTCGATGCGGTCGTCTGCGTCGTCATGCCCGCCAAGTACGAGAACGCTCGCCCGCCTTCCCCAGTGGATTTCGCCCCTAGCCTGACGCGCGCAAGAGGCCCCGCCGCCGGCGGAGCCTCTTTGGACGAACGTGCGGGTGTTCGCTCGAGGGAACGCTGCTAGTTGGAGCTCACGGTCGCGCGCGATTGCAGTTCTTCGACGCGCTTCGTGAAGCCGTCGAACGACGTCTCGGCCGCGTCCTTGACGTAGGACATGTTCGAAATGCCGACCTTGAGCATCCCGCGGATGGCCTGCGACCACGTGTCCTGCCATTTGGCGGCGTGCGCGGCGACCTTCTCCGCGAGTTCGGCGTTCTTCTGGCCGGCCGTCTGGAACTCACCGACCGTCAGTTCGACGATCTGGTTTGCGCGCTCGAAGCCCTCGCGGACGCCGTTCTCCAGCGCACCGGAATACGGCCGCGACACGATCTCGTACAGGGACTTGGCGTAGCCGAGCGCGCGCTGATTGGCCGCCGCGTAGGCGTCGACCACTAGGCCGTACGTCTGGCTCGAAAGTTCCACGTAGCTCTGGGTCTGCTCTTCCATCGATTGCTCCTCTTCAGTGATCGTCGGTTCGAGGATCGGCGGAGACGGGGCTTCCGTTGCCACCGCGACCCGTTGCTTCCTCGGTTTGGTGAGGGTGGGCTTTCGCCCACGCGCCCGTGTAGAGGCTGAAGAACGCATCGAGGTTGGACCGGTATTGCTCAAGCGCCGCACTCCATAATTTCAGAGCGTCGCTTCCGGCACCGGTGAGCGTGTAGATCCGGCGGGCGGGACCCTGCTCTTTGGGATCCCACCATGAGGAGATGTAGCCGTCACGCTCCAACTGGCGGAGCGCTCGATACACCGTCCCGGGGTCGGAAACGACGGCGAAGTTCTCCTTGAGCTCCTTCATGATCTCGTACCCGTGCAGGTTGAGATCCTTGAGCATGACGAGCAACCACGCCATCAGGTAATTCTTGGGCGTCCCCCGCGGAGGCAGCCCTGCATCAGCTTTCCCGTGGGGTTCGTCGTGATTGTCCGGAGGCGGACCCTCTCGGTGTCCCACAGCGTCCTTCATGCCGATATATGCATTTTACACATAGATGGTCCTCTCGTCAACTGGCTTCCTGCGCCGCCGCCACCGACAGCACGTTCACGTCGCTCACCAGGCAAACGGCGTCGCCGGCGATCACCTGTTCGCCATGTTGGTTGTAGCAGTCCGTACGGAGCGTGAGGACGGCCTTGTCGGCGCGGTAGCCGGTCACGGTGGCGACGACGCGGATCGTGTCGCCGATGTAGACCGGCCGAATGAACCGCATCCCTTGGCTCATGTAGATCGTGCCCGGTCCGGGGAACTCCGAACCGAGCAGAGCCGAGATGTACGAGCCCACGAGCATGCCGTGGGCAATCCGCCGCTTGAAGCGGGTGTGGCGGGCGTATTCTTCGTCGAGATGGACGGGGTTCGTGTCGCCCGTCGCCCAGGCAAATGCCTCGATCTCTGGCTCAGTCACCGTCCGCGAGATGGAGGCGGTCTGCCCCTCGAAATAGTGCAAGATACGCGGTCCCCATGGAGGCACGGAAGGCCAAGCGCGACCCCCCTAGATGCGTATCTTCTCTATAGACGCTTCGTCAATCCCTACCGCGAAGGCACAAACTTTCGGGCAACTGTGAGCGTCGCTGGGAACCAGTTCCGCCCGGCTTATGCCAGGAGGGGCACCGTCGGGAACGACCCGGCGATGATGCCCTCGGCCGATCGGCCGAGCCAGCGCTGGAGCAGGGTCGTGTAGACGCTCCTGAAGTCCGTCGTGTACGTCACGTCACCGTTGTCGAGCTGATCGAGCGACGGGTGCGCCCCGTAGATGCCGCCCTTCACCCCGCCGCCGATCAGGAACATCGGGCTGGCTTCCCCGTGATCGGTCCCGCGGCTAGCGTTCTCGGCGACGCGACGCCCGAACTCCGAGAACGTCATCGTCAGCACGCGCTTGTCGTTGCCATGGCTCGCCAAGTCTGCATAGAACGCCGAGACCGCGTTCGAGAACGACTCGAGCAACGTGTCCTGCGTCGTTTTCTGCGACGCGTGCGTGTCGAACGAACCGTGCTGGACGTAGATCACGCGCGTGCCGAGGCGGCTCCCCACGATCTGCGCGGCGAGCGCGAGGCTCCGGCCAAGCGGGGTCGCCGGATACGACGCGTCCGTCTTGTAGCCGGCGATCAGCTTCGGCAGTTCCTCGGAGCCGCGCTGTGCGTGGGCCTCGATCTCGGCCACGGTTGCCAAGTACGGCGACTGGAACGGCACGCGGTCGTCACGGACGATCGAACTGAAGGCAGCGCGCGCGTCGGCACGCTTGTCGCTGCGCAGGCCGTAGCTGCTCACGTCGGAGAGCGCGGGGACGTCCACATCCTTCGCGACCATCACCTCCGGCAGCACCTGCGAGATCGCGACGCCGTTGAACAGGTTCCGCTTGGAGAGCTGCGCGGTGTCGAGATAGCGACCGACCCATCCGGTCCGTTCGAACGTATCGGGCGCCGCCGTCTGCCAGATCTGCGTGGAGCGAAAGTGCGAATGGTCGGGCCGCGGATAGCCCGCGCCCTGGACGACTGCGACGTCGCCGCGATCGAACATCGCCTTGAGCGAACGCAGCGCGGGGTTGAAGCCGACTTCGTCGTTCAGGCGCAGGACGTCGCCTTGCGCGATCGCGAGCGTCGGCCGGTAGCGGTAGTACTGCTGCAGCGAGAACGGCACGACCGTGTTGAGACCGTCGTTGCCCCCCGCGAGGTTCAGCACGACGAGCACGCGGTCCGCCGCATCGCCCGGAAGGCCCGGCAGCGCGGGCTGCGCGAGCGCGCGTCCGAACAGCGAGTCTGCGGTCGCGGCGAGCGTGACGCCCGATACGGCGCCCAGGAGAAAGCGGCTACGGTTCATGGTGAGACGGTCTTCTTTCGCTGTCGTGCGGTTAGGCGAGCTGATAGGCCGGCATGGCCATCGTAAGATACGCAGCACCGCGGATTCGCTCCGCGAAGTTCTCGCCGGAGAACGTGCCGTTGGCGGACGTGTCGTTGCCGTCGAGGTAGCCGACGAGGCGCTCGACCGAGGCCGGCGACGCATCGCCCTGGAGGACCGTCGAAACCAGGCGCGTCGCGGCGTCGTGCGCCGAGGCGGGCATGCCGTCCGTCAACCACGAGCCCACCGGCATCGCCGGCGATGCCATGAGCGCGCTCGAGAAGTTCTCCCGCGTCAGCAGCGTCTGGCTGTTCAACCATGTCGCGCCGCCATCCCAACCCTTCACGTTCGGGGGCCGGAACAGGAACTGCCCCATCCTGCGCAGCTCGCCGATCGTCTCCATCGAGACCGTTTGCACGCCGTACAGCTGATACGAACCGATGACGAATTCGACCGGGCTCTTCACGAGCGCGCGATACGCACGCGACGAGAAGAACACGTTCGAGCGCAGCAACGTCGACATGACCGGCAGCAGGTTGAACCCGTTCCTGCGCAGCAGGTCGGCCGTCGCATCGACGAGCTGGGGCTCCGGATCGTTGTACACGTAGAAGTTGAGGAGCTTGCGCGCGAACCAGCGCGGGGCCGCCGGCTGCCCGAAGATGATGTCGACGATGTCCCCGCCGTCGAAGTTTCCCGTGTGGCCCAGGAACGTCTTGGTCCCGTTGTCGTGCATGCGCGCGTCTTCGGTGAACTGGCCGCGCCGCAGCGTCCAGCCGGTGAACGCCCGTGCGCTCTCGCGAATGTCGGCCTCCGTGTAGTTGCCGATGCCCAGCGTGAACAGTTCCATCAGCTCGCGCGCGAAGTTCTCGTTGGGATGGGCGCGCGCGCTACGCGCGTTGTCGAGATACTTGAGCATCGCGGGATCGCGCGCGACGGCCTGCGTGAGGTCGCGGACGTTGCCGAGCGC
>Ga0302325_10020760_pt1 | contig 13764 bp, 12 predicted proteins | sample Palsa_T0_2_FD_201948 | JGI IMG/M metagenome (GOLD analysis project Ga0302325, IMG submission 201948) | Peat permafrost microbial communities from Stordalen Mire near Abisko, Sweden - Palsa_T0_2 | ecosystem: Environmental > Terrestrial > Soil > Palsa > Peat permafrost | place: Sweden: Abisko... | reverse complement strand
CAGCGCCACGATGCCGCGCTGGCGCAGCACCTCGGCCCCCTGCGCGGTGTATGGCGCGTTCGCGGCGGGCGCGACGACCCGGACACCGGGCGGCAGCAATCCGGCGGCCCGGCCACCGATCGTTCCTGGCCGGGTTCCTGGCACCACGACATCGGCATTCACCGCCGTGAACAGCAGGCTCGGCGGCCCGGCCGGCCGGCCGTAGCGCGCGACGCACGCATCGCCGTGCCCACGGCGCAGCTCGAGTAGCCGCTCGACGTCCAGTCCCGACGGGTCAGCGACGCATCCGGCCACGGTAGAGACCGCGACCACCCGGCCGCCCCGGCGGATGACCTCGCGCGCCACTCCGCCGCCGACCTTGCCGAACCCCTCGATGGCCACGGACCGGCCGTCCCAGCCCCCGACCCCCAGACCCCACCCGGCCCGCAATGCCGCCTCGGCGGCCGCCGCGACGCCGTACCCGGTCAGCACATCCTCGAACGCCACGCCATCCACGACGGCACGGATAGCTGACGGCACGGCCCGGCGCTCGCGCAACGGCGCGAAATCCTCCTCGGCCGTGCCCATGTCCGGCCCGGTCAGGAACCGGCCCGCGTCGGCCAGCGGACCGATCGCCGCGCAGAACCGGGCCATCAGGGCATCCCTGCCCGCGCGGTCGGACGGATCCCCGCGTACTCCCGCCTTGGCCCCGCCGACCTGCTGACCAAGCGAGGCGAACTTGTAGGTCATCGCCCGCGCCAGCAATGCCACCTCGGCCACGCTGACATCCGGCGCCAGCCGCGTCCCCCCCGCGGACACCGGCACGCCAGGCAGATCGAACACCACGAACCCCGGCACCGAACCCAGCTCGATGATCTCCGGGCCACCGCGATCTCGTCCGGCCCGCCCTCCTGGCGGCGTGGAGTCGATGGTCATGGCCATCAGGATGGCACAGGAAACCTCGGCGCAGCCGGAAGCCGCCATCGCCTTCATCCTCGGCGGCCGGTAACCCTCGCGCCAGGGCCGGCGGCCGGAAGTCAGCCCATGGACTTGGCCCCGTCCAGGGATTCACGGATGATGTCGGCGTGACCGGCGTGCTGGGCGGTTTCGGCGATGATGTGCAGGATCGCCCGGCGGGCCGACCACCGTGCGCCGGGCGGGAACCAGGGGGCATTCGGCAGCGGGTGCGAAGCGTTCAGATCGGGCAGCTCAGTGACCAGCGCGTCGGTCCGGTGGGCCGCCTCAGCGTAGGTCGCCAGCACGCCGGCCAGCGTCTCGCCGGGCAGCAGTCGGAACTCCTCCGCTCGCCGCGCCCAGTCGTCCTCGGTCATAGCGGCCGCATCGGCCATCGCCGACGTGCCTTCCACGATGAAGTCCGCCCAGCCCCGCTCGACCAAAGTGACGTGCTTGATCAGGCCGCCCACGGATAGCTCGCTCACCGTGGTGCGCTGCCTGGCCTGCTCGTCGGTGAGGTCGCGGGCAGTGAAGCGGAGGAAGTGCCGGTGCTGAGCCAGCGTCGCCAGCAGGTCGGCGCGCTCGCCGCTGGCGGCGGCGGATGGGTCAGCCTGAGCGCTAACCGCCAGGTCGTCGGTGCTCGTCGTCATGGTCTGGTCCTTCCGTGAATTCCGTGCGGGATTCCGTTCCCGCTCTAAGCTCACGCTAGCGGTCATAGCGGCCACTTTCTGACCTGAATTGAGCGAGGATGGACATTATGGCGAACACCAGCATGCGGACGCTGCGGCTGCTGTCGCTGCTGCAGTCACGGCGGTACTGGCCGGGCGCCGAACTGGCCGGGCGCCTGCAGGTTTCGCCGCGGACCCTGCGCCGGGACATCGACCGGCTGCGCGAGCTGGGTTACCCGATCCAGGCCCAGCGCGGGGTGGAAGGCGGCTATCAGCTGGCGGCGGGCACCGCCCTGCCGCCGCTGATGGTCGATGACGAGGAGGCCGTCGCCCTGGCTCTCGGCCTGCAGGCGGCCGCGCAGGGCGCCGTCGAGGGCATCGCCGAGTCCTCGGTCCGCGCGCTGGCCAAAGTGGTCCAGATCATGCCGGCCCGGCTGCGCCGCCGGGTAGAGGCGCTGAGCGCGATGACGGTACCCGCAAGCTGGGGGAGCGCGGGCCAGCCGAGCGTGGATCCGGGCATCCTGACCACCATCGCCCTAGCCTGCCGGGACAGCGAACGGCTTCGCTTCTCCTACACCGCGGCCGATGGCAAGCACACCGGCCGGCACGTCGAACCGCACCGCCTGGTCTTGCTCGGCCGCCGCTGGTACCTGGTCGGCTACGACCTCACCCGGCACGACTGGCGCAGCTTCCGCCTCGACCGCCTCAGCGCGCCACGCGGCACCGTGACACGATTCCGGCCTCGCCAGCTGCCTGCCACCGACGCTGCCGCTTTTGTCCGGGCCGGCATCGACAATGTCACCGCCGCACGCGACGTCGAGGTTCTCGTCCTGGCTCCGGCCGCGGCCGTGCGCCAGCGGATCGGCCGGTGGGCCGCGGTCGAGGACATCGACGCTACCCGCTGCCGGGTACGCATGACCGCCGACTCACTGGACTGGCCCACCATGGCGCTGGGCGCGATCGGCGCCGATTTTCACGTGGTCTCACCGCCTGAACTGCTGGACCAGGTCCACGACTGGGGCTGCCGATTCAGCCAGGCCAACCTCACCAAGGACGATCCGCGGTGACCATCGAGCCCGCCGTTGCCGATGAAACCAACGTGTCCTACCCGACGCCCGGCGTCGGATAGGGCCGACCCTCCGGCATCGAGCCTGCCGTCTCCGCCGCCGAACCATAATCGTTGCTGCGCTAACCTACGCCACTGTGACGGTACTTGACAGTTTCGCCCTGACCGGTAAGAAGGCCCTGGTCACCGGCGGTAACCAGGGCCTGGGCAAGGCCTTCGCCGCCGCCTTGGCGCAGGCCGGCGCCCAGGTGATCATCGTGGCCCGCGACGCCGCCCGCAACGCGGCGGCGGTCCGGGAGCTGACCAGCCAGGGGCTGGCCGTATCCGCCCTCGACGCCGACATCACCGCCGACGCGGGGCCGGTCACCGGCCAGGCCGCCGAGGCGCTCGGCGGCCTGGACATCCTGGTCAACAACGCCGGGACCTGTATCCACAAGGAATCCTGGCAGGTGACCGACGATGAATGGGCGCAGGTGTTCGACCTGAACGTGACCGCGCTGTGGAAATGCAGCCTGGCCGCCGGCCGGATCATGGCCGCCTCGGGCGGCGGATCGATCGTCAACGTGGGCTCGATCTCGGGGCTGATCGTCAACCGCCCGCAGTGGCAGCCCGCCTACAACGCCTCCAAGGCCGCCGTGCACCAGCTGACGAAGTCGCTGGCCGCGGAGTGGGCCGGCTCGGGCATCCGGGTCAACGCGATCGCCCCCGGGTACGTCAAGACCGAGATGGCCCCGGTCGACCGGCCGGAGTTCCGCCGTTACTGGATCGAGGACACTCCGCAGCGCCGCTACGCCCTGCCGGAGGAGATCGCCCCCAGCGTCGTGTTCCTGGCCAGCCCGGCCTCGTCGTTCATGACCGGCGCCGTCCTGGTCATCGACGGCGGGTACACCCTCTGGTGAACAGCCGGCCTAGCTCGCCAGGCCGGCTCCGGCGAAGTCCCAGATCGCCTGCAGCGCCTGGTCGGGGGTCTCGATCTGGGGCATGTGACCGGTGTCGGTGAGCAGCTGGAACCGGGCGCCCGGGATGGCGGCGGCGAAGGCGCGCCCGTAGTCGGGGTCGACGATCTGGTCGCTGTCGCCCCACAGCACCAGGGTGGGCGTGGACACGGCGGCCAGCCGCCCGGCCAGGGTGGGGTCGCGCATCGCCGTCCCGGAGTAGATGGCCAGCGTGGCCCGGTTGGCCGCCGCGACCGCCTGCGCCGCGGGCGGCAGCGTGCTGGGGTCGATCCGGAACGGCGCTGGGTTATAGAAGCTGAGCTGGAACACCTGGTCCATGGTGAGCGAGAAGAAGTCGGCGACCCGATGGCCAGGCACCTCGATCCCGACGGCGTTGATCAAGACGATCCCGCTGACCCGCGGTGAGGAAAGCAGGGCCATCTCGGCGGCGATCCAGCCTCCGATGGAGTTTCCCGCCACGATGACGTCGTCCACGCCGAGCTGGTCGAGCAGCGCCACGTACAGCGCGGCGAGCCCGCCGACGGTGTGCAGCGCCTCGGGCCTGGGCGTGCCGCCGAAGCCAGGATGGACCGGGCGGATCACCCGGGTGGGCTTGGCCTGCGCGAGCAGGGTGCCGAAACCGGCGACCGTGTCGGGTCCGCCGCCGCCGTGCAGCAGCAGCACCGGCCGGCCCTCACCCTGCTCATCGACGGTGACGTCCACCGGCCCGACGCCGTCGAGCTTGACGCTATAAGTGGTGATCATGATCTCTCCTGAGGTAAAAGGTTGAACAGTTACTAGGCGAATTCGGTGGCGGGCACCGTGGCGTACCGGCTCATCGCCTCGATGGTGGTTTCCGGGGTCAGCTCCTGACCGCCGGCGATCATGTCCCGCAGGTCCCGGAAGTACTGCACGTACAGGTCGGGCGTGAACGAGTTCAGCAGCACGGCGGGCTGGTCGCCCGGGTTGGCAAAGGTATGCGGGGCACCCGGCGGGATCATCACCAGGGTTCCGGCCGGCGCCTCGTACGTCTTGTCCCCGACGGTGAAGCGCGCCGTGCCCGCGACGACGTAGAAGCCCTCGTCGTGCCGGGCGTGCCGGTGCTGCGGCGGCCCTTCGGTGTGCGGGGCGAGGGTGATCTCGCCCAGCCCGAGCCGGTGCCCCGTGGTGCGGCCGTCCTCGAGGATGCGCATCTGGGTGGGCCCCAGCCGGAGCACCTCGCCGTCAGCCGGACCGACTACCGAGACCTCAGGCATCTGACTGCTCCTTCGTGAGAGTTGACTCTCATAAATATAGAGTGCTGGCAACCGTAATGCAAGTGGACTATCATTAAGAGTGGAGGCTAACATTAGGCGACGGGAGGGACGGAAGCGTGCCGATGATGACCGGCAGTGACACCGGGCGGGTCAACCAGAAGAAGCGCACCCGCGTCGCGATCGTCCAGGCCTGCCGCGAGCTCATCCGCTCGGGCGCCACCGTAACCATGCCCGACGTCGCGCGGCTGGCGCTCGTCTCGGAGGCCACGGCCTATCGCTACTTCCCGGACCTGGCCTCCCTGGTCAACGAGGCCTTCGACGGGATGTGGCCCAGCCCGGCCGAGGCCCTCGGCCCGGTCGCGGGCTCTCGCGATCCGGTCGAGCGGGTCGCCTTCGCCTGCGAGTTCCTGCTGCGCGGCGTGCTCAGCTCGCAGACCGCGGTCCGCGCCATGATCGCGGCCACCATCACCCGCCCGGAGCAGGCGGCCACCCGGCCGGGCATCCGGTTCGGCCTGATCGAGGAGGCCCTGGCGCCGCTGAACGACACGCTGGGCGGCACCGATCCGGCCCGGCTCACCCAGCTCAAGCAGGACCTCGCCGCGGTGGTCAGCGCGGAGGCCCTGTTCTCCCTGACCGACCTGGCCCGGCTCACCCCCGAGGACGCGATCGCCAGCCTCGTCCGGACCGCCACGACCGTCACCGAGGCGGCCCTCGGGACAAGCTCCACCGCCTGAGCGCCAGCGGCGCTTAACGCCTGTATTGCCCTTAACTGCGGCGAAGCCTCGCATCGGCGATCGCGGGCGGCGTGGCGTAGTAGTTGTCCCTCGGGTCAAGGTCGGTCCCCGGCGGGACAATCTCGTCGAACGCCCGGATCTTGCCCGCCCGGACCAGGTCCGACAGCGCGGACAGGGTCTCGCCGAGATCGGTCTCGTAGTCCGGGCGGTGCATCTGGTACAGGTCGATGTAATCGGTATCCAGCCGGCGCAGGCTGCTTTCGACCTCGCGCACGATCCACTTCCGCGAGCCGCCCCGCCGGTTCGGGTCCTCGCCCATCGGCAGGCCGAACTTGGTGGCGATGACGAGATCGTCCCGGCGGCCCTTGATGTCACATCAATCACTACCGTCCAATTGTTCGAAATATCATAATCTACGTTGCCGCGTAGTGCAATATACGTTATTATGTTCTAAGGACGTCGCAACGACGAAATCAAAATCATCTTTCTGAACGGGCGGTGCCGCGTGACCCAAGGACCGGCTTCCCCAGACCCCGGGCGGGACGACGATCCCACCCGGCGTCCGGGCGAACCGGGCGGCACCCCCGATGAGCACCCCGGCGACGGCGAGCCGGAGCTGTCCCCGTCTGGTACGGACTGGCTGACCGATGACGAGTGGCTGGACTGGCTGTCCACGGTCGCCCCCGGAGACGAGGATGAGGATCCGGAGAACCATCCCGGCCAGGCCGCCCGCAGCGCCAAGCCCGCCCGAGGCGCCAAGACCGCTCGTGCCCCCAAGGGTTCTCGCGTCCCTAAGGAATCCCGCGCCTCTAAGGCTGCCCGTGTCCCCAAGGGGACCGGCCGTGTCCCGAAGGGGAAGCGCCGCGGTCCGGGGCAGCCCGGGTCCGCGCGGCGGGTCCCGGGGGAGTCGCCCGGTCCGGTCGGCGCGTTCGCGACCGGGCAGGTGATGGATACCGCGCCGGGCGGCCCGGTCCTGTTCGGTCACGCCGAGCACGCCGCCGGGGACGATGCCCGGTTCGCCGGCGCGACCGATGATGAGCTGACCGGGCTGATCTGCGGGCTGGACCGGGCCGAGGCCGCGGCGTGCGCGCTGAAGCACGTCGCCGTCGCCGAGCTGATCCGCCGCAGTCCGGACGACGGCTGTGCCCTGGAGGGTCCGGCCCAGATGCCCGCCACCTGGCATGAGTTCACCGTAGCCGAGCTGGCCGATGCGCTGGCCGAGACCCGGCAGGCCGCGGACGGGATGCTCACCCTGGCTCACGAGCTGGAGGTCAAGCTGCCGGGGACGAAGGCGGCGTTCCGGTCCGGGGTGCTGCGGCTGGCCAAGGTGGAGATCATCGCCCGCGGCACCGTCAACCTGACCCCGGCCGAGGCCCGCGCGGTCGAGGTGCTGGTCCTGGGCCGGGCCGGGCGGCTGACCCCGGGCGGGCTGCGGTCCGCGATCGCCACCGCGGTGATCCAGGTGGCGCCGGAGAAGGCCCGCAAGCGTCGGGAGGACGCGGCGCGGAACGCGCGGGTGCAGCGGTGGCTGGAAGACTCAGGCAACGCCGCCCTGATGGGCCGCGAGCTGCCCCCGGCCGACGTCTTGGCCGCCGACCAACGGATCCACTGGTGGGCGACGGAGCTGAAGAAAGCGGGCCTGGACGGAGATATGGACCAGCTGAGGGCTCTGGCCTACATGGACATCATGCTCGGCCGTGACTCCAGCCTCCGCGCCCAGCCCGAGCCCCCGGCAGGCACCGGCGGCGCCGACGGCGGGCCGGACAGTCCTGGCCGCCAGACGCCAGAAGACCCGCGCGACGGCGGCCCGCGCGACGGCGGCCCGCGCGACGGCGGCCCGCGCGACGGCGCCCCGGGTGACGGTCCGGGCTCGCCGGATCCCCGCGGGACCCGGACGCCGCCGACGCCGGGCGTGATCCCGGCCGGGTTCATCGGCTGCATCAACCTCACCGTTACATTGGCCACCTTGCTGGGCCTGGCCGACCGGCCCGGCGAGATCGCCGGCCTGGGTCCCGTCGACCCCGCCCTGGCCCGTGACCTGGCCCAGGCGGTCGCCCGGAACCCCAAGACCAGCTACTGCGTCACCGTCACCGACCAGCAAGGACACGCCATCGGCCACGGCTGCGCCCGCCCCGAACCCAAAAACCGCACCCGCGCCGCCAGGCCACCTGAACCCCGACCACCCCGCGGCCACGACCCGCCCGGCGGCCACGATCCGCCCGGCGGACCAGGCTCCGGTACCCGGCCGGGGTTTACGTTCACCGCGTCCGGGGAGGACGGGCCGCCCGGCGGTTACGGTGCCTGGCGGCTGTCCACCGGGATCTCGGGGCGGCCGGGCCTGCTGATCGCGCTCGACCCGGTCGCCCTGGACACGTGTGATCACCGCTTTGAGGCGCGGGGTCATGATCCGGGGGTCAAGCTGCGGCACCTGGCCCAGATCCGGCATGCTACCTGTACCGGGCCGACCTGCCGGAGACCGTCCCGGCAGTGTGACTTCGAACATAACATCCCGTATGAAGCGGGTGGCCGAACGTGTTTGTGTAATACGGGTCCTAAGTGCAGGCATGAGCACCGGCTCAAGCAGGATCCCCGGTGGAAGGTCGAGCAGATCACCCCGGGCACCTTCCGCTGGACCGCCCCGTCTGGACGTCAATACACCACCGAACCAACCCGATACCCGATCTAACGAAGGTGAGCCGGTCGGACGAGGCTCAGCGTCCCCTAACGCCAGCTACCAGATACCCATCGCGGCCTCGGACCGTGTCGCCTGTGTCTTGACCGGCAGGCCGAGGCGGTCCGAGGATAGCCGGATGAAGCGACGCGGCGGCCGGACCGCCACCACGATGGGCTACGCCACGGTACTGGCGGCGATGTCGCTGGCCGCGGCGGGCTGCACGTCGGGAACGACGGCCTCGAACGCCACCGGCACCGAACAGCCGCCGTCCTCGCCCACCGCAACCTCTTCCCCGGCCGCACCGGCCTCGCCGGTCGTCCCGAGTGCCGCCGCGGCCGGTCAGGATGCGGACTGGCCGACCTACGATCGCACCGCGGACCGCGGCGGGGTCTCGGTCAGCTCGCCGGCGCCGGGCACGGTGCGGTCGTCGTGGACGGCGGCCGTGGACGGCGCGGTGTACGCTCAGCCACTGGTGGTCGGTTCCGAGGTGATCGTGGCCACCGAGAACGACAGCGTCTACGCCCTCGACGCCGCCACCGGCGCGGTGCGCTGGTCACGGCACCTGGCCACCCCGGTTCCCAACGGGCTGCCGTGCGGCAACGTCGATCCGTCCGGCATCACAGGCACCCCGGTGGCCGACGTGGCGACCGGGCGGCTCTGGCTCGTGACGTTCACCGCCCAGCCGACCTACCGGCACACCCTGTGGGAACTCAACCTGGTCACCGGGCAGACGGTGGCGCAACGTCCGATCGACGTCAGCGGCAGCGATCCGCGGGCCCAGCAGGAGCGCGGCGCCCTGGTCCTGCTCGGCTCCCGGGTGTACGTGCCGTTCGGCGGCCTGGACGGGGACTGCTCCGACTACAAGGGACGCGTGGTGGGCGCGCCCCTTTCTGGGGCGGGTCCGCTGGTCAGCTTCACCACGTCCAACCAGCGCCAGGCGGGCATCTGGGCCCCGCCCGGCGAGTCCGTGCGCGAAGACAGCCTCTACGTCGCCACCGGTAACGGCATGCCGTACGACCAGGTCGACGACTCCGACAGCGTCTTGCGTCTCAGTCCGGACCTGACCGTCGAGAGCCTTTTCACCCCTAGTAATTTCGAGTCGCTGTCCGCCGGCGACCAGGATCTCGGGTCGACGGCCCCGGCCCTGCTGCCGGACGGCCTGGTCTTCCAGGTGGGCAAGGAGGGGGTCGGCTATGTTCTCGACGGCACCCGGCTGGGCGGCACCGGCGGGGCGCTGACCTCCGCGACCGTGTGCGAGGGAGGCTTCGGCGGTGACGCGGTGGACGGCGATACCGTCGTGTTCTCCTGCTACGACAGCCTGCGCGCCGTTGCGGTCACGCCCGGTCAGGGCGGCGCCGCGGCCAAGCTCAGCGTCCGCTGGTCGGTGACCGGCCTCAGCCCGGGGCCGCCGATCATCGCCGGCGGTGTGGTCTGGGACGCCGGCCGCAAGGGCACGCTGGCTGGCTACCGCCTCTCCGACGGCCACCAGGTGTTCTCCACCCCGATCGCCCCCGTCGACACCGATTTTCCCAGCCTGTCCGCCTCCGGCTCCCGCCTGTTCGTCCCCGAGGGCAACAAGGTCGTGTCCTACCTCGGCATCTGACGCCCGAGTTTCATTCGTTTCTCGCGACCTCGGGTCCGGTGATGCGGGCCAGCAGCGGGAAGGTGGCCGCGATGATGCCGAGGGACACCAGGATCCCGCCTGCGGTGATGAGGTAGTACGCGACGCCGGGCGCCACCATCGGGTAGTGCTGGGCCACCGAGGCGTACTCCGCGGCGGCGCCGAACCCGGTGCCGATCGCGACGGCGGCGACGGCGAGCAGCGGGACGGCGCTTTCCAGCGCGACCACGCGGCGCAGCGTGGCGAGCCGGGCGCCGGTGAGCCGCAGCAGGCTGAACGGCCGTTTGCGGTCGGCGAGCCCGGCCGCGATGGCCGCGGCGAGCGTGCAGCCGGCGATCGGCAGGCTGACCAGGATCACCGTGTTCGCGAGCTGCTGGTAGGCGTTGTTGCCGGAATTGTCCTGCCTGATCAGGTCGCCGAGGGTGGACGGCGCGTTTGGGGCGGGATATGCGTGTGCGTTCTCAAGCACTGTCCTCGTCTGTTCGACGGCCGGCTCGGAGCCGTTCGTCGCTACGTTGAAGGCGTCCACACCGAGGGTGCCAAGACGCGAGGCCGGGATGTTCACGGCTGGCCAGGTGATCCCGGCCGACGTCGTGCCGTCCACCGGGCCGGCGAACCCGTCTTCCGGGAACGCCGCCGCCGTCGCCCCGGCCGGGCAGCGGCCCAGGGCGGGAACGGTCGCGAGCTGAGCGCACGAGACCACGCCCGCCGGAACCGCAATGGGCGGGCTGCCCGGAAAGGTGCCGAGGTTGTGGAATGCCCCTGGGATGGTCAGCTTCGCGTCCGCGCGGACCACGACCACCCCCAAGACGCCGGGAATCTTGCGCAACTGTGCCGCAAGCGGCGCCGCAGGCGCGGCCGGCCCCGCGCCTGACTGGGCGGGCTCTGCTGAGGACGTGAACATGCCCGACGCCGCCAGCTGGTCCGTCACCACGGCCGCCGCCGCGGGAGTGGCAAACTGCGTGAGGTCCTTGGCGTCCTGCGTGGTGATGCCAACCACGGCCACAGTGGTGATGAACAAGGCGAGCACCAGGCCGCTGACGGCGCGGAAGGCGGCCCTCGGGTCGTCGGCGAGGCGGCGCGCGGCGATCAGCGCACCGGGGCGGCTGGTCCGGCGGGCCATGACCCGGGCCGCGGCCATGGTGAGCCACGGGCCCGCGATGACCAGGCCGACGATGATGAGCAGGAAGCCGGACAGGAGCGCCCAGACCTCATTGCCCGGAGATGCCGGGGTGCCGCGCACGACGAAGAAGCCGAGCTCGGCGAGGCCGGCCAGCAGGGGCAGCACCCGCCAGGCCCGTGGCGGCCTCGGAGTTGTCCGGCGGGCTACGCCGAGCGGGGAGATGTGCACCCGGCGCAGCGCCAGCCGGGCCGCCACGGCGGCGGCCACGGGCACACCGAGCGCGACCACGAGGGTGTCCGGCAGGCTGAGCGACATATCGGCGGGGAAGAACGGCTCGCCGAGGAACGGGATGCCCGCGACCGGGGCGCGCAGCAGGAAGAAGATCCCGAAACCGGCCGCCACCCCCAGGACCGCGGCCGCCGTCGATTCGGTGGCGGCGAGCAGGGAGACCTGCCTGCGGGTCGCGCCGACCAGGCGCATCGCCGCGAACCGCTGCTCGCGGCGTGCGGCCGACAGCCGGGTCGCGGTGGCGATGAAGATCAGCACCGGGGCCAGCATGGCCAGCGCCACGACGGACAGGATGAGGTCGATGCTGATCGACTCGATTCCCGCGTTGGGCGGCATGTAGTTCAGGCCCTTGGGGTTAACCCGGCCATAGAACCTGCCGGGCACCGTTGTGGCGATCGACGTCACCCGCACGCTGCCGGGTGTGCCCGCCAGTTGCGCCGGGGTGTGCCCGATGATGATGACCAGCGAGTCCGGCGACGACAGCGCGGCGTCGCCGATCGTACCGGCCAGGCGGCCTGGGTAGCGGTCGGCCAGTTGGTTCGCCGGGGTGCTGCGCAGCAGCGCGGCGAGCGCGGGCGAGGCGTAGTACTGGCCAGGGCCCGGGTCATGGGTGATGCCCGGCGGCACCGGTGACGAGGCACCGGTGGCGGCCACGTCGAAGCGGTTGATCTGCTGGCCGTCGAAGGTGTCACCGCCGGGGTGCCACCACAGCGGGGCGATCCCGGCCGCCGGGCCCGCGGGCACGGACGAGGTGCCTGTCCAGAACCACGCGTGGCTGTTGTTCCAGGTGGTGACCGCGTTGGTCGCGGCCACGGCGGTCAGCAGCAGGCCGGTGCCCAGGCCCACCGCGACAGCCAGGACGAGGAACCGGGTGACGGCCTCGCGGCCGCCGCTGATTACCAGTCGCAGTCCGAGCCTGATCACGGCTTGGCCCCGGTGAGCGTGCCGACCCTGCCGTCCCTGACGACGACCTCGCGGTCGGCGTAGGCGGCGACCTGGGCGTCGTGGGTGACCAGGATGACGGTGGCGCCATGCTCGCGGGCAGCGTCGGTGAGCAGCTCCATCACCAGTTCCCCGGACGCTGAGTCGAGCGACCCGGTCGGCTCGTCGGCGAACAGCACCTCAGGCCCGGTGACCAGGCCGCGGGCCAGCGCGACGCGCTGGGCCTGCCCGCCCGACAGCTCCCCGGACCTGCGGTGCTCAAGCCCGTCCAGGCCGAGTGCGGGAAACCATTTCCTGGCCGCCGTCATCGCCGGGCCGCGGCGGGTCCCTGACAGCAGCAAGGGCAGGGCGACGTTCTCCTCCGCGGTCAGTTCGGGGACCAGCTGACCGGACTGGAATACGAACCCGAACCGGTCCCGGCGCAGCGCGCTGCGCCGGTCGTCGCTCAGGGTATCCAGCCGCTCCCCGGCGAACCAGACCTCGCCCTTCTCGGGTACCAGGATGCCCGCCAGGCTGTGCAGCAAGGTCGACTTGCCCGACCCGCTCGGCCCCATGACCGCGACGATCTCGCCCTGCCGGACTCCCAGCGAGGCGCCGCGCAGCGCCGGCGTTTCGCCGAACGAAAGGAACAGGTCCCGCGCCTCGATGATCTTCGCAGTTCCGGGGGATGCAGTGTCGGCGGGGAGGTGCGCGGTCACCGGCGTACCGCTCGCGCGAGCAGGTCCACCCGGGCCGCCGTACGGTCGATCCATCGAAGGTCAGCCTCCAGACGGTAGATCATGTGGTCGGCGAGCAGCACGTCGAGGAGGTCGCCTCGCCGCTTCAGCTCGGTGAGCTCGCGCATCCGCTGCAGGTGCGCCGCACGCTGGGCGTCCAGGTAGCCGTCGGCCGGCCGGTCGAGCATCAGGGCGAGCACCACCTTGGCGAATAGCTCGCTCTGCAGGTCCGGCTCCGGCGGGGCCGGCTCGGCCAGCCACCGCTCCACATCGGCGATGCCCGCCTCGGTGATGACATAACGCCGGCGTTCGGGCCCGGCCTCCTGCTCGACGGGCCCGGCGACGGCCTTTCCATCCCTGGCCAGCCGGGACAGGGTTGCGTACACCTGGCTATAGCGCAGCGGCTTGCCTCGGCCGAAGTACGCGTCGTAGTCCCGTTTCAGGTCGTATCCGTGGCTTGGCCCCCGCTCAAGCAGGCCAAGCAGTGTCAGCGGAACACTCATACCCGAGAGAATACTCCAAGAGTATTCTCTCGGGTAGTAGTTTCAGATGCCGGGATCCGAGCAGCGGGCAGAGCCAACGCGGCATCCCATCTAACACCAGGAGCACTGCTCCGTAGCAGACGATCGAGCCGAGCGAGTGCCCGCTGGGGAAGCTGTCCCCGGTGCCGTACGCGATGGGATGCGCGACGACCGGACGCAGCCGGCCGACGAGCGATTTGAGGACCGGATCGAGCACCAGCGCGCCCGCGCCGGTCACGAGCAGGTACAGGGCCAGCCACCAGCGCTTCCGGAGCGCGAGGAGGACC
>Ga0302325_10020759_pt1 | contig 13765 bp, 8 predicted proteins | sample Palsa_T0_2_FD_201948 | JGI IMG/M metagenome (GOLD analysis project Ga0302325, IMG submission 201948) | Peat permafrost microbial communities from Stordalen Mire near Abisko, Sweden - Palsa_T0_2 | ecosystem: Environmental > Terrestrial > Soil > Palsa > Peat permafrost | place: Sweden: Abisko... | reverse complement strand
TCTAGCCACCTGCACCGTTTTCTTCGATAGAGCGAAATCTCCCCCATATTGGCCATTTCCGTCGAAACCTGGCAACGGGCTGTCAACCGGAAGAGCAATGGAACTCGAAGTGGGAGTTGTTTGCCTAAAAGGATATGAAGCGATTTACTTGGGCGGTGGAAGGCTTTGGATCTCAGGGCGAACTCCTTTTCGCAGTGCCCCCCTCTCCGGAGAAACCTTGCGATTTACGCGAGCTTCCTATCCGCCTCATCCAGCTTCCGGAAGGGTTCGCCATTACCAGCATGCCGTGAAAGGGGCGTGAACCAGGGCGCCCGCTGAGGCCTTGCGATTTACGCGAGCTTCCTATCCGCCTCATCCAGCTTCCGGCATGCAGAGATCCTGGCGGATCGCCCAGCCATCGCCTTTTCATCGTAAATATCTTCGAGAGAAGGCCACTTTCGGCTTGCTTGTGGTCCCCACCGTAGAGCATGAATGTGGTGTCCCGGAGACCACCATGGCCGACCCTTCTTACATCCTCTTCAATAAGTCCCTAGAGCAAGCACGCCGCCTGGGAGCACGCGGCGGCAAAGCCCATGCCTGCAATCAGCGAGCCCGGCGCGCCCGCATGCCCGCGCCTCTCCCTATCCTCCCGCTCCTTCTACCGCCGAGGGAAACCACGGCCCAAGCCATTGCCGTCCTGGACGCACAATTTCCTTGGCTGCGCGGTGCCGAAAAGCGATCCTCCGAGGGCCAGCCATCCTCCTTCCGGCGGCAAGTTCGGACGACAGTAAGCGGGAACATTCTGGAGAATCGCAGCGTCCGCTGACCGCACGAGGCGTCGAAGCCTCCGGACACGGCCAAGCCACCGGAGCCTGAGTCACCGGCTTGTCGCTCGGGGATTGGCAATAGTCAAGCACCTTCGTTGTTAACCAGAAGGTCCATGGTTCGAAACCTGTTTGGGGAGGCAAACAACTCCCACTTCGAGTCCATCTGCACTTCCGGTTGACAGCCCGTCACCAATAATGACCGATATTTTGGGTTTTTGGGCTCTTCGGAGGAGAATGGCGTGACGACCGCAAACGCGAAAATCGGCTCCGCTGTTGCCGTCGGCGGCCAGTCTCTCACCTTCTCGGAGTTCGCCTGCGCTTTTGGTTAACGGCGGATTGGACTTTTCTTGCTTCAGCCGACCGCGCGCGAATGCCAGTGATGCCGCTCAACGGCGGGTGCAGGGAGCCGTGTAAAGGGTCTTGATAAGTGCACATGAGATCGAGACGGCCGTGTTGAAGGCCGCAGGTTTGGAGGTGGGCCTCAATTCGAAGGAAGACGAGGCTGCCCTGCGAAGCTCAAGTGGACCGGCTCAGTCCCGTTTTTCGGGCTATCGCGTGATAGCCGGGATCAAGGCGGCCCGTGGCGAAGTTGACGAAATCGAAAATTAGGCATTCCAGCACACGCATGGCGGCGCTGCCGAGAGGGCCGCCGTAAGTCGCGTGGCTTGCGCGGATTCAGGGTCCGGCGTCGCGCCATTTTGCGCCCCAAGCTCCGCTATGATGCTTTAAGTGTTCCGCTACCGCGAAATCCGGCCGTCTCTACGCCTGAGCCGGTTTGTCAGCAGTTTCTGGCTCTTGGAACATGACGGCAGCTACGCTGTTCCTCAGCGCGTCGTGCCCGACGGCCATGCGGAGCTGATCCTCAATTGGGGCGAGCCTTACCGGCATGTGGTCAAGGATACCTGGAAGAGCCAGCCCCGAGTCTTTTTCGCGGGCCAGATCGACGGTCCTCTGATGTTGAAACCCGGCGGCCGGACGAAGATGCTAGGCATCGGATTTCATCCTCACGGCGCGTCGCGCCTGTTCCGGCAGCCCATGCAGGAACTGGCCGGAACCTTTACGCCAGCAGAGGATCTTCCCCCGGCCCTTGCGCGCCGCCTTGATGAGGTCTTGGACTCGCGCAATCCTGTCGGCGCGGCGGAGGCCGCACTCTGGTCCGCCCAGGATGCCGCCCGCGGCGGCGATGTTTTGGTAGAAGAAGCCGTCCGTCTGATCACGCAAAGGCAAGAAGGGCCGGACCTGACGCGTCTCGCCCGGTATCTGGGGCTAAGCCTGCGGCAATTGGAACGGCGCTTCCAGGCGGCGGTCGGCCTCCCGCCGAAGCGGTTCTCACGGATTCACCGCTTCAGCCAAGTCTTTCGCGCCTTAGAGCAGCATTCCGGTGACTGGGTGGCGGCCGCCATCGCCTGCGGCTATTACGACCAGGCTCACCTGATCCGCGACTGCAAGGCGCTTTCCGGCCAGACACCCGCCATATTGTTGGCCGACGATGCCGATCTGGCCCGTCACTTCTACCAGCGGTTCGGCCTGTCGCATTCGTCCAATACTTCGCGTCGCCATTCGCGCTAAATTGGTCCTTCACCGGGAGAGAGAACGCTATGCCCTTGAGGCACCTTGCCATAGTTTTCGCGACCTTCGCCGTCGCAACCGCCCAATCGCCTTCCCAGGCGATAGTCACCAATCTTGACACCGCGAGCTGGACGCACGAAAAGGGCGCGCCTTCGGACTCCGAAGGCGCCGTGCTGCGCACCGATCCGGCCACGGGAGGGATGGATCTGCTGGTGCGCTTCCCTGCCGGTCACGTCATCGCGCCGCACTGGCATGAATCAAACGAGCGCGTCTTCGTGGCGGAGGGGCAGCTCACTCTGCGCCAGGACGCGGGTGACAGAGTGATCAAGACCGGCGGCTTCGCCTTTCTTCCGGCTGGGGAAGTCCAGCGCTTGTCCTGCAGCTCCCAGACCCGCTGCACCTTCTATCTCTCCTGGGACGGCAAGCCGGAATCGCACGCCGTGAAATGAGCGGGTGGAATACGGCGCCCGGATAAAAATAGCGCTACCTGAAAGGACGCGGTTATCTCGCCGCCCTCGAAGCACGCGGACGCCACCGCACCGACTCTATCCGCAAGCAGCTTGCCGACCGCGCCGAAGACGAGACCGCCAAGATCACTAGCATCTTGCGTGAACTCGAAGCCGCATCCGCGCGGAGATCGATAGTCCGCCCGACCCGCAACTGTCTCTCTTCACCGACGCTGAGCGCGATCAATAGCAGACGGCAGCGACGTAAGATGCGAGCGCCCTGATTGACCGCAAGCTCACAGGGGACGGAACAGAAGCGTAGGTCTCGTCTACCCGCCAAGACCGATTGGCGTGACGCATTTCGCGGAGAATCCGCTGATTCAAGACAGGCGCATAGCGCTGCACCCAGCGCCAGATGGTGACATGGTCAACGGCGAGGTTCCGCTACGCCATGATCTCCTCCTGATCCCGATAGGTGAGGAGTATCGCAGGTACCACCGGCAAATGCCTTTTCATTGGGGGTTATGGGCTGCGCTAACAGGGATCCGGCTGGATGGGGACCGAGGCCGGGCGTGTGATTATGGCTGCTGATGTGTCAGAACCTTTTCCCAACCGGCGATGTCCATGAACTTAGCCTTTGGCCCTAATAGGTGCGTCAACATCATAGACGTCATCGCCACTAGGCGAAGGGAGCCCGTGTTTTGGAGAGTGTCGAGCGCCGCCTGCTGCCATTCAGCTTTGGGGCGCATCGCGATGGCTTCAATTATCACTCTAGCCTCCGGAAGAGAGAGATCTCGGGCGTCAAGGTGGTCGATCACTTGGCGAGCAGGCTGGCTGAATGCGAGCACGCTTCGTCCGTCAACGTCAATGCGGGCAAACACCCCTTGCGAGGGATATCGCCATGAAACTTGATACTCGGAGAAGTCGGAAACGATGTCCAACACCTCGCCGCCCGCCAACGTGCGCAATTCCGGGTCTCCATTCCGGGCGATCCGCTGCAACTCGTCGAATGCTGGCCGAGAGTTGGCCCTTGCTTGCGAAAGCAGGTCTTGGAGATGGCTGATGCGGGCGTCACGACAACGTCTACGGAAATCTGAAACGAGAAGCGGGCTTTGAGCCGATCGAGTACGCGTGCGGAACTCGCGTGTGTTTCCTTTGCCGGCTGCTGGCCCCAGGCGGAGCCGGGCCGCAACCCCTCGAAAGTGGCGCCGACGGCCAACCCTCCGCCGGCAAGCCTACTAGCGGCGTTGAGGAACGATCGCCGGTTGAGGTGCCCGTCGTGACTCGACGTCTTCTTACGATCCATTTGGTGTCTAGCAGGATCATGTCCCGCAGAGGACGACATCGTGAAACTCGTTGAGAAGGGCGAGGGGGAGGCGTCGGAAACTTCAAACTGACCCCCTGCTGGCAGCAAGACAGCTGTCGCTTTACGCCACCTACGGGCGGATCGCCTACTCGGACAAGGCTGTTGTGATGTCGCTGTATGTTGCTCCGAGGAAGCTTCCGATATTGTTCCTTAATGTTACCGGGTCGCGATGAGCCGTGCTATCACCGCCGCGCGGAGCTCGGCGTGGGAACGTTGAAGGTCTGTCATTTGGGTCCGATCAGGGTATCAGGCGGCGCGACGCTGAACACGAGCATTTGCGGCGGTCCGGAATCGCGCCACGATATCTGGTGATATCGGGAGCCGCTCCCCGGATCGGTCGATTCACAAGTACCGGATGCGCGTTTCCACCCTAACCGAGTGGCGGCAGCAGAACCAACGCTGCTCACCGCGTCTTGGGCTATGACCAAGCGACGAGCGCTTCTTCTGCTTCACTCAGAGCGGGGACATCGAGACGAAACGCTGAGTGGAATTTGACACCACCGAAATGAGTTGAGAGCATGGAGTCCACCATGGCAAAAAGCTTTGTCTCCCTGGTGGCATTCCTCGGCTTGATGGCGGCCGCATTGATGAGCGCCAATCAAGCCGGCACATCCAATACAGCCGCGTTCTCGCAGGAGAGCAATGCGGCGGCGTTCGAGGTCGCTGCGATCAAGCCTAGCGATCCGATGGCACGCACTAACGGCTGCTTCATGAAGGGCCAACCCGGTGGGCAAACCTTCATCGGGCGCTGTATCACTGCGCGGCTCTTGATCACGTACTCCTACAAAATCATCGACAGCCAGCTTGTGGGCGGCCCGAACTGGTTGGATACCGAGCTCTACGATTTCGATGCAAAGGCGGATCATTCCCTCACGCGCGCTGAACTGGCTCCTATGTTTCAGACGATGCTGGCAGAGCGGTTCAAACTACAATTTCACCGCGAAACCCGTACGATGCCAGCCCTGGTGCTCACAGTGGACAAGACCGGAGTGAAGATGAAGCCGAACAACGGCCCGAATGACTGGGTCATCGCCATTATGCCGGCCCCCGGAGCTTCGATGCCGAAATTCAAAGGCACAAGGTGTCCGACGTCGTATCTGAGTTGGTGGATCGCGCAGAGGGAGAATCGGCCGGTCCTGGACAAGACCGCTCTGGATGGATTTTGGGATTTTACGTTGGAGTTCGTTCCGGATGGTTTGGAGGAGGGGCGGAAAGGCCCTATCGGCGAACCAATGCCAGCTATGGAGGTGCCCGCGCTTCCCAGCGCCCTGCGAGAGCAACTCGGCCTAAGGCTGGAACCCGTGAAAGGCCCAGTCGACGTGTACGTAATTGATCACGTCGAAAAAGCGACGGGAAACTAAGAAAAATTCGCAGCGTGGCAAGGAGCCCGACAGGCATAATATTCATTATCGTTACCCACGGCTGGCCGCCGTTCGGGTGGCCGACACTCAGGCCGAAGCCGACGCTTCCCAGAACCCCGTTGGGGACTCACGCGGAGTGCGATTCAGGGGGAAGTACTCCACCGCGCAACGTCGAGCGCTTCAACATCCCCGCCAATTAAGCACCTAGGCGGTATAATCTCCTCGTGAATTGCGACGACCTGAATGGGCTCGATCTTGGCGCAAGGCGATGTCCTGACATGCCAGCGGTTACTCGCGCTCTTCTCTTCCTCGCCGCGGCGGCGGCATGCTATGCCGCCGACCTCACTCATGCGACAGTCGTCGCGCCGGCGGGCCTGACTGGGCCGGAACGCAAGGCCGTGTCCTTGCTCGTCGATGCCGTACGCGAGCGCACCCGCATCGCCTGGCCGGTGATGGCCGCTGACTCCGGCTCCAGCGTTCCTGTCGTCCGCATCGCGCAGGCGCCGGCCGGCTCACATTTGCCGGCGGAAGGCTATCGGCTGCGATCGTTCGATGGCGGCGTCGAAATCACCGGTAACGACGAGCGCGGTGTGCTATTCGGAGTCGGGGGCCTGCTGCGCGCGCTCGAAATGCGCCGTGATTCCGTCGTACTCCCCCGCCCGCTCGAGATCCGCACGGCGCCCAAATACCCGCTGCGCGGCCACCAGTTGGGCTACCGACCCAAAACCAACTCCTACGACGGCTGGGACGTACCCGATTGGGAACGCTACCTGCGCGACCTGGCGGTATTCGGCGCCAACGCCATCGAGCTGATTCCGCCGCGCTCCGATGACGCTCCCGATAGCCCGCATTTCCCCCTGCCGCAGATGCCCATGATGGTCGAAATGTCGCGCCTCGCGCAGGAGTACGGCCTGCAGTGCTGGATCTGGTATCCCGCCATGGACCCGGACTACTCGAACCCCGCGACCGTCGAAGCGGCCATCCGCGAGTGGGGCGAAGTCTTCCGCCAGCTCCCCCGCGTCGATGCGGTGTTCGTTCCCGGCGGCGACCCCGGCCACACCCAGCCGAAGTATCTGATGGCCCTGCTCGAAAAGCAGGCCGCCAATCTCCGCAAATACCACCCCGGCGCCGGTATGTGGCTTTCGCCACAAGGTTTCAGCTCTTCCTGGATGGGCGAATTCTTCGGCCTGATGGATCGCCATCCGGCTTGGCTCACGGGCATCGTTTTCGGGCCGCAGGTGCGCATCAACTTGCCCGAACTGCGCCAGCGCATCCCCGCGCAATACCCCATTCGCTTCTATCCCGACATCACCCACAGCATCAACGCCGAGTTCCCTGTCATCGACTGGGACGTGGCCTACGCGCAGACCGAAGAGCGCGAGGTCATCAATCCCCTCCCGGTGGATGAAGCCCGCATTTTCCGCGTATTGCAGCCTTACGCCGGCGAGGGCTTCATCGCCTATTCGGAGGGGTGCAATGACGATGTCAACAAGGCCGTTTGGAGCGCGCTCGGCTGGAATCCCGACGTCAACGTCACCGAGGTGCTGCGGGATTACGGCCGATACTTCATCGGTGCGGACATAGCCGATGACTTTGCGCAAGGTCTACTCGCGCTGGAGCGCAACTGGCGCGGACCGCTGCTGGCGAACTCTGCCGTGGACACAACGCTCGCGCAGTTCCAGGACATGGAACGCTACGCATCGCCGCAACAGAAACGCAACTGGAGATTCCAACAGGCCCTCTACCGCGCTTACTACGACGCCTACCTGCGCGCCCGTCTGATTGACGAGACCGCACGCGAGCGCCGCGCAATGGAGCGGCTGCCGGATCTCGCGGCCGCGGAAAGCGCGCTCACAGTCGATCCGTTGGCGCGCGCGGGCGCACCGCTCCGGGCGCGCCTGTTCGAACTGGGCGAAGCGCTCTTCCAGAGCATCCACATGCAGCTCAGCGTCCCGCGTTATGCCGCCATCGATGCCGGCCGCGGAGCGAATCTCGATCTCATTGATCGCCCCATCACCAATGCCGACTGGCTCCGCAAGCGATTCGCAGAGATCCGCGTGCTCGCGAGCGAGCCCGAGCGCCGCCGCGCCATCGACGAAATCGTACACTGGACCGACCCCGGCCCTGGAGGCTTCTATGACGACTTGGGTGACCCGATGAATCGCCCGCACTTGGTGCCCGGCGACGGCTTCGAGCAGGACCCGGCGTTCTTCCAGACCGCGAGGACCGGCTTCGCTTCCCGCCGCGATATACCCTGGCGAATCTCCTGGTATCGGCACGCCGAAGCGCTGTACGGCAATTCTCTGCGGCTCCGCTACACGGGCCTCGATCCGTCGGCCCAGTACAAAGTGCGCTACGTCGAAGCCGGCGATGCGACTCCTCACGCGACCCGCCTGGTCGCTAACGGCAAGTGGGAAATCCACCCGCTGCGCAAGAAGGACCTCGAAGTAAAACCGGTGGAGTTCGACATTCCCGGCGAAGCCACAGCCTCCGGCGCCCTCACTCTGGAATGGCAGCCCGATCCCGCCGAATCCGGCAACGGCCGCTGGGTGCAGGTGTCCGAGGTGTGGATGATTCGCCGCTGAGGTTGAGATAAGGTTTGAACACGCCTGCTAAACATCGAGACTTGGTCAGCCTGGCAGATTCGCACGCTTAAAGAGCGGCGTTATCGGCAAATATCGGTAGCGGTCCGACGGACCCGGCCCCGCTACACGCGGGCTTGCACATTCCTTCCCACTGCCGAAGTCCCAATGTGCTCACCCCGGCCCGCCAAAGTTCGATTGGCAACGCTATGGATAGCCTGAAAGTTTTAGGCGTTTCGCAGGGAGGATACAGGGGGGCGTTGAGGTTCGAAATCGCGTAGCAGCGCGCTCGGGACCGTCTGTCGCGCGCCACTGCTTCAGCCGCCGTTGTAGCGTCCGCACCTGGCCATCGCCGAACTGGCCCGGGTATTTCCGCTGCAACGCTTCCATCAGCGTCTTCGCCTCCAGGCCGGGATTGGTCGCGACCAGCTCGCGAACCTCGTCCCACACCTGGGTGAAAGGATCGGAACGCGTTCGCCATGTTTATCCGGAGTTCCATCCAACTTGCCGGATGTTCAAGTTTCTCAGGTGCGGTTGTGCCGGAACCGAGGGCGCCTCTTCCCATGTGCTACGGCAAGGACGACGCGGCGTTCGTCGCGCGGGGGACAGATTCTTGGGCCCGCGCAAAACACCCGGCTTTTGGTAGACGCGTCCGCTAGGATTCGTGCGCGTCCGCAGCCAGCGGCGGAAACCCGAGGAATTCCACCCGCTCACGAGCGCCGGCGGAAGCACAGTACTGTTTCGGTGAACGTCCTCACGTGCCGGCCGAATCGGTAGCGGGCGGCAGCACCCCATCGCCATTCGCCACCGGCCGGCTGTTGAGTGTATGCTTGATCCAGCCGCAATGAGAATAGGTAACGGCTGATTCACTTCATCCGGAAGCCGGGCGGCCGGACGAAAAACGAAACCAACTAACTCGAGGACAAGTTTATGTCTTTCAAAACTATTGAAGATATCGAAAGCTTTTCGAAGTATAAGAATGGCATTCAGTCCGATCTCGGCAAAATCACGGGCACGCCGGTCAAGTTCCATTACTACGAGAAGTACAAGTTCCATGACAAGGTTGGGGCGCTGCTGCTGGTCGGCGAGATCCCTCCTAAAATGATCGAAGACATCAACAAGGTGACCAAGGGCATGGTGAAGGGCCGCTGCCATCTGGAGAGTGGCAGCCTTCAGTTCGAGAAGACCGGTGGCGCGGAAATGAAATACGTCACCGTCGCGGCGCTGGTGAAGACCGTAGGCTCCGACAAAGACGTCCGCCTGGGAACTGGCCCGGAGGACGGAAATAAACTGGCCGGCAAGGAACTGGGCGCGAAGTTCGTAGGCGAAGACACCAAGTTAGGTTGGCGCACCGACGATCCATCTAAAAAAGATCTCGACACCACCACCACCAAGTACGAACGCACGCCGGAGGAACGCGCCAAGAGCCAGGCCGTTCCCACCGCCAAGGGAAAATTGGAGGATAGCGCGGGGAATGTACTGCATGGCGAACAAGGATTTGTCATGGACCCGAAGACCGGCCAGGTTCACACCTTTAAAGGCGCAGTGGCCGACTTACCGGGCAACAAAAAGCAGTCGACTCACCATTCCACGCCGCTCGCGGGTGCTCCCGTGGCCGGAGCGGGCCACCTGGTAACGGAGGCCGGCAAAGTCAAGGAAATTCACGATGACAGCGGACACTATAAGCCGTCGGCTGAATTCACCCTCCAGGTCGTTAAACAACTCGAAGCCCTGGGAGTTTCGCTGAACGACCAGACGCTGTTGGATGAGAAAGGCGTCGAAGTCGTCGCGGAATACAAGAAGAAGTACGCGGACATCCGGCAGCGCATCGGCGCCCTCCAAATGGACTACGACAAGGAAAAGATAAGGCTCGGCACCGCGTTTGACCCGGCCAACCCGAGTCCCGCACTGAAGAGCGCCCGCATAGGAATCGAAAAGAACCTGTCCGAACTCCGTGCGCTCGGCGTCGCGCCCGCCAACCGCCCTGCCACGGTGCAGCTTCAGGGCAAAACAGGCTTGAGCGACCAGGAATTCCAAGGCGTGAAAGGCGACCTGGCGAAGATTAATGCCTTGCTGGAGAAGAAAACCGGCAGGAAAAATCTCCTGCCTGCCAACACCGCCCCGGAATGGCTGACAAAAGTGGATGCGTTAAACCTGAAAATCGGGGAAGCATTGAAGGTCAGGCTCACCACCCAGCAGTTCGCGCAAACCGGCGGCAATGAGGCCGCGATCCGCGCCAAGGCCGCAGCGGGCGCTTTGATCAACGATCGCAGTAAGGTCGGCTTGAGCGCGGAGGAATTCCAAGCTGCCAAAGGCGACCTGGCCAAAATCAATGCCATCCTGGTGAAGAAAACCGGCAAGAAATTGCCTGCCGACACCGATCGGAAACTGCTCCAGGACCTGGCTGGGTTGAATCTGAAAATCGCGGAGGCATTGAAGGAGAGACCGGCTCACGAACCCACGGGCACGGCCAAGGACGCCATCGATGCACAACGCGACAAAATGAAAACCAGGGAGCAGGATGCCAAGCCCAAAACTATTGCGGAACGAATCATCGACCTCGGTGGCGACGCCAAGATCGAGAGCCTCGGTTTCCCCAAAGGTAAGGTGGCCTATCTGAGTGCGGACGACCAGTTGTCATTCCTGAAAGGCGACATCGATCTTTCGGAAGCCAAGGACAGGGCCGGTCTCTAGTCAGGTTGGTGGAATGTACTCGCGCCCGGGGTCACTCGAACACCCGGGCTGGCCGCGATAAGACCGGCGCTTCGGTGCTTGGCAAGAGTGACCCTGTAGCCGTGGCGCACCGCATTTGAATATCGTCGACGCTTTTAACCGCAAACACGCTTGCGCAATTGCTTTTGACGAACGTGGCTGGTTAGCCAGCGAAACCGAAGCAACCCTTATTAAGGAAGATTGAAATGGAACAGCCCCGCCGCCGCGCCCAGGTACACGGTCTCCACGTCATCTTCGAGTCGAAGAACCCCAAGCGCCCTTCGGGCGGTCTGGAAGCGCTAGAGCGGGGACGCGCCAAGGGAAACATCTCGCTCCGACGGATGCAGTGGAAGGCCGCAGAGGAAGGCAACATCACGGCGATGATCTGGCTTGGCAAACAACTGCTTGGGCAGCGCAGTTTCGAGCGCGAGGAGAAGAATGTCCCGCTCGAGATCCCGCCGCTGATTATTCAGGTCTACAAGGACGACGAGCCAAGCTCAGAATAAACGGCCGGACCGTGTCCGAGATCCTGTAGTTAGGGACGCAAGCAAGTGAATTCTGTGGGTTCGCGCGAGCCCAGGGAGAGTAGCCGTGGAGCGAACGGTTGTGGTTTCGCGTTGTCCTGATAGCTACCGATATTCAATTAACGCGTGCGGATCTTGAATGCGAGGCGCTACCATTTCGCAGCGCCAAGGGAGCGGCTAGTCAAAAGTCACCTTCCGGTAAAAAGCCGTTTTCACAGCCAGTGGCATCAGAACGCTGAGGCGCGCCGTCGGTAAGCCCTGGCCAAATCTCGGGAACGATCCCCGAATCTGCGCCCAACTTCCAGGTTGCCAACCAGCCATTCCCGATTCACGTCTGGCAGAGAATCTCCGACGCTCTACGCAGCCTTGACTGGCGTGCACCGAGGATGTGTCAAACTCCTAGGGATGAGACGTCTTTTCGCCTTGGCGACCCTCACCGCAATGCTTACAACAGCCGCGGAGTTGAACCACTTCTACCGTGTCATCGATCACGAAACCTACTCCGCCATCGAAGGAAGCGATTTCCTGAAGTCCGAATTCGCAGCGTTCGAGAAGCGCACGACCGTGCGCACCGACAGAACGTATACGGCGATCTACTTCTATGGGACTCACACTTATTTCGAGCTCTTCGATGCGTCGGGAGAGAAGAGAGAGCCAGGGGAGAGCGGCATAGCCTTCGGCGTGGACTCCACGGCCGCCGAGCCGAAGGCGGTTTCCTCAGAAAAGCCTCTGACTACACGCGAGTGGCAGGGCGTTCAGATGCCCTGGTTCTACACATTGTCCGCTCAGGGTGGACAGGGGCTCGTCGCGTGGCTCATGGAGTACCATCCAGACTTTCTTGCGAAATGGCACCCGAACGCAGGCGGCCCTCCCGGTGGCATAACGAGGGAAGCAGTGTTGCGTCGCTATAAAGCCGTACTTCGCCAGACGCCAGCAGACCCCATGCTCGACGATGTGGCCGGCCTCACCGTCGCCGCTTCGCCGGAAAAGCGTCAGCCCATCGAGCAGTGGATGAAGGACATAAGTTCCGGGTTTCCCGTGCAATTTGTGGAACCCGGTGCGGGCGAGCGCGGCATCCAGGAAGCACGCTTCAGATTGCGACGTGCTCCGACCAAGATTGTCGAAGCGCGCTTCGGCGGGAAATCCGTTCTCCGGCTCCGGCCCGACGGTACGGCCCTCTGGACCTTCTGAAATCGTCCGTCCGACAGGAAAGAAAAGTAACTTCCGGGTTGGCAGAATGGAAATTCCGAGTGGACCGGTTATAAAGCGCCGTATAAGCGGTCCCAGTTGGCTACCGATCTGTTGAGTTCACGCTGCTCTGTACGAGTAGCGCGTTGATCCGCCCCGAGGTTTTCAGGGAGTAACCCCAACCCTGCGACGACGGCCACTTGGCCCACCATCCTTCCTACGCCGGGCCGCTTCACTGACCGGCGAAGTAAATCTGAAAGCCTTGGCTCGTCCAGGAGGGCGTAGACACATAAATCGCCTAGGTCGTGCTGAATGCACCTTGAAAGACCAAGGTAGTTCGGGAACACCCTCCCTCGTCTAGCAAACGAAGGATTAGGCGCGGCTGATCCTCCTTCAGCTTGGGCGACCTCCCATTCAAAGCAGAGGATGTCGCAGAGGCTTTCACCGCTGATATTCGACCGCATCAACCCGTTCGGGCCGTACCCCCGTCGCACGCTCTCGAAGGTGTCGCATTGAGAAGCCTTATACCGGTTTTCTGTTCCTTTGCTCACCAAACCCTTGTTCCGAAGTTCGCAGTCGAGTAGAATAGATCACTCCCCTTATCATGGGAACCCGATGGGTTCGCGGCCCTTCGGTCGTCCGAGGAGGCCTGGGCGACATGCCGATCAAAGCCCAAGATGTCAAGACGTTGGATGATTACAAGCGGGCCATGAAGCGGGAAGTCCGCACAATCGTTCAGGACAAAACCAAATTCTGCGTGTACAGCGACATCGTACTGTTGGATGGCCAAGGCAAGCCGCACCCGGTAAAGCCTTTCCTGCTGCTCGGCGCCGACCCCAGTGGCTTGGGGCAGCTTCTCAAACCCATGAAAGGGTCCAAGAAGCTGGTCTGCCGCGGGACCTGCGCCGTTTCGGACAACAAGATTGCGTTGAATCCGGTTGCCGGGAAGGTCCCCTATAAATCCTTGAAGGGGCAGTTTTTCAAAGAGCTCCTCGGCGGCAAGCCGGTGCTCATTCCGACTGGAAAAGAAGAGGACGTCGACGGCGGGGAGATTGAGGAATCACCCGATGCCAAGCCCGGTGCTCCTCCATCCGATTCCAAGTCTGAGACGCCGTTGATGTTCGCGATTGAGAAGCAGGTCTATAACGACTATCTCAAGGGACTTGCGCCAAAGATGGCCGAGGTCAAGAAAAAGCAATATTTGAAGCTTG
>Ga0302325_10020758_pt1 | contig 13765 bp, 11 predicted proteins | sample Palsa_T0_2_FD_201948 | JGI IMG/M metagenome (GOLD analysis project Ga0302325, IMG submission 201948) | Peat permafrost microbial communities from Stordalen Mire near Abisko, Sweden - Palsa_T0_2 | ecosystem: Environmental > Terrestrial > Soil > Palsa > Peat permafrost | place: Sweden: Abisko... | reverse complement strand
CACCCAACGCCATGAGCCGGCCGCGATGAGATACCCGCCGACGAGAGGGCCGGCGGCGGCGGCCAGACCACCGAGACCTGACCAGGCGCCGATGGCCCGGGCCCGGTCCTCGGGGCGGAACGAGGCCTGCAGGATGGCCAGGCTCGCCGGGGTGAGGAGAGCGCCGCCCACCCCTTGGAGGGCTCGGGCCAGGATCAGGACGGTCGTGTTCGGGGCCAGTCCCGAAGCCGCCGATGCCAGGGCGAACCACGCCACCCCGAACAAGAACACCCGCTTGCGACCTATGCGGTCGCCGAGAGATCCGCCTATCAGGAGAAACGACGCGAGGGTGAGCGAGTAGCCGGTGACTACCCATTGAAGCGATCCGACTCCGGTGTGAAAAGACCGGCCGATCGACGGAAGGGCTATTCCCACGACGGTCGCATCGAGAGAAGCGACTCCAGAACCGAGGACGGCCGCCGCTATCACCCACCTCGCTCGGGGCGTGCCATACACGAGACCTTCTTCGGCGGGCGTCGGCACTAGGGCTTGGTCACTGGACGGCTACGGCTTCCACCTCGACCAACTGGTCCCGGTAACCGAGGACGGTGACACCAACGAGCGTGCTGGGCGGTTCGTGGGCGCCGAAGCGCGTGCGGACCACTTCCCACGCCGCCAGAAGATCTCCCTGGTCGTCGCTGGCAACATAAATGGTCGTCTTCACTACGTCCGACAGCTCGACCCCGGCGGCTCGCAACGCGATTTCAAGGTTGTCCATTGCTTTGTCAGTCTGTTCCCTCAATCCGCCGACCGCGACGGTTGCACCGTCCTTGTCGAGGGGGCAGGCTCCTGCGGTGAAGACCAGGCGGGAGATGTCGCGTGCCACCGCCGCGTACGCGTAGGGTGCCCGGTCGGACAGTTCGGGCGGGCGGATCAAGTCGATGTGCGGCGATCTCGGCATGGTCGCATGATGTCACGGCGCCCGCGGGCCTGATAGACCGACCCGGACAGAACGGAGTGGATCGTGGCCGACTTGCAGGAATACGACGTCATCGTGATCGGAGCGGGACCGACCGGCGAGAACGTCGCGGATCGGGCCGTCCAGGGAGGATTGACGGTGGCCATCGTGGAGTCCGAACTGGTCGGCGGCGAGTGCTCTTACTGGGCGTGCATGCCGAGCAAGGCTCTTCTGCGGCCGGGCCAGGCGCTCACCGAGGCCAGTCGGGTGGCCGGTTCCCGGGAGGCGGCGACCGGTACCCTCGACGTCGAGGCGGTACTGGCCCGTAGGGACTCATTCGCGAGCCATTGGAGCGACGACCGCCAGGTGGCGTGGTTGGAGAGCGCGCAAGTCGACCTCGTCCGTGGACGCGGTCGTCTGGCTGGAGAGCGCCGGGTCGACGTCGAAACCTCGGACGGATCGATCCAGCTCGCCGCCCGCAAGGCCGTCGTGGTGGCGACCGGTTCGGAAGCAGCCATCCCCCCGGTACCAGGGCTCGCCGACTCCCGACCGTGGACCACGCGAGAGGCCACCAGCGCCCAGAAGGTGCCGATGCACCTGATCGTGCTGGGGGGAGGCGTCGCCGGGTGCGAGCTGGCGCAAGCTTGGGCCAGCCTCGGAAGCGAGGTGACCGTGGTGGAGATGTCCGACCGGCTCCTTGCGGCCGCCGAGCCGTTCGCCAGTGCACTGGTTGCGGCGTCCATGCGAGACGGCGGCATCGAACTGCATCTTGGCGCCGCGGCCTCTTCGGTCAGTCGGGCCGAGGACGGCCAAGTGCGCGTCGAGTTGGCGGGCGGTGGCGCCATCGAAGGAGACGAGGTGCTGATTGCGGCCGGCCGTCATCCCCGAACGTCGGATGTAGGTCTGGAGACCGTCGGCCTGAAGCCGGGCAGCTGGCTCTCAGTGGATGACAGCATGATGGTCGAGGGAGTGGAAGGGCGATGGTTGTACGCAGCCGGAGACGTGAACCGGCGCGCCCTACTGACCCATCAGGGAAAATACCAGGGCAGGGTGTGCGGAGACGCCATTGCGGCCCGGGCCCGGGGTGCCATCGACACTTCCCCGTGGAGCCGGTACTCGGCAACCGCCGATCACGCCTCCGTGCCGGGAGTGATTTTCACCGACCCCGAAGTGGCCTCAGTCGGCTACACCTTGGACCGGGCCAGAGAAGCCGGCCTGAGAGTACGCGCCGTCGACTATGCGATCGGAAACACCGCCGGGGCGTCCCTTTACGCCGACGGTTACGACGGCGAGGCGCGCATCGTCGTCGACGAGGATCGGCATGTCATCGTGGGGGCGACTTTCGTCGGGCCCGCGGTGGCCGAACTGCTCCACTCGGCGACCATCGCGGTCGTCGGCGAGATCCCCCTCGACCGGCTGTGGCACGCAGTGCCGTCCTACCCCACGATCAGCGAGGTCTGGCTCCGTCTCTTGGAGGCCTACGGGCTCTAGCGCCGGCCACCGGCGCTTGGCGGGGCGGGGCGGCCGGCGGGGCGGGGCCCCAGGACGGGGCCTGCGGCCAGCGAACGGTCCACGGGTCGCCGGCCAGGTGTCGATGCAGACGAAGGAGCGTCGAGCCGATGCCCGGGGCGCCTTGTAGGTAAGTGGTTTCCGGGGGCAGGTCCGGCTGGTCGGCGCGATGCTCGTAGTTGGACCAGCGCATCCCCGACTCGTCGCTTATCGCCCGCTCTAGGAGATCGTCCACGAGGGTGACCGCGAAGTCGAGGTCGTCCGCACCTGCCTCGAGGCGGTGGAGGTCGAGGAAGAACTCGGCGACGCTGGCCGATCCGCAGCACCTGGCCACGTTGTCCCAGAACCCCGGCTCCTTGCGCTGTGGGATGCCGCTCGTCCGGTCGGTTCTGGCGGCCCGGCGCAGCCAGCCTCTCCACTCCGCCGAGTCTGTGGTCAGCTCCAGCTGGCGAAACAACCAGCCGAGTCCGGGCGGGCCGTGGCACCACCCGAGCGTGAAGAGTTCGGTTCCGTCCGGGTCGTGGTGGAACGCGGCGCAAGTGTCGTCGTCTGTCCGTGCCGTCGAAAGGATCCATTTCGTCGCATCCAGGCCGGCGTCGAGGAAGCGCCGTTGACCGCTCACTTGGGCCAAGCGCGCCAGGAAAAACCCGATCCCAGCCGCGCCGTGCGCGAAGTTGGGGTACCGCTCGAGACGGGTCGGGTAGTCGGCGGTATAGGCGGGGCCGAGCGACCACCGGATCCCGGTTGGCGCCTCTTCGGCTTGACCCAAAAGCCAATCCCCCGAGCCCACGGCCAGCTCGATCGCAGGCGGACCGAGGTATTCGGACCCGAGCGTCAACATCAAGCAGCCGACACCGGCCGTGCCCCACATGATCTCGGTGAGGTCGTGCCAGTGGACGCCGCTGTCCACGACGGTAGCGCGCGCTGCGATCGTTTCCAGAACCCGTTCCACCAAGGTCCTTGCCTCTTCGTCCCCGGCTGCGTCGGCCAGCTCGTGCAGCACAACGGCCCAGCCGCCGATACCCGTATACAAGCCGCACCCACCGGTGGAAAGACCGGGCCGGTCCCACGCATCGAGAGTGGCATCCATATGGGCCGACATCCACCGGCGCCCTTGTTGGGCCGCGATCAACCAGCGCTCGTCCCCGGTCGTGCGGAACGCCTCGACAAAGAACAGCGTCGGGCCCGCCGTTCCCCAGCCCAAACTCGGATCGACTTCCGGCGAGAACCCCGGCTGCGCGGGCCAGCACCAGCCGTCCGCGGTCCTCTCGGCCGTCGACAGCAGCCACTCGCCAACTTGCTCGGCCGCCGAGACGTAGGTCATGTGTCGCTCCTTAGGTGAAGGTCACCGCTCATCCGTCCCTCCCTACCGCCGCTGATACCGGGCGATCTCGGCCCGGCCGACGACCATGTGGTGGACCTCGTCGGGTCCGTCGGCGAAGCGAAGGGTCCGCTGGGCGGTGTACATGTCGGCCAGCGGGGTCCACTGCGAAAGTCCGGTCGCGCCGTGGATCTGGATGGCCTGGTCGATGATCTGACACACCCGTTCCGGCACCATGGCCTTGACCGCGCTGACCCACACCCTGGCGTCGGCGTTGCCCATGAGGTCCATGGCCTTGGCCGCCTTCAGGACCATCAGACGCATGGCTTCGATCTCGATTCGGGCGCGGGAAACCCACTCGACGTTCTTGCCGAGCGAGATGATCGGCTTGCCGAACGCCTCTCGGTTGAGGCCCCGCTCGACCATGAGCTGCAGCGCCTTCTCCGCAGCCCCGATCGACCGCATGCAGTGGTGGATGCGGCCAGGACCCAGGCGCAGTTGGGAGATCTCGAAACCGCGGCCGATCCCGAGCAGCACGTTGTCCTTCGGTACCCGCACGTCGGTGAAGCGAAGATGCATGTGGCCGTGAGGTGCGTCGTCGTGGCCGAATACCAGCATGGGTCCGACGATCTCGACGCCCGGCGTGTCCATGGCAACCAGGATCTGCGACTGCTGCAAGTGGCCGGCGGCATCGGGATTTGTCTTGACCATCACGATCATGATCTTGCAGCGGGGATCGCCCGCCCCGGAGATGTAGTACTTCTCGCCGTTGATCACCCACTCGTCGCCGTCGAGGACGGCCGCGCAGGAGATGTTCCTGGCGTCGGAAGATGCCAGAGCCGGCTCGGTCATGGCGTAAGCGGAGCGGATCTCGCCGTTGAGCAGCGGGACGAGCCACTGCTTCTTCTGCTCCGGTGTCCCGACCCTCTCGAGGACTTCCATATTGCCGGTGTCAGGGGCCGAGCAGTTGAGGCACTCTGATGCCAACGGGATCCGGCCCAGCTCGAACGCGATGTAGGCGTAGTCCAGGTTGGACAGGCCCTGGCCGGTTTCGGCATCGGGCAGGAAGAAGTTCCACAACCCGTTGGCCTTGGCCTTGTCCTTGACCGCGCCCAGGACGTCGAGTTGCCCGGGGGCGAAGCTCCACCGGTCGGCGCGGCCCTCACCTAGAGCGAAGTACTTTTCCGACGCGGGCTCGATCTCTTCGGCGATGAAAGACTTGACCTTCTCGAACAGCGGCCGGGCTCCGGCCGACATGCCGAGGTTGAACAACTCGCCCCCGAAGTCGTCGGTGTTCAGCGGGTTAGCGGGCATGGGCGCGGACCTCCGTCTATCAGTACGGCTGTTTGTCAGTAAGGCTGTGTATTTTCGAAATATCGGCGCGGGGTGTGGATGAGCATGGCGTCGATTTGCGTCTCGGTCACTCCGTGATCGCGTAGGTAGGGGAGCACGTCGTCGTGGATGTGGAGGTAGTGCCACTGGGCCATGGCGCCAATCAGGTTCGGGTCGATCCAGTCGATGTAGCAGGACGCGTCGTGGGATAGGACCATCCGGTCGGCGTAGCCGCGTCGACACAGCTCGGCGACGGTATCGGCCCTGGACTCGAACGTCGTCTCCATGTTGATTCCGAAGCGGTCCATCCCGAGGATGAACCCCGCATCGGCGAGCGCGCTGAGGTGGTCGACATCGTCGCTGTCGCCGCTGTGGCCGAGCACCACTCGTGTCGCGTCCACGCCCTCCTCTTCGCAGAGCAGCTTTTTGACGGCCAGCCCGGTCTTGGTGCCGGGGTGGGTATGAACGGTTATGGGCGCACCGGTCTGCCGGTGGGCTTTGGCGACGGCGCGCATGATGCGCGCGACTCCACTGGTCATCCCGTCGTGATCGATGGCACACTTGAGAAAGGCGGCCTTGACCCCCGTGCCGGCGATGCCCTCGGTGATGTCACCCACGAACATGTCGACCATCGGATCGGGTACGTCGACTCCTAGCGCGGCCGACAGCGCCGGGCCTCGGCCGTAGAAGAAGTTCGGGACCTTGTCGTAGGTGTAGCAGCCGGTCGCCACGATGATGTTGAGCTCGGGAACCTGATCGGCGATGCGCTGGATGCGCGGGATGTAGCGGCCGAGACCTATGACGGTGGGATCGACGATGCTTCGAATCCCTTGAGCTGCGACCGCCTTGAGCTTGGCCACCGCGTCGGCGATGCGGTCCTCTTCGTTGCCCCACTCGTCTGGATAGTTCTGTTGCACCTCGGAGGTCAGGACGAAGATGTGCTCGTGCATGTAGGTGCGGCCCAGCTCGGAAGTGTCGATGGGACCTCTGACCGTCTCGACCTCAGGCATGCCGGCTCCTCCCTCGCGCGGTGACTTCAGACCTTAGAGTCCGCCGCGGACTGTTATTGGCCCGGCGGCTCGAGGCTGGCAGAATGCCGTGCATGACGGACCCGACCCGCATCGTTGACGAACGAATCGACCAGTTGCTCGAGAAGGCCGATCCCAAGACCACGCCGGTGGCGGAGATGCGGGGCCTGCAGTACGACATGGGTCTGGCTTGGGTCCACTTCCCCGAGGGTCGCGGCGGCTTGGGCGTGGCCCCCACCCTCCAACGCCAGGTCGACACCCGGCTCCAGGCGGCCGGGGCCCGGCCCCCCGACGGTCGCAACTTCTTCTGCCTGGCCATGGCCGGTCCCACGATGGTCACCCACGGCAGCGACCAGCTCAAGGACCGCCTCCTCCGGTCTGGTTTCACGGGAGAGGACGCCTGGTGCCAGCTCTTCAGCGAGCCGGGCGCGGGATCGGATCTGGCCAGCCTGGCCTGCCGGGCCGTGCGCGACGGCGACGAGTGGGTCGTCACGGGCCAGAAGGTGTGGAACACGCTGGCCCACGTCGCCGACCGCGGCATGCTCGTCACCCGCACCGATCCCGATGTCCCCAAGCACAAGGGTCTCACCTACTTCGCCCTCGACATGCACTCCCCTGGCGTCGAGGTCCGGCCGCTCATCCAGATCACGGGCCAGGCGGAGTTCAACGAGGTGTACCTCACCGAGGTCCGGGTCCCCGACACAGACCGGATCGGCGACGTGGGCGAGGGGTGGCGGGTGAGCATGACCACGCTCATGAACGAGCGCACCAGTATCGGTGGCGGCGGCGGAGGCCCGGCGAGGGGAAGCGGCGCCATCGCCGAAGCGATCAGGATCTGGAAGGAAGACGGAAGCGATCACCACCCCGCCAACCGGGACCGGCTGGTGAAGCTGTGGGCCGAGGCCGAAGCGCTGCGCCTGACGAACCTGCGTGCGAGTCAGAATCGCAAGGTCGGCAACCCGGGGCCGGAAGGTTCCGTGGCCAAGCTCATGTTCGCCGAGGTAAACAAGCGCATTTACGAGCTGTGCCTCGACCTTCTAGGGCCGTCGGGCCTGGTCGGCTACCAGTACGACATGGGTCGGTCGGACGCACTGGGCCTGGTCGGACCCGCCGGTTCGTCGAGGACGATGTTCCTTCGGTCACGCGCCAACTCGATCGAAGGGGGAACTTCCGAGATCCAACGCAACATCCTCGGGGAGCGGGTCCTCGGCCTGCCCGGCGATGTCCGCGTCGACAAAGAGCTTCCCTGGTCGAAGGTGCCCCGCTGAGGGCTTGCCGGGTCGGCCAGAAGCCGGGTCAGCCAGAAAGGGAAAGTCCGGCGAGTATCCGGCGCAGAGCTACCGAGACGGCGTCGCGGGTCTGCTTCGGCGACGGGCTGTTGGCGATGAGCATCGCTCCGCGGGTCAAAGCTCCGATCAGGAGACGGGCGAGCGTCTCGGGATCGTCGGTTTCCATGATCCCTGCGGCCCGCGCCCCCTCCAGAAGCGCCACGATGGCGGTAAAGGCGTAGCGCTCATCCAGCTCGGTAAAGCGGGCCAATCCCAGCACGGCCGGGGCGTCGATGATCAGGATCCGCTGGACTTCGGGATCGAGCACCGAGTCCAAGAAGGCGTCCGATCCTCGGGCCAGCCTGTCCAAGTCGTCTCGGCCATGGCCGGCCGCTTCAGCCGAGGCCGCGAGAGATTCCTCGTGCAGCGCTTCGAACACCGCTTCGAACAAGGCGGTCTTGGTGGCGAAGTGGTGGTACAGGGCCCCCGTGGTCACCCTGGCCTGACGGGCTACGTCCTCGACCGAGGTGGCCGAGTAGCCGCGGCGTCCGAACAGGGACCGTCCCGCCGTCACCAGCGCGGCGCGCGTTTGGATCACTTGATCGGCGCGCAGCGACGTAGCGGGATCTTCCACGAGAAATGTGTAGCCGGTCCGGCCGGCTCTTGCCCAACTCCCTCCCACCTAACATAATAACGCTATGTCAAATAGCTTGACTATGCTGACCACGAGAGGGAGGTTCGCATGACCACGACCGCCATCGAAGCTTTGCGGGCGGACCGCGACGCACTACTGCGGATATGCGAGGGTCTGAGCGACGATGACTGGGCTGCACCGAGCGGCTGTGCCGGATGGTCGGTGCAGGATGTGATCGGCCACGTCGACGCTCTTTTCTGGCTCGTGGTGGATCCTTCGGTGCTGCCGGACGCTGCTGGCCTGTCGACGGAACGGGCGCAGGAGATCTACGTCGACGAACGCCGATCCTGGAGCGTCCCGCGGCTCGTGGACGACTACCGGTCCGTGAGCGTCAAGGCCATCGATCAGATGGCGGAGTTGTCGGCTCAGGACTTCGAGGTTCCGCTGGGGGATCTGGGGACTTATCACGTGTCTCTGCTGCCCAACGCCTTCTCCTTTGACCATTTCACCCACATCCGGGCCGACCTGTTTGCTCCTCGAGGTCCGCTGGCCACCGAGCCCCCTCCCACCGACGCGATGAGGCTCGATCCCGCCTTGGACTGGATAGCGGCCGCCCTGGCGCAGCAGAACCCACGGCTGTTCGAGGAGCTCGAGGGAGCCGTCGACCTCGTCGTCGAAGGGCCGGCCGCCAGGACGATCCGAGTGGGGCCGGGTGAGCCGGCGGCGGAGATCAGGAGCGACGGTCTCGCGTTCGTCAGGTGGATCACACAGCGCGGCACGTGGGAAGACCTCGGGGTCAAGGCGTCCGGGCCCGAGGAGATCCTGACCACGGCCAGGCTCTTCCACGTCTTCTGAAACAGAAGTTCTGGCCCTAAAGCCCCTAAGATCCCGGCAGTGCCGCCGGATCCGTTCGAGGTCCTCGGGATAGCTGCGGACGCCACGTTGGGCGAGGCCCGCGTCGCATACCGCCGCGCCGTGGCCCTCTTCCACCCCGACCACCTACAAGGCATGGAAGCCGATGTGAAGGCCGAGGGGGAGCGGCGCTTCCGCGAGGCGACCGAGGCGCTAGAGGCGATACAGGCCGGCTACATGGCAGGCCCGGGGGCCGGACCCAGAAGCCGACCTTCTCCTTCTGACAGCGATACCGAACCCGGGCTCCGCACCTTCAACGCCCAAGTCCGCGAGGTCCGTGACGGCGGGCTTCATGCGGACTGGCTCGGACGGCACGCGGGCGCCATGTGGTCCGCGCTGCGAAGGGCGCACGCCATGGACGACCTGGTCCAACAAGTCGAGTGGGGTACTTACGAGTGCACCCTCGCCGGCTCCGGCGTCCGCCAGCTGCTGTCGACCGTCCTCGTCAACGAGGGCTGGCAAGACGAACCGCTCGAGACGGTCGATCTCGGCCACCGGCGCCTCGTGGGTTTGGGTGCATCCGAACCCCCCGGCGCCAGGAACCTCGGCTGGCTTTCGGACAACGTTTCCGACCGGCAGCATTACGTCGTCACCGCTGAGGTCTTCTGATCGCCGCGAGGTTCCCTAGAGTGGACCGGTGCCCACCCTCACATTGATGGCCGTTCACGCCCACCCCGACGACGAGGCGATCAGCACCGGGGGCGTATTCGCCCGTTACGGCGACGAAGGGATCCGGACCGTGCTGGTGACGTGCACCGACGGGGGTTGCGGCGACGGTCCCGGCGGGTTGAAGCCGGGTGAGCCGGGCTTCGATAGGGACGAAGTGGTCAAGGCTCGCCAGGTCGAGCTGGCCCGGAGCTGCGAGGTCCTCGGAATCGATCACCAGGAGAACCTCGGCTATCCCGACAGCGGGATGATGGGATGGCCGGACAATGACGCACCCGGCTCCTTCTGGTCGACTCCCATAGAGGAGTCATCGGCCCGGCTGGCCGAGCTGATGCAGCGCTACCAGCCCCAAGTTGTCGTCACCTACGACGCCAACGGGTTCTATGGGCACCCCGACCACATCCAGGCCCATCGCATCACGATGGCCGCCGCCGAGGCTACGGGCATCCCCGCCAAGGTCTATTTCACCGCCGTGCCGCGGAGCCGGATGGCTGCGCTGGGCCAGCGGCTCCAAGAGCTCGGAATCGAAGCGCCCGGAGGTGATGAGGGCGACGAAACGGAGTCGGGGCCACGCGAAGAGTGGGGTACTCCTGACGAGGAGGTGACCACTTACGTAGATGTGACGGGGACGACGGACCGCAAGTTCGACTCGCTGCTCGCCCATGCCAGCCAGTCGGACAACATCTTTTTTGTCCGCATGGGCCGCGAGGTCTTCAACGAGATCATGGGTTGGGAGTCGTTTGTTCGCGCCGTCGATCGGACGGGCGCCGCTGTTCCCGAAAGCGATCTGTTCTCGGGCCTGCGCTGAGTTGCCCATGATGCGGTGCCTGAGTTGATGTGCCTGAGTTGATGTGCCTGAGTTGATGTGATCGACGAGCTCGCCTCGACCGAGGAGTTCGTGCGGGCCGTGCTGCGGCCGTCTGTCTACCCGCGCCGGGTCGGCCTGGGGGTAGGGGCGTTTCACGTGCACGGTGAGCCGATCGCCGCATCCGACGCCTTCGGTCGCGATTACGAGCCCTTCGAAGTCGGTGGCCGCTGGGGCGCTATGTGGGACACGACGTGGTTTCGCCTCCGGGCCGACATCCCCCTCGACTGGGCTGGCGACGAAGTAGCCGCACTGATCCACCTCGGTGGAGACGAGATGGTGGGCTTCAGCGCCGAAGGCCTGGTGTGGCAACCCGACGGCGCGCTTCGGCAGGGCTTGCATCACCGCCATCGCGAGTACGTCGTGGCAGCAGAGGCACGAGGTGGCGAGCCGGTCGAGTTCTTCGTCGAAGCGGCCGCCAACCCCATACCGCCCTGGCATCGCAAGGACTGGCCCTTGCTGGCGCCGGACTACGACGGCGCGCCCCTCTACATGCTCGGCCAGGCCGAACTCGTCACGGTGGACCGAGACGTCGAAGCGCTGTATTTGGACATGCGGCTCGTGCTGCAGCTCGCCCGGCGCCGGAGCGACCAGGCGGCAGCGATGCGCTCGGCTCTTTCAGAGGCGCAAGCTGCGTTCGACGTCGGAGGCCCGGGGCACAGCGCAAACTCCGCGCGCCGGGCGTTGCGGGCCGTCCTGGACGAGCGCTCGGCTTCGGAGCATCAGGTGACGGCCGTCGGCCACGCCCACATCGATTCCGCCTGGCTCTGGCCGGTGCGCGAGACCAAACGCAAGTGCGCCAGGACGTTCGCCAACCAGCTGCGGCTGATGGACCGCTATCCCGAGCACCGGTTCGCTTGCAGCCAGGCGGCCCAGTACGAGTGGGTCAAGGACGAATACCCCGCTCTATACGAGGAGATCAGGCGACGGGTGGGGGAGGGCCGTTGGGAGCCGGTCGGGGGCATGTGGGTCGAGCCGGACACCAACGTCCCGTCGGGTGAGTCGCTCGTCCGCCAGCTCGTGTTCGGCAAGCGGTTCTTCGCCGACGAATTTGGCATCGAATCCCACGCGCTTTGGATCCCCGACGTGTTCGGCTACACGGCGGCGCTTCCCCAGATCGCGACGCAAGCCGGAGTAACCGCTCTCGTAACCCAGAAGATGAGTTGGAACGACACCAACGTCTTTCCGCACTCCACTTTCTGGTGGGAGGGCCATGACGGCAGCCGGCTGCTCGCCCATTTCCCGCCGGCCGATACCTACAACGGCGACTTCTCCGCGACCGAACTGATCGCCAGCCAGGACAACTTCAAGGATCACGAGCGCTCCAGCTCGAGCTTGTACCCGTTCGGCTACGGGGACGGGGGCGGCGGGCCGACCGCCCACATGCTCGAGTCCGCCAGGCGGTTGGCGGACCTGGAGGGTTTGCCCCGCGTGCGTGTCGGGTCCGTCAGAGAGTTCTTTGACGAACTTCGGGAGGAGGCGGGCGCGTTGGAGACGTGGGTTGGCGAGTTGTACCTCGAGACCCACAGGGCGACGCTGACGACCCACGCCGACGTCAAGCGATCCAACCGCCGGGGCGAGGAGTCGCTGCGGGCGGCCGAGATGTGGTCGGTCGCGGCCGGTTTGGACCGACGCGAGCAGCTCGACGGCGCGTGGAAGCTGTTGCTGTTGCAGCAGTTCCACGACATCCTGCCCGGGTCGAGCATCCACTGGGTGTACGAGGACACGGCACGTGACCACGCCGAAGTCCTCGACGTCGCCGGCCGGGTCATAGCGGAGGCGCAGACCACGATTGCGGCCGGAGCGGAAGGGTTGGTCGCCTTCAACACCAGCACGTACGACCGCACCGAAGTGGTCGAACTGCCCGAAGGCCCGCTGTCAGTCGTTTCTGTGTCTGGCTGCGGCTGGGCACCCGTCGGCGCCGAGGTCTCGGTCGACTCCGGACCTGTCGAAGTCGGCGACGGGTGGATGTCAAATGACCGGCTTCGGGTGACCTGGGGCGTGGACGGTCTGCTCACGTCGGTGTGGGACCGGCGGATCGGGCGCGAAGTGCTGACCCCCGGGCACAAGGGCAACCTCTTCCAAATCCACGAGGATCACCCTCGAGCGTTCGACGCGTGGAACGTCGATCGTGACTATCTCGATCAGGTCACCGACCTCGAAGCGGTCGAATCGATCGACGTGGTGGAGCGGGGTCCACTCCGAGTGGGAGTGAGGTTCGTGCGTCGCTTCGGTCGGTCGTTGATCGTCCAGACCATGCGGCTCGACGCCGGTTCGCCCCGCCTCGAGTTCCACACCGACGTGGACTGGCACGAGCGGCACCGCTTTCTCAAAGTCGCCTTTCACGTCGACGTCCGGTCGGCGAGGGCCACCTACGAGATCCAGCACGGTCACGTCGAGAGGCCGACGACCGCCAACACGAGTTGGGACGCAGCGCGCTTCGAGGTTTGCGGGCACAGGTGGGCCGACTTGAGCGAGCCCGGCTACGGGGTGGCCTTGCTCAACGACAGCAAGTACGGATACGACGTACGCGGCAACGTGATACGGCTGTCTCTGTTGCGAGGCCCGGGCTACCCCGATCCCGAAGCTGACCAGGGTGCCCACCACTTCGCTTATGCGCTACTGCCTCACGCGGGCGATCTGAGGGAGTCCGGGCGTGTCGTCGAAGAGGCCGAGTCCTTTAACCTCCCCATCGCGATCGTCGCGGGTGGAGGTACAGGGGCGCAGAGTGGTCGTTTGATTTCGGTCGACCGGCTGGGGGTCAGCATCGAAGCGGTCAAGTGGGCCGATCGCTCGGATGACGTGGTGGTTCGGCTTTGCGAAGTGTGGGGTTCGCGCGGCCCAGCCGCGGTGACCCTGGGCGTTCCCTTCGTGGCCGTCACCCGGACCGACCTGCTCGAGCGGGACCTCGAGCCGCTCTCCTTCCACGACTCGACCGTCGACCTGCAGTTGCGGCCGTTCGAGCTGGTCACGCTTCGATTCGCCTGCAAGTAGAATCAGGTTCTACTACACTTCCAGGCATGACCACGGGGAACGCGACCATCGACCGCGCAGACGGCCACTACACCATCATCACGTCGGACAGCCACGCCGGGGGCAGCCACGCCGCCTACCGGGAGCACCTGGAGAAGAAGTACTGGGAGGACTTCGACGCCTGGCGCGCCAAGTACCGCAACCCCTTCAACGACCTGGGCGACACCCGCCGATTCCGCAACTGGGACAACGAGATGCGCAACTCCCAGCAGGAAGCCGATGGCGTGGTCGGAGAAGTGATCTTTCCCAACACCGTGCCG
>Ga0302325_10020757_pt1 | contig 13765 bp, 12 predicted proteins | sample Palsa_T0_2_FD_201948 | JGI IMG/M metagenome (GOLD analysis project Ga0302325, IMG submission 201948) | Peat permafrost microbial communities from Stordalen Mire near Abisko, Sweden - Palsa_T0_2 | ecosystem: Environmental > Terrestrial > Soil > Palsa > Peat permafrost | place: Sweden: Abisko... | reverse complement strand
ACGTTGGCGTGCGGCCTGGACTCGCGGCGGCACACAGCTGTGACAGTCGCCGCCGTTCCTAAGGGGGGTGTGGCGAGGAACTGGTCAATACGAACAGGTTCTCGCCACACCCCCCGCCGCGGCGCGAGCCGGCCCGGCCCGTGTGGCGAGAAACTGATCGCCACCGAGGATTTCTCGCCACACGCCCTCGACCCGCGGGAGCGTGCGGTTTGAAGTCGGCATCCCTGGCGTCCGTCCGGCCCGCGCGATCGGCGATCCTCGACGAGCCCGTGACCGACCGTCGCAGAGCGTGACCGACTTGACACACACCGCTGTGCCCTCCGCGCTCACGCGCTGCGCAAGCCGCATCGGCTGCTGGAACCGCGCGAGTCCCGTCGCATTCCGTGCCCATGGCACGCCCCTCTCCGGTTCGGGAATCGGTCGAGCCAACGGCCCTACCCCGCCGGCGGTCAGGAACGCGACGCCACGTAATGCAACTCGGCGCAGGTCGCCGCGTCCTGCCCCGCCAGCACCTCGGCCCCGTCGAGGTCGAAGCACCCCAGCAGCTCATAGCCGGCCTCGCCGAGCTGCCGCTCCTGGGCGTCGCGCCCGATGTAGTAGTGCAGGATCGAGAAGTCGTGCGCGTCGTCGTTGAGGATCGCGAAGTCGGCCTGGTTCTGTTGCAGGGGTCGCAGCCGCCGGCGGTTTCGCACCCGCCGGGGCATGTAGATGACGCTCTCCAGCAGCTCCCGCTTGGAAGCGAACGACAACTGCGTGGGCTTGGCGATCAACGGCGCGTAGGCACGATTATGAGAAGACAGGATCAACAGCCCAGCGGGCGAGATGATCCGCCTGATCGCCACAAGCTCCGCTCGGCGTTCGTCGTCGCCGAGCACGTCCAGGACGTTGAACGGGGCGAACACCACCTCGAAGGACGCGTCCTCGAAGCCGTCGAGGTCCCGCAGGTCACGGACGCTGAAGCTCGCGTTGGGGAAGGCGCTCTGGCAATAGGCCACCATCGCCGGCGAGATGTCCAGGCCGTGCACCCCATCGGAGATCTCGCAGAGAAATCCGGTCAGGCGACCCGCACCGCAGCCCAGCTCCAACACCCGTCCGGCCAGCGCCTCTCGGTAGCGGTCCAGGAGCATCGCCTCCACTGGGCGCAGTTCCCGGTTTGCGTACTCGTCAACCTGCTCGCCGCGGGCCCAAAACGACGCGTTCAGGCGCGCCTGGGTATCGCTATCGGCCTCAGGTGGGGTCAAGCTGTCCAGTCTGACGGGTGAGCCGCCGGTTTGTCCGGCTGCGGCACCAAAAGCCCACCGATGCGCTGGCGAACGGGCATTTCCCACCCGCCGCGCAATCTGCGAGCATTCCGCCCGTCATGTCGATACGGGTGGGGACGGATCTGGTATCGGTGGCGGAGGTTCGTGAGTCGGTTGCAGAGCATGCCGGCCGGTACCTCCAGCGCATCTATACCGACCGCGAGATTGAAGACTGCAGCACGGCAGCCGGAGTCCAGTCCGAGGGGCTGGCCGCGCGCTTTGCTGCCAAGGAGGCGACGATCAAGGTCCTGCGCCCCGCCGATCAGCCGGTCCCGTGGCGGTCGATCGAGGTGCGCCGCGACCCCGCCGGCTGGGTCGAGCTGGCGCTGAGCGGATCGGCCGCGGCGTTGGCCAGCGACGCGGGCATGACCGAGCTGGCGTTGAGCATCGCCCACGAGGCCGGGTTTGCCACCGCGGTGGTCGTAGCCAGTTGCGCCTGAGGGCACTTAAGGAATCCAACCGATCATCCGATGGCATTCGCGTGAGTGACGACATCCGACAAATACTTAAGGACCATGCCCGTCTGCCGGTAGATGCAGGGGCGATCGCTGGGACGACCAACCTCTACGAGGTCGGAATGACCTCGCACGCCAGCGTCAACGTGATGCTGGCCCTGGAGGACCATTTCGACGTGGAATTCCCCGATCGGATGCTCAAGCGCGACGTGTTCGAGAGCATTGACGCGATCGCCAGCGCGATCATGGAGTTGCAGCCCGGGGCGGTTGCTTGAGCATCGCCGCGGACCGCGAGCAGGAGTTCCTCAGCACCATCTGCGCGATCGCTGACGACGTGGCCGCGCCCAACGCCGCGTCGGTGGACCGCGATGCGCGCTTCCCGGCCGAGACGCTCGCGGCCCTGCGCGAACAGCAGGCGCTGTCGGCCTTCATCCCGGTCGAGCTCGGAGGTGGCGGGCTGCCGATCGAGGCCATTGCCGCGGCCTGCTTCGATCTCGGTCGCCGCTGTGGGGCGAGCGCGATGGTCTTCGCCATGCACCAGATCCAGGTGGTCACCATCGTGCGCCACCTCGACGACGCCCCCTGGTTCGCGGATTATCTGCGCCGGGTCGTCGCGGAGCAGCGGCTGATCGCCTCGGCCACCTCCGAGATCGGCACCGGTGGCGACATGGGACGTTCGGTGGCCGCGGTCACACCGAACGGCGCTGGCGTCACGTTTGAGAAGCAGGCGCCCACCGTCAGCTACGGCGCGTATGCCGATGATCTCTTCACCACGCTGCGCCGCAGCCCCGAGGCCGAGCCCGGGGATCAGGTCGTGGCCCTCACGCACAAGCACCAGATGACGCTCGAGCCGACCGGAACCTGGGATCCGATGGGCATGCGCGGCACCTGCTCTCCCGGCTTCATCGTCCGCGCGGAGTTCCTGCCCGAGCAGGTGCTGCCGACCCCGTTCCCGCGGGTGTCGGCCGAGTCGATGGTGCCGGTCTCGCACATCCTCTGGTCACACATCTGGCTCGGCATCGCCACCGACGCGTTCGATCGCGCGCGGGCATTCGTCCGCGCGGCGGCAAAACGGAGCCAGGGCGAGGTGCCGCCCGCCGCCCAGCGCCTGTCGCACGTGATGAGCGAGCTGTCGCTGCTACGGGCCGAGGTCAGGTCCGGGCTGCGCGACTTCGTCGAGGCATCGGAGGAACCGGGTCGGGAGCGGCTGTCCACCATGGCGGCCGCCGTGCGCTTCAACAACCTGAAGATCGCCGCGTCGGAGCAGGCGCCGCTGGTCTGCCAGGGGGCGCTCGGGGTGTGCGGGATCATGGGCTTCAAGAACGACACGCCCTACAGCACCGGGCGCCACCTGCGCGACTCGATGTCCGCCTGCCTGATGGTCGCCAACGAGCGCATCCACCAGACGAACGCGAGCCTGCTGCTCATCGCCAAGGACGTCTAATGGCTGATCGTGCGTATCCGGTTGGCTCAGGCCGAGCGGTAGCGGCCTGGCCGCTGGCGGGTTGCCGGCGGGCGGTACAACGGAATTTGAAGCTCGCGGTCGGGCCCAGTCCGACTCCTGATCGAGTGGCCGCGGACCCGTGTGGCGAGAAATCCTCCGTGGCGATCAGTTTCTCGCCACACGCCTCGGTCGGCTCGCACCGCGGCGGGGGGTGTGGCGAGAACCTGTTCGTAGTGACCAGTTTCTCGCCAACCCCCCTTCCGTCCGAAGGCGAGTGTCGCCGCGGAGTGCCGGTATGCGCCGGGCGCCAGACGGCGCCGTCACGCGACCGTCACAGGACGGGCCTCACGGGCCCTACGGCGCTTGGGGTCAACCTGACCGAGCCGGATACGCACGATGGCTGACTTCCGGCCTGCCACGCCCGACCAGGCGGCGCTGCTCGCTGAGCTGGTCGACCGCCGGATGCTGATCGAGACCGGGGTACCGGGGGTCTATGGCCGGGGCGGTGTGTTCGAGGACGTCCGCGAACGGGTGGGCGCGCTGGTCACCCGTGCCGCCGCCGACGCGCAGCCCGAGCAGCTGCGGTTTCCGCCGATCCTGCCGCGCCAGGACCTCGAGGCGGTCGGGTATCTGAAGTCCTTTCCCCACCTGGCCGGCAGCATCTTCGCGTTTGAGGGAACCCAGGCGCAGGCCACGGAGCAGGAGGAGCGGGCGAGTCGTCACGAGGATTGGAGCGAGTTCCAGTCGATGACCGATCTCGTGCTCACCCCGGCGGCGTGTTATCCGGTGTACCCGGCGATCGCGGCGCGCGGTCGACTGCCGGTGGGCGGCGTCACCGTCGACGCCGGCGCCGCCTATGTGTTTCGTAACGAACCCTCGGGGGACCCGGCCCGGCTGCAGATGTTTCACCAGCGCGAGATCGTGCGCATCGGCGAGCCCGAGGTGGTGCGTGAGTGGCGCGACGTCTGGCGCGAGCGCGCCGTGGAGCTCATCCGCGGCATCGGTCTGGAGCCCGACCTGGACATCGCCACCGACCCGTTCTTCGGGCGTAGCGGCCGGATGCTCGCGGCCAGCCAGCGCGAGCAGGCGCTGAAGTTCGAGGTATCGGTGCAGATCGCCGGCCCTGCGCCCACCGCGGTGGCTTCGTTCAACTACCACCAGGACCACTTCGCCTCGGTGTACGGGATCAAGCTGGCCGACGGGGGTGGCGCCCACACCGCCTGCCTGGGGTTCGGGCTGGAGCGGATCGCCATCGCGCTGTTTCACACGCATGGGCTTGACCTTGACGCGTGGCCGGCCGGCGCACGCGAGGAGCTGTGGGGATGAGTGCCACGCTGGATGGCCTGACCAGCCTGCTCGGGCTGGACCCGGCGACGTACCGCTCGCACGCTTTGCACGATCCCGGGCGGACCTTCGTGGAGACCAATTGCTACACCGACATCATCGTCGAGCTGATCCACGCCCGGGGCCAGGAGCCGCTGGCCGCGCTCGGCTGCACGCTGCGCATGGACTTCGAGGGCGACCAGTGGACCTTCTTGAAGCCGTTGCCGGAGGATCTCGAGTCGCTGTTCGGGGTCGATATCCACGAGATGCAGCCCTACCGCCCCCTGCCCGAGCAGATCGTCGAGCAGATCACCGGCGGGCGCACGCTGATCGTGGAGCTGGACTCCTGGTATCTGCCGGACACCCAGGCCACCAGCTACCGCACCGAGCACGTCAAGAGCTCGGTGGTGGCCGAGGCGATCGATCCCGCCCACGAGGTGTTGCGCTACTTCCACGCGACCGGGCTGCACGAGCTACGGGGCGAGGACTATCGCGGCGTGTTTCGCCTCGGTCGGCCCGTTTCGGACGACGTGCTGCCGCCCTACACCGAGCTCGTGCGCTTCGACGCCGGCCCCGGCCTCACCGGCCCGGCCCTGCGCGACGGCGCCCACGCGCTTCTACGCCGCGATCTCGCCCGCCGACCGGCGAGCAACCCGTTCGTGCGCTTCGGTGACCAACTGCAGGCCGACCTTCCGCGGTTGCTCGCCGGCGACGCCGCCGACTACCACGACTACGCGTTCGCCACGGTGCGCATGGCCGGCTCCGCCTTCGAGGCCGCGGCCTCGCACGTCGACTGGCTCCTGGGGGAACCGGGCGCGGCCGCCTCGGCGGCGCTGCGGCAGATCGTCGACGGCTGCAAAGTGCTGTCCTTCAGGTTGGCGCGACGACGGCCCTTTGAGCCCGAAGCGGCGGTGGCCGCGCTGGCAGCGGCCTGGGATGAGGCCGTCACGCGGCTCGATGACCTCCTGGCCTGACCCCGACGCCGTGCGGCTCGATGATGGTTGGGAGGCCGCCGCCACGCCGCCCGACGGCTGCACCGACCCCGCCGGCCTGGACGGGTTGGATTGGCGCCCGGCGCACGTGCCGGGAACGGCCGCCGGGGTGCTGGCCGCGGCCGGGCGGTGGCGGGCGGGGGCGGCGTATGACTTCGACGCCGAGGACTGGTGGTTTCGCACCAGCTTTGAGGCCTCGCCGGCCGCGGGCGAGGAGGAGGTGCTGCTGCGGCTCGGCGGCATCGCCACGGTCGCCGAGGTGTACCTGAACGGCGAGCTCGTGCTGGAGAGCGACTCGATGTTCATCAGCCACGCGGTCGAGGTGGGGGGACGGCTGCGCGGGGACAACACGCTGGCCATCCGCTGCCGCGCCCTGAAGCCGCTGCTCGCGGTGCGCCGGCGCCCGCGGGCGCGCTGGCGAACGCGCCTGGTGGCCGACAGCAACCTGCGGTTCTTTCGCACGATGCTGCTCGGCCGCGCCCCCGGCTTTGCCCCCGGCCCGGCCGCCGTCGGCCCGTGGCGCCCCGTGATCCTGGAGCGCCGGCCGGGCGTCGCCATCGACGAGCTCAGCCTGCGGCCGCAGGTGCAGGGCGACGACGGCGTGCTGGCCGTCTGCGTCGGTCTGCGGGTCCTCGGTGATGAACCCGCTCCGAGCGCGATTCAGATCGAGCTGGAGCGGGGGGGAACCACCTGGCGCGAGGAGCTCGGCGTCGAGACCACCGACGGCGGCCTGATCGCCACCGGCGAGCTGCGGGTCCCGGACGTGTCGCGCTGGTGGCCGCACACGCACGGCGAGGCGGCGCTGTACGAGGCCAGGCTGTGCGTGGCCGAACGCGGCTTTGACCTCGGGCGCGTCGGCTTTCGCAGCCTCAGTGCCGGTGCGCAGCCCGGCCATGACGTCGAGCGCGACGGGCTGGATCTTCACGTCAATGGCACGGCGATCTTCGCGCGCGGCGCGGTGTGGACCCCGATCGACGCGGTCGGCCTGGCGCCGACGGTGGCGGAGCTGCGGGCCGCACTGGAGCAGGTCCGCGACGCCGGGATGAACCTGCTGCGGCTGCCCGGGACCTCGGTGTACGAGGACCGGACGTTCTTCGATCTCTGCGATGAGCTCGGCCTTCTCGTCTGGCAGGACTTCATGTTCGCCAATCTCGACTACCCGATTGCCGACGACGACTTCCGGGTAGCCGTCGAGCGTGAGGCGCGCGAGCAGCTGGGGGTCATCGCCGGTCGCCCGAGCCTGGCCGTCCTGTGCGGCAACAGCGAGATCGAGCAGCAGGTGGCCATGCTCGGCCTCCCGGACGGCCTCGGCCGCGGCGAGCTGTTCGGGGAGCTGCTGCCGGGGCTGGCCCGCGCCGCCGCGGTGGACGCCCCGTACGTGCCCTCGGCGCCGTGTGGCGGGGATCTGGCCTTCCGGGTCAACCGCGGCGTGGCCAACTACTACGGCGTCGGGGGCTACCGCCGTCCGCTCGACGACGTCCGCCGCAGTGCGGTGCGATTCGCCTCCGAGTGCCTGGCCTTCGCCAACGTGCCCGATGAGGCGGCCGTCGAGGAGCTGCTGCCCGACTCGGCCACTCCGATCCCGGTGCATCACCCGCGCTGGAAGGCCGGTGTCCCCCGCGACGTCGGTCCGGGCTGGGACTTCGACGACGTGCGCGATCACTACCTGCAGCTGCTGTTCGGCGTCGACCCGGGGGAGCTGCGTCGCTATGACCAGGAGCGGTACCTGGAGCTCTCGCGCGCGGTGACCGGCGAGACGATGGCCGAGGTGTTCGGCGAATGGCGCCGGCCGGAGTCACCTTGCGGCGGCGGGATCGTGCTGTGGCTGCGCGATCTGATGCCCGGCGCCGGCTGGGGCGTGGTGGACCATCGCGGCCGGCCGAAGGTGGCCTATCACCATCTGCGACGCGCGCTGGCGCCGGTGGCGGTCTGGACGACCGACGAAGGGCTCAACGGCGTCCTCGCGCACGTGGCCAACGACGGTCCCAGCCCCCTGCGGGCGCGGCTGCGGGTGGCGCTGTACCGCGACTTCGAGCAGCCGGTCGACGAGGCGCAGGAGACCATCGAGCTGCCCGCGCACGGGAGCTGGCAGCGCGGGGTGGAGGAGCTGCTCGGGCACTTCGTCGATATCGGGTGGACGTTTCGCTTCGGCCCCCCGGCCCAGAACCTGATCGTGGTCAGCCTGCGTGACGAGCGCGACGAGTCGTTGCTGGCCCAGAGCGTGCGCTTCCCGCTCGGGCGTCCGGCCACGGCGGAGCCGATCGAGCGCCTCGGCCTCGGCGCCACCGCGCACCGAGCCAGCGGTGCCGATGTCCGCCTGGTCATCGAGAGCCGACGGCTGGCCTACGGCGTGCGCATCCACGCCCCCGGGTTCGAGCCGGCCGACAACGCCTTCTCGGTGGCCCCGGGCGGCCAACAGGCCGTGCTCCTGCGAGCCCTGCAAGACGACGCGAGCCTCACGGGGGCCGCCCTGACCGCCCTGAATGCCCGCGGGCGCCTGCGGCTGGAGGATCCGCGATGAGCCTACCCGGCGCCCGAGCGCTCTACATCGGCTCGATGCTCGCCACCTTCCAGGCCAGCGACGCGCCGCGCCCGGCCAGCGCCGTGCTCATCTGCCCGCCGTTCGGGAACATCGAGGTCTGCTCCTACCGGCCCCGGCGCGACTGGTCGCGGGCGCTGGCGCAGGACGGGCATCCGACCCTGCGCATCGACCTGCCCGGCACCGGGGACAGCGACGGCGGTCCGGGCGACCCGGCCCGCCTGGCGGCGTGGGTGGACGGGGTCACCAGCGCGGCAAGCTGGCTTCACGAGACCAGCGGGTGCGAGCGGGTGTGCGCGCTGGGGATCGGTCTCGGCGGCCTGGTGGCCTACCGGGCTGCCGCCGAGGGCGCCGAGCTCGCAGACCTCGTCCTCTGGGCCGTACCCGCACGCGGGCGCACCCTGGTGCGCGAGCTGCGGGCCCTGTCGGGACTCGAGGCCTCAGCGAGCGAGACCCGAGAGGTGGGCGGACAGTCGCTACCCGAGGGGTTCCTGGCCAGCGCCGGGTTCGTCCTGAGCGCCGAGACGATCGCCGAGCTCGAAGCCCTCGATCTGACCGAGCTGACGCTGCCCGCCGAGACGCGGCGGCGGATCCTCCTGCTCGGGCGCGACGGAATCCCCGCCGATGCCCGCCTGCGCGGCGCGCTGGAGGTGGCGGCTGTCACGCTGGAGGTCGCGCCCGGCGAAGGCTACGGCGCCATGGTCTCCGACCCCCAGCGGGCGCAGCCGCCGCGCGAGGTGTTCGCGCGCGTGTCCTCCTGGCTGGCCGACGGCGATCGGGCGGACACCGACGCCCCGACGCCGGGCGGCGGAGAGCCGCCGGTGAGCGGCGCCGAGCACATGGACCTCACGGTCGACGGCGTGGCGGTACGCGAGACGCCGCAGACGTTCGAGCAGTCCTTCGGGCAGCTGTTCGGCGTGCTCTCCGCGCCGCGCGATCGCCCCGAGTCCCCCGCGCAGGAGTGCGTGGTGCTGCTCAACGCCGGCGCCCAGCGTCGCATCGGCCCCAACCGGATGTGGGTGGAGATGGCCCGGCGCTGGGCGGCGCGCGGGACCCCGACGCTGCGCGTGGACCTCGCCGGCATCGGCGACGGGGACAGCGACGGCACCGAGCTGGTCGAGGACGCCGGCTTCTACGACGTCGCCTTCGTCGACCAGGTGCGGGCCGTACTCGACGATCTCGTCGCCCGGGGCCTGCCCGCTCGCTTCGTGCTGGCCGGCCTGTGCTCGGGCGCCTACTGGTCCCTGCACGCGGCGCTGGTCGACCCCCGGGTGGTCGGTGCCTTCATGGTTAATCCCAAGGCGCTGTTCTGGGACCCGCGCCTGGACGGCGTGCGCGAGGCGCGCAACCTGCGCAAGGTCCAGGATCCCGCCACCTGGGCCAAGCTGCTGCGCGGTGACATCACGGCGCAGCGGGTGCGCACGATCGGCAGCGGGGTCGGCGTGGCCATCGGCGGGCTTCCGGCGCGACTGAGCGACCGCCGGCGCCGGCGCACCGGGGTCCAGGACGACCTGGCCCGCGCCCTGGAGCATCTGCGCAACAGCGGCCAGCAGCTGCTGGTGGCCTTCACCTCGCAGGAGCCGCTGCTGCGGGAGCTCGAGGCCGACGGCCGCCTGCAGCGCCTGCGCGAGGCGGCCAACGTCCGGGTCGAGCTCGTGCCGATCCCGCTGGAATCGCACACGCTCGAGCCGATCCCCTTGCAGCGCGCGGTGCATCGAGTGGTCGATGAGGCGCTGCAGCGCTTGACCCGATCCGGCCGCGTGGCGTAGGTTCGACGGATGCGACGACTGGGCGTGGGGGTGGCGATTTTCTTGTTCATCGTCGCTGCGGCCTCGGCGGCCTCGCCCGTCTACTTCGGCGGCGCGCTGGGCGGAGCGCACATCCGGCCCGCGTCGGTGTCCCTGAGCGCCGACGGCACGCTCGAGGCCAGCCAGGTGCACTGGTCCAGCTGGGGCGGATCGGTCGCCACCGGCGACGGGCTGATCGAGTACCACGGGTGCGTCCCGAACTGCGCGCAGGCTCCCAGTCACACCGTGGCCGGATCCGTGCGCCTGTCACACATCCGCGTGTGCGCCGGCCGCCGGTGGTACTCGCAGGCCAGCGTCTACGTCAGACGCCAGGGGGGGATGGCGCTGTTGCAGCGCAGCACTGCCAACTGGGCGCCCTGCCAGTAGGCGTCAACGGATCACCGGGTCCCCCCGTGCCCGGAGCACACTCCTTTCAGGCCGCCGGCGTGCGACCAGGTGCCGTCGGCGCAGCGCACCACGGTCCCGCCGATCGCGATGTCGCGCTTCCAGTCCCCGGTGCAGGCGTGGCCGTCGCACTCGAGGTTCGTGGCGCACCCGGTGAGCGCCAGCGCCGCGAGTACCGCGGCGGTCAGCTTCGTCACCGGCGTACCGACCTTGACCACCGCCCACCATGATGGCGGGTCAGCGGGCTGGCACGAACCGATCCTTGGCCAGGGCGCGCAGACGGTCGATGTCTTCGCGGCGCGAGCGCGACAGCGGCACGGTGGCCGCGAGTTCGTCGAGCAGCAGCTGGGTGTCAAGCGGGCGGCGCTCCTGGATCGAGCGCAGCAGCGCCGAGATCACCACCTGCTCGAGCTCTGCCCCGCTGAAGCCGTCCGCCGCGGCGGCGATGCGGGGGAGGTCGAAGCGGGCCGGATCCTGCTTGCGCAGGCGCAGGTGGATGCCGAGGATCGTGGCGCGCTCGGCCGGGTCGGGGAGATCGACGAAGAAGATCTCATCGAAGCGGCCCTTGCGCAGCAGCTCGGGCGGCAGGGCGGACAGGTCGTTGGCGGTCGCCACCACGAACACGTCGGCGCGCTTCTCCTGCAGCCAGGTCAGGAACGAGCCGAACAGGCGCTGACTGAGCCCGCCGTCGGCGTCTCCGCCCCCGCCGGGGGCGATCCCCTTCTCGATCTCGTCGATCCACAGGATCACCGGGGCCATCGACTCGGCCGTCGTGAGCGACTGGCGAAGCTTCTTCTCGGACTCGCCGATGTACTTGTCGTACAGCCGGCCGGCGTCGAGCTTGAGCAGCGGCTGTTGCCACTCGCGCGAGATGACCTTGGCGGCCAGCGACTTGCCACAGCCCTGCACGCCCACCAGCAGCACGCCCTTGGGGGCGGGCAGGTTCAGCGCGGCGGCTTCGGGCGTGAAGGCGAGCCGGGCCCGCGCCAGCCAGCGGCGCAGGTTGGCAAAGCCGCCGAGCTCGAATCCGTTGTCGGCCACCGGGAAGTACTCGAGCAGGCTGTCGTTGCGCAGCACGCGCGACTTCAGGTCGATGATCCGGGTCAGGTCGTCGGGCGCCAGGCGTCCGTCCTCGATCGCCACCTGGGCGATGGCCTGGCGGGCCTGGTTGATGGTCAAGCCGCTCAGGGCGCTGGCGAACGCGTCGTAGTCGCCCGGCCGCAGGGCCACCTCCGCGCGGCCATTGGCCTGCAGCGACTCGACCACCGCCCCGATGGCCTGGCGGTATTCGTCGCGGTCGGGGAGTCGTAGGTCGTAGCGGACGATCTCCGACTCGATCTCGGCCGGAAGCTCGACCGACGCGCCGAGCAGGACAAAGGTGGAGAGTTGGCTTGGTGCGTCGGCGAAGCGCTCCAGCAGCTCGCGAAACGCCCGGCACACCGCGGGCGCCGACAGGTGCACGCTGAAGTCCTTGAGCACGAACAGGCCCGGAACCGTCAGGCCAGCCAGGTTGGCCAGCATGAGCGCCGGGTCGGTGGTGCCATACATCGCCTGCGTGCCGGGCTGGCGCACGAGACCCTGGGTGATGGTCCAGTCGAACACCGTCAGGCCGGTGTCGGACGCCACCGCCGCGAGCTGCGCGTCGGCCCGGCCCTCGTCGGTGGTCTCGATGACGATGGCCGGATGGCGCGAGAGCACGAGCGTCTTCAGCTCGTGGACGCTGCACGGCTCGGGGAAACCGGCCGTCTGGGTCTGGGTGGCGGCCAGCGACATATCCATGTCTCAGTGCTTCGGCACCCGGCCGAAGTGGCTTGAGCGACGGGCTCAGGCGGTTCGGACCGCGGCGGCGTCGGCGAGTCCGAGCTGCTCGATCGACTGCTCGCGCATGACGTTCTTGCGTACCTTGCCGGTGACGGTCATCGGGAACTCCGAGACGAAGGTGACGTAGCGGGGGACCTTGTAATGGGCCAGCTGGTCCCGGCAGAACTGGCGCACCGCCTCGGCGTCGAGCGCCGGCGCCCCGTCGCGCAGCTGAATCCAGGCGCACAGCTCCTCGCCGTAGCGCTCGTCCGGCACCCCGATCACCTGTGCGTCGGCGATCGAGGGATGGGTGTAGAGGAACTCCTCCACCTCGCGGGGGTAGACGTTCTCACCGCCGCGGATGACCATGTCCTTGGAGCGGCCGACGATGTTCAGGTACCCCTCGTCGTCCATGGTGGCCAGGTCGCCGGTGTGCATCCAGCCGACCGGGTCCTTCGCCTCGGCCGTCTTCTCCGGCTCCTCCCAGTAGCCGAGCATGACCGCGTAGCCGCGGGTGCACAGCTCGCCCGTCTCCCCGCGGGGGAGCGTCAGTCCGGTCGCGGGGTCGATGATCTTCACCTCGACATGCGGGCCGACCCGCCCGATGCTGCCGACCCGGCGCTCCAGCGGATCGCTCTTGCGCGTCTGGGTCGACACCGGCGAGGTCTCGGTCATGCCGTAACAGATCGAGACATCGGGCATGTGCATGTCGGTCACCACCCGCTTCATCACCTCCGACGGGCACGGTGAGCCGGCCATGATGCCGGTGCGCAGCGACTGAAGATCGTGTTCGGGGAAGGTCGGGTCGGCCAGCATGGCGATGAACATGGTCGGCACCCCGTAGAGCGAGGTGCAGCGTTCGCTGGCCACCGCCCGCAGCGTCGCCTGCGGGTCGAACCCGGCCGCCGGAATGACCACGCAGGCGCCATGAGTGAGCGCGCCCAGGTTGCCCATGACCATGCCGAAGCAGTGGTAGAAGGGGACCGGCACGCAGATGCGGTCATGCTTGTCGTAGTCGCACAGCTCGCCAACGAAGAAGCCGTTGTTGAGGATGTTGTGATGCGTGAGCGTGGCGCCCTTGGGAAAGCCCGTGGTGCCGCTGGTGTACTGAATGTTGATCTGGTCGTCGCAGTCCAGGCTCGCCAGCCGGGCGGCCAGGGCCGCTTCGTCGATCGCCGCGTCGCTCAGCTGCTGCCACGCGGCGTCGCCGAAGAACACGACGTCCTCGAGGCCCTCCAGCTGGCCGCGGACCTCGGCGATCATGGCCCGGTAGTCGCTCGTCTTGAACGCTTCGGCGCTCAGCAGCAGTCGCACCCCCGACTGGCGCAGCGCGTACTGCAGCTCGTGCGTGCGGTAGGCGGGGTTGACGTTGACCAGGATCGCCCCGAGCTTGGCGGTGGCGTACTGCGCCAGCATCCACTCGAGGCAGTTCGGCGCCCACACGCCGACGCGATCGCCGGCGTTGATGCCGCGGGCCAGCAGGCCAGTCGCCACCTGGTTGACCGCGGCGTCGAGTTGCGCGTAGGTCATGCGCCTGTCCTGCGCGCACGACACGATGGCCTCGCGATCGGGGTGCAGGGTGGCCACTCGGGTGAGGCAGGCGCCGATGGTCTCGCCGAGGAGCGGGGTGTCGGAGGCTCCGTGGGCGTAGGAGAGCTCGGGCATGGGACGACACTAACTCCTGGCGCGGGCAGCCGCGCCAGGCGTCGTGCGCCGGAC
>Ga0302325_10020756_pt1 | contig 13766 bp, 11 predicted proteins | sample Palsa_T0_2_FD_201948 | JGI IMG/M metagenome (GOLD analysis project Ga0302325, IMG submission 201948) | Peat permafrost microbial communities from Stordalen Mire near Abisko, Sweden - Palsa_T0_2 | ecosystem: Environmental > Terrestrial > Soil > Palsa > Peat permafrost | place: Sweden: Abisko... | reverse complement strand
GCTGATTCATGGTTCCGGTCATCACCGACGGGCTGCTTTGATCGAGCAGGAATCCACGGTTGGCTCCGCTGGCGTAGAGGACAAACGGAATCGGCGCCGCCACCGGGCTGGCGCCTGGATTCCCCAGCATCTGGAAGATGTAGCGTCCGGTGACGCTGCTGGACGCCGCGTAGGTGTAGGGAGAGGTCGTTTGGGTGGCTGAGGGGAATTGCACGCTGGAGAGAATCGCGCCGGCATTGTTCTGATCGAATTGGCCGGAGAAGCCTCCGTTGCCATCGGTCGAGCCGAGCGTCAGCGCGACATTCGCATTCGTCCCATTCGCCCCCGTCAGAGCGGAGACGGAAGCGCCATTGAAGGCAGCGTTGTTGTAAGTCTTCGACGAATCCTGGAGCACCATGGTTCCAGAAACCGCCGGATTTGTGCCCGGGTTGTTGGAAATGGCATACATCGTGAGCGGATTACTGGCGCCTGAGGTTCCGTTCGCGACAAAGAAATCGAAAGTCATGCTGACGGGTGCGGTCAATAGCAATTGCCAGACGCCACTATTACTCTGTTGATAGGTGCCGGTGACCGTGCAGGGTGGGGCGCCGCAAATGCTGTTGGTGCTTTGACCGTTATCGTTCACATCCATCAAGCCGCCTACAATTTGCCCGCTTCCATTCATCGGAATGAGGCCAGCATAGCCAACGCGGTTTCCGGCGGAGTCCACGCCGGTGAAGCCAAAGGCGAAAGTCTGATCGGTTGTTGAACTGAATGTAGATTGTTTTTCCGCGATTCCGGAGCCGGTGCCCTGGCCGTCGGCTTCGATCATCTCGACGTCGCCGGCACTGTCGAGGACGACCTGAAAACTGTCTGGAGAAACGCCCGTCGTGAGTGTGAGCGTGCCGGAATTGTTCGAGTTCGGATCGGCGGAAGCGATGGGAGTGTAGGAACCTGAGGAAATCGTGTACTGTGCCCATCCGCTCGAACTGAGCATGTCTTCAATGCCTAGGATTGTTCCATTGTTCGCGATGAAGCTTCCAGCCACGGCTATGGCCTTGCCGCTGTTGTCATATCCGGAGAACCGGAATGCGTACGAGCCGTTTACTCGAGTTTGAGCGAGCGAAACTTTGGCGATCGTGCAATTCGTAGTGGTGGTGCACGCGGTTGGATCGAGGGTTGACGCCGCCGCTATCTGAACACAGTTTCCGGTGCAAGAGTCAGCGGCCGTGTAGACCGCAGTGGCCGCAGTGGCGCCCGGGGCCGGACTGAAGTTTGCGCAGGCCACGCCGTTCGCGGTGCAGGTCCAGGTAAACGTCAGGGGCGCGGCGTTCGGAAGAGGTACGGCTGAAAATTGCTGGGTCAAACCGCTGCCCACAGTCAACGTATTTGGCGATACGGTGGTGGTGACGTCGATCACGGTTATGGTTTCAGTGCCCGATACGGAAGTGTCACCCACCAGCGTCGCTGTGACGGTTACGCCCGACGCCGGGCCCGAGGGCGCCGTGTAGGTCTCGGTTAGAGGGCTTGTGCCCGCCGCAAGGGTGCCGCCTCCGCTCAGGCTCCAGGTAACGGAAGTGGCTGTAGAATTCGATATGGCGGCCGTAAGGGTCACGACCTGCGTCGGGTAGATTGCACTGGCATTAGTATCGGCGGGAGAAGTGATGCTAATGGTAACGCTTGGTGACGGAGGAACGATGCCGTTGCCACCCTTGGCGCAACCGCTGGCCAGCGCCAGACTCAGCAGAGCCATTGCGAACAGAAAATTCTTTATCATGATGAAATCTCGCTGAAACAATTCTATTCGATGCCGGCGGCCGAAGCTGTCTCCGTCGACCCTCGGGGGCTAAAGGAGTCCGCGCCACCGAGCGCTAAAGCGCTGGGCTATGTTGGAACTCTCCCTCCGGGGCTGGACTCTTGATTCAAAACAAACTCAAAGCGAACCTTTAGTGAATCGTCGAGACGTTCCTGACCGCTGACACCGGAGCCTTGACTCCTGATTCTACAGGGGCGGTTTCCGAAGGCGCGCGCTCGGCGGTTTCCACTAGCGGACGCAGGCCAGCGGCGCTGATTCCGAGTGTTCCACCGGAGAAGCCGTCAATGTAAGCCGAGTTGATGCCTACCACTTCGCCGCGCAGGTTCAGGACCGGTCCGCCGCTGCCACCGCGAGCCGTGGGGGCGTCATAAATCAATTTGTCGCCGGCTACATCGCCGATATGCCCAAAGGTTGCCGACGGCCGGATTAACGAGAGCGCCGCCAACTCGCCCGCCGTCTCGGCGTTATCTGGATGCGACGCAAGCCGTTCGTAGACAAGAGCCGGGGACTTCGCCACCATGCCCGTTACCCCCATCGGGTATGCCAGCACGCTCACCGACTCGCCGACCCGCGGTGACGTCTGGGACAATTTTAGGGGGCGCAGTTTCCTGGTGAATGGAGTTGTTTCTATGCGTAGTACGGCCAGATCGCCGTGGGTGGCAACGGCGGCCGTCTCCAGATTTACCGGAAGCGGCGAGCCAGGAAAATAGGCCACGAGCTTTTCCAATACCGGCGATCCGCCCTGCCGCATTGCCACTTCCACTTCGCGGTCGCCATACCAGGGCTCGGCCACGTGGCGATTGGTGGCCAGCAGGCCCGGGGCCACAACAAACCCCGTCCCTGATACGCGGGCGCGAAAGCCATGCGTGTGACCGGTGACGTGATAGATCCCATAAATGTAGGCGACCGATTCTCGCGCATTGTCGACGGCGGTGGAGGAAAACGACTGCTCGCGCTCCAGATCGTCGACCTGGCGAGACAGCTGATGCACCTGCTGTTCGAGAGCCTGGTCTACGCCGTTGCCGTTGCCGTTGCTGCTGCTGCCGTTTCCGGTTGTCGTCGCGGGAGGGGCGTAGTAATGGGCCATTGCCAAGGCGCCGGCCAGCGCCAGCACGCCTAGCAACACCTGCACAAACCGTTGCCAGGCCTCGACTACCGCGTTTTCCTTGTTAGCTTCCCTGCTATCGGAATTGAACATGAGCGATCAAGCCCGGCCAGGGGGGAGATTCCCGGAGCAGCCACTATCGTGACGCATTCGGGGCAAGGCTTGTAGGGTACAGAAGTCGGGTGGACGGACGCCGAAGGTAACTGCAGAGGCGCGGCTGGCCGCGTCTCTCGCTTTGCCGCCGATGTCAGAGACGGGACAATCCTCGTCCAGGCTCGGTCTCGGTAGTGGGCGCGGGCTGAGACAGGGCAAGCCGCGTCTCCTACGAGACTTCTTTAGTCTTTATCGACTCCCAGGATCTACCCCCAGGCGTTTGGCCATCTCTTCGTAGAGGAAACCCTCGTCCGGACTGTAGGGCTGCACCCATTCGCCATCAATCACAAATTGCGGGATGGCGCGTTTGCCGGTTCGTTGGACAACCTCATCAGCGGCTCCCGGCGTGGTTTCGATGTTGATGTCGGTATAGGGCAGCTTGTGCTGGTCGAGAAAACGCTTGGCCTCGCGGCAATCGGGGCACCAGGGAGCGGAGTAAACAGTAATTTCCATTTAGACGCGGTCCAGTTCGTGCAATGTGCGTTCGTTTTCGACGTTGCCGGTATTCAACGTGGTGGCCGGCTCGAATAAGAGGATCCAGCATTCTTCATCCGCTACCGGACGATGTTCTACGCCGCGCGGCACAACGATAAACTCGCCTTCTTCGATCCATTCATGGCGGTCGCGAAATTCCATGCGGAAACGGCCTTTGACCACGAGAAACATTTCGTCTTCGTGCTCGTGATGATGAAAGATGAATTCGCCTTTGAGCTTGTCGAGCTTTACGTGCTGGCCATTGAGTTCGGCCGCGACGTAGGGCTTCCAGTATTCGGTAATCTTCGAAAACTTGTGGGCGATATTGATCTTGGACCCAGAACCCGACACAGGATGCGGCATAGAATCCTCGAGCTTTGATTTAGTGCAAAAGCAATTCGGGCCAAGCGCCAAGCTGCCTTGTGACCCAAGGTGTCCCGTCTTTGGTAATGGGTAAACTGCTGTATGGTCCGACCCTTTATTAGTAGTCATCCTTCACTCTTGCGAGGTTCCCATGCCCAAGTCGATCATGATCGTCGATGACAACGAAATGATCCGCCGCAACTTGCGAGAACTACTCAACCATCAAGGCGATTGGTCCATCTGCGCTGAAGCTGTGGACGGTTGGGACGCCGTGGATAAAGCCCGCCAGTTTCTGCCGGACTTTATCGTGCTCGATTTCAGCATGCCCAAGATGAATGGCCTTGAGGCAGCGCAAAAACTGAAGTATATCCTTCCCACAACCTCGATCGTGATGCTGACGGTATTCAAAGACCGAGCTCTCGAGGAGCAAGCCTACAAAGCCGGCGTCAGCTGGGTGCTGTCCAAATCAGAGGCACCCAAAGTGCTCGATTTTGCCCGCATCCTGCTTCGGCCGGACCTCCCTCACAGGCAACCAGACGGGCATGCCTACAAGAGATGACGAATGTGGTCCGCCGGTCGCAGGAAATTGGGCCGGCGGCGAATAAGCCGCTGAGCTTTTCTACCGTTTCTGAATGCTTCGCCAGACGCCGTGGCCCTGCGAAGGGCCCGCCGCGTTTTGCAACGGATTTCGCTCTCCGGGTTCGCGAAAGAGACCTTCCATGCACCCCTGCTAAAATCAAGCTATCTTCATGGAAGCTTCTCGCATCCGCAATTTTGCCATCATCGCGCATATCGACCACGGCAAATCCACGCTTGCCGACCGGCTGCTCGAGCTGACCGGCTCGCTAGCCATGCGCGAAATGCAGGAGCAGGTTCTCGATTCCATGGATCTCGAGCGCGAGCGCGGCATCACCATCAAGGCTCATGCCGTCCGCATGCTCTACCCCGCGCAGGATGGGCAAATTTACCAGCTCAACTTGATCGACACTCCCGGCCACGTCGATTTCTCTTACGAAGTCTCACGATCTTTGGCCGCCTGCGAAGGCGCATTGCTGGTCGTGGACGCTTCACAGGGAGTGGAAGCGCAGACGCTGGCGAACTCTTACTTGGCCATCAACCACGGCCTCGAAATTATTCCCGTGATCAACAAGATCGACCTGCAGAGCGCCGACATTCCTCGCACCAAAGAAATGATCGAGAGCGCCGTTGGCCTCGACGCTTCCGATGCGTTGCTGATCAGCGCAAAAACCGGCCAGGGGGTGCCCGATGTGCTGGAAGCAATCGTCAAGCGCGTTCCGCCGCCGAAGGGCGCGCCAGAGCGGCATCTCCAGGCATTGCTCTTTGATTCGTGGTTCGATCCCTATCGCGGCGTAGTGGTGTTGGCGCGCGTCTTCGAGGGCACATTGCGCAAGGGACAGAAAATCCGTCTTTGGTCGAATGGGCGCGTTTTTCAGGTGGAAACTCTGGGCGTGCTCACGCCGAAGCCGGTGGAAATCGACGAACTGGTGGCCGGTGAAGTTGGATTCATCATTGCCAATATCAAGAATGTGGCCGATACGAAAATTGGTGACACCATTACCGACGATGACCGTCCGTCGCTCCAGGCCCTGCCGGGTTTCGAAGAAATCAAGCCCATGGTCTTTGCCGGACTCTACACGGTGGATGCCCACGAGCACACGCAGCTCCGCGAGGCGCTCGAGAAGCTAAAGCTGAACGATTCATCGTTCTTTTTCGAACCTGAGAGTTCCGTAGCACTCGGATTCGGCTTCCGTTGCGGCTTTCTGGGACTGTTGCACATGGAGATTATTCAGGAGAGGCTCGAGCGCGAATACAACCTCGAACTGATCACGACCGCGCCCGGAGTGCGTTACCAGATCACCAAGACCGACGGCCAGGTGATCGAAGTCGACAATCCCTCGCGCTGGCCCGATACTAGCGAGATCGCGAAGGTCGAAGAACCCGTGATTCTGGCGGTGATTTTGACCAACGAAGAATACGTTGGCGGCATCCTCAAGCTCGTTGAGGAGAAGCGTGGCAAGCAAAAAAGCTTTGAATATGTCAGTGCGTCGCGGGTCATGCTGCAATACGAGCTGCCGCTGAACGAGATTGTGCTCGATTTCTACGACCGCCTGAAATCTGTCTCGCGCGGCTACGCTTCGCTGGATTATCATCTGTCCGGTAATTGGGTTTCGCCGATGGCCAAGCTCGACATTATGGTGGCGGGCGAGCCGGTCGATGCGTTGTCGACCATCATCCATCGCGATTATGCCTACGATCGGGGCCGGGCGCTGGCGGCGAAGATGAAACAGCTGATCCCGCGCCAGATGTTTGAAGTGGCGATTCAGGCTGCGATTGGAGCCAAGATCATCGCGCGTGAAACTGTCCCGGCAATCCGCAAGAATGTAATCGCCAAATGTTACGGCGGCGACATCAGCCGCAAACGCAAGCTGCTGGAGAAGCAGAAAGAAGGCAAGAAGCGTATGAAGCGGATCGGCCGCGTGGATATTCCGCAGGAAGCGTTTCTGGCGGTGCTGAAGGTGGGCGAGGGCAACGACTAGCTCATCTTATTACGACGGGTCGGCTAAGACGGTCGGAGGTCACATGTCACGAACCAGATCGACAGTCATATTCATCGCATGTTGCATGGGAGTAACGCTCGCTCAGAACAACGCCACCGCTCCATCGGAGGCAACTCCGCCGCAGGGTCAGTCTGCTCGTCCGCAGCCGGTTCGCGTTTCCAATGGAGTAATGTTGGGACGGGTCGAACACAAAACGATGCCGTCCTACCCCGACGAAGCGATGACCAAGGGAATCCAAGGCGACGTTGTTTTCAACATCTCGGTCGATGAGACGGGAAAGATCACAGCCAGCGCGGCGGTTGAGGGCAATGCTCTCCTGGTCGCCGCAAGTAACGATGCGCTGCGAACCTTCCGCTTTAAACCTTACCTTGTCAATGGAACTCCAGTCAGAGTTCAGAGCCAGCTGGGGTTTCACTTCTCACTCGAGAAAACTGCCGACGGGGTGAATGGGAAGGTGGAGTGCATGGCATCGATTCCCAGCCGGCCGTAATTTTGCGACTTCGGCGCGCTCCAAACCGTCAAATCTTGTATGGAATTCCGACAACTGGGAAGAAGTGGGTTGAAGGTTCCTGTGCTCTGTTTTGGCACGGGGACATTCGGAGGCGGGAATGAGTTCTTTCGCGCGTGGGGTGAGACGGACGTAGCCGAGGCCACGCGCCTTGTCGATATCTGCATGGAAGCCGGCGTCAATTTCTTCGACACCGCCAATATCTACTCTCAAGGCCTTTCTGAGGAAGTTCTCGGTCAGGCGATCAAGCACCTGCCGCGCCAAAGCGTTCTGCTTTCGAGCAAGGCGACCTTCCAATTCGGCGACGGTCCGAATAACGTCGGTTCGTCGCGTGCCCACCTGACGCAGCAGATCGAAGGCAGCCTGAAGCGATTGAAGACTGATTACATCGATGTCTATCACATGCACGGCTTCGACGCGCTTACTCCAATCGAGGAGACGTTGGGCACGCTCGACCAGTTTGTGCGCGACGGCAAGGTTCGTTACATTGCGGCCTCGAATTTTTCCGGATGGCACCTGCAAAAGTCGCTCGGCATCAGCGAACGCTACGGCTGGTCGCGGTATGTTGCGCATCAGGTTTATTATTCGCTCGTCGGCCGAGAGTACGAGTGGGAGTTGATGCCGCAAGCCTACGCCGAGGGTCTAGGCGCTCTCGTGTGGAGCCCGCTCGGATGGGGCCGTCTCACCGGCAAGATTCGCCGTGGCCAGCCACTGCCCGAGGTAAGCCGTTTGCATAAAACTGCCGACCTTGGACCCCAAGTCGCGGATGAATATCTTCATAAGGTGGTCGACGCACTGGACAAGGTAGCCGCGTCGACCAGCAAGACCGTGCCGCAGGTGGCTCTGAACTGGCTGCTTCGCAAATCGACGGTCTCGAGCGTCATCATTGGAGCGCGCAATGAACAGCAACTGCGCGATAACCTGGCGGCCGCAGGCTTCACGCTGGCCAAAGAACAGGTCGAACAGCTGGACCAGGCCAGCGCGCCGCAGGTCGCTTATCCCTACTGGCATCAGCGTCAATTCCAGGACCGTAATCCGCTGCCGCCGTCTCCTCGATGATCCGGGGACAGTGGGTTTAAACACGACTGCGAGAACATTGGCCTATCATTCGGACGACGCCAGTGAACGCAGTACTTACTAAACGCAACCGCACGAAGGAGAAATCAATAACTAAATATGAACGAGACCACCGCAACCATTGCTCCCCCTGAAAAATCCCAGGCCCAAGCTTCAAAAACGTATTCCGCCAAAGTCTACTCAGCTCAAAGCCCAACTTCTACCCTGGCGCCCGGCAAGATTCAGCGCCGCGCCCCGCGGCCGCAGGATATCCAGATTGAAATCCTTTACTGTGGCGTCTGCCATTCGGATTTACACACGGTCCGCAACGAGTGGGAGAGCGTTATGCCCACGGTCTATCCCTGCGAGCCGGGACACGAAATCGTTGGCCGCGTGGTCAAAGCCGGCAGAGCCGTAAAGAAATTCAAAGAAGGTGACATCGCAGCCGTGGGCTGCATGGTGGATTCCTGCGGCGTGTGTCCCAATTGCCGCGCGGGAGAGGAGCAGTTCTGCGATAACACGGCGACTTTCACCTACAACGCCGAAGACAAGCAAATCGGAGGCGTCACCTACGGCGGCTACTCCGACAGCATCGTGGTCACTGAGGCATTTGCGCTGAAGGTGCCCCAGCAACTCGATCTCGCTGCGACTGCTCCGCTGCTCTGCGCCGGCATCACCACCTACTCTCCGCTGCGCCACTGGAATGTCAAGAAAGGTCAGAAGGTTGGCGTCGTAGGTTTGGGCGGCCTCGGCCACATGGGAGTCAAATTTGCCCATGCCCTCGGCGCCAATGTCGTGCTGTTTACGACCTCCCCGAACAAGACGAAAGACGCGCTGCGGCTGGGCGCCAACGAAGTGGTGATTTCGAAGAACGAGGCTGAGATGCAGAAGCATCTGGCGAGCTTCGATTTCATTCTCGACACGGTCTCGGCCCAGCACGACTTGAATGCTTACATCGATCTGCTGAAACGTGACGGGACCCTGACACTGGTCGGAGCGCCTCCAACTCCGTCTCCAGTTCAGGGCTTCGGGCTGCTTTTCAAACGGCGACAGCTTGCCGGATCCATCATCGGCGGCATTCGCGAAACGCAGGAGATGCTGGATTTCTGCGCCGAACACGGCATCGCCGCCGACATCGAACTGATCCGCATGCCGCAGATCAACGAAGCCTTCGAACGTCTGCTGAAAAGCGATGTAAAGTACCGCTTCGTCATCGATATGGCGTCGCTTAAGTAGTCAGTGGCAAAACGCCACGAATAAATCGTGTAAGGGCGGGGGCTGCCCCCGCCCTTACAGATTCCTCAGAATTTCCCAGCCAGGAAACTCAATCCATTCCTATCGGAGTCTATGCCTTGGCAGGCAGCCCAGGAAGGTTCATCACGGTCATTTGGGACCAAACCATGTCTCTGATCCTGTGCAGATGCGGTCGCAAACCGCTAACGATGCAGTATCCGCGCTTCGCGATTATGTGCAAATCTCAGATTCCTTGACGAAAGTGCTGATTTGCAAGTGGTTGCGCGCCTTCACATTCCAACAAGAGTTAACCAACTTAAAAACATAGCTTTAGAGAAGATAAGACGAAGCTGAAATATCACTGCCCAACGGTCTTGGTGGCGGGGCTCGATTGGCCGTCCTTCTCATCCACAAAGTTTTCCACAGGGAACCGGTGTCTCCGGGGCGGAACTCCTTCGTACCGGATACGACTCCCTTGGGCGCAGATGCCCTCGAGAGGGCTGCCGGAGTGCAGCCCAAAGGGGGCCGGCGCCGAATGGAGCACGCCGCCATAGGTACCCCATAGCGATAGGGTACATTTGGGCTACGACATTTGGGGCTACGCCATTTTCGGCTATTCCGCTTTCCGTTACGCCGAGGGTTCGTTGTTGCCATCGACCAGATTGGCGAAGCGGGTGGAATTGTGCAGAAAGGCCAGATGGAATTTGCCGATGGGCCCGTTGCGTTGCTTGGCGATGATAATTTCGGCGCGGCCTTTGAGGTCGGGGTCATCCTGCTTATAAATCTCTTCGCGGAAAATAAACATGACCACGTCGGCGTCCTGCTCGATCGACCCCGATTCGCGCAGGTCGGAGAGCTGCGGCCGATGGTCGCCTCCGCGGCTTTCAGGAGCGCGGCTGAGCTGCGACAGGGCGACAACCGGCACGCCCAGCTCCTTGGCGATCGCTTTCAATCCGCGCGAAATCGACGAAACTTCCTGGGTGCGATTCTCAAAGCGCTTGCTGCCTCCGGACATGAGTTGCAGGTAGTCGACAACCAGCAGATCAAGGTTTCCCTGAGATTGCTTCAGCCGTCGTGCTTTGGCGCGCATCTCGCTGAGCGAGATTCCGGGGGTGTCGTCGATGAACATTTTCGCGTTCGAGAGTTCTTCCATGGCGCGAACGATTTTCTTCATATCGTCGCCCCAGAGCGAACCGGTGCGCATCTTGTGCGCGTCGACGATGGCGCGCGAACAGAGCAGCCGTTGCAGCAAAGCCTCGCTCGACATTTCAAGCGAAAAAATGCCGACCACCTTTCCGTCATCGATAGCGGCATTCTCGGCGATGTTCATAACAAACGAAGTCTTGCCCATGGAAGGCCGCGCGGCAAGAATCACCAAGTCGGATTTCTGGAAGCCGCTGGTCATCTCGTCGAGATCGGTGTAGTGCGTGGCGAGCCCGGTGATACGCTGCCCGCGTTGCAGCAGCGCATCAACCGATCCAAAAGAGTTGCGGACAATCTCCTTGATGCCCTGAAAGCCTTTGCCAATGCGCTTTTCCGAAAGCTGGAACACGGCAGCTTCGGCGTCGTTCAGAATTTCCTCGGCAGGCTCTGCCTGCTCGCTTGCCTTGGCGATGGCGGTATTGGCCACATTGATCAGGCCGCGCAGAATGGCCTTGTCGCGAACAATCCGAACGTAATGCTCGATGGAAGGCCGGTCAGGCACGCCATCGAGCAGGCCGGAGATGTAACCGACATCGCCGACCGCCTGCAGATCCTTCTTCTGCTCGAGTTCCTCGACCAGCGTGATGATGTCGATCGGACGCGACGATTCGGCCAGATCCATCATGCGCGAATAAATGCGACGGTGCGAATCGATGGAAAAGTCTTCCGGCCGAAGGTGCTCGGCCGCATCGTTGAAGGCATGATTGTCCAGCAGAACGGCGCCGAGGATAGAGCGCTCGGCTTCAATGTTCGACGGCAAACGTCCGACGCTGGTTTCGAGGGTAGCCACGATGTTGAGGTGAGTGTGTTGCATCGTAAACCTTTTCCGCCTGTGGACGTATGAGGAGCACCACAGTAAAACGCGGACCGAAATAAATTATTTGTTGGCCCGGATCTTCTACTGTAGAGACGGGGCTTGCGCCGTAACCGCCGCCTCAGAAAAGAGAGCCTCGGCGGAAATCTACCGCCTCATGTTCGCAGTATGCCATATGGCGAACAAAAAGCAAATATCTAAAACTGGTGACATATGAGGAGTTATGAGGAGCGCGACATTTCACTTTGACTCAACCTAGTGATAGTCTTCCTACGCCGATGAAAAATCTCACCCGTCGCCGATTTAATCAGGCTTTAGCTGGCTCCGCCGCTGCTGCCCTGGCCAGCACCTCATTCCCGCGCATTGCCTTAGCGCAACTGGCCAAGGCCAGCCTGCAGCAATTTCCACCCAACTTCGTCTGGGGATGCTCCACCGCCGCCTATCAGATCGAAGGCGCGGTGAATGAAGACGGCCGCAAGCCTTCCGTCTGGGATACTTTCTCGCACACTCCGGGCAAAACTTTTCAGGGAGAAACCGGCGACGTAGCCGACGATTCCTATCATCGCTACAAAGAAGATATACAGCTGCTCAGGAATCTCGGCGTCGGCGGCTATCGCTTCTCCATTGCGTGGTCGCGCGTCTTCCCCGACGGCACCGGCCAACCGAATCAGAAGGGTCTCGACTATTACGAGCGCGTGCTTGACGAATTGCTGAAGAACAATATCTCCCCCTACGTCACACTCTTCCACTGGGATCTGCCGCAGGCTTTGCCCGGCGGCTGGCAGTCGCGGGACACCTCAAAAGCCTTCGGCGACTACGCTGCTTATGTTTCGCGCAAGCTCTCCGACCGCATCAGCCACTTCTTCACCATCAACGAGTTCGTCTGCTTCACCGACCTCGGCTACAAGATTGGGAAATTTGCCCCTGGCCTGAAGCTGCCCGACGCCCAGGTCAATCAGATTCGACACAACGCCGTATTGGCACACGGTCTGGCAGTACAGGCGATCCGCGCCAACGCCAAGCCCGGGACCCAGATTGGCCTGGCGGAGAATGCCAACGCCTTCGTGCCCGTAATCGAGACGCGCGAGCATATCGAAGCTGCCCGGAGCGCGACCAGAGAAGGAAACGCACCGTTTCTTACGGCGCTCATGGAGGGTAAGTACACCGACCACTATCTGGAGCACGCCGGGGCCAACGCTCCCAAAGTAGAGCCCGGCGACATGAAAATCATAAGCAGCCCGCTGGATTTCGTGGGCCTGAACGTATATACGCCGGAGTACGTACGTGCCGACGCTTCGCCCCTCGGCTTCGCGATTGAGAAGCGTCAATCTTCCTACCCGCACATGGCCTCGGAATGGCTCTACATCGGCCCCGAAGTGATTTACTGGACGATTCGGAATGTAAGCGACCTATGGAAGCCGCGCGTCCTCTATATCACCGAGAATGGCTGCTCCGCCGACGATGTAATCACCGCCGATGGCCGCGTCGAAGACACCGACCGTGTGATGTATCTGCGTAATCATCTGACCCACCTGCATCGCGCCGCCTCGGAAGGCTACCCCATCAAAGGTTATTTCCTGTGGAGCCTGCTCGACAATTTCGAATGGGCCGACGGCTACAGCAAGCGCTTCGGCCTGCACTACGTCGATTACAAAACCCAGACCCGCACGCCGAAGTTGAGCGCGGAGTGGTATCGTGAAGTGGTTTCGCGCAATGCGGTCGAGTGAGCGGTACTCGTCTCCATTGTTATCTGTCATTGGTCATTCCGAAACGGGTGAATGGCTGGTCTACGTTGCTCACTTTCGCCCCAAGTCTACGAGGCGAGGTCGGTTGATTTGTGCGCCGTGTGAGCAATCTTGCTCAGAATAGCCAGTCCGGACGTGTCACCTTCAATGTGGCGAGTGAAGAGAAAAGAGAAAGCCGGACCGACATTCGCCCCGGCAAGATAGACAACCTGTCGTGGGCGCGTTTTTCGCGACCCTGATACGCGCGAAGGAGATTACACATGCTTTGGACAATTTTCGTAGTGCTTCTGATTCTGTGGCTTCTTGGCTTCAGCCTGCACATCGCCGGCGGACTGATTCACATACTGCTGGTAGTAGCGCTGGTGATGCTGGTCATTAATCTCCTGAGCGGCCGGCGCGTCGCGTAAAAAGCCGTCTCTCCAGCCAGTTCTGAACCACTTGGTCGTGCAGCGCTATCGCGCAGCACTACGCTGACGATTGAACTGTGGACTTGCAGCCCGCCCCCCGGTCACGCCGGAGTAATTTACAAAGGCCAGTTTGCGGAAGCGGTTCGTAAAGAACTGACTCGTCCCAGCCATCTCGGACAGACTTTTCTGACTGTTTTTGGGAACCAGAGTCCGGGGCGAGCTCTCCTCGCCAAAACAGGCCGCGGAAAAAACTGTAAAGCGATTCTTGGAAAACGCAGCAGAAGCAGGACCCGAACCGGCCGCTTTTGCTCGCGCCGTTTTCTTCCTCAAC
>Ga0302325_10020755_pt1 | contig 13766 bp, 16 predicted proteins | sample Palsa_T0_2_FD_201948 | JGI IMG/M metagenome (GOLD analysis project Ga0302325, IMG submission 201948) | Peat permafrost microbial communities from Stordalen Mire near Abisko, Sweden - Palsa_T0_2 | ecosystem: Environmental > Terrestrial > Soil > Palsa > Peat permafrost | place: Sweden: Abisko... | reverse complement strand
CTTCGGGCAGCACTGCCACCGTGATCGCCGAAGTGTGTACGCGACCCTGGGTTTCGGTAGCCGGTACACGCTGTACGCGATGCACGCCGCTCTCATACTTGAGCTTGCTGTAAACCTTATCCCCGCTGACGAGCGCTAGAACTTCCTTTAGCCCGCCGACCGACGATTCGCTCATCGACGTAACTTCGATCTTCCATTTCAGCGATTCCGCAAAGCGCGAGTACATGCGGAAAACTTCAGCCGCGAACAGCGTGGCTTCGTCACCGCCCGTACCTGCGCGAATTTCGAGTACGACGTTCTTCTCATCCAGCGGATCTTTCGGCAGCAGCAGAAACTTCAGATCAGCTTCGGCGCTTTCGATCAGCGGCGTCAGGCGAGTTACTTCCTCTTCCGCCATGGCACGAAGTTCAGCGTCGGATTCCGCCAGCATGCCCTTGGCTTGTTCCATATCCCCGCTGTACTGTTTCCAGTCGCGATACTTGTTGACTACCTCTTCCAGATCGCTGCGCGCCTTCGCTGCTTTGCGATAAGCATCCGCATCGTTGATCAGGATGGGGTCGGAGAGCTGTTGCGTCAGATCCTCGAAGCGTTTTTCGGATTCCGCCAACCGGCTTTCAAACTGCATCAGGCAATCACCAACTCGCCACCCTGCTTGGCTTCCAGTTTCATGGCATGTTCCAGCGCGTGAATCGCGATCTCGGCCTGCGCATCGGATGGCGGCTTGGTCGTAATCCGTTGCAGCCACAGCCCGGGAGCGGTCAGGAGCGCAAGAAAAGAACCCGGCCGTTTCGCGGCAAAACGAATCAGTTCGTAACTTAAACCGACAATCAACGGCAGCAGCGCGATGCGCGTAGCAAACTTCGCAAGAAACCCATCGAAGGGAATCAGCATGTAGACCGGCACCGACACCAGCATCAGCACGATCAGGAAGCTCGTCCCGCAGCGCGGATGCCAAGTCACGAACGATTGCGCGGTGGGCACGTCCACCGGCTTGCCGGATTCAAAATTGAAGACCACTTTATGCTCTGCGCCGTGATATTCGAACACCCGCCGGATATCCTTGGCGCGAGAAAGCAGGTAAAGGAAACTTATGAAAATGATCAGCCGAATGACGCCTTCGACACCGTTGGAGGCGATGCGGCCGTGAAGCGCCGGGTAGTAGTCGCCGGCCCACGTTGCGAGCTTCAACGGAATAAATTTATACATCACGATGAAGAAAGCCAGCGACAGGATCACATTCAGCGCGGTTGCCCAGGCGGGGACTTCCTTGGGCTGTTCCTTTTGCCCCTCTTCAGAAAGCGCGTGGGCCATTGAGAACCGCATTGCGCGGAAACCGAGTGACATCGCTTGGCCCAAGGTCCCGAGACCCCTCAGCACCGGCAGTTTCCAGATCCGGTTCTGCTCCGACATGCGGGGAATGGCCAGTTCTTCCGTGACAATTTCACCGTCCGGCCGCCGCACCGCCACGCAATAACTGTGAGGCGCGCGCATCATCACTCCCTCCATGACGGCCTGGCCGCCGACGAGGGTTTCCTCCCCGCTTTCGAGGATCGGCAGGAGCTGAGTATGGGAAAAAAAGCGAAGAAACGTACGCGGGGACACTAGTTACCTCTCTCCTATTCTAGTTGATGATCCGGCGAGAGGAAATGATGCCTGTGTTGAGACCGATGGAATGCAGGCCGCCGAAGAGGCGTCCATGTTCGATTTTCATGCAGCGGTCCATAACAACGGTCATGCCGGCTTGCCTCGCCTTGTCTGCCGCCGCTTCGTGGATCACTCCCAGTTGCAGCCAGAGGACCTTGGCGCCGATCTCGATCGCTTCGTCGACAATCGCGGGAACGGCGCTCGGGTCGCGGAACACGTCCACAATATCGACCGGCCCTGGAATGTCCTTGAGCGAGGGATAGGATTTTCGCCCGAGAATCTCCTTTTCCCGTGGATTGACGGGGATCACGTCGAAGCCCTTGCTGATTAGGTAAATCGCCACAAAATGGCTAGGGCGAAAGGGATTGGCGGAAAGTCCAACCATTGCGACACGTTTGTATTCCGTGAGGATGCGAACGCGCTCGGCCAGGGGCACCCAGAAACGCGATTGGCTGCTGACTCCATCGGAAAGATTCATTTCTGCGAGGCCTCCAACGCCTGATCCAGATCCCACAAGATATCTTCGATTTCTTCGAGACCGACTGAGAGCCGCACGAGGTCGTCTGAAACACCGCCCGCCAGACGCTCCTCCGGACCGAGTTGCTGATGGGTGGTGGAGGCGGGGTGAATGACGAGACTCTTCGCATCGCCAATGTTTGCGAGATGGGAAAAGAGGTGTAACGATTCGATGAACTTCTTGCCGGCGGTTAGACCGCCCTTGATGCCGAACGTCATCACGGCTCCGCAGCCCTTCGGCAAATACTTTTCCGCGAGCGCTGCATAGCTGCCGGACTTGAGGCCCGGATATTTCACCCAGTTCACTGCGGGATGTTGTTCCAAGTGGTTCGCGACAGCGGTGGCGTTGGCGCAATGGGCTTCCATGCGTAGTTTGAGCGTTTCAATGCCCTGGAGGAGCAGAAACGCGTTGAACGGGCTGATCGCCGGACCGAAATCGCGCAGCCCCTCCACGCGCGCCTTCATGATGAAGGCGAAATCGCCAAAGGTCTCCCAGAAGCGCATGCCGTGATAGCCGGGGCTCGGGTCAACCAGTTGCGGGAAATTGCCTTGATCCCAGGCGAACTTGCCGCTGTCCACGATGATTCCGCCGATGGACGTTCCGTGGCCGCCCAGAAACTTCGTCGCCGAGTGAACCACGATGTCCGCGCCATGCTCAATCGGTCGGCACAGATAGGGAGACGCGAAAGTGTTGTCGACAACGAGGGGAATGCGCGCTTCATGGGCGATATCGGCGATGGCGCGCAGGTCCGCGACGTTCATCCGAGGATTCGCGATGGTCTCGCAGTAAAGGGCTTTCGTCTTCGGGGTAATGGCGCGGCGGAAATTCTCGGGATCGTCCGGCTCGACGAACGTGGTCTGGATTCCGAGGCGACGGAAGCTCACATCCATTTGGGTGTAAGTGCCGCCGTAGAGGGTGCTGGCGGCGACGAGTTCATCGCCCACGCCCATCAGGCTGGTGATTGCGAGGAACTGGGCGGCCTGTCCGCTGGCTACGGCTAGGGCGCCGACTCCGCGCTCCAGTGTGGCGACGCGCTCTTCCAGTACGGAAGTGGTGGGGTTGCTGATGCGCGAGTAAATGTGACCGAAGCGCTGGAGGTTGAAGAGGTGCGCGGCGTGTTCGGCATCGTCGAAGACGTAAGACGTGGTCTGGTAGATCGGCACCGCGCGGGCGCCTGTTGCGGAATCGGGGCGTTGCCCGGCGTGGAGCGCGCGCGTGCCGAAGCCGTAGGCGCGCTCAGGTTGGGAGGAACTCATCTTCTTCACGATCTCATAGGTGTGCTTGGGGAGGGGGTTCTACGGAGGGCTGAAAAGAAGGTTTGGCCACGGATGAACCACTCATGGCCTGTCGGCTACCTGAAACATGAAAACGGGGAGATTCCGCTGCGCCCACGCAACCGGTTGGCAACCCCGGTTGTCAACCTGCCCCACAGGCCAGCGGCTGAGCGAGGCGATCCAACTCCAGGAAGTCCGAGTTCCATGCCGGGAACCCCAAGGCTCTCATTGTCTACGTTGCACCGGTTGGGATTGCATTCCAGACGGCACGCGCTTTTTGTCCGCGACTCCCACAGCCGCCCGTGAGCCCTATACCGTCATTTTCAACTGGCAGAGCGGCTTGAGAAAATGATCCCGGGCTATAATTCGGTCATGTCTGCCGCTGTTCTGGTTCCACTTTCGGAATACCTTGGGCATACTTACGACCCGGACTGCGATTATATCGATGGGGCGATCCACGAGCGAAACGTGGGGGAGATCGACCATAGCGACGCACAAAGTGGCGTCCTTTTCTATATCAGAGCCCACATCAAGGGGTTCTGGGCCGGGGTTGAGGTGCGGGTCCAGGTCAGGGCTTCGCGATACAGGGTGCCGGATGTGACGGTTGTTCGCGGTGGAAAGCCTTCGGGACGGATCATCACTTCGCCGCCGGAGGTTGCCGTCGAGATTCTTTCGCCCGAGGACAGGGCGGGCGATACACAAGACAGAATCGATGATTATTTGAGCTTTGGAATTCCCTGCGTTTGGGTGATTCGTCCGGAGACGCGACGGGCCTGGATCCATACGAACGAGGGGTCGCACGAGTCGAAGGATGGGTTGTTGCGTAATCCCGCTGGCGATGTCGTTGTGCCGCTCGTGGCTGTTTTTGAGGCGGTCTAATGTCCTGTATTCGCAGGAGCGCGAGCAGGAGCTCGCGCTTTGAGCCGGATATGAATCCGGCTCATGGCAGGTTGAAACCTGCCCCACCTCGCTGTGCTTACTCTTTGCAGGCGCCTACTTGAATATCAAAGGTCGCGGCCACCACCCATTTATCGGCCGCGCGGTGTTCGAGAAGCATCTTGGCGCCGCCCTTCTCCGCCTGTAAGCGCCATAATTCGCTCTCCTCGGGCGCTGGAGCGTTCTTGATCGGCGATGCGCTCGATTCTAAGGGGGTCCAAGTGTTAGCGCCGTCCTTGGTCTCAATTAAACGGTATTGGGGATTGTCGCTGGTGCTTGTGCCGAAATCGATCACCGCTTTTCCCACTGTTGCGGATTCGAAACGGAACTTTTGTATGTAGCCCGAACTCCCCTCAGGCAGCACCGGAGCCTTTCGCCAGCTTTTGCCGCCATCATGCGTGATCAGCAAGAACGGATCGCCTATCAGCGGCACCGCACGCTGCCCGCTCACGAAGCCGGTTTCGAAATCCTCGAATTGAATGTGATCCAGAGCTTCTCCGCGCACGCGGCCCACGGGCTCCTGCCAGGTTGCCCCGCCATCGTCACTGCGAAGAAGAATGGAGTAGAGCGTGGTCTGCGCGGAATGAATGTCACCGGCCAGAAATATTTTGCTTCCGGCGGAGCTTACGCTCGAAAGTTCCAGAAAGATGGGACAGGGTTCATTTTCCGGACAGGTCATGCCGGCCCATTGAAGATCGTCTTCCGTGCAGGTAAAAGGGAGTTTCGTATCCGCTGCTCCGATTGTTTTCAGGCAGAGGAGAAAAACATAAAAGCCCGTACTAAAAGTGCGGGCCCTCATGAGGTGTACAAGGAGTGGGCAGGCGCATTTGGGTGATAGGGGTGAGAGCGCCTGCCCTTAACGGGGATGTGCAGATAAGACGCCATGAAAATCGCCAATGGTTACGCGCCTCTTAAAAAAAATTTACGAATCGAACATGCCTTCAAAAAGAATGCTTGTCAGGTAGCGCTCGCCCGCGTCGGGAAGCACAACGACCATCGTCTTTCCCTTCATTTCCGGCTCTTTCGCCAGCCGCGCCGCAGCCGCTACCGCCGCACCGCACGAAATTCCGCACAGGATTCCCTCTTCCCGCGCCAGACGCCGCGCCATTTCGATCGATTCTTCGTTCGTAACCTGTTCCACCCGGTCCACAATCGAGAGGTCCAGATTCTTCGGAATGAAACCTGCGCCGATGCCCTGTATCTTGTGCGGCCCCGGCTTCGGCGCCTGGCCATCACGGGTTTGAGTGATCACCGGACTGCCAACCGGTTCCACTGCCACCGATATCACGGGCTTCTTCATCTCATGTTTCAGATAGCGGGAGACGCCGGTGATGGTTCCGCCGGTCCCGACGCCAGCCACGAACATGTCGATCGCCCCGTCTGTGTCATCCCAGATCTCGGGACCGGTCGTGCGGAAATGAATGTCCGGGTTCGCGGGATTCTGGAACTGCTGCAAGAGGACATAGCGATCCGGATCCTCGGCAAGCATCTTTTCCGCCGTGGCAATGGCGCCGTTCATGCCTTTGGAGCCATCGGTAAGCACCAAATTCGCGCCGAAAACCTTCAGGACTTTGCGGCGCTCCAGGGACATGGTTTCAGGCATCGTCAGCGTGACTGCGTAGCCTCGCGCCGCGCCCACGAACGCCAGCGCGATGCCCGTGTTGCCGCTGGTCGGTTCCAGAATTTCCTTGCCCGGTGTCAAAAGGCCCCGCTTTTCCGCATCCCAGATCATCGATGCACCGATGCGGCATTTCACCGAATAGGCGGGATTGCGCCCTTCGATCTTTGCCAGAACGGTGGCGCCGCCGGCCTCGACCACGCGGTTCAATTTCACCAGGGGCGTGTGGCCGATACTCAAGGAATTGTCTGCGTAGAACATTAGATCTCCCAATTCGGAACGAACTGATTCTGTTTTTCGGCCCACTCACGGCAAAGTCCGGCGAAGTTGGTGTTGTCGAGTTCGCCGGAAATGGCTTTTTCCACTCGCTCCCACACGGCGCCGAACGGCGAATCCACGTGTTCCTCGCTGCGTGCTTTGTCGCGAGGTCCATCCACGTAGCGGAGTACTGCTCCCATTGTGATACTTTCTGCGGGCTTCGCCAGCATGTAGCCGCCTTCCGCGCCACGGCGGGACGCTACGAATCCGCCCTGCTTGAGACTCGCCAGTATCAGCTCGAGGAATTTTTGCGGGATATCCTGCCGCCGCGCGATATCGGCGATTTTCACCGGTTCTTTAGAGCTTTGCGAACTGAGGTCGAAAATCGCCTTGAGGGCATATTCGCCTTTGACGGAAAAGTGCATTGAGGTGAAGGGTGTACGGTTTTTGGAATCAGCCTAAACCAACTAGAGATTAGAGGATCTGGGGAGGGGAGTCAAGGAAGGGCAAATACTGAGGGGACTAAAATACGAACAGCCGCGACTACCGACCAGAGAGTCAGCAGAACGCGGCTGCGAAACACGAGCCAAAGGCCCGCGCAGAAATTACATCGTGCCGGTGGTCTTCTTCTTCTTCTTCTTCTTTTCGGTGGTGGTCTTCTTGTCGTCCTGGTTGGGGGAAGCGAAAGAAATCGTGCCAAGAGCGAACGCGAGGCCGAGGGCGGCAATCATGAGCTTTTTCATTTGAAGTACTCTCCTTGTTGGGTGCGACGATGAATCGTCTTTAGGCATAATACAAAACGCGAGATGAAATACCTCTTAACTGCCAATTAAATTCGGTTAATCTGCCGGTCACAACGCCAAGAATCTCGTGTAACTAACTGAATCAAAAAGCATTTATCGGAATTCATCTTTTTTTAACCCCCGGTTTTCAGAGCGCCCGCTGCTACGCTGAGCATGCAATGCGCAAGACACAGCTCGCCGGGCAGCTCGCCCGGCAATCGGGAGTCACCAGGGCAGAGGCCGCTGACCGCCTGGATCGGGTGGTTCACCAGATTGTTACCAAGCTACGAAACGGACGTTCCGCGGCTCTGCCGGGACTCGGCCAATTCCTGCCGGCCCGCAACCCAGGTGACCGTTGGATTTTCGAATTTGAGAACGATCAGGAGCGCCTGAAAGATTGCGGAGAAAGAAGCGACGATGCAGGACGATGAACTATTCGCCCACCTGGTCAGCGAAGCCCTGAAGCACGGCGCCCGTGTCGAGATCGACGGCCTGGGCACATTCCATCGCGACAGCGGAAACCATTACCGTTTCGAGCGAAAGGCCTTGCCGAAAGTGTTCATCGCCTATGCGCATGAGGATGCGGCGGCGGCCGAAAAACTCTTCGACGCATTCACCGCCAGCGGCTTCGACCCCTGGATGGACCGCCGCAAGCTTCTGCCCGGCCAAAACTGGCCGCGCGCCATTCAGTACGCCCTGGAGACCAGCGACTTTGTAGTCACCTGCTTCTCCACCAACTCTGTCACCAAAAAAGGTGGGTTCCAGGCCGAGATTCGCTACGCCCTAGACTGCGGATCGCGAATTCCGCTCGACGAAATCTACCTGATCCCCGTACGCCTTGACGAATGCCGGGTTCCCGCTCGTATCCAGCGCGAAGTCCAATGGGTGGATCTGTTTCCGAACTGGAAGCGCGGCTTTCAGCGAGTCCTGAAGATCATGCGGTCGAAAGCCAAAACTTCTTAACGACTACAGTTTTGCCAGCTTTTTTTTCACTTCCGCCGCGCGCTTGGAATCCGGCGCAACTTCGAGGTACTTGGAATAGGCCTCTTTCGCGCCATTGCGATCTTTCCGCTTTTCGTCCGCCTCGCCGAGCCGCAGAAACGCCTCGGCGAGCGTCGGATTCCATAGCGTGGCTTCCTTGAAGCGGTTCGCCGCCGCTACGAATTTACCCTTTTTGTAATAGAACTCGCCCGCCTTCATCTCGTTCTCCGCCTGTAGCGGATTAAACGCGTACTCCTTCGGTTTGGCGGCGGCGTCTTCTTCCGGCGGCAGTTCCTCCTGAACCGGCGGTTTCTTGGGCTTGGGCGCCTGTTCGGGCGTACCGATCGGCGGACCCTGTGCGAGAAGCAAAAAAATCAGTGTGCAAAGCGTCGGCATCATGCTTGCGATAATCCAATTATAAGTGTCACCCCACCTGCTTGAGAAGGTCGCGCAACTTCCCCTCTCGCCCGGAGTGTATTTGTACAAGGACGGCGCCTCGCGAGTCATCTACGTCGGCAAGGCGAAGATCCTTCGCAACCGCGTCCGTAGCTACTTCTCCGTCGATCACCTGGCACACCCGAAAACCGGCTCCCTGATCGCTGAAGCGCAGGACGTCGACTACATCCTGGTCGAAAACGAGAAGGAAGCCCTCGCTCTCGAAAACAGCCTGATCAAACAGTACCAGCCGCGCTTCAACATCCTCCTCCGCGACGACAAATCCTACCCCTATATCAAGCTCACCAAGGACCAGCACGCCAAGGTGTTCGTCACGCGCCGATTGCGAAAGGACGGTTCCACTTACTTCGGGCCCTATTTCCCCGCCAACCTGGCTCATCGCCTCGTACACTTCATCCACCGTTATTTTCTGATCCCTTCCTGCAAGGTCGATCTCACACGGTTCCATCCGAAGCCCTGTTTGCAGTACCACATCCACCGCTGCCTGGGACCCTGCGTCGAAGGCCTGGTCACCGAGGACAAGTACGCCCAGGCTGTGCGCGACACACGTCTTTTCCTGGAAGGGCGGCATAGCGATCTTGCCAAGGATCTGCGCATTCGCATGGAAGAAGCCGCCGCTGAAATGCGATTTGAAGAAGCAGCCGCAACCCGCGACCTGCTCTCCACCGTCGAGGAAATGGCTCAACGGCAAATGATGGCCACAGCCAACAAGGACGATGCCGACATCTTCGCCTACTACGCCGAGCCACCTCTTGTCGCCGTGAATCTTTTTCACATGCGCGGCGGCGCGATCGTCGACCGGCGGGAGTTTTTCTGGGAGGACCAGCAGGAGTTCAACGCACCGGAGTTCTTCTCTTCCCTCTTGTTGCAGATCTATCTCGACCAGCAGTATGTTCCGGCTTCGATCCACGTGCCGGTCGATTTCGAAGACCGCGAGACCATGGAGGAGCTTCTGAGCGAGAAAAAGAACCGCGTCGTGGAAATCGCGACGCCCCAACGTGGCCAGAAGAAGGCCATGCTGAACTTGGTCGAGACCAACGCGAAGCATAGTTTTGACGCCCGTTTCCGTGTCCTGAAGCCGTCATCGAAGGCTATGCAGGAGGCGGCGCAAGATGCTCTCAATCTTCCCGATCCGCCCAAGCGCATCGAATGTTTCGACATTTCCCACATCTCCGGCACCGACAAAGTGGCCAGCATGGTGGTGTGGGACGACGGCCGAATGAAGAAATCCGACTATCGCAAATTCATCATCAAGACCGTTGAAGGCAACAATGACTTTGCGAGCATGGCGGAGGTCGTGACCCGGCGTTACTCCCGCTTGCAGGAAGAAAACCAGCCCTTCCCGGATTTGATCCTGATCGATGGAGGCCTCGGACAGTTACACGCAGCCGCGGACGCTCTCGAAGCGATCGGGGTGATCAACCAACCCCTCGCTTCGATAGCTAAGCGGGAAGAGATTGTCTATGTCTACGGACAGGAGAACGAGCCCGTCGTTCTGGACCGCTTTTCGCCTGTTCTGCACATGATTCAGCAGATCCGCGACGAAGCGCATCGCTTTGCCATTACGTTCCATCGAACGCGTCGCAACGCGGCCCGGCTCACCAGCGAACTCGATCAGATCCCCGGCATCGGCGAGAAGACCCGCACGCGGCTTCTGAAACACTTCGGCAGCAGCGAGCAGGTTCGCATGGCTTCCGAGGACGCTCTGAGTTCGCAAGTCGGACGTGCCGCGGCCAAACGCATCAAGCTTTACTACGCGACCAGTCAAGCGGTCAACATATAGACACCTCGCTCTCCTGGTGCGCTTCGATCTTGCTCGATGCGATATAGCCCTCCAGATCTTAGGGTTATCGCCCGATCGCTAACCGGTCCGCCAACACGCCCGGCAATCCCACGCCGCGAATCTTCGCTTGCGCCTTCTCGACGTCATAGGGCGCACGGTGATAAACCACCACCTGCCGCTCCGAATCGAAAAGGACGTAGGCCGCTTCCGGATGGTCATCCCTGGGCTGTCCCACCGACCCCGGATTAATCAAATATGCCGTTCCCGAATCCAGTTCGAGCGTAGACGAGTCCTTACCCGTCTCGATCCGCGAAGTCTGATTCCCGTGATGCGCAAACCCACCCTGCACGTGCGTATGCCCGAAGAACACCACTTGAGAAGGCTGATATGCGAACGCCTCTTCAGCCTCGGGAATATTGATCAAATACTCGTCCTCATTCAACGGCGACCCATGCACGAGGCTAAAATTTTCCACCGGCATGGGTCCTTGAGCAAGCGCGGCGACATACTCCATGTTCTCGGGCGTAAGCGAGCGATGCGTCCACACCGTCGCGATTTGCGCCACCGGATTGAACCACTCCAGATCGGCCAGCGTCACGCCGGCTTTGTCATGATTGCCGCGGATCACAATCTTGCAATGCTCGCGCGTCCACTCGACGACAGCGTTCGGATCGGCTCCGTAACCAATCAAATCCCCACAGCAGAGGATCTGGCTGTATTGTCCTTTCGTCGCTTCGAGTACCGCTTCCAGCGCCTCCCAATTGGCGTGAATGTCACTAATAACGAGATAACGCAACTAAACCTTTCTAAGCTTCAAGAGGGTAATTTCAGGAGGAACCCCCAGCCTCACCGGAACTCCCACGGTACCTATTCCCCGAGTTACATAGCAACTGGCATTCCCCAAATGATACTCGCCTGCGACGTAAGGTGTGAAAAAGCGCGCCACGTTCATGGTCTGCTCTACAATCTCCACCGTCACCTGCCCGCCATGCGTATGGCCCGAAAGCGTCAGATTCCAGCCCTGATGCGCCGCCACTGGGAAGACGTCTGGGTTATGCGACAGCAGCAGGTTCATCGCGCCCGGAACGAGCAAGGCGTCAGCCCCCTTGAGATACTGCTTCCGCGGCGCCGAGCGCTGATAGTCGATCCCGCCAATATTGAGCACCGCGTTGCCGAATTTCAACTCCCGATGCTCGTGGCGCAGAAACGGAATGCCCTTCCGCGCAGCGGCGATCTTTACGGCACCCTCCGCCTTGGCGAACATTTCGTGATTGCCGAGGCAACCGAGCATCCCCGCGTCGGCCCGCACGCGAGCCAGTTGCCGAACGCACTCTTCCATCGGATCGCCCGGTTTGCTGATCAGGTCTCCGGTCATGATCGCCAGATGCGGCCGCAGCCCATTCGACATATCTATCACGCGTTCGAGTTCGCGCCGTGAAAGGAACTCGCCCAGGTGGATATCGCTGAGATGGAGAATCCGCAGACCCTCCAGATCCGGCGGCAGACCGGGAATGGCCAGCGATATTTCGTGGATCCCAAAATCCACGCGCCCCACCAGGATGCCGAAAGCCGTCGCTACAGCGGGCGAAGCCACGGCTAATGTTCCGGCCGCTTGCAGCAGCCTTCGGCGCCCCGGCGAAACTGTATCGGGCACGCGCCGGCCTACCAATCGGCAAGCCAGATAAACCAGATATACGGTGGAAGTGGTGAAGAGCGCCGTCAGCCCCACTCCGTCCATGCTCGAGAGCAGGTTCCAGAAAGGCCCATGCAACTCGAACCCCAGCATCCAAAGACTGCTCATGACGTTTATCAGCAACGCAACTCCAGCCAGAATGGCGAAAACGGATGCAGCCCAGCGCCGCCATCCGCGGAGCGCCATATAGATGCCGGCCTGACAGGCCGCCACCGGAACCATCATCGCGAACTCGCGAATTAGAAGTCTTATATCCACCATTTTTCAGTTTAGTAAGGTTCCGGGCAGGATTATAATCGAGCGGGTAAGGAGCCCCGCCGATGGCAAAGATTGAGAACTATCCCCCGGGTACCTTTTGTTGGGCCGAACTCGCCACCAGCGATCAGACCGCCGCGAAGGCCTTCTACTCAGCGATGTTTGGATGGGAGTTCGACGACATGCCCATTCCCGGTGGCGTCTACACGATCTTCCGCTCCGGCGCCGACAGCGCGGCCGCGACTTACACGAAATCCGCCGACGAGCGAACTCAGTGGAAGGCCTACTTCTCGGTGACCGATGTGGATGAGTCCGCCGCCAAAGTGACCGCGGCCGGAGGCAACGTCATCTTCGGACCTTTTGACGTCAACGACGCTGGACGCATGGCCCAGGCTCTAGATCCGCAAGGCGCTCTATTCTGCCTGTGGCAGGGCAAACGAAACATGGGGGCGCAACACGGCGGACCCTTGAACTATATGAGTTGGCCGGAACTCGCTACGCCGGATGCTTCCGGCGCTGTGGCTTTCTACTCAGCCCTGTTCGATTGGAAGACCAAACCGGAATCCGGATTCGACGCCGCTCAATACATCGAATGGATCAACGCAGGGAAGCACATGGGCGGCCTGATGCCCATGCGCGGAGAAATGTGGAAGGGCGTTCCGCCGACATCCCGAATGTCGGACGGTTCTCGGTGATTACGGATCCGCAGGACGCTGTGTTCTCTATCATTCAGATGGGCGCGTGAAGCCACCAAGACTGTGCTGCCACACCGGCTGCGACGATTGCAGCCGTTTCAGCGCGTAAGATCGCGGTGCCAAGCGATACCGGGACCCAACCCGCGCCATCGAGCCGCTCGCGCTCCGAATCGGTCCAACCGCCTTCCGGCCCGATCAACAGAGATACGGGCTCATCGCACTTAGGAAGCGCCGCCAGTAGCATCGCGGCGCCTGGACGCTCTTCCAGCCTTAAGCGGCATCCATCCGCTACAACGCCGGTCACACGCTTGGCTTCTTCAATCACGGGAGCAGACACGCGTCGGCTTTGCTGGCTGCTCTCTCGCGCAATCTTCCGCCAACGCTCCACGCGCTTTCCCGCAGCCGCATAGAGACCCTGCTCCGTCCGAGCGGCTTCGACGGGCACAATTCGCGCTACGCCGATCTCGGTAGCTTTCTCCACCATCCACTCGAAACGATCGAATTTGATTAGCGCTACGTAAAGTGTGATCGGGGGCAGCGCGCCTCCAGCATCCAACACTTCACGCACCGCGAATCGCACCTCGGATTTGGATACGCCCGTTACCTCGGCAAGATAAGCCGCGGCGCCATCGGATATCTCAAACTGCTGCCCCGGCTCCACTCGCAGCACGCGTGCGAGATGGTGCGCATCGTCGCCGCGAACCACCGCCTCGCCGTCAATAATCCCGGGTACAAAGAATCGCCGCCGCGCCACAGACTATCATTCTTACTGATGATTGCTCTCGTCCGCGGAACGCTGCTCGAAAAGCACCCCAACCAAGCCATCGTCGAAGCGGGCGGCGTCGGCTACGACCTCACCATTCCCGTCTCGACC
>Ga0302325_10020754_pt1 | contig 13766 bp, 9 predicted proteins | sample Palsa_T0_2_FD_201948 | JGI IMG/M metagenome (GOLD analysis project Ga0302325, IMG submission 201948) | Peat permafrost microbial communities from Stordalen Mire near Abisko, Sweden - Palsa_T0_2 | ecosystem: Environmental > Terrestrial > Soil > Palsa > Peat permafrost | place: Sweden: Abisko... | reverse complement strand
TCCAAGCGAAGGCACGCAATCAGAGGGACCCGTCACGACCGCGATGGCCGATGATCGTTTTGAGGTCGCCAAAGGGCTGGACAGGGCCGAAAGTCGTTGATGGGTTGCAGATCGAGGGTACCTTCCGTGCGCACCAAGTGCCGCTGCTGGTGGATGCGGCGCATCCGGAGCATGTTCCACTGCTGGAAAGCTGGATGAAAAGCTATAAAGCGGAGGAGCTATTCGATCAGGATGGCCGCTTAATCGCGGAGTTAGCAGCGCTTGCCCCGAAGGGTGACCGCCGGATGGGCGCCAATCCGCATGCCAATGGCGGCCTGCTGCTGCGTGATCTGAAAATGCCCGACTTTTGCGATCACGCGGTACATGTGCCACTCCCTGGTGCCGTAGAGGATTGCGATACGCAGGTGTTGGGCAGGTTTTTACGCGACGTGGCCAAGCTTAATCAGGGAGAGCGCAACTTCCGCATCTTTGGCCCAGACGAAACTCTCTCAAACCTTTTGGGCGCGGTGTTTGAAGTCACCAACCGCCAGTGGGATGCCCGGGAAGTGAAAAATGATGAATTTCTTGCACCCGAGGGACAAGTGCTTGACTCGATGTTGAGCGAACATCAGTGCGAGGGGTGGCTCGAGGGGTATTTGTTGACCGGACGCCACGGTCTATTCAACAGCTACGAAGCCTTCATTCGCATCATCGATTCGATGTTCAGTCAACACGCCAAATGGCTCAAAGTGTGTATGGAGCTGCCCTGGCGGCGCCCGATCTCGTCGTTGAATTATTTGCTTGCCTCCCATGTGTGGCAGCAGGATCACAACGGTTTCACGCACCAAGATCCCGGTTTTCTGGATCACGTCATTAACAAAAAGGCCGATATCGTCCGCGTGTACTTGCCGGCCGACGCGAACTGTCTCCTGTCGGTCTTCGACCATTGCCTGCGAAGCCGCAATTACGTCAATGTGGTGGTGGCCGGCAAGCACGCGCTTCCGCAATGGCTCACTATGGATGCGGCGGTAGTGCATTGCACCGAAGGCATCGGCATTTGGCAGTGGGCAAGCAATGACCAAGGCGGCGAGCCGGACGTCGTCATGGGCTGTTGCGGGGATACGCCAACGTTGGAGATTCTCGCCGCCGTCTCAATCTTGCGCAAGTACCTGCCGAAAGTGAGGATTCGGGTCGTCAACGTTGTCGATCTCATGAAGCTGCAATCCAGCACGGAGCACCCACACGGATTGACCGATCAGGATTATGACTCTCTGTTCACGACGGACAAACACATTATCTTCGGTTTTCATGGCTACCCCTGGTTGGTCCACCGGCTGACCTACCGGCGAACCAATCGCAACCTGCACGTCCGCGGCTATAAAGAAGAAGGCACGATCACAACACCGTTTGATATGCGTGTGCAGAACGACCTTGATAGGTTTCATTTGGTTATTGACGTGGTCGATCGCTTGCCGGAATTAGGCACTCGGGGCACCTATCTAAAGCAGATGCTTCAGGACAAGCTCATCGAGCACAAGCATTACATCAATAAGCACGGCCAAGACATGCCGGAGATCCGGAATTGGAAGTGGAGGCAGCACGAAGCGGACAAAGGGGAGAGGGCAGCCGCAGCAAACACCGACGGCGGATCTAAGGGCGTGACGGACAAGCCAGGACTCAGACGGAAGGCAAGTTAATCAGATTCCCATGCAAGTGAGTCCGCAGCCGCTTACGGAGACCGGGGAAACGCTGATCGGCACTGCCGAAAGCTTGCTCGCGTTTGCTAAGAGCAATAGAAGGCGCGCCAAGTGGCTCGCCGAAACGGTGCATGCGCGGCGCTGCACAATTCCGATAGGTTACAGTCCCCTGCGACCTTGAATGAGATTGATGATAATCACGATGGCAATGACCAAGAGAATGTGAATGAATCCGCCAAGCGTGACCGAGACACTCACGGGGGAACGCTCAGGCGCGTGCCCGCAGTCTTCACCACAACTCACCGAAGAGCCCCGACCAGCTCCTGCAGGAGCATCGCGACGATCTGGACCTGCTCCGTTAGGGAGTCTTCACAGGCCCGAAATCCCTGGATAAGCCAGAATCCCAAACGCTTACCTATCCTGTCTTCCGCCGTAGCCAGGTCGTTGCGGGCCTTTTGTGGGCGCCGGATCGAAAGAGCTGTCACGCTTCCGCACCGCCGCGTTCGCAGCAGCGCACGAACGGAAGTGCTAAGTTGCGCTTGGAACGGAAACTGACCGATGCGCATACTCGTCGTTGAAGATGACTGCAAAATCGCCGGCTTTGTCGTCAACGGGCTGAAGCAAAGCGGCTTTTCCGTGGACCGCGCTTCCGATGGCGATCAAGCGCTGTCCCACTTTCGCACGGTGGCTTACGATGCTGCCGTGCTCGACGTCATGCTTCCGAAGCTGGACGGGCTGTCGCTCCTGCGCCGACTACGCGACGAAAAGAATCTTGTACCGGTTCTCATACTAAGCGCCAAGGCAAGTGTGGAAAACCGCGTGGCGGGGCTGCAGGCCGGGGGAGATGATTATTTAACCAAGCCATTTGCGTTTTCGGAGCTGTTGGCGCGTGTTCAAGCACTGATTCGACGCGCCGGGCACGTTGCGGAACCTACCAAACTGTCCGCTGGGGATGTGACGATGGACTTGCTTAATCGCGAGGTCACGCGGTCAGGGCGGAGAATTGAGTTGCAGAGTCGCGAGTTTGCCTTGCTCGAATTGATGTTGCGCAATCCGGGCCGGCCGATCACTAAAACCATGATCTTAGAGCACATTTGGGACTACAACTTTGACCCGCAGACCAATGTTGTGGACGTGTTAGTGCATCGGCTACGCGCGAAAGTGGACAGGGACTTTCCGGTGAAGCTCATTCAGACCATTCGGGGAGTTGGCTATGTTCTCAAAGCTCCCTAAACGTCTGTTTCGAAGCTTTACCGTTCGCCTGAGTCTTTGGTACGCGGCCATATTTACCCTTAGTGCCGTTGTTCTCTTCAGCCTTCTGTACGTCCTACTGGCTGCAGCGCTGGAACACAATGATCACGAGATGATCGAGACGCGTCTTCGGGCGTACGCGGCGGTCTACGACAATGGCGGCCTTGCGGCTTTGCAGGACTTTGTCGAACGCGGTCGTGAAGCTGAGAAGAACCGATCGTTCTTTGTTCGGATAGCAGGGCTCACAGGAACCGTATTGCTGATGAATGTACCCGATGATTGGGTCCAATTTGACGCAGCGGCGCTGCAATCGGGTGGTGATCTGTCACACCTGGTGTGGTTGCGGATACCACGGGACGAGGAAAGTGACCTTACCATTGCATCATTGCGATTGCCGGACAACTCGATACTCGAAGTCGGCCGCAGCACTAGAAACCGGGAGTCAGTCCTTCAGCCCTTTCGCCGAAACTTTGTGGCAGTGATGACGCCGACACTGCTTCTCGGAGTGCTGGGAGGGGCGTTGTTCGCCCACCGGGCGACCAAGCCGGTGCGAGACGTGGTCGCCACCGCACGCGCCATTATCGATACTGGTGATTTCTCAGCTCGTGTGCCCACGACCCATGACCGAACAGAGTTAGAGGATCTGGCGCGACAGTTCAACCGCGTGCTCGATAAGAACCAAACGCTGATTCAAGGGATGCGCCAAGCGCTCGACAATGTGGCGCACGACTTGCGCACACCACTCACGCGCCTTCGGGGTGCTGCCGAGCTCGCTGTACAGCAGACGCCCGACACAGCTGCGCGCGAGGCCCTAGCGGATTGCGTGGAGGAATCCGATCAGGTGCTCACGATGCTCACGGCTCTCATGGATATCTCGGAAGCCGAATCGGGCGTCATGCTCTTGCACCGTACACCCACGCCGATTAACGAACTGCTTGGCGGCGTAATAGATCTCTACCAAATGGTGGCAGAAGAAAAGCGCATTTCGATCGCAACCGACTTCATGACGCCCTGTGAAGCTTCAGTAGATTCGGTACGGATGCGCCAGGTCTTCGCCAATCTGCTGGACAACGCATTGAAATATACTACGGACGGCGGCTCGGTGAAGCTGTCATGCGTCACCGCAGGCGCAACTATTGCCGTTCGCGTGAGCGACACGGGGATCGGCATTTCGGCGGAGGAGCAACCGCTCATTTGGAACCGGATGTACCGCGGTGACAAAAGCCGCTCGCAACGAGGATTGGGACTTGGATTGAGTTTGGTTAAGGCAATCGTCGAGGCGCATCAGGGCGAAGTGTCGGTCGACAGTGAACCGGGCAGCGGAGCGGCATTCACCGTTGTTCTTCCTAAGTATTAGGGTTTGCCTTGCACTGCAGTGCGTGCAGGACTGTGAGGCAGGTCAAGAACCGGGCATGCCTTTGCCTGAGCGCGGTATCACGCGCGCGATATCCGTGCTCGCGACCCAGCCGGTGCGGCCTGTGTCGGTGTGCACAAGGGTAAAGTCCCGGAGCTGCGCGTCCACTGTCAGGATCTCTGCCCCGCGCAACGTCATCAGCGAGTCAGCCATTGGTACAGGGGCAACTCGCGCCGGAGTCTCGCGCGCAATGACCACCGCTTCATTCATTATGGGCCATATAGCAAGCGCATTGCATAGAGTGACGGCCATGAGCGCGAAGCCCGCAGCGGTGCAGGCGGCGAGCGCAAGCCGACGTCGCGGATACTGGCGCGCAAGTAAGAGACTCGGGCCAACGATCAGCAGGCCGAAGCAGCCGAACCAAAAAAGGATATTGGGGCTCGCGAGTTGGCTGACCTGACGTGCGAACCAAGTGCCGGTAATCGGCGGCAGCCCGGACGTTGTGCGCACAAGGCTCAGATTGGCGTGGATGTCAGGATCACTCGGTGCAAGCAAGCGGGCGCGCTCATAGTTGAGGACCGCCATCCCGGGTCTGCCATCGCGGGCGTAGGCATTGGCCAGATCGAAGAGGCGAGAGGCGGAATAGCCGGCGCTTATTTGGGGTGCCACGCCGGTTGCCGCGAGCGCGATACCCGCGCCGAGCGCAAGAGTGAGGAGCGCAATGGTCATGCGAGCGCTCACGGTGCCGGTCTCTGGTTGAAACGGCGAAGAACGACTTGCTTCCAATGCTCAAGATCTGCGGTATCTACGTTGCCACCCGAATAAGTTGCCTCATCCGCGCGGGCAAAGAGCTGGTGTACGTCTTGGCCGTCAAAGCCGAGACGCGCATCAATATCTTCGAGTCCTATGCTATGGGGTGCGACATGCCACTGTGCGGCCAAGGTCTGCCGTAGGGCTGAGCGCGCCGCGCGGAAAAACACTTGTGCATCGCCTGTGGCAGCAGCGGTTTCCATATGCGCGAGCCACGTTGCGGTTGTCTGCGATGCAGCGCGTTGGCGCGCCGCACTGCCGTCGTGGGCACCTTGGTCACGGCGCCGCAGCCATAACCAAGCCGCGGCGAATGCGAACACCAGAGTGGACGGGATTGCGAGGAACGGCGGTTGAAAATATTTTGGAACCAACGACGCCACCGAATTGCCAGTGTCGGCGTGATCGGGTCTCAGAGCTGGGCTCACGAACGGACCCGCAGGAGGTGCCTTTCCATCGCCGGCATTCGACACCTGGGCGTTCGCAGTGGCACTCCTTGCCGCACCGGGCATGATGGCCACGCTCACAGGCGGCGTCTGTGCGGTCGCGTAGCGGCCCGAGTCCGGGTCGAAATAGCTGAATGCCAGTCCGGGCAGAGTTTGAGTGCCAGACTCCTTTGCAATGATTGCCTGCTCAAAGACCTTTTCACCTTGGTAGCCCGTGCTGTCGGCCGCAGTGAAGGTCGCGGTCGGCGGGTAGGTCTTCCAGTCGTCAGTGCTGCCGAGCATGGCACTTCGTACGCGATCAAAATTGCCGGCGCCAGATATGTGCAGTCGTAGTGTCAGAGGATCCCCGACTGTGGTGGTGGCGACTGAGAGCTCGCTGCTAACCTTGAAGTGGCCCACGGCGCCGGTGAAGCCCTCGGGGCGGTTCTGCGTAGGCAGAGCCATTACGCTAATCGTCGCCGGAGGGCTTGCCAGAGTGATTTCCTTTTCTGTGGTACCCCCACCACCGAAGAAGTTTTGGAAGAACGGGTCGTTGAAGATATCGTTGAGGGCCGGGTCCCCGAAACGATTCGCTGCAGCAGGTCGCCTCGTTTGCATCCGTACCGTCAGTGGAGTATCGATAGTGAGCGGCGTCGTGCCGAGCCTTACGGCAGCGAGCGCGCTGTGCCAAGTCAGCACTGTAAACGGTTGCCCACCGATGATCTCGTGCGCTTCCTCTGGCTTAGTTGAAAGATTGTTCAATGTAAAGGAATCTCCGCCGAACGAGGGCAACCCGCTTAGCGTGGCAACCAAGCCATCGCGCACTCCGACTTGGATGTCCACCGGCATGCTTTCGCCGGCATAAAGTTGGTGTTTGGGCAAGCGCAGCCGCACGAATGCCGTGCCATCCTGCGTCAGGCGTGTTGCGCTCGCGACTATCGCGCTTCCGGCGGCAGGCGAAGTGCTGAATGCACCGGGGCTAGAAGGCGGTGCCGATGCGCCGCCGGGACGGACCCGCAGCACCAGAGGTGGCGATCCGCCGGGGATCGTGAAGATGCCCACCCGCTGCGGAATTACCTGATAAATGACGGAGCTCTCAGAGGTGGTTCGGCCGTTGATGGATTCCATCTGACTCGACTGGCCGACGGCGACGAATTCCAGTCCCGGGATCACGGGCGGTGTAATCGCCGTCTGAGTACTGCCCACTATGGCAATAGTGAGCTGCGAAGTCTCGCCCAGAGCAATCTCGGCAGGTTCAATCTGCTCGGTGACGGCGGATTCGCCGTGCGCCGCACCAGCCGCGAGCATAAGGAGCGCGGCAATTGCCCCCAGCTGAGGATGCAGACGACGTGAAGGCAGCAGTTTCATCACCAGTCCTTGATCGGTTCATCCGAAGAAGTGTTGTCGGTGCCGTTGCGTGCGACCGGCATCGTGGGTAGTCGACGTTCCTCGTCTTTTACCGAATCAAGCAATTCGCGCGCCTCTTCACGGCTCATCTCACCGGGAAGATGCTGGGAATCGGCAAGCTGCGCAGCCTTATCCTCGCGCTGATCCGGGCCGCTGCCCTGATCCGCGCGCTGCGGCTGATCTGCAGAAGGCGAGGGCTGTTGAGCCGTCTGACCGGAGGGTTCTGAGCGGTTTTGTGGTCGCGAGGTGTCATGGCCCGGCGCAGGCGTCTTATGCTGACCACTGTTCTGCGCCAATTGATCGGATTGCTGTTGAGATTGCTGCTTGCCTTGTGACTGTGAGTCCTTCGGCTGACTTTTATTTTGCACCTGTTGACCCGACTGCTGCTGAGCCTGTTTCTGCTCCTTGGCCTGCGAGCCCTTCTGCTGGCTTTTATCTTGCCCCTGCTGCCCCGATTGTTGCTGAGCCTGTTTCTGGTTCTTGGTCTGCGAGTTATCCGGGGGCTTTTGCTGCTGCGCGCCGCCGCCTGACTTTTTTTTCTGATCTTGCTCCGACTGCTTTTTCTTTAGGGCGTCCAGTTTGCGCCGCACGAGGTCGCGATTGAACTGGCTGTCGGCGTCATTGGGGCGCAGCTGCAGCGCGGCGTCATAAGCTTTCACGGCTTGGGTCCAGCTGTCGATTGTCTGCTGCGCATTGGTCTGCTCGGTCGTTTGCCCGCTTCGGTACATCGTGTTGCCGAGGTCGTAGTAGGCATCTTCCTGTTCGGCTAAGCGCTTAGCGTTAGCGGTCTGCGAAGCGCCAAGGGATGCCTGAAATGCTCGCGCCGCCTCCCCAAAGCGGCCCGCTTTATAGGCGGCTGTCCCGAGATTGAATTGCAAAGCGGGTGCATTTGCTGCGTGTTGTACCACTGCGGCGTAGTCGCGCTCGGCTTTGATGTAATCACCTTTTGCGTAGGCCAGATCTGCACTTGCAGTCGAGGCATGCGCGGGATGAGCCGCAAGCAGCAGCATTAGAGCAGATAACGCCGTGCTGCCCACGACGACCGGCCGCCCAGTCGATTCGGTGGAGGCGGCGGAGTATTTCCCTGGGATGCGTCGCCGGTTGCCAAGCAGCAAGCTTGTGAGCAGCATCCCTAGCGCTGCCGCGAGCGGCCACTGATACCGCTGCGTATACACGCTGTGCTGACTTGACGCGAGGTCGTGCTTGACCAGCGGCGCGAGCGCCTGCTGGTAAATGGCTTCGAGTCCCTCACCCTCGGCGCCGAGGGGCGCATACGATCCCCCGGTCGCCGCAGCGATGGCCTTCAGGCCAGACTCGTCGAGCCGCGACTTCACTAAACTGCCCGCAGGGTCCTTCACGTATCCGCCGCCCTGATCTGGCGGTAGTGCAATGAGGTCGCCGTTTGGTGTGCCGACTCCAACCGTGTAGATCTTCAGGCCGTCCTGTTGAGCCGCGGCCTTAGCCGCGACCAATGCATTTCCCGCAAGATCTTCCCCGTCGGTGACCAAGATTAAAATCTTGTCGCTGCCAGTGCGCTGATCGAGTGCGCTCTGTGCCTCACGAATCGCGCTTGCGATGTTCGTGCCACCGCGTGGAATTATGTTTGTATCGAGCGCGTTTACAGAGTCGCGAAATGCGTCATAATCGGTTGTCAGGGGGACCTGCAGAAACGCGGTACCTGCGAAGGCCACGAGCCCGACCGCGTCACCGTTCAATCGATCAATGAAATCCTCGATCGCGAGTTTGGCGCGCGCGAGTCGATTGGGTTTCACGTCGGGAGTTAACATGCTGCGCGAAGTGTCGACGGCGAACATGATATCGTTGCCGCGGCGCGTAACCTGCTCCCATTGATATCCAGCCTGCGGTCCGGAGAGCGCGCCAAAGAGCAGTGCGAGAGCCGCCAAGAATAGCCCACGTTTTACGCGGCGCCGCCCGATTGAAAGCGAGCTCGTGAGCTGTGCTCGCAGGTGCTCTGCGACAAAAGTGACGAGCGTTGCCCGCTGACGTGCATCGTAGCGTCGCCACATCCAGATGAGCCCTAGACAAGCGGCAAATCCGGCGAGCAACCAAAGAGGGTGAGCGAACGTCACGGCAATCTCCGCAGGCGTGTCTGGCCCAGACCGAAGCCGAGACCAAGCACACCAAGTGCGGGAACCAATGCCCAGGAATACAATTCCTGGTAGTGCTCGTATTTTTTCAGGGTATGTGCGGACGTCTCGAGCCGATTGATCTGCCCATAAATGTTCTGCAATGAGCCGGTATCCGTCGCTCGGTAGAAAGCCCCACCCGTCTTTGCGGCAATCGCCTGCAGCGTCTTCTCGTCCACGTCCACCTTGGCCATGACCAGCTGTGTATTACCGAAAGCGTCCTTCACCGGCATGGGCGCCTCGCCCCGCGCGCCGACACCGACGGTGTAAATTTTGACGCCCAACGCCTTGGCGGCCTCAGCCGCGGCGATCGGCGAAATTTTGCCCGTGTTGTTCACGCCGTCGGTAAGTAGAATCATTACCTTGGACTTGGCCGACTTGCCGCGTAATCGATTCACGCCGGCGGCGATTGCTGACCCGATGGCCGTACCATCGTCGACGCCCCCGATTTGGATGCGCTCGAGATTTTGCTGCAGCCAATCGTGGTCGAGGGTGAGCGGGCTGACGAGATATGGCGCGCCGGCAAATGCGATGAGGCCGATGCGGTCATTCGGGCGCTCATTAATGAATTTCGAGACTACTGATTTGACGACCTCGATACGGTTTACCCGTTGATCGCCCACTTTGAAATCCAGTGCCTGCATCGAACCGGAAACATCGAGGCCCAGTACGATATCGATGCCGTTCGTCGAGACCTCGGTATGGCCGTCGCCAAGTTGAGGGCGCGCGAGTCCGACGATCATGAGGGCGCAGGCGAGAATAGGCAGTAACCATGCCAGGCGGCCGACGCGACTGCGGGTGGAGCGGGCGATCTGTCTGGCAAGACCGACATCGGAAAACTCGACGGCGGCCACCGCGCCGAGTCGACCGCGCCAGAGCAGTGCGAGCGGCAGGAGCGCGAGTAACCAGAGCCAGTCAGGCTGCAGAAAGCGAATCATAGGTTTCCTTGTCGCTTGGCGAACGCGCCACATCGCGCAGCCTCGCTGATGGGTCGGATTTTCCTGTCACGACGCAGAAAATGCGGGCACTCTCATACGTGGTTTCCATCTCCTCGGCGGACAAACTCCAGCCGGCAAATTTGGCCAGGTCGCAGTGACGCAGAAACCCAACAAGTAAGGCGCGGTGGCGAACGAGCGGCTCATCCGGGGATTGGAGAAGATCGTGGAGGAATTCTTCGGTGGTCCGATGTGCAGCCATCACTTGGAAGCGCTCCTCTATATAAGAGCGAACGATATCCGACACGGTAATCGAGAATTCGCGGACGGTGGCCGGTTGCATGAGCACGCGGGCCGCACGCAGATGCTCTAACGCCAACTCAAATGGAAGTTTCGCAACAAGGCGCTTGCGCCGCCGATTCCACCGCCAGGCGCCGATAGCAACCAAGCCGAGCATCACGCCCCCCGCCAACCACACGGACCAGAGCCAGGCCGAGGAGAGGGGTATGGGCCCGCGAATGTCGCGGATGTCTGTCGCTGAAATTGGTGATGCGGAGACCGGCGTGGGCAACCCGCCTGTGGTCGGCGTCAGGGCGAAGGCAGGAGTGCCGATGAGCAGCATTGCAATCAGGGCCCCAGCAAGTGCATTTCGCGGGCTCGGGGCAGGCGGTTTCTTCATGCGCGTCGGCGCTCGCGGCTTTTGAAAAACCTCTGCAGGGCGGGCATATAGGGCGATCCCGTATCCAGCTGCAACGTATCGACACCCTCTGAGCGCAAGTCGCTGACCAGGCGCCGTGAGCGCTCGTGTGCCTCCTGGCTGAAGCGGTCGCGTACGTTCGGATTGGCCGTATCAAGCTCGACAACTTCGCCCGTTTCCGCATCTTCAATCGCGAGCATTCCGACGTTGGGGAGCGCCCTTTCGTGCGGATCCTCAATGTGCACGGCGATGACGTCGTGCCGTCGATTGGTCTGGCGCAGCGCGCGCCGCAAATCCGCCCGTGCGCGCTCAGGATTCCTCGGGGATAGAAAATCCGAAATCATAAACACGATTGCTCGCCGATGCAGGAGGTGGCAGGCGACGTCGAGTGCACGCACACTATCCGTGCCCCGGCCCTGTGGCTCGTGGTAAAGAATCTCGCGCACCACTCGCAGAATGTGGCGGCGCCCCTTTTTAGGCGGGAGGTACTGTTCGATGCGGTCGGAGTAGAGAAGTAGCCCAACCTTGTCACTATTGCGTATGGCAGAGTAGGCGAGAGCGCTGGCAAGTTCGGCGGCGAGATCGCGCTTGCTTTGCGTGCCCGAACCAAAGGCGCCTGAGGCGCTAATATCCACGAGTAGGAGCATGGTGAGTTCGCGCTCCTCGGTGAACTTTTTCACGAATGGCCGCCCGGCACGCGCAGTGACATTCCAATCGATCGTCCGCACCTCGTCGCCTGCGACATACTCGCGAACTTCGTCAAAGTTCATACCCCGTCCCTTGAAGACGGATTGGTATTCCCCGACGAGGCTGTCGTTCACCAGGCGCCGCGTGCGAATCTCAAGTTGTCGCATCCGACCACGAATCGCGGTGCTGGTGTATGCATGCATGTGCTTGCTTCCGTTATGTGGCAGTTGTGTTTCTTACGGTACGGGAAGCGTGTCCAGAATCTTGCGGATGATGTCCTCCGATGTGACATTTGCGGATTCCGCTTCATAGCTAATGGTCACGCGGTGTCGCAGGACATCCAGGGCGATCGACTTGACGTCGTGAGGGGTCACATAGTGGCGGCCATTGAGGAACGCGGTGGCGCGCGCGGCGAGCGTAAGGTTGATCGTGGCGCGCGGTGACGCACCGTATTGAATGTAACCATTGAGATTCAGGGAAGCCGCGGTGGGTGGTCGCGTCGCCAGCACCAGATCCACGATGTAGTCTTTGATCTTGTCGTCAACGTAGATGTCGTTGACGACGTGCCGGGCATTTAGGATCTGTTCGCGGGTAACGATCGGACGCACGCTTAAGGACGGTTCGGTCGTGGCCATGGCATCCAAGATCGCGCGCTCTTCGACTCGAGTCGGATAGGTGATTACGACTTTCATCATGAACCGATCCACTTGCGCTTCTGGAAGGGGATACGTGCCTTCGTGTTCCAAAGGGTTTTGTGTTGCGAGAACGAGAAAAGGATTGGGTAATTGGTAGGTTTCATCTCCAATTGTCACCTGCTGCTCTTGCATGGCCTCCAGCAGCGCGCTTTGTACCTTGGCAGGCGCCCTATTGATTTCGTCCGCCAAGATAAGATTGCTGAAAATCGGTCCATGCTTTGTGCGGAAATTGCCGTCCTGAGGGTTGAAGATCATTGTGCCGACTATGTCGGCCGGCAGCATGTCTGGGGTGAATTGCAGCCGCTTGAAGTTAAGAGCGACAGTACTTGCCAAAGTTTTTAGGCAGAGTGTCTTGGCTAGGCCCGGCACGCCTTCAAGTAAGATGTGTCCATTTGCTAGGAGGCCAACCAACAAGCGTTCAATCAGACGCTCTTGACCCACAATAACCTGCGCTATTTCCTGGCGCAGTGGACGCACCCATGCTGAATGTTTTTGCACGGCGTCGCGCACTGCCTGAGACGTGGCGTTGGCGGCAGCATGCGATGCGATAGACGCCGCGTCGGCCGATGATGCCAAACCGGGCTTAGACCGGTACTTTAGGTTGTCAAATTTCTGCTCGTCAATCGCTGAGGCGGAATTGTGGGTCATGGGGCAGGTTCCTCTTAAATCATATTCCGGTGCAGGATCAGGTGATGGCGCATGCTGTGCGAGGATTAGGCATCAATGACATGGCGAGAATCTTTCTGCACAATTACAAGTTTGTAAGGAGGCCCAGTACTCTGTAGGACCGGGAAGAAGCCAATTGGCAGATGAAATTAATCAGGACAATTGCCATCGGCCCCTGCATGCGTGCACAACTTAAGTTCGCCGGAGCTGTATGAGAACCTGCCTGCAGCCGTGCCTAGAATTCACAACGCACCTCTCGCTCAGGAGCGTTTCTTCTGTGAGCATGACGGAGAGCGGGCGAGATTTGGCTCGGGGTAAGCCCTAACGCCGATTCGGCGTTCCTGTTGGATCGGCGGTACCTGCAGGGTGTGTGAGCGGGTGGTTGCCACTGCAATATCCAGCCAGCGAGGAGGCACGACCGAACGAAGGTAAAAGAGGCGGCCATGAAGTCTCCGCTGCGCGCGAGGGCTGTGAGAATCGATGCGTTGCAGAGCATTGCGCTCACAACAAGAGATCAATCAAGTGCAGATGGCCATTCGTGCGGCAGCGCACCGACAGATGCTATGTGTGTGGTGTATTTATTATGTTCAGTCAGGCGGCCCGTAATCCGCGGGTCGCGGGAACCAGAGGTTGCTATGAACGGCCCACGCGTACCGAACGTGCGATATCGGTCCCCCCACATACTCGATCAGACCCGAAACGTGCGGCGTGAAGCCGGTGCGCCGAACCCGCGAAGAGCCATTCTCACGCTAGGCACAAAGGCAACTCCGGACAGTGCCCGTCCAAGTGGCTGGCAAGAATTCGCTCGGGGGCAGGCGACGCGTACTCCGTAACGCAGGGCTCGAAGGGACTGCCCTTCGGAGGTTATCAGCGCGGCACGGGCCGTGCGTCCACGGAAATAGTTGCCGATGCGATGCTCCAGGCGTGTCTGCAGCTACATGGATACATCGCGCATGGGCTAACTGAAATATGCGGATCCAAATGACACGGCCTGTGCGAATGGCCTCGCTTGGAGCGGA
>Ga0302325_10020753_pt1 | contig 13766 bp, 10 predicted proteins | sample Palsa_T0_2_FD_201948 | JGI IMG/M metagenome (GOLD analysis project Ga0302325, IMG submission 201948) | Peat permafrost microbial communities from Stordalen Mire near Abisko, Sweden - Palsa_T0_2 | ecosystem: Environmental > Terrestrial > Soil > Palsa > Peat permafrost | place: Sweden: Abisko... | reverse complement strand
ATCTCCCTCGCCGGCATCTGGATCGAGCTGATTATCTGTGCCATCGCCACGCCCATCTGGTGGGGCACTCCGCCCGATACGTTCATTCACGACGGCGCCTACTTCGTCATGCTCCTTACCGGCATCACCTCGCTGCTTGTGAACTGGAACCCGCTCATCAAGCTCGATGGCTATCACATGCTCTGCGAAATCCTGGGCATTGCCGACCTCAAGGAGGCCTCCACCGCCTACGTCGCTGCCTGGGTGAAACACACCCTCTGGCGCCTTCCCGTTGAAGTTCCCTACGTTCCCAAGCGCCGGCGCTTGGGCTTCACCGTCTATGCGCTGCTCTCCGGCGCTTACAGCTATACGATGCTTTTCCTCGTGGCCAGCTTCGTCGGCAACGTCTCCAAGAATTTCATCAGTTCGCAGTGGGCCTTCATTCCCGAGCTCGCTGTCGCCTATTTAATCTTTCGCTCGCGTATTCGCCTCTTGGTGAACTTTATGAAATTTGTCTATCTCGATAAAAAAGACCGCCTCCAGGCTTGGCTGACGATCCATCGCCGGATCGCCCTCGCCGGAGCCGCCGTTCTCCTCTTTTTCCTGCCGTTGTGGCGAGACTCCGTCAGCGGCCGCTTTGTCCTCGAGCCGGGAAGGGACGCCCTAGTGCGCGCCACCGTCCCGGGGACGGTGGACGCTGTCTATGCTCGGGAAGGCCAAGTCGTCGCTGCCGGCGCACCGCTCCTTGAGCTGCGCAACCTCCCGCTCCAGTCCCAGCTTTCTCAGGCAGACGCTGATGTCGCTCTCGCAGGCGCCCGCGCCACCAATGCCGTTCTGCGTTTCACCGACATAGGTGCCACCTCCATCGACCGCACCCGTGCCTCCGCCGAGCGCGGCGAACTCGCCAACGCCGCCGCAAATCTTGAGGTCGTCAGCCCCATTTCGGGGACCGTCCTCACGCCCAGGCCTCAGGACGCTCTCGGCTCCTACATCCGCCAGGGCTCGGACCTCCTTGAAATCGCCGACCTAACCCAAATGCGCGCCCGCATCTACGTCTCCGAATACGATCTGTCAAAGTGTCATCTCGGTGCGCGCGCTCGCGTCCAGGTCGACGGCATGCTCCGAATCCAGAACGCCACCACCCAATCCATCACCGAGGCATCCTCCGAACTGGATCCGTCCCTGGCCGAAGCCAGCAAGCTCAAGGGCCTGCTGCCGCCCAACTACTACCTCGTCGACCTCCAGCTCAACAACCCCGACGGTACTATGAAGCCCGGAATGCGCGGCTTGGCGCGCATCTACGGTCGCCGCCGCAGCCTCGCCGCCTTCACTTGGGAGGGCGTGTCCCACTTCTTCGCACGTAAGCTGTGGTAACTGGACCGCCGGGATCGGCATTCGCGGGTAGGGGTGAATCAAATCCATCTCGGGAAAACAAAAAAAGGCCGCCCTCCCAGGGGCGGCCTTGGCGACACATCTCTCCGAAAAGCAAGCCGGAGAGTCTCGGCAAAAACTACAGCTCTTGCTTACTACAGATTCCTCATCGTGAGCGACGAGTTCTTGATGCCCTTCAGCGAAGAATTCTTCAGGCCTTTCAAGGACGAGCTTTTCAGGCCTTTCAAAGAAGAATTCTTCAAGCCCTTCAAGGAAGAGTTCTTGATCCCCTTCAGGGAGGTGGTGCTAACACCGCGCATCGACGCTTGCTTCTCGCCCTGCGCTACTTCCGTGGTCGGCGCGCTGGCCACATTGGCCTTCTTGGTGGTCTTCAGTGCGCTGATCAGAGATTTCTTTTGGATCGACATTGGCTTGGCTCCTCAGATTCTAAAATTTTATTTTGTTCCCCGGACGTTACCTACTAGAGCAGTCCGCGTGCCAAACTCCCTCCATCCCCGGCGTTCGCGAAAGCCCCACGGAATCAATCACTTCCCGCCCCCCATTCCCGAACTGGCCCTTCGAACAGGTCCGAAAACTAATCCCCGGTTAAAAATTAACCCCACTAGGTTAAAAAATTAACCTTTGCCGACGCTTCACAGCTTGTACTTCCGGCACAGGTACTTCATCCGCTGCCCATCCACCTGCAGTAGCTGCGCCGCCGCCGATTTCCTCCCCCCCGTCCGCCGTAAGGCCGCGCTCAGGTACGCCACCTCGATCCGCTCCATCTCCGCGTCGAAATCCACCCCCGCCTCCGGTATCAAAATCGCCTCCTGGCTCGCCGCGCTCGAAACCAGCAGCGTTTGCGGCAGTTGCTCCGCCGTAATCACCGCGCCATCCCCCATTACCACCAGTCGTTGCACCAGATTCTCCAGCTCCCGCACGTTCCCCGGCCAGCCGTAATCCTCCAGAATGGCCATCACCTCCGGTTGCACGCGCTTCACCGCCTTCTTCGCCGCCGCGCAATATACCCGCATAAAATGGTCCACCAGCACCGCAATGTCCCCGCTCCGCTCCCGCAACGGCGGAATCGCAATCGGCACCACGTTAATCCGGTAATACAAGTCCTCGCGGAACCGTCCCTTCTTAACCAAATCCTCCAAATCTTCGTTCGTCGCGGTAATCAACCGAAAATCAATCTTCTTCGCCGTCCGCCCGCCCAGCCGCTGCACCACATGCTCCTGCAACACCCGCAGCAGCTTGCTCTGCAGCCCCTGATTCAGCGTCGTAATCTCATCCAGAAACAGCGTCCCGCCCTGCGCCGACTCAATCAACCCCGCCCGCGTCGCATCCGCCCCGGTAAACGCCCCCTTCTCGTACCCAAACAGCTCCGACTCAATCAGCCCTTCCGGCAGCGCCGAACAGTTCAAGCACACGTACGGCTTATCCGCGCGGCTTCCGGACTGCACAATAGCCTGCGCAATCAACTCTTTCCCCGTCCCACTCTCCCCGCGCAACACCACGCTGCTGTTGCTGTCCGCCACCGACAGCACCGCCTGATACACCTTCTGCATCGCCGCGCTGCCGCCAATCAACCCGCAAAACGCGGACTTGCTCTCCACCTGCTCGACCATCCGCCGCCCTTCAATCTCCATGGCGCGCTTCTGGATCGCTCGTGCTAGTACAATCTGCAACTCCCCCAAATTCAGCGGCGCGGTAAAAAACTCATCCGCACCCGCCCGGCTCGCCTTAATCGGAATATTCCGGTCCGTCGACCGCGTCATCGCCACCAACACCAAATCCTCGCGCAACCCGCGCATCTCCCGCAGCACGTCCACGCCATCGCCCGCACCGGTGCCAATGCTGTCCAAATCGAACAGAATCGCACGCAGCTGCGCATCATCAATTAGTTCTTTGATTTGCTCTTCGTTGGTGGCCAGCACCGCGCGGAAGCCCGCACCCAGCCCGCGGCGTATCTCCGGGAATACCGCATCTTCCACGGTAATCACGGCGATCGCGTACTGCTCCTCGCCGGCCCGTTCTACATCCGCTTGCTCACGTTCTGTCAAAGGACTTCGCATTATAGGGAAACCTCACCCGCGCGTAAAGCAAAAGTCCCTCCCTCGCAACGCCGTTCCTGGGAGCGCCAATCTCCCGAGTGGCGGGCTTGATTTTGGGTTTTCTTTTGGTTTTTGCTTTTGCGGCCTATTCCGATCGTCCCACTCCAAATCACTCCACATCCACCTCGCGAAACCCAAACCCCTTTAGCATCCCCGTCACCGTATTCCGCGCGTTCTCCGCCGCCGTCTTCAGCACTCCATCCGCCAGCGCCGCCGCCCGCAGCTGTTTCTCCGCCTCCTCGCGCACCTCGCTTTCCAGATTCGGGTCCGGCGACGAAAACAACCCCGTATCCCGCGAATACACCCGCGTCTTCGCATTATCAATCCGCGTACTAAACACCTCCGCCGCCGGCAATCGAATCGTCACCTTCGACCCCTGTACCGCCACATCCGCCGCCTGCAAATTCGCCAGGTTAATCCCCCCAACCACTTCCCCATGCACCACCAGCAGCAACCGGTCCCCCACCAGGAATTTCGGCAAATACGCGCTGTCGTGCTCGCCCGAAATAATCTTGTCCATGGTGTAACTCACCGTCTCCAACCGCGCCAGCTGTTGCACCTGCCGCACTACCGTCGGCTGATCCACATTAATCTGCGTCACCCCGCTGCGCATCCCCGCAATCAGGTGATACAGCCCATACCCGGTAGCCATCCACAAACCGGCCCCCAACAAAATCACCGTAAGCACCGCCCCCGCGAGTAGCCCCAGCACCCAGCTCATAACGCTACGTCGCCGCCGCGGTTCCACCTCCCGCGGTGCCCCTCGATCAGTCAACTCCATCTCATCTTTGTCCATAATCTTCTCTGTGCCCGCTGCGCTCTCCGAACTATCTGTGTACTCTTCGTTTTCACCGCTTAAACCGCCCGCCCCGCCGCCGCACCCGACGCCCACGCCCACTGAAAGTTAAACCCTCCCAGGTGCCCCGTCACATCCACTACTTCCCCTATAAAATACAATCCGCGCACTTTCTTGCTCTCCATCGTCTTGCTGGACAATTCCTCAGTATCCACGCCTCCAACGGTAACTTCCGCCTTTGCATACCCCTCCGTCCCCGCCGGCCGTACCACCCACCCATGCACCACCTTCTCAAACTCCTCCAGCGCCGCATTCGACCATCTCGCCGGCTCATGCAAATCCAGCCACCGCGTCGCCAGCCGCTTCGGCAAAATCCCCTGAAACGCATTGCGCAACGCCGTCATGCTCCGAAATTCCGTCCCGAGCACGCCAGCAATCACATTCCTCCCCGGCGCCAGATCAATGGCAATCCCGCCCAACTCCGCCCCTCCCGCACAATTCCAATACGACGAAATCTGCAGTATCGCCGGCCCGCTCAACCCGCGATGCGTAACCAACATCTTCTCGCGAAAAGAAACCGCCTTTCCCTCACCCTCCGCTCCATTCGCCGAAGCCAGTCGCACCACCACCTCCGCCGAAACGCCGGCCAAATCCGCGTAATTCTGATGCTCCTCGTCACCAAACACCAGCGGCACCAGCCCCGGCCGCGTCTCCACCACCCGCAACCCAAACCCTCGCGCCACCTCATACCCAAACCCCGTAGCCCCCATCTTCGGAATCGACAATCCTCCCGTAGCCACCACCACGCACGCCGCCCGAAACTCCCCGCCGACCGTCCGCACCACAAACTCCCCGCGCGTATCCGTGCCGCCCTCGCGTCGCACCTCCAAACAAACACAATCCAAAACGATCTCCACCCCCGCCGCCCCACATTCCCGCTCCAGCATCCCCACAATCTCGCCCGCCGACCCATCGCAGAAAAGCTGCCCCAGCGTCTTCTCGTGATAGGCAATCCCATGCTTCTCCGCCAGCGCGATAAAATCCCCCGGCGTATACCGCGCCAACGCCGACTTCGCAAAATGCCCGTTCTCGCTTAAAAAATCCTCCGCCCGGCAATGTAAGTTTGTGAAATTGCACCGCCCTCCGCCGGAAATCAGAATCTTCTTCCCAATTTTCTCCGCTCGCTCCAGCACTACCACCCGCTTACCTCGTTTCCCCGCCTCCATCGCACACAGTAGCCCCGCCGCACCCGCCCCCAAAATAATCACGTCGTAAGCCGTTCGCATAAGCAGTCAGCCGCGCGCCCAAGTCGCGCGCCTACCATAGCATGCCGCGACGAGCTCCCCGACGGCTTCGCTCGGCGGCTCCCTTCTTCGTAGCGTCGGCGGGTTTTTGCCGTCCTTACCGCGAATCTCTGTCTTGCAGCCTATCGCTCGTCCCCGTCCGCCTGCACCCCGCGGCCACGCGTTGTCTCTTTCAGCCCTCCGCTCGTCACCATTCTTGACTTTTCCGCACATTGCGCCAAACTGAAGGTCCCCTCCCGCTACGGCTGTTTCCAATTCATATGTTTCTTCAGGCGTGTCGCACGGCAGCGACGCGCGCTATCCCTCTCCGCACGGCACGCGCCGGCCCATGGTTTCGCGCAGCTCCTGCGTCCATGCGCTGTTCGATAGAGGGAGAAGCATGCATTTCTTCCAGCATCTGTGGGACTCCGGCGGCTTCCAGCCGTACGGCTTCTGCTGCAACTGGAATTCCGGATTGCTCTGGCTCCACGTCATCTCCGACACCCTTATCGCCCTCGCCTACTTTGCCATTGCTTTCATTCTCTTCACCTTCGCCCGTAAACGCCGCGACATCCCCTTTAATTGGCTCTTCCTCCTGTTCGGCGTTTTCATCGTCGCCTGCGGCAGCACCTACCTCATGGAAGTCTGGAACCTCCGGCATGCGCAATACTGGCTTGCCGGCGCCCTGGAAGCTGCCACCGCTCTCATCAGCGTCGGCGCTGCCTTCGCCGCCGCCCGCACCATCCCCGCGCTCCTTCGCATCCCCAATCTCTCCGAGTGGACCCAGGCCAACGCCAACCTGGAAACCCTCGTCGCTCAGCGCACCCAGGAACTTGCCACCAGCAATGAAGCCCTCCGCCAAAATCGCGAAACTCTCGGTTTGGCGCAAAAAGCCGCCAGGATGGGCGCTTGGGTGCGCGACGTCTCGACTGGCCGCAGCACCTGGACCAGCGAGCTCGAAGATCTCTTCGGCCTCGAGCCCGGCACCATCTCCTTCCAAGACACCTCCCAAATGTGGCCCAATCTTGTCCATCCCGATGATCTGCCCGCCGTCGATAAAGCCGTCGCTGAGGCCCTGCAATCCGTCTCCGCATTTTCCTCCGAGTTCCGCATCATCCGCCCGGACGGCAAACTGCGCTGGATTTCCGCGCGCGGCAACGTCATCCCCGATGGCGCTGGCCGGCCCAATCGTATGGTCGGCATCAGCATCGATGTCACCGAACAGAAACTTGCCGAAGAGCAATTCCGCGATCTCAATGCTTCTCTCGAATTTCGCGTCGCCGAGCGCACCCGCGATCTCTCCAACGCCAACAAGGAACTCGAATCCTTCAGCTACTCGGTCTCCCACGACCTCCGCGCTCCTCTGCGCACCATTGATGGCTTCAGCCTCGCCCTTCTGGAGGATTGCGCCGATAAACTCGACGACCTCGGCAAAAGGCACCTCCAGCGCATTCGCGCCGCTACCCAGCGCATGGGCCAGCTTATCGATGACCTGCTCAATCTCTCACGCGTCACCCGTGCTCAACTCAGTTCCCACACCTTTGACCTCAGCGCCGTCGTTTCTTCCGTCGCCCACGAGCTCCAGGCCTCTCAGCCCGAACGTCAGGTAGCCTGGCACATTCAGCCAGGCCTCTGCGTCACCGGTGACCCGCAACTCCTTCGCGTCGCCGTCGAAAATCTCCTCAATAATGCCTGGAAGTACACCTCCCGCCGCCCGACCGCCTCCATCGGCTTCGGCAAAACCGATCACAATGGCTTCTCCGCTTACTTTGTCAAAGACGACGGTGCGGGCTTTGACCCTGCCCATGCTGACCGCCTTTTCGGCGCTTTCCAGCGCCTCCACTCCACCGCCGAATTTCCCGGCACCGGCGTAGGCCTCGCCACCGTCCAGCGCGTTATCCACCGCCATGGGGGACGCATTTGGGCCGAAAGTGCCGTGGATCACGGCGCCACCTTTTTTTTTACGATTCCCGAATTCGCTGGAGCTAGAAAATGAAGACCGGACAGATTCTCCTGGTAGAAGACAACCCTGACGATGAAGCCCTCACTGTCCGCGCTCTCAAGCGCAGCAGCATTCCCAATGAGATTGTCGTCGTTCGCGACGGCGTCGAAGCCGTCGATTATCTTTTAGGCGAGGGGGCCTTCACCTCCTCCCCACCGCCCGCGCTTCCGAAGGTCATCCTTCTCGATCTGAATCTCCCCAAGCTCGACGGTCTCGGCGTCCTTCGCCGCATTCGTGCCGATCAGCGCACGCGCCTGATTCCCGTTGTCATTCTCTCCTCCTCCGACGAAGAGCAGGACCGCCTCCAGGCCTACTCTCTCGGCGCCAACAGTTACGTCCGCAAGCCCGTCGACTTTGAGGAGTTCCTCATCGCCGCCGCCCAACTGGGCCGCTACTGGCTCCTGCTCAACGAATCCCCCAGTTCCAGGAACCCTTACGACAGGCCATCTCTATGAGCAAACTACTCCGCGCCATTATCGTCGAAGACTCTGAAGACGATAGCGAGCTCGTCCAACGCGAGCTCCGCAAAGGCGGTTTTGACCTGATATGCCAGCGTGTCGATTCCGCCGCCGGACTGCTGCAAGCCCTCGCTCATGGCGAATGGGATCTCGTCGTCTCCGACCACACCATGTCCGGCTTCACCGGCCTGCAGGCCCTCGAGATTGTCCGCGCCCGCCACGCCGACATTCCGTTCATCTTCGTCTCCGGCACCCTCGACGAAGCCACCGCCATCCTGGGTCTCCGCAATGGCGCGCAGGACTACCTCATCAAAGGCCATCTCCAACGTTTCCTCCCCGCTGTCGAGCGCGAAATGCGCGAAACCGAGCAACGCCGCGAACGCAAGAAACTCGAACATCAGGTCCTTCAGTTGCAAAAATTTGAAGCCATCGGTCGCCTCGCCGGCGGCATCGCGCACGACTTCAACAACCTCCTCAGCGCCATCCTTGGCTGGGCGGAAATGGGCCTCGAGGATCCGCAAGCCGGTTCCCGCGCTCACGATCGCTTTCAGAAAATTACCGAACAGGCCCACCGCGCCACCAAGCTCACCTCCCAAATCCTCGCCTTCGCCCGATGCCAGGCCCTTCAGCCTCGCAGACTCAATCTCAATACCTGCGTCGACGATGTCGCCAGCCTGCTCTTCAAACTCGTCGGTGATCGGGTCGACATTCGGGTCCTCGCCGAACAACATCTTCGTATCGTCATGGCCGATCCCTTACAAATCGAACAAATCCTCATGAACCTCTGCCTCAACGCTCGCGACGCCATGCCCAAAGGCGGCCTCCTCGTCATCGAGACCCGCAACGTCGATATTGCCGACGAACACTCGCAAACTCGCCCCGAGGCTCTCCCGGGTCACTATGCGTTGCTGTGCGTCACCGACACCGGCATCGGCATGGACCAGCTCACTCAGGAGCGCATTTTCGAGCCCTTCTTCACCACCAAGGAACTTGGCCGCGGCACCGGTCTAGGCCTTGCCACCGTCTACGGCATCGTCAAGCAGCATGCCGGTTTCGTCTACGTCTATAGCGAACTGGGGAAGGGCACCGCCTTCCGCCTCTATTTCCCCTGCTGCGAAGGCCAGCCTGATGCCCCGCCACCCCAGACTCCCGTCGAACTCCGCCGCGGCCACGAAACCATCCTCCTCGCCGACGATCACGACGGCCTCCGCGATTCTGCCGCCGAAATGCTCCGCGAACTCGGTTACCACGTTATCGCCGCCGCAAATGGCCAGGATGCTGTCAACCAGTTCGAATCTCACTCCCAGGAAGTCAACCTTCTTCTCCTCGACGTCATCATGCCGGAGCTCGATGGTCCCCACGCCTACCAGCGCATTGCCGCCATCCGCCCCGATATTCCCGTCATCTTCACCTCCGGCTACACCCCCGAAGTCGTCCCCCTGATCAGCGCCGTAGGCCGCACCTCGGTCGTCCTGCAGAAGCCCTACACCAACAAATCCCTTAGCCAAGCCATCCGCTCCGCCCTCGACCATCCGTCCGCCACCCTCGAGGTCACCGCCACACCCCGTCCAACCAATCCCGCCCTCCCCATCACCCTAAAAAGATAAGCCAATCTCTTCTCTGTGAACGCTGCGCTCCCCGCGTTCTCTGTGTAGCTCTTCGCGTTTAGTAGCACAGGCATTCCTGCCTGTGTGCGGCGTAATCCACCCCATCCGCTGAGCCGCACGGGGGTAGTTGCCCGTATCCCGTGCAACCTTGGCAGAGCCTCACAAAAATAACCGAACTTTCTTCTTGACAAATCCTAAATTCGTTGTATTCTATACCCGTAAAGAACCACGCCTTGACGACGCACGGGTCATCCTGCCCGTGCTTTTTTGTTTCCCATTTAACCACCAGCACAACCAACACCTTACCGGTAGTCTCCGTTTTTTCAAGCGTCAGCGCCGCCACAAAAAACACATTTTTCGCCCAGCGGTTTCCTAGGTGCAAAAAAATTGTGAGTACTGGAACTTCGCCAAGTCTTGACATGGTTCTAGACTCGCCACTCATCACTCGCCACTTCTTCTTATCTTAAAAAAGGATTTTTCGGCATTTAGCTTGTAATCTATTTCATAACCATAAGGCGTCTCTAACTCCAATGAAATGAACACTTCCAAATCTGTATCAAAACAAAGAACTTCAACTCCCGCAGAATGAACACTTACGCAAAACCCCAAGGGGTCCTGGCCCCTCCACCACTTCGCATTCCCTGTCCTCTAACCCCACTCAAACTGGTATCCTAGAGCTTCAACATTTCGCGCCCAGCACCACGCGCCCTGCTGTAAAACTCGAAGTTTCACCGATCAACCAGGAGAAGCAACCCTCCGTGCCACCGCTCATCGCCGCACAATCTCTCTCCAAGCGCTTCGGCGTCTCCCCGCTCTTCCAGAACCTCTCCTTCACCGTCTCCGAAGGAGAACGCATCGGCCTCGTCGGCCCCAATGGTTCCGGCAAATCCACGCTCCTCGAAATGCTCTTCGGCCGCATCCTGCCAGACACGGGCGACGTCGCCACCCGCAAGCGCGTCCGCGTCAGCTTCGTGGCCCAGATGTCCACCTACGCACCCGGCCTCACCATCCGCCAGGTCCTCGAGCAGGCCCTCGAACTCTCCCAGACGCCGCAGTCCGAGCGCCTCGGCCGCATCGCCGAGATCATGGGTCGCGCTGGCTTCCTGGACCTCGAGGCGGAAGCCGCCGCACTCTCCGGTGGTTGGCGCAAACGCCTGGCCATCGCCGAAGCCCTCGTCCAGCATCCAGACATCCTGCTGCTCGACGAACCCACAAATCACCTCGACCTTGCCGGCATCGAGTGGCTGGAAGCTCTGCTCGTAAACGCCAGCTTCGCCTGTGTACTCGTCAGCCATGACCGTTACTTCCTGGAAAACGTCGCCACCGCCATGGTCGAGCTCAACCGCATGTATCCCGAAGGCTCGTTCCGTGTGGCCGGCAACTACAGCACCTTCCTCCAAGCCAAGGAGCAATATCTCCACGCCCAGCAGCAGCGTCAGGATGCGCTCGAGAATCGCGTCCACACCGAGATCGACTGGCTGCGCCGCGGCCCCAAAGCCCGCACCACCAAGTCCAAAGCCCGCATCGATACCGCGCATGCCATGATCGGCGAACTAGCCGGCATGCGCTCGCGCAGCAGCGTCAGCAACGCGCGCATCGACTTCACCGCCAGCAACCGCAAATCCAAGCAGCTCATCAATGTCCAGCACCTCTCCTACTCCATCGCGGGTCGCCAGCTCTTCCACAACATCCACTTCGAGATCACCAACGGCATGCGCGTCGGCTTGGTCGGCCCGAACGGCAGCGGCAAGACCACGCTGTTACGCCTGTTGCTGGGAGAAATTGCTCCGAGCCACGGCACCGTCAAGCGCGCTGACCCTTTACGCCTGGTGTATTTCGACCAGAATCGCCAGCTCAATCCGGCGCTCTTGCTGCGCCGCGCCCTGGCTCCCGACAGCGACTCCGTCATCTATCAAGGCGAAGTGGTCCACGTCGCCAGTTGGGCCGCGCGTTTCCTCTTCACCGGCGAAGACCTCAATCGCCCGGTAGGCAAAATGTCCGGCGGCGAACGCGCCCGCGTCCTGATCGCTCAACTCATGCTCCAACCCGCCGACGTCCTGCTGCTCGACGAGCCCACCAACGACCTGGACATTCCCACGCTGGAAATTCTTGAGGAGTCGTTACTTGAATATCCCGGCGCGCTAGTCCTGGTCACCCATGACCGCTACATGCTCGACCGCGTCTCCACGGTAGTACTGGGCCTCGACGGTCGTGGCGGCGCCGAACGCTTCGCCGACTATTCGCAGTGGGAAGAGTGGCAACAATCCACGAAACCGCAACACGCGCCGCTGCCCCGCGCGGCAACTCTGCAGCCCGCCAAGGCCGCTGCAGCGCAGCGCGCAACGCCAGCAAAAAAGAAGCTTTCTTACACAGAGACCCGCGAACTAGCCAGCATCGAGGAAAATATCGCCGCCGCCGAGGAAGATCTGGAGCGCAAGCGCCTAGCCATGGAAGATCCCGCCATCATGAGTGACGGCCCGCGTCTCCACGCCGCCTCGCTGGACCTCGAGCAAGCCCAGCGAGAAGTAGAACGCCTCTACACCCGCTGGGCCGAGTTGGAGCAGAAGCAAGGCGTCACGTCCGATTCCCTAGGCTAGTGTCAGTGGCACTTTTAGTTGGCGAGTTGTAAGGCAAAGTTTGGTGGCGGGTTTTGGTGGCACAGGCTTCAGCCTGTGCGGGGGTGTAATCCAATCCTGGATGCCTCCGTAAAGCACGATGCCGTTTTTCTACAGGGTTCTCTGCGTTCCTCTGTGTACTCTGCGCCTCTGCGTTAGACTTTCTCTTTCTTTCTCGTGCTTTTTTCTCTCTTGGATTTTTTTCTATCGCTTCGATGCGCGCTGCATCGCCAAATCGATCGCCAGCTTTTCCGTCGGCGCCAAACTGCGGCATTGCCCCTTCACCAAATCCGCAAGCGCCAAGGGCCCAATCGCCACGCGGATCAGCCGCAGCACTTCGATCCCGCGCGCCGCAAACATCCGCCGAATCTGCCGATTCTTGCCTTCTTCCAGCACAATCTCCAACCAACTATTCTTCTCTCCCGCACGCAGAATCTCCGCCGAAGCAACGCGCAGCACTTCGCCGCCCTCTCCAGCAAATCCGCGCCCCAACTCGCTCACCAGCTCGCCATCCGCCACCACGGAAATCTGCACATGGTAAATCTTCCGCAGATGCGTCTCCGGCGCGGCCACGCGCGCCGCCCACTCCGTATCATTGGTCAGCAACAAAAGCCCTTCGCTCGCCATGTCGAGCCGCCCCACCGGTCCGACCCATGCCGTGTCCGCCGGCAGCAGGGAATACACCGTTTCGCGTCCGCGTTCATCCGAGGCCGTGGTCACGACGCCGCGCGGTTTGTTCAGTACCAGGTAGATCTTCGTCTCTGCTGCAACGGCCCGGCCTTCCACCGCGATGCGGTCCTTGCCCATACGCACCGGCGCTTCAGGATTCCGCGTTAGCGAGCCGTTCAGCTGCGTCTTGCCCGCGCGAATCAGCTCCACCGCCTCTGACCGCGAGCAATACCCCAGCTTGGAGAGAGCTCGCGCCAGCCCGACACGTGCGGCGCCGCTCTTCGCATCGACGGTCTTCTGGGACTTTCGTTTCTTCAAGCGTCAACTCTTGGGAGTAGCGTCCTTCGGAGTAACCGTCTTGGGATCCGTCTTGGGATAGGACGGAGCTGTGGGAGCGGCGTTGGCCGGCTGCGAATTGCCACTGGCAGGCGCCGCCGTAATGGATCCGCTGTCGGCCGGCTTGGCTTCCGCGGGTTTCTGTTCATCATGTTTTACTTCGCCGTAGCGCGCCGCGAGCCACGCGCGCACTTCTTTCGGATCGTATTTAAAGGGGCCATTGCCGCCTTTATAGGAAATATGTCCCTGCTCGTCAATCACGTACAGCCGCTCTGGCCACGCGGAATACGCCCCTTCCGCGGCGTTGCTCATATCGTCGATGCCAAAGGGCACCGGATATTTGTAGCGCGTGATGAAATCGTTGGCAATGGCCACGCGCTGCTGCAGATTCTTCGGCTGCGCATAACACACATCGTCTTTCACGTTGGACTTCATCTGCCACTCGTCAGTCGGATGCGCTTCGCGCACGTAAATGGTCAAAAAGTCCGCGTGTTCGGAATAGTCTTTGTAGAGTAGCGCGATATCGCCGACCT
>Ga0302325_10020752_pt1 | contig 13767 bp, 12 predicted proteins | sample Palsa_T0_2_FD_201948 | JGI IMG/M metagenome (GOLD analysis project Ga0302325, IMG submission 201948) | Peat permafrost microbial communities from Stordalen Mire near Abisko, Sweden - Palsa_T0_2 | ecosystem: Environmental > Terrestrial > Soil > Palsa > Peat permafrost | place: Sweden: Abisko... | reverse complement strand
TGGCTGCGACAAAGTACGTACATGAACGTACGCACTCGTACTTTACCTGGGGGCGATCGCCTTGACCAGCCGTCCGGTCCCCGAGCACTATCGCCGGCAGCGGGTCCGCCGGACTCATACGCGCAACCGCGACCGCCGGATTCCCTAATCTCCTCATCCTGTCCGGCCCCGACAGCGGCACTGGGAGCACATCACCCGTGATCGAAAGCCAGATCCGTCACGCGCTCCGGGCGCTCGCCCAGGCGCAGCACAACCGCGCGCTGCCGCGCGCCGTGCCGCAACGAGCCCGCGAGCTGGTCGGGGCGGGCGCGTAGCCATGCCCTCACGTCGGCGCTCCCACCCCAACCTCGACGGGCGCACCGCGGTGATCAGCGGCGCCGGCTCGGGCATCGGCCGAGCGCTGGCCCAGCGCCTGGCCGCCCACGGCTCGCCGGTGGCCATCTGCGACTGGGACGAGGAGGGCCTGGCCGAGACGGCGGCCGGGATCAGCGGTCCGGTCCTCCCCCAGAAGCTCGACGTGCGCGACCGCCAGGGGCAGATGGCCTTCGCGGCCCAGGTGCGCGAGTGGGCACCGGCGCCGATCGGGCTGGTGTTCAACAACGCCGGGGTGACCGTCGCGCAGACGGCGGCGGGAGCCTCCCCCGAGGACGACGAGTGGGTCATCGACGTCAACTTCTGGGGCGTCGTGCACGGCACCCGCGCCTATCTGCCGATCCTCCAGGCGGAGGGCACCGGCGTGATCGTCAACACCTCCAGCGTGTTCGGGCTGATCGGCTATCCGACCCAGAGCGCCTACTGCGCCTCGAAGTTCGCCGTGCGCGGATACACCGAGTCGCTGCGCCACGAGCTTCGGGGCACCGGCGTGCGGGCGATCGCGGTGCACCCGGGCGGCATCGCGACGAAGATCGTCGAGCATGCCCGCTTCCACGTCGACGACCGCGGCGGCACCGACAGGGAGGCGTTCGTCAAGCAGTTCGAGCTGCTGGCGCGCACCTCGCCCGAGAGCGCCGCCAAGACGATCCACACCGGCGTGCAGCGCGGGAGCGATCGGATTCTCATCGGGCCGGATGCTTTCTTTATCTCGTTGCTTTCACGCGTTGCGCCGGTGCACTACTTCGACGTGTTCAAGCGGCTCGAGCCACTCCTGCGGCGCTGAGCGCTCGCCCTATTCGAGCCGGGCGAGCAGGCGATCGACCAGCTCGGCCTGGGCCGGGTTGAGCAGCTCGCGGGCCCGCTCGGGCGAGACCCAGGCGACGCGGTCGATCTCCGGAAAGGCGGCCAGGCGCCCGGATCGCGGGGGCCAGGCCATCTCGAAGGTGGCGCTGCGCACGGCGGTCGGGTCCACGTCCCCGGCGGCCGCCCACGCGTGGACGAGCTTGCCGGCGCGCTGACGGATCGAGCCGAGCGGTTGCAGCTCGAGCTGGCCCAGTCCAGCCGCGGCGTCCGCGCCGAGCTCCTCGACCAGCTCGCGTCGCGCGGCGGCTTCGGGGGTCTCGCCCGGTTCGAGCTCACCCTTGAGGATCGACCAGGCGCGCTCGTCGCGGCGCGCCCACAACGGCCCACCCGGGTGGGCCACGAGCAGCTCGATGCCCTCGCCGGGGGTGCGGCGATAGAGCAGGATGCCGGCGCTCTCCCGGGCCATGGCGCGGGCTAGCGCGGCTGCGCCTCCAGCTCGCTGGCCCGGCCCCCGCAGTCGACCAGGTACAGGCCGCGGCTGGTGGTGGCGTGCTTGCCGCGCCAGACGTGCAGCGGCACCTGCGGGCAGACGTCGGCGGCGGCGGTGGTGGCCGCGTTTCCGCCCCGATAGGAGTACCCGCCGCCGACCAGCACGTAGCGGGCCTCCCCGGCCGCCACCAGGCGGCCGAGTCCGGGGCCGTCGATCGCCGGGTCGACGCCTCCGTAGCCGCCGAGGGCCGCCGCGCGGACCCCGAGCAGGATCGGGCTGTCGGCGGTCAGCGACGCCTCGGTGAGGAGCTGATACCGATCGTTGCCACCGCCGTGGGACAGGATGTACTCGATGAGCGCGTCGTCGGTGGCGAGTTGGGAGACGCTGAGCTCGGCGCCGCCGTTGCCGCCGACGGCCCGCGGACCCGCCGCGGGGAAGGTACCCTGCACCGGCGTCCACCAGGTCGTGGCGGCATACGCGGTGGGCGCCACGAGCAGCAGCGCGAGCAGGGCCAGGAGCCAGGCGGCGCTGAACCGTCGCAGCATCACGGCCAGGAGGGTGGCCAGCGCCGCGGCCGGGATGAGGACGATCGACCAGATGTGCAGGTAGTGGGCCTGACGCAGCAGCGCCACCTGCACGGCGACGGTGGCCGCGACCGCGATCACCAGCAGCAGGCGCAGCCACGGATACCCCGGTCGGACCATCGCGGCCAGGCCGCCGCCGACCATCACCGCCAGGCCGGGACCGAGGGCCGAGACGTAGTACGGGTGGACGATCCCCTTGGAAATGCTCAGGAACACAAATTCGAACAAGAAAAACCCACCGAAAACGATCAGCCCGGCCAGCCTGGGGTCGCGGCGCGCCGGACGGGTGAGGGCCATCGCCACCAGCCCGATGAGCGCCAACGCCAGCATCCAGGCGCCCTGATCGCCGAGCCCCTTCAGGAACAACCGCAGCGGTCCGGGCGACTCTCCGAAGGCCACCGGGTTGGCGTTGATCGTGCCGGCGACCTTGGGCGCGACATGCGGCGATGGCTCGGGGAAGGGCGGGGGCGCCGCCAGAACGGTCGCCCGCGCGGCCGCTCGGGACAGCTTGGTCACGGGCCTGACGCCGTTATTGACGATCGGGCCGGGGCCGCCGAGCTGTCCCTTGACGCGTCCGACGCCGTTGTAGGCGAAGGTCAGCTGCAACTCGCTGTTGTCGGTGGAGCTGCCAATGAACGGTCGGTGCGAGGCGGGCGTCAGGTCGACCGCGACGATCCAGGCGAGCGAGACCAGGCCGCACAGGACGCCGGCGGCCAGCAGGTGGGCGATCCGCCGCCGCAGCGAGATGGGTGCGCAATACAGGTAGGCGACGGCGATGCCCGGGATGACGAAATACGCGGCGAGCGCCTTCGTGTTGAAGGCGAGCCCGACGAGTACCGCGGCGACAAGCAGGGTGCGCAGGCGTCCGCTCTCGGTCGCCCGCAACGCCGCTCCGCAGGCCAGCGTCATGAACAGGATGAGCAGGGTGTCGACGTTGTTGTCGCGCGAGACGGCCACGAAGGCCGGGAAGACGGCGAGGGTCGCGGCGCTGGCGGTGGCGGCGAGGATCCCGAAGCGCCTGCGCACGATCAGATACAGCGCCGCCACCGTCGCCACCCCGGCCAGTGCCTCCGGCAACAGCAGGCTCAGCGGTGAGAAGCCGAACAGCTTCGCGCTGGCGGCCTGGAGCCAGAGGCCGAGCGGCGGCTTGTCAATGGTGATCAGGCCGTTCGGATCGGCCGACACGAAGAAGAAGTTGTGCCAGGACAGCAGCATCGATTTGACGCCGGCCGAGTAGAAGATGTTGGCGTAGCCGTTCTGGGCGAGCGACCAGGTGTTCAGCACGGCGGCGAGCGCCGTGACGCCGACCAGGGGCAGCAGGCCGCGCCAGTCCAGGCGCGAGCGCTGGACCGTCGCTACCGGAGCTGGCGGCGTCGGCGGGGAGACGTCGGGTTGCACGAGGGTCTCAGTCACGGCATACGTCTAGACCAAGCGGATAACAGGAGATGAAGTCCGGGGCGCCGCGCGATTGCGGCCCGAGGTCGAAGTGGGAGGTAAGGGTGGTCCATCGAGTGGGATCAGGTTGAGGCGTTCGGCGAGGTGGGCCGATAGGTCCGTCATGCTGCATTTCGCACGGCCGCGCAGGCTCCCCGTACCCACGCGCTCAGGCCAAGCTTACGCGGGCGTGAGTATCGAGAACCTGCGCAAGATCTCCGGGGTCAGCTGGGCCGCGGTCCTGCTGCTCGTCGCGCTGATGATCCCGTTCTATCCGCCGGACGAGGCGATCGGAGGGGCGGGGTGGATCGTCGCGGCGGGCCTGCTGCTCATCCCGGCGGTCGGCCTGGCTTGGCTGGCCGCGCATTCTCAGCGGGCGACCCTCGGTGTGATCCTGCTCAGTTGCTATTACGGCGTGGCTGGCATCGCCGTCGCGCAGTGGCTGGCCGGCGGCTGGCCGTCACCGTACGGCGAGGTCTACCTCCCGCTGGTGCTCATCGGGGCGCTCGGCTTCCCGGCGAGCCGGTTCGCTGCGCTGTTCGCGCTGCTGGCGGTGGCGGCGCTGCTTCCGGAGCTGTACGCGTCGGACCACTCGATGTTCGTCGACGCGATATTCCGCCTGGTGATCTGGGTCGGGATGGCGGGCGTCTGTGTGGTGTTGATGTCGCGCGTACGTCGGCAGCGGCTGGTGGCCGATCACCTGGCCAACGTCGACGCGCTCACCCAACTCGCGAATCGCCGGGCGTTTGACCGGCACGCCGTCCGGGTGATGGGACACGGCGTCGCGGTGGCCGTCGGCGATCTCGACGATTTCAAGACCATCAACGACGGGTACGGCCATCTCGCCGGCGACCAGGTCCTCGCGGCCGTCGCACGGGTCCTCTCCGAGCAGGCGCGAACCGGAGACAGCGTGTTCCGCTGGGGTGGCGATGAGTTCGCGATCCTGTTGCCCGACACCAGTGGCGACGAGGCCGAATCGGTGTGCGCCCGGCTCGAGGCGACCACGGCCCGACAGGTCCGCCGGCCCGACGGTCGCCCGATGTCGATCACGATCGGCTGGGCGATCCATCGCCCCGGAGTGGACTTGCTCGGGCTGGTGGCCGAGGCCGACGCGTCGCTGCTGGCGCGCAAGGCCGGACGCAAGCTGGCGGTGCGCGCGGCGGACGTGGCCTAGGCGGCTCGGGGGGCGGGTCGGGGGTCGGGAGGCACGGCGGCGGTTCGGGAGTCGCCGGCTTTCCGAGCGGGGGTGCTACCACAACGGAATCTCGCGGATCCCGGGGGCGGGGGCACCGCCCCGACGCGGATCTGCGCGCCGTGAGGCGCTCTCGCCCGCCCGGGCGGGGGGTGTGGTGAGGAATCCTCCGTGGTGACCAGTTTCTCGCCACGCCCCGTTCGCGTGGGGCCGCGCGGCGGGGGGTGTGGCGAGGAATCCTTCGTATTGACCAGGTTCTCGCCAACCCCCCCTGGCCCGTCGGGGCGAGTGTCACAGCGGTGTGCCGCTGGGTCTCGGGAGCGTGGCGGCACGCAACGCGACCGTCGCAGAACCGCCGCTCGCCCGCCGGCAGGAGGCGGGCCGCCGATGGTCGCTGGCTTTCCGACCGGGGGTGCTACCAAACGGACTCCTGCGGATCGCCGGGATGGTGATGCGTTGGGATGTGTCGGCGGGGCTGGGGGTTGTGGCGTCCGTGGGTCGTTTTGCGTCGGTCTATCACGGGCCTGTCGCCGATAGCGGCCGTGCGCGCCTGGGCCGGCGCGATTTGGACGCAAACCCGCCGGTTTTCGGGGTGTTTCGGGGGGGTGTGGCGAGGAATCCTCCGCATTGACCAGCTTCTCGCCGCACCCCCCTCGGGATCGGGGCGAAGCACGCAGCTGTGTGCCGTGAGTGTCGGGAGGCACACGGGGGACCACGCGACCGTCACGACAACGAGCGCCGGCGGAGCGCCGCCGGCGAACGCCGCTCAGGCCACGGCGGTGACTCCGTCGCCGTCGCCGCCGTGCACGCAGACGCGGTCGCGGCCGCCGGCCTTGGCGCGGTACAGGGCGGCGTCGGCCCGGGTGAACAGGGCTTCCTCGTCGAAGCGCTCGCCGGCGTCCAGGGCGGCCACGCCGAAGGACATGGTCACGCTCAGTCCGTTCACCGGCTCGTGTCGCAGGGCCTGTCGCAGACGCTCGGCCACGTCCCCGGCCTCGCGCGCCTCGGTGCCGTTGAGCACGATCGCGAACTCCTCACCGCCGATCCGGTACGCCGATTCGAATGTCCGCAACGAGCCGCGCATCCGCGCCGCGATGGTCTCGAGCACCGAGTCACCGACCGCGTGTCCGTGGTTGTCGTTGACGTCCTTGAAGCGGTCGACGTCGCCGATCACCACCGCCACCTCCTCGCCGGTCAGCTCGATGCGGGCGGCCAGCTCGGCCAGGCGGGTCTGCAGTGCGCCCCGGTTGAGCATGCCGGTCAGCGGGTCCACCACCGAGGCGCCGCGATGGCTGAACGCCGACCGACCGACCGTGGAGCCGATCAACGAGATCGTGCCGAGCAGGGCCAGCGGAAAGGCCACGACGGCCGGATTCGCCGCGACGGCGTTGGCGTCGAGGTACAGACCGGTGCCCACGATGACTAGCGCGGTGAAGGCCGTGCCGATGATCACGCCGCGGCGGGGGAAGATCGCGCTCATGCCGGGAACCATGAGCACGAGCAGCGGCAGAGCGAACAGCGGGGCGTGGTGGGCGCGGCTGAAGCCGATGGCGATGGCGAATTGGAACACCAGCCAGGAGCCCACAAGCAGGTATTCGGGCCGGCGGAAGCGCTCGATGTGACGCTGCACCAGGTGGTAGAAAGCCGCGCCGAGGATCGGGGCGGGAAGGATGGCCCAGCCGACCCAGGCCCCTGAGGCGATGATGCCGATGAAGGCCAGCGCGGCGCAGCGGACGAAGATCGTGCGCAAGCGGGCGTTGAGGTCGAGCATGTGCGCGCGCTCCAGACCGTTGGCCACCAGCACGCTGCCCGCGTCCTCCGAGGTCGGCGCGTGCCGCGCGCCGGCCCGCGCAACGACCGTCTGCGCCGACTCCGGCTCGCCGTCCAACGCGGGGTCCTCGTCGGTGCGGCGGGTGCGCACGCGCGCCCCCCGAGCGACGATCCCCGCCTCGTCATCCGCGGCGGCGCCTGCGCGCCGGGCCGTGAGCGGCGTGGGGGCGACCGGATGCTCGGCCGGCGCGATCGCGCCGCGCACCTGATCGCGGCCGTCGAGCTTGGCCTCGTAGAGCGCCGCGTCGGCTCGTTCGAAACTGGCGTCGAAGTCAAACGGCTGGCCGGCCACCGAGGCCGACACGCCGAAGGACATGGTCAGCGACAGTCCGGCGATCGGCTCCGAACGCACGACCCGGCGCATCCGCTCGGCCGTGCGCTCGGCGGCGCGCCGGTCGGCCCCCGCGAGCAGCACCACGAACTCGTCGCCGCCGTGGCGGTAGAGCGATTCGTCGGCCTCCACGCAGCGGGACAGCCGCTGGGCCACCTCACACAGCACCGCGTCGCCGGCGGCGTGGCCGAGGTTGTCGTTGATCGGCTTGAAGTGGTCGATGTCGGCGGCGATGACCGCCACCTGGGCGCCGGTGCGCGACGCGTGATGGGCGAGCTCGGTGGCGCGGGAGACGAGCGCGGAGCGGTTCAACACGCCGGTGAGCTGATCGACCACCGCGCTGCGCCGCGTGGCGATGTCCAGGTCGCGGATCGCCGCCAAGGTCACCGCGAGGATGAGGATGATGCCGAGGGGCAGGAACAGCACCGGTGGCATGCGCTCCACCTCGGCGGCGTCGCACAGGAAGGCCACGCCGATGGCCAGGGCAAAGGTGATCCCGATCACCAGGGGCATCACGCGGCTCGGGAAGATCACCGCCACCAGGGCGGTGGGCATGACCAGGAGGCTCAGCTGATAGCCATGCGCACCTGAGGCCAGCGCGATGGAGGCCGTGAGCGCCAGCTCGCCCAGCAGCCAGCACATGGCCAGGGCCAGGTCCCCGTGCTCCATGTGGGCCATGCGCACCCAGACCACGCCGAAGCTCGCGGCGAGCACGACCGCGGGCGCCAGCGGCAGCCATCCGTAGGCGGGCACGCCGACGAGCCCGGCGGTGAGGTACAACGCGATCACGCTCGGGGAGACGTGTCGCAGACGCATGCGCAGGTCGAGGAACCGCCTCCGCTCGGTGTCGGAGCGACATATCAGCAGGCTCGCCTTCACCGATCGAATATCGGCCCCGGACGGTCAGCCTTGACGTCCGGGGCCGGTATCACGGCGGATGTCGGTCCGCGTCTGACGGGGTGGGCGCCGCCTTGCGCGGCGCCCACTCAGGCGATGATCAGGCGGACTCGCCGCCCTCGGGGGCATCGCTGCTGCCGGCCGTCTCGCCCTCGGCGAGGATCCGGTAGAGCGCCCGACGCGTGTCGGCGAGCACCGTGGTGGCCTCGGCGAGCTGTCGCTCGCCTCCGACGTTCAGCACCTGTCCGAACGCGAACGCGACCTCCTTCATGAGGCCGGCGAGCTCGACGGCGTGGTCGCTCAGCCCGTGGCTGAACTCCTCCCACGGCGCCGGGGCGTCCTGCGGGCGCTCGGCCACTGCTGCCTGGCCCGCCTCGGTGAGGTGCAGCAGCTTGCGGCCGTCATGCTCCTCCGAGCGCACCAGGCCCTCGTCCTCGAGCAACTGCAGGGCTGGGTACACCGAGCCGGGGCTCGGCCGCCACAAGCCCTCGCTGCGCTGCTCGAGCTCCTGCATGATCTGGTAACCGTTGCGCGGCTCCTCGGCCAGCAGGATCAGTGCCGCGGTGCGCACGTCGCCTCGGCGGGCCTTGCGGCCACGACCGCGGCCACGACCAAACGGTCCGCCGAAACCGCCGCCGCCGAGCCCGCCGAAGCCGGGGCCGAAGCCCTCGCCAAACGGCTCGCCCGGGCCTCGCCCGTGGCGCGGACCGCCGCCATGGCGACCGCGACCGGACATCAGGCGCACGAAGTCGCCGACGTCAACGTTGATTCTTCCGCGCCCATGGCGCGATCTGTGTGGGTGAATTGCTTCGGAATGCATAGTGTCTCCAAATTCTTTGTTGTATTGGGGTAAGTCAAAGATATATCGATAACTGTCGTTTGTCAAGGGCGGCGTCTGGCCGGCCGTACCTTCGTTGAGTAATCGGACCCGGCCGGTTCGCGTGCGCGAACATGTCTGCATGCTGGATTCGCTCACCGGAGGAACCGCGGCCATGGCATCGGGGATGTCAGCGGCCGTGTCCGGGATGCGCACCCAACAGGACGAGTTCGACGCCGCGGCCAACAACATCGCCAATGCCGATACCCCCGGCTACAACAGCGAGGAGGTCGAGACGGCACCGCTCCCGGGCGGAGGGGTGGAGACGACCGGGGTGGGTGTCCTACCGGGCATCCCCCCGGCCGATCCCACGGTCTCGAGCGTCGACGTCGGCGCCCAGATGGTGGGGATGATGATGGCGTCGTCGCTGTACTCGGCCGACGCCAAGGTGGTCACGGTTCAGGGCCGGATGGACCAGTCCCTGTTCGACGTGTTCGCCTGACGGTTGTTCAGGCGACCGCGGCCGCGCCGGCGTGCCAGGCCGCCAGCGTGTTGATGGCCCCCCCGACGACGCGGTCGATGAACGTCTGACGGTCGTTGGCGTGCGGGAGCGGCTCGTCCGGCACGTCGACGCCGAGGAACCGGCACAACGGCTCCCAGCCCTCGTTGACGTCCCACTCGAGCAGCCGTTCGGCCGGAACATCGCGTCGGACCGCTGCGTGGTGGCGCTCCATCCCCTCGATCAGCTGGCTCGGCTGCGCGTGCCCAGCGGCGAACGTACCGGCGCCAGTCCAGAACATGCGGTCGACGAACTGCACGTAACGGGCCCAACGGGGATCGATCTCGGCGCGGGCGCGGGAGAGCAGCGGCATCAGCGAATCGCCGTACCCCATCTCCCAGATCGTCTCGCGGAAGCTCTTCTCCCATTTCTGCGGGTCGCGCACGCTGAGCACGACCTTGGCCTCGGGATAGGCCGCGGCGAGCTCGCCGGTGAAGAACCCGGCCGGCCAGTCCGCGGTCGAGTGGAAACCGTCGAAGATCTCCGCCCAGGGCGCGTCGCCGTCGAGGGCCCGCTCCCACTGGCCCAGCCGGTCGAGGTCGGCGAGCAGGTCGACCCAGTGGTAGCACGGGCCGAGACCAAGCATCTCCAGGGCGAGCTTCTGGGTAAGGGTGCCGGTCCGCGGCAACCCTGCGCCGATCACGTACATATCGCTCCTGTCGGTTCTGGTGAAGTCGGGGCGCCGGCGAGGCGCTCGCAGTTGAAGGACTGCCGAAGATCGCTGGGAGGAGTTAGTCCAGCCCGGCGGGAAGGGTACTCTCATGGTGTACTTGAGTGCGCCCATCCAGAACAGGGGATCCGCCCATATGAAGGTGATCGGAGCCGGCTACGCCCGTACGGGGACGCTCTCGCTGAAGGCGGCCTTGGAGATGCTGGGGGTTGGCCCGTGCCTGCATCCGCTCGCGGGGGAGCCGCCGACGGCATCGGTGATCGGCCCCGAGCGCGACGCCGAGCACTGGCGGTCGTCGCTGGCCCAGTGGCGCGCCACGCTCGGTTGGATCGGCGCCTGCCACTACCCAGAGCTGATGGAGGCGTTCCCGGAGGCGATCGTGGTGCTGAGCGTGCGCGATCCCGACGCCTGGTATCGCAGCTACGCCAGCTGCGTGCGGTACGCCCGCGTGCACGGGCTCAGCGGTGAGCCGGCGGACAGCGCCGCCTCGGACACCCTGCTGCTGCACGACGAGCGGGGCAGGCTGCCAGACGGACGGGCGCTTGAGCGGGCCCGTGCCCTGGAGCGCTATCAGCGCCACAACGCCGCGGTGATGAGCACGGTGCCCAGCGAACGACTGCTCGTGTGGGATGTGGCCGAAGGCTGGGGCCCGCTGTGCGAGCGCCTCGGGGTGGCCGCGCCCGGCGTCTCGTTCCCGCACCTGAACACCGAGCGGGCTTTCGGTGCGCGCCTGGCCGGCGCCGCCACGCCCGCGCCCACGGGCTCCCTCCCGCGGCTGCGGCGTATCTCCACTCACGATTCGGCGCGTTCGTTCGATCAGTCCGAGGTGCTCGAGCGGCTCGGACTGGCGGGTGACGATTTCGCGGAGCGGATCTTCCGTCGCAGCGGGGTGCGGACACGTCACCTCGAGTTGCTCGAGGGCTCGCCAGCGGACACCGTCCAGGGACGCACGCCGGTGGCGGAGGATCAGCTGTTCGCGCACGCCGTGCGAGCGGTGGACGCGCTGGGGATCGATCCGCGCGAGATCGGGGTCGTGGTGAGCGCGAGCCTGTACTCGCTGGCCGGACCGACCCTGGCTCACCGGATGATCGAGCACTACGCCATGGACCCCCAGACCGACAAATACCACGTGGTGGGCGTGGGCTGTGCCAGCGCCGTGCCACTGGTGCGCCTGACCGCGCAGGCGCTCAGCGCTCACCCGGGACGCCAGGGGCTGATCATCGCCGCCGAGTCGATGAGCGGGTTGCTCACCCACGCACGCGACGACGACGCGCGCGCCAAAATCGTCGGGGCCGCGATCTTCGGCGACGGCTGCGCGGCCGCGCTGATCGAGGCCGGCGGCGATGGCCCCGGCCCGAGCGTCGTCGCTTCCTCGGTGCATCAGATTCCCGGCACTCTGGGTGCGGTGCGGATGGAGCTGTCCGACCTCGACGGCTACCTGCACCTGGACCGTGATCTCCCGGACATCGCGGGCGCGCACGTGGGAGCGATCGTGGACGGCTTTCTCGAGCCGCTCGGATTGACCCGGTACGCCATCGACCACTGGATCGTGCATCCCGGCGGGCGGCGGATCATCGAATGCATCCAGGCCGGCCTGGGCCTGAGTGAGGAACAGGTGCGCGTCAGCTACGACACGCTTGCCGCTCACGGCAACGTCGGCACGCCGTCGATCTTCTACGTGCTGGACGAGACCATTCGGCGGCGCGAACCGGCGCCGGGTCATCGCGGCCTGGTCGTGACCATCGGCCCCGGGGTGACCGTCGGGCTGATGCTGCTCGTCTGGTAGCAGCGGCGCCCGCCGGCGCGGTCTGACCCGGGTGCGATGATCGCCGGCGTGAACGACGCGGGCTCACAGCGGCCTCACCGCGACCACGCGCGCGAGCGCCTGATGTGCTTCACCGGCGTGCACGCGGAGGAGTTCCGCGAGCAGCTCGACCAAAACGGCTTCTTCTGGGTGGATCTCGAGAGCCCGACCGACGAGGAGATCGACACGCTCGCCGACGTGTTCGGGTTCCACCCGCTGGCCATCGAGGACGCCAAGGCGTCCAACCAGCGCCCGAAGCTCGACCTCTACGGCGAGCACGTGTTCCTCGTGTTCTACGGCGCTCGGGCCGGCCGCGTGCCCCTCCCGCCCCACCAGCCGGGGAAGGGGGCTACCGCGGACGCCGGGCTGCTCGCCGAGGTGCACATGTTCATCTCCGGCAACTACGTGATCACGCTGCATCGCGAGCCGATGCCGGAGCTCGAGGCCCTGCGCGAACGCGTCCACGGCCGGCCTCTGCGCAGCGAGCAGTTCCTCGTCTACAAGGTGATCGACGCCGTGACGGACACCTTCTTCCCGGTGCTGGCCGACATCGACGACGAGATCGACCGGGTGCAGGACGCGATCATCACGGGACCGGGAGAGGCCCAGCTGCAGGCCATCTTCACCCTCAAGCGCGAGCTGCTCAGCCTGCGCCGGGTGGTGACGCCCCAGCGCGACCTGTTCGCTCGCAGCGTGGACGATCTGCGCGACCTGCCCGGCCTGGAGGCCGACGAGCACGAGTACTTCCGCGACGTCTACGACCACCTGATCCGGATCTCCGACCTCGTCGACTCCTACCGCGACCTGCTCAGCGGCGCCACCGACCTCTATCTGACGACCGTGGCCAATCGCCAGGGCGAGGTGAGCAAGCAGCTGACGATCATCGCCACCATCTTCCTGCCGCTGACCTTCATCACCGGGTTCTTCGGGCAGAACTTCTCGTTCCTGGTCGTCCACGTGATCAACACGACGTGGTCATTCGTGGTGTTCGGGATCGGCACCCTGGTCGTGTCCTGTGTCGGCTTCGTCATCTTCTTTCGCCGGAAGGGGTGGATCTAAGCCTCCCGGCGCGCCGCGTACTGAGCCAGCCCGTCCACCGTCCGGCGAATGAACCGCTCGAGCTGGCGGCGGTACAGCGGGCCGGTGCCCGGCAGCTTGCCCGTGAAGGTGGAGTGCCAGCGGATCTCGGTGCCCGCCGGGAGACGCGACAGCTCGACGTCGGCCCGATAGTCGCGGAGCGGCAGGCCCTTCCGCAGGACGTAGCTGAAGCGCTCGGCCGGGACGAGCTCGACGATCTGCTCCTGGCTGCGGACACGGCCGGTGCGAAACACCCGCACGGCGCCCACGCTCTCGCCGCCTTCGGCGCCCGGCTGGGCGAGCTCGAACGAGCCGAGCGGGGACCAGTCGGGCCAGGTCGACCCGTCGGTCAGCAGCGCGTAGACGGTCTGCGCGCTGGCCGGGGTCGTCGCCCTGACATCGATCTCCTGACGCGCCATCGGGTCTCCTTGTCTCAGTTATGAACCAACTGGTACGTGATGTACCGTACGGTACAGATATGACGGCGTCAAGAAAATCGCGAGAGCGGGAGCGGCTGCTGGGGGCCGCGGTGGACCACGCGCTGGAACACGGGATCGGCGAGCTCAGCCTGCGCGGTCTGGCGGCGGCGCTGGGCACCAGCCATCGCATGCTCATCTACTACTTCGGCTCGCGCCAGGGGCTGTTCGTCGAGGTGATCCGCGCCGTCGAGGCGCGCCAGCGTGAGGCGCTGGCGTCACTGGCCGACGACCCCGACGCGACCGCGACGGACATCGCCCGGCGCCTGTGGCAGCGGCTCATCGACCCCGCGCTCGCGCCGCAGGAGCGGCTGTTCTTCGAAATCTACGGGCAGGCCCTGCAGGGACGCCCACATGCCGTACCGCTGCTCGACGGCATCGTGGAGTCGTGGGTCGGTCCGGCGGCTGAGCTGGCGGTGTCCCGCGGGGC
>Ga0302325_10020746_pt1 | contig 13769 bp, 12 predicted proteins | sample Palsa_T0_2_FD_201948 | JGI IMG/M metagenome (GOLD analysis project Ga0302325, IMG submission 201948) | Peat permafrost microbial communities from Stordalen Mire near Abisko, Sweden - Palsa_T0_2 | ecosystem: Environmental > Terrestrial > Soil > Palsa > Peat permafrost | place: Sweden: Abisko... | reverse complement strand
GTGTTTCGACATTCGCTAATGCAGACGCCATGGTCATCCCTCCCTGGTGCATCGATTCGGCTCGATGCCAGTTGATAGTGTACCGAATAACGGTGGCCGCGGGTGGAACGCTCGCCCGCAGTGTCCTGGGTCGCGTGAATCGAGCGCCGGCTGCCTATTCGCTGATTGCGGTCAACGACACATTGTCTATGTCAACTTGCCCCTGGTCGCCCACGCTCTTTATGGAAATCGCCAGAACTTGGCCAAGAAGTGGTGACGTCGTTCCAATGCTGACGGTGATCGTATCCTCAAGAAAGGTGCCGGCCGCTGGATTCAGGGTGTTGTCTGAAGCGATCTCGATACCACCAGCAAGCAGCGAGGCTTGGTAGCCGGTAAATACATTGTCGGCACGGTGCCCGATATACATACGCAGAATGTAGGTTGTGTTGGCTTGAAGTGTGGCGCTTAAAGCTTGGAATATGCCGCCAGTCCCTTCGGCAACGGTGCCGACATATCCGCAGTTCACGCCACCCGGAACGCCTCCTGGAAACTGGTTAGGACCAGGCCTGAAGGTGCCACCAGAACCGAGGTTAAACCATTCAGGTTGCCACCCTGGATCCGCAGCGTTCCAGCACCCTCCGCTGTCAATGGAGGACGGAGAACAATTCAATACTAGCGCTTCAAATCCAGCATTCACGATCGGAATCTGGGTGGAGTGCTGAGCATATGATAATCCAGGAATTGCCGCGAGGAATGGCAATAGAAATAGAGAGCGTCGCATGGGTTCTTCTTTCTTAACCGAGTTAAGCTCGGCTTGGAGTGCAGTTTATCACTGCGCCAGCAGATCCGCCACTTTCCAGCATGCGACTCGTAAGGCCCGCTTCCATCGCCGGGATAAACGCGCAAAGCCTGATGTACTCGGCAGAAATTGTCATACGCGAACCCCCTCGCTCGGCGCCGATCCGCTCGACGGCCGCCACCCCCTCTCCGGCGGCGCTATGATACAAGCGGAGGTTGCTTTGGCATACCACTTCACCAGACGCCATTTCTTTTTCGGCTCGCTGCTGGCCGGCGCCGTTCCGGCCGCTGGATTCGGCAGCGTGCCTTCCCTGCGGCAGCTCGGCTACAAGTCGCCTAACGAGAAGCTGAATATAGCTTCGATCGGCGCCGGCGGCAAAGCTTACAGCGACATCAAGGGCTGCTCCGCCGAGAATATCGTAGCGCTTTGCGACGTGGACGACCAGCGCGCCGCGCGAAAGTTCAAGGAGTACCCCAGCGTTCCGAAGTATAAAGACTTCCGCAAAATGCTCGACGAGCAGGCCAACAACATCGATGCGGTCATCGTCGCCATTCCCGATTTTATGCATGCCACCGCCGCGATGTGGTGCATGGAGCGCGGCAAGCACGTGTACGTGCAGAAACCGCTGACGCGCACCATCTGGGAAGCGCGGCAATTGCTGGAGGCTGCCGGCAAATACAAAGTCGCCACCCAGATGGGCAACCAGGGCTACTCCAATGAAGGCACGCGCCAAGCCGCCGAGATGATCTGGGCGGGCGAGATCGGCCAGGTCACCGAAGTGCATGCCTGGACGGATCGGCCGATCTGGCCGCAAGGCCTGACGTCCATCCCTCCCCCGGAACCGGTGCCCGACACGCTCGACTGGGACCTCTGGTTGGGCATCGCCGATAAACGGCCCTATACTACCGGCGGCCCCGACTACAAGTCGCCCCTCGAGGGGCATTTCTATCAGCCGGGCAACTGGCGCGGCTTTTTCGATTTCGGGTGCGGCGCCCTGGGCGACATGGCTTGCCATATTTTGGGCGCGCCCAACCTGGCGCTGCAACTGGGCGCCCCGGCCAGCGTGGAGTGTATTCAAAAGGAAGGCCCCAGCGATTTCATGTTTCCGGCTAAATCCGTGATCCGCTACGATTTTCCGGCGCGCGGCTCCATGCCTCCCGTAAAGCTGTTCTGGCACGACGGCTTGAAGGAAACGCCGCATATCCCCGGCGTACCGGAAGGTGAACTTTTGGGCGATCTGCCCGAAAAGCCTTCTGCCCGGCGCGGCCAGGGACCGCCGCCGTTTACCGGGTTCATCGGCGACGTGTTTGATTTCGAGAAATTCCAAGCCACAAAGAACGCCCCTGATGTGGAAGTGCCCACGCCCGATGGCAGCTTGTTCATCGGCGATAAGGGCATGATCACCACAGGTACTTACGGTGAAGAGACCAGGCTCGTTCCAGTGGAGAAGATGCGGGACTACCAGTTCCCGCAGCCCCTTCTCACTCGCTCGCCGGGACACTATCACGATTGGATTCGGGCCTGCAAAGGAGGCGATCCGGCCTGTTCGAACTTCAACGTCGCGGTTCCTTTCGTGGAATGGATGCTGTTGGGAGTGATCGCCCTACGCGTGGAAGGTAAGCTTGAGTGGGACGCACCGAAGATGCGTTTCACCAACAACGCCGAGGCGAACAAGTATCTGAAGCCGACGTTCCGCAAAGGCTGGTCGTTGACATAATCGCCTAACTATTCGTTGCGCCGCGCCGCCAAACCTCCTCTTTCACCACACCCGCGCCTTCCCGGACGACCACCAGCCGGTCGGCCTGCACGTTCTCCACGCGCTCCCGATTGCCATTAGGCCACCTGATCTCCAGGTCCGCCTTAGTGGCCGCGCCTAAGCCGAAATGCAGCCGCGGGTCGCTGGCCGAGTAAAAGCTCGACTGACTCAACACTTCCTGCGCCTGCACCTTGCCGCCGTAATGCGCAGTCACTCGCGCCCCGATCGCTCCGCGGTTCGACTTCACTCCCACCAACTTGACTTTCAGCCAGTGTCCCCCGCCGCTCGTATCGTTGCGCAGCAGCGACGGCGGCTCGTTCAGGTTTACGATCGCCATGTCGATATCGCCGTCGTTGTCAAAATCGCCGAATGCGCAGCCCCGGCTGGCGTGCGGTGACGCCACCCCTGGTCCAGCCTCATCCAGCAATTCCTCGAATTTCCCGTTGCCCAAGTTGCGGAAAATCACCCGCGGCGTCTTGAACGGATACCCTGGCAACTTCGCTTCCACTTCGGGGTAGACGCTGCCGGTCACAAAGAACAAGTCCGGATTGCCGTCGTTATCCAGGTCCACAATGCCCGCGCCCCATCCGATGAAGCGCGTCTCCACGCCCAGTCCCGCGCTGATCGTCGTGTCGTCGAAATTGCCCTTGCCGTCGCCCTTGTACAGAATGTTCGTGTCGTCCGCGAAGTGCGTCTTAAAGATGTCCAGGTTGCCGTCCAGGTTATAATCGCCGATTCCCACACCCATGCCGGCCTGCTCCATGCCGTCCTCGTTCAAGGCCACACCGCTCTCCAGGCCGATATCGGTGAAGGTGCCATTGCGATTGTTCCGCAGCAGGAAGCTGGGCGTGGAGTCACAAGCCACGTAGATGTCCGGCCAGCCGTCGTTGTCGAAATCCGCGGCCACCGCGGTCATGGGGTACCCTTTAAGCTTGGCCACTCCCGACTGCGCACTGACGTTGGCAAATGTGCCATCGCCGTTGTTGTGGTAAAGAGCCGGCGAACCGGGCGGCAGGCCGCGCGGCCCGCAGTTCACCGGAATTCCTTTCCAGTTGCAATTGGCGTTTTCTCCAGGCTTGGGCACCGACGCGAAGTCGAATTCCAGATAGTGAGCTACAAAAAGGTCGAGATTACCGTCGCGGTCGTAGTCCACGAAAGTACAGCCCGATCCCCAGGGCGTACCCACCTGCAGTAATCCGGCCTTCGCAGTGACATCGGTGAAGGTGCCATTGCCGTTGTTGTGATACAGAACGTTCTGGCCCCAGTAAGTGACGAATAAGTCGTCGAATCCATCGTTGTCGTAGTCGCCCACGCAAACAGCCGACGCCCAGCCGGAGCGCTTAAGTCCAGCTTGTTCGGTCACGTCGGTGAAGGTGCCGTTGCGGTTGTTCTTATACAGCCTGTTGTGCGCGCCCGCCGGCGGACTCTCCAGACACGTGCCGCTCAGTATGAAAATGTCGAGCCAGCCATCGTTGTCGTAATCGATAAATGCGACGCCGCAGCCGACCGTTTCCAGAATATAGTCTTTATGCACCGCCCCGCCGTAGATCACAGGGGCACGCAATCCGGCCTGCTCCGCGATATCCACGAACCGGGCGTTCCACGGCAGTCCCGACGGCTTCCCGCGCGGCATGGGCTTTACGCCGCGGCTGGACACGCCCTGTCCTCGGGCCCGGACTAGGGGAACCGCCAGCAGACTCATCCAGGCGCGCCTCGTCAACCCACCGCTCATTCCTTCAAGTATAGTCTGCCCCCCAAGTATACTGATTGCTATGCATCCACCACTCCTGCGGCCGCTCGCCTTCCTATTCGCCATGCATTGCCTCGCCGCCGACCTGGAACTGTCGCGGCCGGTCCGCGCGTGGGAGTTTCTGGATGCGGCCGGCCCGCGCGCCGGATTGCTCGGCGCCGAAGACGGCACGCTGGAAGCGTATGTCTATCCCCTTAAAATCTTCGCCGGACTGAAGCTGCGCTTTGTGACCGGCGCCCAAGTCATTCCCGGAGAGAGCATGGCGCGCCGTATTACATCGCGTGCGGGATCCTACACCATCACCTACACCGGTGACGATTTTCAGGTCGACGAGACGCTGGCCGTCCCCACCGATGAACCCGGCGCGGTGATCCTTCTCGACGTGCGCGCCCACAACCCGTTGCGCATCGATGTGGAGTTCGCGCGAGACTTCCAGCTCATGTGGCCGGCCTCCATCGGCACAGGCTACGCCGGGTGGAACGACCAGCTTAAGAGCTTTCAGTTTGGAGCCGACGGCCAACCGTTCGCGGCCGTCTTCGGATCGCCCGATGCGGCGCTCGAATCGCAAGAGTACGCAACCAATTATGCGGCCGCCGCCCACGCGGTGTTTACTCTCGGCGAAATCCAAGGTCATGCCCAACGGGTGTTGGCCGTGGCCGCATCCATGAAGTCGTCCGACGAGGCGCTGGCCGCCTACCGCCGGCTGATCGCGCGCAGCGGCCAGCTTGTGGAAGAGACGGAGCGCTTTTATCGGGACTACCTGGCAAACACAATTGAGTTGTCACTGCCCGATGCGCATTTGCAGCAAGCTTACGATTGGTCTCGCATCAGCGTGGTGAAGGGACTCGTGGACAATCCATTTCTGGGCCGTGGCCTGGTGGCCGGCTATGGCCCCTCGAAGGGCGCTTACCGCCCGGGATTTGCCTGGTTCTTCGGCCGCGATTCTTTCTGGACCTCGTTCGCGCTCACGTCAGCCGGCGATTTCGCCAACGCCCGCGCCGCCATCCAGTTCATCTCTCATTTCCAGCGCGACGATGGCAAGATGCCGCACGAGATCTCGCAATCCGCCAGCCTGGTCGATTGGTTCAAGCAATTCCCGTACGGCTTCGCCTCCGCCGACGCCACACCGCTCTATGCCATCGCCACGGCCGAGTACGTGCGCGCCAGCGGCGACGTTGCCTTTGCCCGCGAACAGGCGCCCCGGTTGTGGAAGGCGCTGGCATTCATGCGGTCCACTGTGGATGAGTCCGGCTTCCCAAGCAATCTGGGCGTAGGCCACGGATGGGTGGAGGGCGGGCCTTTGCTCCCGGTTCGCGTGGAGTTGTACCAGGCGGGGTGTTACGTGGAAGCTTTGCGCTCCCTGGCCATGCTGGCGCGCCTGCTGAACGACGCCCAGCGCGCCATGGACCTCGACGCGGAGTTCGCTAAAAAGCGCGCGGCGCTCGAACAGCGGTTTTGGCTTCCCGGCGGCGAATATGCCTTCGCGCTCGGCACAAACGGACAGCCCGTGGACCAGCCCAGCATCCTGGCCACCGTCCCCATGTGGTTCGATCTCCTCGACCGCCAACACGCGCAGCAGATGATTGGCCTGCTCGCCCACGAGCCGTTTGCGGCCGACTGGGGAACCCGCATCATCTCATCGCACAGCGCGCTCTACGATCCTTCGGGGTATCATTTTGGCTCGGTCTGGCCGCTCTTCACCGGCTGGGCCGCGGTCGGCGAATACCGCAACCATGCGGCTGAACCGGCATTCGCCAACCTGCGCGCCAACGCTTGGCTGGCCTTGGACGGCGCGGGCGGCAACACCACCGAGGTGCTTTCCGGCGATTCCTATTCGCCGCTGTCCACCGCCTCGCCGCACCAGACCTGGTCGGCCGCCATGGTCGTGTCGCCCCTGCTGCGCGGCCTGCTGGGCCTCGAGACCGATGCGGCCGAACGGAAAATCGTGTTCGCGCCGCACCTTCCGGCCGACTGGCAGACGGCCGCCGTGCATGGCATTTCGTTGCCTGGCGCGCGCGTGAATCTGGATATCCTGCGGGACGCCGGCACGTTGCGGTTGACCATCGCCAACCCCGGCTCCAGCGCCTTCCACCTGGAATTCGCGCCGGCCTACCCGCCTTGCGCGCATGTGGACAGCGCCGAGTTGGACGGCCAGCCGATCGCCTGGAAAACCGATTCCGAATATCTGGACTGGCATCCGCGATTTGAAATCGCAGTGCCGCCGGGCAAGAGCACGCTCCGCATCCGGCATCACGGCCTCTTCGCGTATGCGCTGCCGTTTTCACCGCCGCGGCTTGCCGAGCGCAGCATGAACCTGAAGATCGTCGCCGAGCATTGGTCGGACAATGGCCGGCGCCTGGTGCTCACTGTTTCAGGCCGCCCGTCGCGCAACTACCGGCTGGAATTGGTGAACGGCGATCTGTTGGCTAGTGTGGAGGGCGCCACCAGGGAAGGGTCGGGCGCACTGATCGTGCATATTCCCGCTGGCCCCACGGATGAGTACGTGGACCACCAGATCGTCTTTGCCCTGCGCTAGACTTAGCCGTGGGGCAGGCCATCGTTGTTGGTGGCCTGCCGAGTTCGAGCACAGTGCGCATACGTCCAATCGCTTGCGCGTTATCTGCCTTATCAATTCTCTTCCAAGTGGTGGCCGGGTCTGTCAGAAGGCAATGGCACGATCCCGGTCTATCTCCATTTGGAAACGTCGCTGGCGCCTCCCGGTGTGAAGCTCCCAGAGCGGCCTCTTGACCCGGAAGCGGTCGCGGCGATCATCCGAATGACGGGCGGCAACTTCCGGCTGCTCAATCGCTTGTTGACACAAATCGAGCGAATTCTCGGAATCAACGCGTTGGATGAAGTGACCAGGTCGGTGGTGGAAACGGCACCGGAGAGCCTGGTGATTGGGTAGGTCTAGAGAGCAGCGAACGAGTCTGCAATCCCCCAGCTTCCGGTATGTGCCTTTGTCAGGACTGACCACGGAACAAGAATTACCGATCGCACGTATGTACCAGAAACGAACGCCGCCTTTCATCTGCTGATGAGGAGCGGCTAGAGATTCGCCAGGAGGCAGAATTGATCCGATTGTTTTACGGCGTCGGCGCGGTCCTTGTGTTGGTGGCAGTCGCTACTGGCGTTATGGGAACCCCAAGGTTACAGGCACAAGTTCCCTCGGTTCGGTCCACGCGAGATGTGATCTCGCGGCTGAAAAGCGAGGTTCCAGGTCTGATGCAACAGGGCGGAGTTCCTGGGATGTCGATCGCCTTGATCCGTGATGGGAAGACGATCTGGCTGCATGGTTTCGGAGTGAAAGACAAGAAGACGGGAGAACCCGTCCGGACGGACACGGTCTTTGAAGCCGCTTCCCTGAGCAAACCCGTATTCACTTACGGCGTGCTCAAGCTGGTCGACCAGGGAAAACTCGATCTCGATACTCCGTTGAGCTCTTATTTGCCAACGCCCTACGTTCCAGACGAACGCGTAGGCAAGATCACGGCTCGATTGGTATTGAGCCATCGAACCGGCTTTCCGAATTGGCGGGGCGACGACGGCTCGCTTCCCATCTATTTCTCTCCCGGAGAGCGTTTCAGCTACTCAGGTGAGGGATATATCTATCTGCAACACGTGGTCGAGCGGATTACCGGGAAACCGCTGGACGTTTATATGGACGAAGTTGTTTTCAAGCCGTTGGGGATGACGAACAGCGGCTATGTGTGGAGACCGAGCTTTGATTCCCTGACGGCCACGGGATATGACTCCAAAGGCGGACCGGGTGAGCTGGAGAAGCCGAAGGAAGCCGGGGCAGCATCCAGCCTGAACACTACCGCCAGAGATTATGCGCTTTTCGTCGACGCAGTTCTGAATGGCAAAGGGCTTTCGTCCTCCGCGCTCCGTCAGATGGAGACGCCTGAGATCGCGCTCGACCCGACTTGCAGGATTTGCGTTAAACAAGAACCGAAAGAGCTGTCGAAGACGCTCTTCTGGGGTTTGGGATGGGGTATTCAGCGCGAACATAAGGGCGTCATGCTCTGGCATTGGGGCGATAACGGCGTCTTCAAAGCTTTTGTGATGGCCGACCCAGCAACAAAGTCAGGCGTCGTGATGTTCGCAAATGGCGAAGATGCGCTGAACGTCGCAAAGCCGATCATCGACACAGCAATGGACACGGATTCCTTGGCATTCGCGTGGCTGAAATGAAGCAGCCCGGCTGAGCTAATAGCTATGGATCGATCCACGGTCGTGAATCCGGCTAATTCCTCGATGAGCGATAACTCGCCACAGCCGTCAGCGAGGAAGGCAAGCTATGTCAGATAATGTTGAGGACTCCGTGCCAAATAATTCTGGAAAGTGACAGGTAAGGCAGGAAGAACCTGTATTTTACCAAGGAGCCGCCCATGACAATCCAGATCAACCCAACCCGAAACCGAGGCCCTCATCGAGCGCCACTTTGCGGAACGGCCGGTGCCAGGAACATCGATGAGCTGCTCAAGAAAGCGCTCGGCTGGCTCGACGAACAAGCCGCGGCGCCAGTCCAGACGAACCCAAGAACCTGTTTGAGCTGTTCGCTCCTGTCCGTGGGCTTCTCACCGACGAGGAAATCGACACGCTCTTTGCCCGCAATCGTTCCGTGAGCATCCGGTGGATTTCTCATGAACGGGTTTCTGGTCGATATCAACGTCATCTCTGAATTTTGCGGCCCGCGCCTGACGCGCAGGTGGCGGCGTGGAGCCAACGAACTGCCAGGCCGATGTTGTTTCGCAGCGTGGTGTCGATGGGCGAGCTGCGACAAAGGTGTCACCATTTTGCCGGCCAGAGCCCGACGCACCCAGTTGGAGAAGTCGATTTCAGCGCAAGTGCCGCTTTGGTTCGAGGGACGCATTCTCCCCGTGACGCTGGCTATCGCCGAGCGATGGGGCGAACTGGACGGCATCCGTCAGTTAGCAGGGCGTCCGCTGAACGCGCCGGAAGGCATGATCGCCGCCACGGCTTTGGAACACCACCTCACCATGGTCACGCGCAATGTGAAGGACTTCGCCGGTCTCGGTGTGGCTCTGATAAATTCATGGCTGGACCATTTTCGGTTGATACAGCCTGTTGATGGCGCATGGCCGGCGAAGCATGCGGGCCAAAGCTATCGCTTTCCGGACCTGCACCGTTTTCCACCGCTGGACAGACATCTTCAGCAGATCAAATTCGTACCTGGCCAGGCCTTTACCTCCGGTGCCGACTGGATCGTACCGGTAGTCCCGGCCGATTCGTTCGATGACCGTACAGCGCCCAACGCTTTGGACGAGCTGATTTCGAAGAAGAAGAGGTGCAGAAGCCTCAAGACACCTTGCGACGAATTGTACTTGTTGATCGCTTACGACCAGGCGCTTCTTCATTGCTCGCCGATCACCAAAGTCGGAGCTATCGCCAAGGAAGCAACAGCCACGCTCGCGGCGGATCGTGGTCCATTTACCCGTGTGTTCCTGTTCCTTGCCATCGAACCCGGTTACAAAGTTTACCGGCTCCTTTTGACCTACCCCGTCATATCCTGTTAGGTAATCACCACAGCATGATTACACGCTTACATGTCAGCGTGTGTGCCTTCTTGCTCTTTTCGCTCCAAACCCTTCGACTTGTTGCGCCCGATCTGGATTCTCCCTCAATATTGGTTTGCCTTTTTGAGCGCGCCCTCAATTGTCGCGAGGGTTAGCAGGAGCGTTAAGGGCGCGTCCAGCAGCGGCACAGCGCCATAGCTCGCGTACCATCCTGCCACCGTTTCATTCTTGGCGTCGATGACAAGTACGACGCCGCCAACCTCAGCCGCCGCCATCAGGCAGCGTCTACCCGCCGCGAGGAGGAATTGTCCGCCAATTCCCTGCCCGTGCAGCTTGCGATCCACGGCCAGCCGTGCCAGGCGGAAGCCCGGAACATGGTGACGGGCTAGGCCGCGTTTTACAGTTTCAGGCATCCGGGCATATTCAACCGACGCCGGGCTGAGACTGTAGAAGCCGAGAATGGTTTTGTTGTCGCCGTCGTCAATCGCAAGGAAGGTTTTCGCGCCGCCCAGATCGTGGCTCTTACGGGCGTAACGGCGAAGGAACTCGTTCAGCGCCTCTTCGCCGCAGTCGAACGCGTCTCGATCGTGTTTCTTGCTGATCGGCTCTTCGTGCCATGCGGCCACGATTACGACCGCTTTGGCAGCGCCCGCGCGGCAACCCGCAGCTTAGCGTTCGGCCTGGGAGAATTTTCCAGCAGATCGAGAACCCGAAGACTATCTCTCCCTGAGAGCTGCACATGGTCGGCCTCCTCGATAACGGCCTTAGCCGCCAGCAACGCGTGACGAAGGACGAAATCCGTCAGGTCCGTATGCTTCAGCGCAACCGCTCGCAAGAGCAGCGCTTTTTCCTCAGCCCGAATTCGCAACTGCAACCGGCTGTTGTCTTCAACGGCGATTCTCGGCATGGGAGCGATCCCTGTTTAAAGCTTCTGTACTCATTAAAATAGTACACGATTTAAGTGACCTTGGTCAACGTGAGTTTCACAAAAGGGCCTTTTCACGCGGACGCGCTCACGGGCCTGTCAGTTTTTGGAGATGGATTTGCTCTTCTTGCGCAGAGCCTGCTTGGGCGCATACTCGGCAGCCTTGCGAATCTCTTGAACGTCGACCAGATCCCGCGCCCGGCCGGAAGCAAGCTTGTTCTGTATCAAATGTTCTCGGGAGATGACGAAGGTTGAGGTATCCCCTTCGATGACCGCCTGGACGCGGGATTGCCAGGCCTCCTCGAAAGTGACTCCGTCGATCTTCTGCAGGATATCGATACGGTTGGGCGGCACTCCGATCTGGAGCCCGGTGCTGGCATCTTGTAGGTCTTTGACGGTGAGGCCGTGCAGGGGCGCTCCATATTCGGCGAGCGCCTTAAAAACCGCCGCGCTGTTGCGCGCATCGGAGCGGATAAACAGGTCGAGGTCTTTGGTGGCGCGGGGCTGTGCGTGTACGCCAAAGGCAAAGCCGCCGATGATCAGATATTCCACGCCGTTTGCATTGAAGGCACGCATCAGGTCTTTCATGTCCTTGGTGAGCATTTCACCGAACTTTCTGGAGGGAGTACGCCGCTTCGGTCACCTCACAGACCGCTGCCAGCCTTGCGCCTGGGGGAAGGCTTTGCCAATAGCGATAATTCTCGGCATCTTGGTCTGCAAGATTAATAATTTTGCGAATCATCCGGTTCGGATTTGGGCTCGGGACAGGCGCTCCCGTACAAATGGGGATGTGTGCCCGCAATTTGCGTGCGCCGTACGGTGCGCCGCATTTTGGGCAGGGGCGCAAAACCTCTGCGCGGGGCGGGGTCTTCTGACGCGCGCGCATGCGGCGCGCGCTTTCGGCGAAGAGGACCCCGTCTGGAACGGTGCGCATGTCGAAGCGCGGGGTCCAATATGTACCGTCCTGTCCTTGGATTTTATGGGTTCGCCGGCGTGAGGGAGCTTCTTCCACGACACCGTTTAGTGTAACACATTGCAGCAAAGTGTTCCATCATGACGTCCTTATATGTTGCGCTCAAGGATCGTCCCCGCCCGCGATCAAGATCACGGCTCGATTGGTATTGAGCCATCGAACCGGCTTTCCGAATTGGCGGGGCGACGACGGCTCGCTTCCCATCTATTTCTCCCCCGGAGAGCGTTTCAGCTACTCAGGTGAGGGATATATCTATCTGCAACACGTGGTCGAGCGGATTACCGGGAAACCGCTGGACGTTTATATGGACGAAGTTGTTTTCAAGCCGTTGGGGATGACGAACAGCAGCTATGTGTGGAGACCGAGCTTTGATTCCCTGACGGCTACGGGATATGACTCCAAAGGAGGACCGGGTGAGTTGGAGAAGCCGAAGGAAGCCGGAGCGGCATCCAGCCTGAATACTACCGCCAGAGATTATGCCCTTTTCGTCGACGCAGTTCTAAATGGCAAAGGGCTTTCGTCCTCCGTGCTCCGTCAGATGGAGACGCCTGAGATCGCGCTCGACCCGACTTGCAGGATTTGCGTTAAACAAGAACCGAAAGAGCTGTCGAAGACGCTCTTCTGGGGTTTGGGATGGGGTATTCAGCGCGAACATAAGGGCGTCATGCTCTGGCATTGGGGCGATAACGGCGTCTTCAAAGCTTTTGTGATGGCCGACCCAGCAACAAAGTCAGGCGTCGTGATGTTCGCAAATGGCGAAGATGCGCTGAACGTCGCAAAGCCGATCATCGACACAGCAATGGACACGGATTCCTTGGCATTCGCGTGGCTGAAATGAAGCAGCCCGGCTGAGCTAATAGCTATGGATCGATCCACGGTCGTGAATCCGGCTAATTCCTCGATGAGCGATAACTCGCCACAGCCGTCAGCGAGGAAGGCAAGCTATGTCAGATAATGTTGAGGACTCCGTGCCAAATAATTCTGGAAAGTGACAGGTAAGGCAGGAAGAACCTGTATTTTACCAAGGAGCCGCCCATGACAATCCAGATCAACCCAACCCGAAACCGAGGCCCTCATCGAGCGCCACTTTGCGGAACGGCCGGTGCCAGGAACATCGATGAGCTGCTCAAGAAAGCGCTCGGCTGGCTCGACGAACAAGCCGCGGCGCCAGTCCAGACGAACCCAAGAACCTGTTTGAGCTGTTCGCTCCTGTCCGTGGGCTTCTCACCGACGAGGAAATCGACACGCTCTTTGCCCGCAATCGTTCCGTGAGCATCCGGTGGATTTCTCATGAACGGGTTTCTGGTCGATATCAACGTCATCTCTGAATTTTGCGGCCCGCGCCTGACGCGCAGGTGGCGGCGTGGAGCCAACGAACTGCCAGGCCGATGTTGTTTCGCAGCGTGGTGTCGATGGGCGAGCTGCGACAAAGGTGTCACCATTTTGCCGGCCAGAGCCCGACGCACCCAGTTGGAGAAGTCGATTTCAGCGCAAGTGCCGCTTTGGTTCGAGGGACGCATTCTCCCCGTGACGCTGGCTATCGCCGAGCGATGGGGCGAACTGGACGGCATCCGTCAGTTAGCAGGGCGTCCGCTGAACGCGCCGGAAGGCATGATCGCCGCCACGGCTTTGGAACACCACCTCACCATGGTCACGCGCAATGTGAAGGACTTCGCCGGTCTCGGTGTGGCTCTGATAAATTCATGGCTGGACCATTTTCGGTTGATACAGCCTGTTGATGGCGCATGGCCGGCGAAGCATGCGGGCCAAAGCTATCGCTTTCCGGACCTGCACCGTTTTCCACCGCTGGACAGACATCTTCAGCAGATCAAATTCGTACCTGGCCAGGCCTTTACCTCCGGTGCCGACTGGATCGTACCGGTAGTCCCGGCCGATTCGTTCGATGACCGTACAGCGCCCAACGCTTTGGACGAGCTGATTTCGAAGAAGAAGAGGTGCAGAAGCCTCAAGACACCTTGCGACGAATTGTACTTGTTGATCGCTTACGACCAGGCGCTTCTTCATTGCTCGCCGATCACCAAAGTCG
>Ga0302325_10020744_pt1 | contig 13770 bp, 9 predicted proteins | sample Palsa_T0_2_FD_201948 | JGI IMG/M metagenome (GOLD analysis project Ga0302325, IMG submission 201948) | Peat permafrost microbial communities from Stordalen Mire near Abisko, Sweden - Palsa_T0_2 | ecosystem: Environmental > Terrestrial > Soil > Palsa > Peat permafrost | place: Sweden: Abisko... | reverse complement strand
ACGAGTGGCCTCTACTTAGTGGCCAAGAGGATCAAAGCTGCAAGTGGCTCTAGGCACATTTAGACGAGATGAATATCATAACTTGAGCTGGTTCTCATGCCTCGCAGCGTACTTGATTTCTCAGGTTTGCTCAGGCTCTGCTCAGTTTTACTCACCCTTAGCTCAGGTAAATGCGGCCGCTACTCACATCCAGAGACTAAAACGGAAGCAGCAAAGATGGGATTAGAGTCTGACTTTAGTGGTAGCAATAAGACAAGCTAAATAGCCTAAATTCGCGAACGCCGTGCTCCACAAACCTAAACCTTATTTTCACGTCCTCAACTTCAACACTACCGCTGTTCACTTCTAAGACCGACTTTATTATCATCTTCAACAAGCGCGGAACATGCTGGGAGGCCATCTGGCTCAAAGGTAGCTTCGACGGTAGAAGCTGCGAAGGCCTAAATGTGATATAATTACAGCAGGATCTTTAGTTAGACCCCACGGACCCCCATCGACAGCTTTTCAGTCATGGTTTGCTCACGATTGTATATGAGGAGAGACGAACATGCTGCAAATCAAGAAAACCGAAAGGAGATGCTGTTGATTTCGTGGATGGTGGATGGTGGATGGTGATCATCGCCTCTACATGTTCACCCCTCTTCACCAAACCCCTCGTTCTTGGGGTGGTCGAGGAAGATGCTTACTTCAAGTCCTACAGTAGGCAGGAGAGATCTCGACAGAAAGCAATCTTTACAGGATGATGCCGACCGAACCTAGCCGAGGTGGTTGGGAGGGGAGAATTGTGCCATCTCCCACTTCTATCGTGCACAGGATTTAGTCCGTCAGGAATTCTGATTTTCTACTTCGTAGTTATGAATCTAGAAATCAAAATTTGGGTATCTCATTGTATGGGGTGTGGCCTTTTCGGCTGGCTTTGGGGTCATATGTTTAGACAACTCCAGTATACAAATCTTCCGCGGCATTGTGACTTCTTCTAATGCTATTGTTTACGTTTCGTATTGTACCTGGATCGCCCCCAAAGTCAGGCAAGGGAGAGCGTGATAGATCTATTCTCGAGAGCACTCCTCCCCTTGTCTTAGCTATCCTCTCGTTCTGTTTGATCCCATTCGTCGCACTTCATGTGAGGCTATGCCCGCAGGAGACATACTGAAATGCACCATAGCTCTGGGACGGGTTGTAGCGGCCGCGGTCGTTTCATTGTCTTTGGGGTAACGGACATGTTGGTATTGATCTCCTCATTCCTCCTGTTCATGTTCAATATCGCCGCCATGTGTTACATTCTCCTCTGCTACGTCTTGAGTAGTAAGAGTGATTGTCCATCTTCTCATCATCTTGTATGGCGCCTAGCCGCATATTCGGCGAGAATATTCGAAGGATCGATGACAGAGAGTATAGAACGAGTCTGAGCTTCTTTGAGCTAGCTTGGGTAGTTGCGCACTGGATGGCTGATTCGTCGATGGTATTGGACGACGAATAACTGGATGGTGATGGCATCGAGCTTTAATTGACGTCTTCGTTGCGTAGTCCTCTATGGTACATACTTTTCACAGCGACGTCCAACAACTCCATGAAGCGGTCCTCCTCTATGAAAATATCATCAGATTGCCAGTCTCCCTTCGAGTCGTTGGTATGGTGTTCAGCCGCGTGGCTGCTGAAGTATTGATGGTCCAGCTTTTTTGCGAGGTTTCGGAAGCCTTTGTGTTTTAGGCCTGGTGGGAGGATTTCGACGACTGTTGAGTGCGGTGGTAGAAACATCGCATGTGTTAGACCGGCGCCATGCACACCAACGAGTATGTCAGTATGGTGGATGGTTTTTAGTTGTTCCGGGAATGTCATGGCAGCAAAGTCAACGACTTGGATGTCGACGGCAGGAAATTTTGCTCTCAGACGTTCAATATATGGGTCTTGGTCAATCAGGCGTCGTTTTGCGGTGCGATCGATGAATGTAAGCACCAGAGGTCTGTCTTCAGGTCCCAGATTATCATCCACCATATAAAAGTTGAGCACTCGACGTGCAAATGTCTGGAGAAGCTCGGAACGATCGCATGGCAGCGGCTCCCAGTCACCTTGCCAAAAAGGATTAGCGCCTCCGGGCAAAGGAACTATAATGTTCTCCAAGTTTATACTTGTAGCGTCTGACACATCCTGTAGCCTGACCGGGGGTTGCTTCGCGAAAAGGGTCCACAGATCAAAGAAGGGCCCGTCGAGAAGATCATCGAGAATTACAACTTGAGAGTTTGCAAAATCCTCAGTCGAAAAGAAGGGTCGATTCGTCGCAGGGTTTGGCGTCATTCGAAGAACATCCAACGTCATGTAAAGAGCAAAAATCTCCATGAGCGAGTGCCAAACGTTGTAGTTGCTCTTTTCACGTTTGATGAGGATCGAGAAGTTTCGTGGCTCAGCAGGGGCCTTTCTTGGAGTTTCTTTGGCTGCATTCATCCGTATGTAGTTGTTAAATAAGAAGGATGGCCCTGTTGCGTACCAGTAGCTGGGAAACTGCTCGAGCCGTGGTATTCCCTGGGAAGCTTCGATAGACCATTGCCTCAACGAACAGTCCAAAGCAAACTTCTTCGAGTCATAAGTTGCCGGCCCACCAATGCAGAACGAATCTATCCGCTGGCTTGCATCTATTTTGGTCCGGAAGCAAGTCAAGCTCGAGGCGGAATTGGTATCGCAATAGCTGACCGCGCTGCTGGCCAGATTTTGCAAATAAGGGAAGCCGAACCGCTCGGCGCAGAACTGCTGTTCCTTCGGAAGTTGCTGGTATTCAGGTGGTAGAGACAAGACATTGTTTGTGTGCGCGGGCAAAGATTCCTGTGAAGGTCCATCTTCGTGATGAGGTGTGGTGAGGGACGGTGGTGTGGATCGGAGCTCAAACACTGTGAGAACTATGAAGACAAGGATGCCGCCGGCAAGTAAGTCACGATGCCGTCGGAGAAAAACAGCAAGGAGCATGATAGACCGTGTATACGTAGTGGAAGTATAAGTGTCCACGAGCTCGAAGGCCATACTCAGAGTCGAGAAAATGAGGACGTGCACCCAACTGAGGATGATAAGGTCAAGTGACTGCAGGAAATGCGGTGGCCGTGCAATCGGCTTCACCTACAGAGTAGCGTGCGGGTCCGAAAGAATTTCTCCGATTTGCTTTCGAGAAGATTCCAGTTCTCTGATTAGCTGGAGTACCCTTGTTTGCCACCTCAAACTTGCAATTATTTAGGGGTGGGTAGTAGTCGGTTAGTCTTCTACGGCGCAGCAGTAGAAGGCCAACCGACTATTTGCTTTTGTCGAGTCGCGTTTCATCCAAAATGTGAGGCAGCCTTCTGCACGAAGGCTGCACACCGCTAATCGACCATACTGTAAAGGGCTGCTTATCTCGCCCTAATTCCACCCACTTGGTATTACGTGGTAAGCGCGGATGGAGAGGAGAAGAGCGCGACACCTGGAGCCGACCAATGGGCGGCAGCACTTGAGTCAATGAGCTAGGTATGTGTGGGCCGATGCAGGCTAGTATTGCACCGCCTGGCGAATCGGACTCTGAACATTTCATCTGCACATGGGCTGCTACTAGTTCTTACTCTTCCTGTCATGTTGCAAATTTAAGTACAGGCGGATAGCCTACGGGTGCCCCGGTTTCCTTCTGATGCCTCATTTGACTGTATGCCTAATTGTGTTTTTGTGTCTTACTCTTGCATCTATCCATCTTAACAAGAGAAGGCTACGGCCTCATGGCATTATCTGTATCTACTCCGACGTACCCTCTTACAACTGTCTTTACCCCTCCTGCCTCCTGCTCGTCGAGCTGGACTTATGAAGCACAAGCCTACAATAGTGTATCTGGGGGTCTATTGATACAAAATGCTCTCGGAGTCGACATTGACAGCGCCTGCTTTCCACCGAACTTCGAGGACTCTGGGCGAGGTCAAGCTTCTGAAGTATACAGCCCAGGTTTCTGTCCTAGCGGGTATACTTCGCCAGCAGTCTTTAATGGAGGGGGAGTGACAACTGGAATTTGCTGCCCAAGGTAGCTTCATATATTGTTCCAAGACATTTGAGGGTGTTGTTGACATTACCAGCGGGTTTTCTTACTACACAACATTTACAACAATCAATTTCTTCTCGAGCACTACAATTTTTGCTGGCTGCGTGAGCATCTACCCAGAGTCGAACGGCCCAACCACAGTTCGAGCGCGCGCCAATGATTCCGACTTGGCTACTACCGCTATTTCTGGTCCGGTTACAATGTGGGGCCAGCCAGTTGTAGTGGAGTTTGAGCAGAAAGATCTGACATTGTTCTCTACGAGCGTTTCAACATCCTCAACAAGCAGCAGCACAACAGCCAGCCCTTCTGCGACGACTCAGCAAGCTGTTATCACTTCAGCAGTTTCTCCTACACCGAGTACAAACCCACATTCTGGCTTATCTACCGGTGCAAAGGCTGGCATAGGTGTTGGAATAGTCATTGTTGCTCTTTTCCTCCTAGGTCTTGCAAGTTTCTTCCTAATACGGAAGCGGAAGGCTGGTCAGAAAGCTGGTCAGAAACCAACCAATGGGCTAGACGGTATAGCGGAACTGCCCAGAAACGAAATCAACAGAACGGAGCTTCATGGAGACCACCTCTTCCAACATGATCGTTATAAAGAGTCTACCAGGCAGGGTCCTGTCAATGAGCTAGCAGCTTGAGATCGTGGAATTCAATCTTCGAGCGAAGATGCCAAGAGATTGGAAATTTGGACTGGCGACAATTGTATAAATGAGGAACAAGATTGACTATTTTGTAATTAGGTTAATGGCGATGTACAGTCCATCGATTCAGATAGTCTGCCGTCTGAATGTGCCAACGCATATGTCGTATGGCACCCAGACCAGCCATTTCTCCGTGCGTGCAATCCAAGCCTCACACAGATGATTAACGGGTGCCGCGCCCGACTCCAATGCTCGCCTCTGCGGGTTTGATGAGTAATTTGGTACAGTACAGTACTGGTGGCCCACAAGCACTTCATGACAAAGCGGCTCCTGAGAGGCCAGGGCTGGGGGCAGTTCCAAGTTCCAAGTATTTCGTATCCAATTGCTTTCTTGTTTTGGATTTGAGTCTGACTGAGGAGATTAGCGGCTCGAAAGAGGGTCCGTGAGACAACGTCAGCAAAACTGGGGACGTCCCGCGGTCCGTAACCGAGCCAACTTAAAATCACCAGAGAACCCCTTGACGTCGCGCAGAAATGTGGTAAGATTACATTTCCGCATTCTGATTGGCAAGGCTACACACCTCGAACACACCCGTCTCTTGGAGAAGATCCGTGAGTCTCACGGATCCTGCCTATGCCATAGTTATATTAGAAAAGGAGGTCTTTCTGCGGCATGATTAATAAAGGGTGAAAATAAAAGTACTTCGTAGGAGTAAGGGAAGCCATCCCGGCCTTAAATGATACGCTAGCTAAATGGTACGCGCATCTTACGCGTCTTCGAAGGATTTGCATTTCCCATTTCTCGAATCTAGTAACAGGGAGTTTGTTTTGGAGTGCTCACTGCTCAATGCTCATCCAGCGCAGGCCTTCGGGTTGTCGCCCACCTGAGGCATCAACCGTCGTCGCCTCGGTAAAAGCAGCGTGTTCGAAGCCTCGCGAAATGGATTTGCAAAATCCCGCCCTCTTTATCTTACATCTCGCTCAACAAAGTCGCAGCAAACTTAGCTTCTAAGGAATCTGATTCCCATTCAATCACTATGTTCGCTCCCCCCTGAATACCTTGTACAGTACCCTCTGGATTCTTACCCGGCCAGAGGGTCCTCTGACCTGTACCACATAACTTCAAGCAAATTGCCACTATGGCTCTGGATGCTCAGAGCAACTGGAATGTAGAGATGTCACAGCCTCTCAAGATAGCAGTACGTCCTAGCAATCTAAAGCAGGCCCAGCCACCGGCTCTTTTATTAACGACGATTACTCCCCCTCAAACCGGCCGAGAAGTCCTTCTCCCCCCCGAGATAATCTCCCACATCCTCTCCTACATCCCTCGCCGAGAGAATACCCAGTCCACATTCTGGGCCTGCTGCCTGGTATCTCGCATGTGGTATTCTGCCAGCATCAACCATCTCTACAATCGTCCCTATCTCAATGGCGGAAACTTCAGCGAATTCGTCACTACCGTCTGTCCTTCCAAGAATGCCCACATCCGACAATCCACTTTAGCCGTCTTAGTTCGAAAGCTTGATATGGGAGAATTGGTACACAATGCAAGTCGAAGCTTGACAGCCAGATTGCTGGGGAGGTTGAAAGGGAATATTGAGGAGTTTGTGACTCCACAAGCCTCCTTCGCAATCAACAGCTTCGCCGCTCTCAGCAGATGTACAAAGCTCCGGCACCTAGACCTCTCCCTGACCTCCGCCTCGATATCCAACAAACTCCTCTTCCGGACTCTCAAATCCCTCCGAGAACTCGAAATACTCTTCTTCCCACGGAGTTCAAGCCACGACCAAGACCAAGAAGAGACTGCATATCCATGGCCCCCAAGATTAAAAGCCCTACATCTAGCAGGTGGAATAAACGACAACTTCCTCCTCAAACACTTAATCAATGCCCCGCCTTCCCTCCAACGACTCAGCATCCAACACTGTCCCCAAGTCCATGCTTTTCCAATCATGTCCACCCTACAAACGCTCGGCCCCCAGCTCCAACACCTCACAATCCGCCACCCAATGCCACAACTCTACGTCGGGGTTCTAGACGGGATTCTCGAGATCTGCCCGTCCTTAACTGCCCTCCGCATCTCCGCAGACTTCGTGACCAATGCTCTATTCTCCGAGTCGTTTGTCCCGTCTCCGCATCCGTTGCGAATACTGGATATAGAGTGTTCCCCTACAGCGGGAGCAGATGTGGAGATCAGCGCAAGCGCGATCTATGATGCAATCGAGGAGGGAAGAATGCCGGATCTGAGGAGCGTGAGAGTTAGTGCGCGGCTGGCCTGGGGTGCTACTGAGAGGACAAGGCTAGATGCTGCGGACTTAGAGGAGATTTTGGAGGAAGCGGAGATGGAACGCCCGTCCGGGGTGGCGACGGGTGTGTGGTGGAGTATGCCTGACTAAGGTAGTTCGAATAGGTATTTCAAGATTTAAGTCGGAGCTTCTGATGAGGATTTCTTTATATAGAATCATTGTATTGAAGTCTTTACAAGTCATAGAGCACTCTCACAACACGGCTCGCATTCTACTATATTCTCTCTATACATTCTTTCTCACTTCATACAGCAAACATCCCTAAGTTAAGAGATACCATATATGTAAAGAGCCGAGCTGCAACACCGGCCTAAGTTCTGTGGTCAGGTGTTGCGAAGCATCAGACAAAGCGTTGATGTCCTGTTTCTCCCTATGATCCCCCGGTTGTTCCCAGCAATCATTCGCAAAATATTTTAACAGCACTTTCACATTCCTCAGTTACACGAGGCTTAATAGCCGAGAAGTTGTCTCTTTGCAGCATTAAGGATCTGTATACTCTCGTTCCAAACACTGCCGGGATTCGAAGCACCAGCTCCTTCAGATACACGCTCCAGATCAATCTCATATATGTGTTGCTGATAGGCACCGAGGATTCTGTGGACCAATCGGTTAGTACGTCACAAAAGAGTCACGCCGGGTGGGACTTACTCAGCTTCGCTTGCTCCTTTCTCAACGCCTAGGACGAAGTATGGGTCATCAACCTCAATTGCCATCGAATCGGATCTTGGTCTCGAAAGAGGCGGGGCCGGTTTTGGTGCGTTGAATGCTAGTTGATCAGTCTTCGGGATGTTGTTAGAAACTTGCCCGAGGGGCGTACGAGATGATGGTGGGGCATTGAACGCAGGAAGTAGCCTAGATCTTGCAGCTTGTTGAGGTGGTGGAAAGCTGAATTTGACTGGAGTCAACCGTCCTCTCTCGGAAGGTTGTGGTCCGCGGTTGCGGGGTCGGCGATTCTCAGGCTGGCAGCTCTCGGGAAAGCCATCTCTTGCTTCGAAGACTACTGCATTGCTGTCAGTGGCATACCGTGGTGATCTTGCACGATATTGCTGTTGACGGTATGGAGATGGGGTTCTTGATTGCTGACGAAGAGGGCTTCGGGAGTGGTATCTTGTTTGATATACTGGAGATCGGTATCCCGGGGAACCTCGTGAAGGAGACGGAGTTTTGTCACCTCCGTCTCGAGGATGGGAACGAAAAGCTGACCGCTCCCTACCCCGGCCTGACGAAAGAGACCTCGGACCACGATGTGTGACGCGCTCCTCGAATGTTCGACCACGTGGCGGCTCGTTGCTCAAAAAGTACTTGTCGTATCCGCGGTAAATGCAGACACCATTGATATGGATGGCGCTTCCTGGAGTAGTCTTCAGCGCTTCCAAGACTCTCTGCTTGAGTTCCGGATCATCATTTAGTCCGTGCATTTCACACCACATTGCGGTTCCTGCTAGAGGTTCTCCCTGCACGTAATGAATCGTATGCTTCTGGTTTGGACAATATCTCTCGATGTGATTGATACCGCCGCATATGTAACATTGCTTGGGAGCCTGACGACAAGGCCCGTAGTGGAATCGGACACAGTTGGTACAAGGAGTCGGCATCTGAACGGTTGTCAGCCATTTTCAGTACACCTTTCTACGATCGTCCCTCAACGCTGATTTCAAAGAAGCAAGAATCTCACCTTCGCAACCAATCACACCTCTTCTTTTTTTCTCACAAACGTTTATCTTCAAACTCTCCTCAACTTTAGCTGGAGAGCAGATCGGATCTTGAGGTTTGGCATCAAATTCATGGGTGAAGCCAATCCTGACAGCATCTAGATCCGCGCCCAGAAGCGTCAATTCCTGCAAGCACCCGCTTAAAAGGAAGAGGAGAAGGAGAGCACGGGTTGACTTTGAAGAAGGAAGGTGAACAGAAGAGTGAGTCTGGGATATCAAGCCGAACTCGCTGCACGGTCGAAGAAGTGAATGGCAGCAAAGAGAGTTTGTCGGAGGAAGGAAGGCATCCCATAGCCGACCACGTGATCCTCCGCTGCTCCTTCCGCGTCCATGAAAAATTTGACAGAAGGTCAGATCTTCTAAAATATATGGCTGGAAAGAAGTGTGGCACTTTCAAAGACCCACTGGCTGACTAGCTCATAGTCTTACCAAACTATTTTCAGATGATCGACCAACTCGCCTGCTACCACTCACCAATTCTCCGCAACGGATTTTCCTGGTCAGCGTGTTCATACCTTCCTTCTTTCAAAAGCATAATATTTCAGAGCTTGCAGGCTCTCAGCAACTTATCATTCCCGTGCCATCTAAGCTGAGCTGCAACGCTGTTCAAATGGACTACGAAAGTCTGCTTCTTCATTCAGAAGCAGTAACAGCTACCTTTTGAAGACTAAGGGTCTTACGAACAAATAGCTCTTTTGCTTCTCGCAAAGTGGAGAGTTTATCCAGTTCCATCGGATTTACGAACCTGGCTGTCTCAACCCTTCATCTGAAGATTTGAGAGCGTCTTGATTAGCCAACTTCCTTTGTCTTTTTCCTCATTTTGACAGTTCGAGATCTCCACAAGAGATAATTTCACCATTTCAAAAGCTAGGAAATCTGGAAATATTTTTATCTTATTTTACTGAAGTTCTTCCTTTATTTCTCAAAATGGCTCCTTCGGTTCAAATCACACAATACAACGGCATACATAATAACGATTGCGGCCCATTACCTTGCGAGGACTCGCACAGAGCCACTAACACGCAAGTACCAAGAAGCCCAGATGCTGACGGGCGCAAAGTTTGCTGCGAGGTTGAGCGTGGTAATGGGTCGAAGTCTTCCCCCAGACTCCGAGGACTTAGTTTCGACCAGGACTTGCCTGACACACAAATCGCCAAATCAACCCCACCCACAGCATTCATTGACGGCCGTCGCCTAGAAAAACTTCTGCTAGATACCCAGGAGATCTCACAGACAAACCGTACAAATACTGTCGATGAGAAGGATGCTTCAGTAATTTCTTCGGTGGGATCGGACTCACAACTTCCAGACACACAAACAAATGCAACCCGAAGTCCTTACACTCAGAACAGCGATAGCGATCACCTGGACTATTTCTTGCCAGACACTCAAACTAATACGCCGGAGTCGATGTCACCCGTTCTGCCTCCACCCGTCAAATCCGTTCCAAATCCCCAGCTCAAGAGTTTTGCGAATCAAGACTCTCTGCTGCCCGACACGCAATGTGATGTCGATGGTACTATGGGGATATCTATAATCATTAATACTTCAATTCAAAATGACAAGGATCTTCCAGATACGCAATTTTCCTCGGGAGCAAAACTAGGATCTTCGGAGAGTGACGACCTTTTGCTACCGGACACCCAATGCAATACTCAATTCAATACTGGTGGCCTCCCCAAAATATCTTCAACCACCGATGCTGCAATCCAACATATCCAGGATGACAAGGAACTTACAAATACTCAAGTCTCATCAGTAGCTCAGCCGGAATCTTCAACGTCAGGCCCCGCATCTTCGGTGCAGACCTGCCCTGGTCACAAATCTCCCTTGGTGCGACCACCTCCACCAAAACAGCCCTTCAACAAAGTCACTTGTCGAGAGCGAAAGCGAATCATCGTATCCTCCAATCGACCTCCTGCTCTGACCAAAGCTATGTGCCAATGGGTTGATAAAACCAACTATCTGCTTGATCCGTTTCGAGAAGACAACGAATGTTGGTTCCACCCCTCACCTCCATCAGCTCACCTGTCAATGAACGGCATTCTTCGACCTTGTGGCAAACTTCAGAAGCGATTCAACTGGCAAGACAGAATTGGCAAGCACAGTATCGTTCTCAACTATGGCATTGTGTCAAAGCTTGTCAACTACAAGATGACCAAACAGCAGAAGGATGGCTTCATCAACAAGCAGTGGCATTTGAGCCATCTTTGTGGCAATTGGATTTGCTTAAACCCTGCTCACACAACTGTTGAGCCAGGACATATCAACATTAGTCGGAACAATTGCTTCTCACATCGCTCAGGATGCTTTCACAACCCACTATGCATGAAGGATAAGAAAGTGTCGCTAGGAGTAGATGGAAAGCCAGTTGATCATAATGCTTCCATCGTCAGTGACATGACTCCAAATGCGGGGGGTGACTGGGACGATTGGTCGATTCTAGGCTTCGACGATGGTGATGCTTCTACAACCATGGGTGATCTCGAGGATTCCGAATCAATCGCTTTTCGCAACGATGACGAGGACTTTCTTTTCCTTAAACAGTGATCCCGAGGATGTCGAGTAAGACTCTGCAGCCATCGTCAAAGAAATACGTGCCACGTCAATTTCATTTTCCTCCAACTCATCTTTCTGCACTTCTGCAAGGCAATTTCTCCTCAATGTACCATAAAAGATATTCGTTCTCACATTTTAAACTGCGCGTCTGGGAGATGGGTGGAAAATATTTAACAGTTTGATGAGCACAAATAGATCTCAAACAATTCAAGGCAATCCATAATGACAGTCTTCTACGCTTATTTGTACGATTCTTCGCTATCGTATTTCAAGTTTCAATTGATGCTTCACGGCTCGCCTCGTATCCAAGGCACATTCCTGCTCACGCGTCCCATCCCGCAAATCTCCAGGGTCCATCGAGTGATGTAAATAAGATCTTGACTCGCACTGCCATCATCAATGTCACAAAGGTAAATTTCATCGTTCCCTATCTAGTGTGGAAGTATGTCTGCTATTTGGCTCAGAAGTTCAAGTCTTACAATGGGGGGGCAGGAATTCTCGTTTTCAGCAACAGCATTCCTCATCCATCCATTCTCTCTGGTGCCTCGAGCTTCAATTGAGTTATAGAAGAGAATGTATTTCGCGCCGCAGCTTTTCTTTTGCAACCTTTCGATCTGTATTCAAAGTAGTTGTAGTACAAGCTCAAAACATTGATTAGCTTTCAAAATGCTGGTAGACGTTATCCTGAGGTCATGTCGAATTTCAGCTACGCATTCCCCCCGTTGTCTCATAACAGAGTCTTCGGAATGGTGTCTGTTATGCTTATCTTCATAATATTGACCAAGTCCTTGTTCACTTTCATTCAGCGGAAAACTCGACACTGGAACGACTCTGACCAGCTCGCCTTTTTTCGACATGGCTCAGCAAAACAATTCTCAGTCTAATGAGCCGGGGGATGATCCGTTGAATCAGCAGGGCGATGATCAATTTAATTACCTGGACGTGGACATGGGAGAAGGAATTGATGATTTCGACGAGTTTGACGAGTTTTTTCAACAAAATATGACAGGACGACCACCTCCAGACCAAGAACTCTACAACTCGATCATGTATAATGACCCACAAGGTCTGCTGGCTCCAAATCAATATCCTTTACCAGATCAATATGACGCCAACATGTTTCCGTATGCGGACCCAGGAGCTCCACAGGATCCAGATCCAGCACCACCACCAGTTCCACCACCAGCCCCTATCCAGACACCTGCACAACCGCTACCGCCCATAATTGGCTTCCCGAGAGGAGGGCGCACAGTGTACAGGTCTCTTACAGGGCCTTTGGCTGAAGACGTTCCAGCCCAATACACACGCCCTCGCAGACACCAACAGCTCCATGTGGATGACCCAGAGCAAATGGAGCGACAGCTGCTCTATTATGTCGATGCCAGCAAGCGAAGAGAAAGTGAGACTTTCACAGATTACTCGCGCCGAATACTTAGATGCAACGAAAACATGGGCCTTGAGGTGCGGATGAAACCAGAGCTCCCGCCCAGGGCAGGCTTCCATACAAAAAGCAAAGAATACGCCAAGGAGTCCAGGTCACGAGTAACCTTTCACAAGGATAAACAAGAGGAACATCGATTGAAATTACGTCTAGATCCAAATTATGCGCGAAAATGGCAGGTCGACAAAGCAAATAGGCAAGCACGGAATGCGGAAAGGCGACGAAGAGCGAAAGCGCGCCTCCGGAATGAATATGAGAACAACGGCGTTCCTAACTTCCCTAGTCCTCCGTCACCTGACGATAGTGGTGACGAGCTCTACACGTTTGATGATCAGGGTCCGCTGGACCGTCCGCGGGGTCGTCCGGTCAATATTGGACGTATATCTGCGCGAAACACCTCTAGAGGAAATACCCAGAGTCCTGCAGCGGACCAGTCGGTGTCCGATAGGCGCTGCGTACGGTGCGCCCAACTAGACCAGAAGTGCTCCATAGAGTATAACTCAACACTTCCATGTCGGCAATGCAAAGAGGCAACAGAGGACGGTGAAAAAGTGGAAGAGTGTGTCCTCCAAGTCACCGGCAGAAGAGTAGTAAGGGCGGGCACGAGGAGAGGGTCATACACCGCCAGATCGCCAGCAAGAGGAAGGTCGAGATCTGCAAGCCCACGCAGAGAGCTTCAACCCTGCACGAATTGCCTGTTAACTAACCGCACGTGTGACGGCAACAGACCGTGCAGCGAGTGTGAAATGTGGGGGGAAAGTTGTGATGGTGCTATTCAAGGTGGGAACTACCAAGCAGCGCCTCGGGGAAACTTCAACAACTCTTATTTCCAAAGCAATCAGGCCACGGGTTTTCAGCCGAGTTTCAACTCCCAAGCATCAGCCTTCGGCGATACTCATGGTTTTGGAACAATGCAACCTGAGGAACAGTCACCATGGGGCTTGTTGGCTCCTCCCCAAAGACTCTTTGGAAATTTGCAGCCATTCAGTGATATTCGGGCTACTTACCAAGGAAACAACATGCAGTATCCAACACCAACTGCAACGATGGATGCCGCGAGGGAACAT
>Ga0302325_10020742_pt1 | contig 13771 bp, 15 predicted proteins | sample Palsa_T0_2_FD_201948 | JGI IMG/M metagenome (GOLD analysis project Ga0302325, IMG submission 201948) | Peat permafrost microbial communities from Stordalen Mire near Abisko, Sweden - Palsa_T0_2 | ecosystem: Environmental > Terrestrial > Soil > Palsa > Peat permafrost | place: Sweden: Abisko... | reverse complement strand
GAGAATATCGGCGTCGCCGGCGACCGGCGAAACAATCTGCTTGATCTTCGCCGCCGCGGCGCTGATGGCATTGTCAAAGGCGAGCGGACCGTCGAGGATGCCTCCGGTGATCTGGCCGCGCTCGGCCATCTTGCACAGCGCCGCCGCGTCGAGGGTGCCCTGAATTTTCGGATTGACCGTCTCGATCGCGGACAGAATCGCCACCTTCGGGCGGTCGATGTCGAGCACGTGGGCGAGGTCGATCGCGTTCTGGCAGATGTCGCGCTTGGTCTCCAAGTCGGGGCGGATGTTGACCGCGGCGTCGGTGATCAACAGCGGCTTCGGATAAGTCGGCACGTCCATCACAAACACGTGGCTGATGCGGCGGTCGGTACGCAAGCCGATGCCGTCGGCGACCACCGCGCCCATCAGCTCATCGGTGTGCAGGCTTCCCTTCATCAGGGCATCGACCTCGCCGGCACGGGCCATCGCCACCGCTTTTTCTGCCGCGGCATGGCTGTGCTCCGTGGTAACGATGCGGAACGGGGCAAGGTCGATGCCTGCCGCCGCCGCCGTGGCGCGAATCTTGGCTTCCGGCCCGACCAGCACCGCGCTGATCAGACCCTTCGCCGCGGCGTCGACCGCGCCTTGCAGCGATTCCCGGTCGCAAGGATGCACGACCGCTGTAGGTACCGGTGGCTGGCCTTGCGCGCGGGCGAAGATCACCTGAAAAGCGTTGTAGCGATGGAACGCGACCTCGACTTCGCCCAGCCGCTCGACCTGGTGCCGCTCGGTCGGACAATCGACGAGCAAGCTGCCCTCGGTGACGATCTCGCCGCGCTGGTTGCTGCACTTCGCGTCGAGCAGCAATTGCCGTCCGGCTGGGCGCTTCTCGCGTACCACCACGCTCGCCGTGAGCACGTCGCCGACGGTCAACCGACCGCTGAAGTGCAGTGTCTGCTCACAGATGCGTGCCCCTGGACCGGGAAGCTGCGTGCCGACTGCCGTGGCAAGAAGGACGCTGCCACCGATGGCATGCGTCGATGCCGCGCCGACCGGCCGGTGGTTGCCCTCGCCGCCGATACGATCGCCAGTGAGCATGACCAGCAATTCGATGTCGGCCGCATCGAGCGTGCGCGCGTAACTCGCACGCTCCCCGACCGCGATCTGGTCGAAGAGTCGGGTCGTCCAGGTCGCCATGTTCAGGCCGACTTCGCTTCGCGCAGGGGCGTATCCAGGCCGAGCGCATGCGCGAGACGGAGAAACCGGGCTTCGTGTGCCGGCCCGATGACGCCCCTTGTGCGAGCGAGTCGGCGCGCGAGCTCATAGGCCTGTCGGCGTTGATGCATCTCGGGCAGCAGCGCCGCGAGTCCGTCGGCGGCGCGCGTCTCGTTCAACAGCACCAGGAAAGTCTGACGCTTGAGCGAATCCTTGAGCGCAACGAGGGTCGGCCGCGTGGCAGCGGGCATGTCGCCCAGCAATCGCCGCACGAGGTTGAACGGCCGCTCATCGAACACGGTCTCGTCGCGTCCGGCATAGACGAGCGCGCGCACGAAGCCATCGATTAGCGTTCCATGCTCAAAGCCGATTTCGAGCTCCTCGCGCTTCAGGCGCTCGAACTCCTTGTCCAGCCATTGCGCCGCGCCGTCCCGCCGCCGCGCGCGTTCCGCCGGTCCCAGGCCGACCAGGGCGGCAAGCCAGGGCGCCTCGTAGATTGCTTTGAACAGGCGCTCGTAGGCGCCGTCGCGCGCTTCGCGGTAGGCGTCGAGCGCCGCTTCCACGCGCTGCGAGGCCCGTTGTTCCGCGCGCACAAACGCATTGTCGGGCGCGGCGGGTTGGCGCTGCGCGCGCACGATGGCCGCCAGGGCACGAATCGGCCACAGCGCCGGATTGAGATCGGAAATCATCCAGCGCTCGAGTCGCGCCGGATTAAAGGCGCGAATCGCCTCGGCCGAGAGCGCATTGCTTGACGCCGCGACCCAGGGCGAGGCGAACAGGTCGTAGAGCGACTGGTTGACTTGCGCCACGCGGGCGACGACTTCGAAGGCCTCTTCATCTTGGCGCCCGTCGTCGAGCTTCGCGATGTCCTCCAGCGTGCGTGGCGCAAAGGAAATCGTGTAGCGCCCGTCGACGTATTCGTGCCCCGGCATGTCCGGCCGCACATCGCCGATCTGTGCCTCGTAGAGACCGGGCGGCAGCACGTCGATCAAGTCGAGCGCGCTCGCGATCTCGCTGTGTTCCTTGGTGGCTACGCCGCCCGACACGAAGATGCCGAGGTGGCCGATGTGCTCATGCAGGCAGTAGACGATGGTCTGCTCGTTCAAGCGGATTTCGTCGACGCTGTCGTACAGATCACAGATCCAGTTGAGCGCCTGCTGCGGCGGCGTGATGTTGTCGCCCCAGGAGGCGAAGACGAAGATCGGGGACCGGATATTGCGCAGGTCGATGTGCACCGTGCCGTCGGCCGAGGTGACATCGCCGGCGGAGAGTCGGTTGCCGACGAACAGGTTTTGCGTGATCCATTCGATCTCGGCTTTTTCGAGCAGAAAATGTCCGCCCCACCAGCGCTCGAATTCGAGAAAGCGCGCCCGCTCGGTGTCAACCTGGGAATAGACGTTGTAGAGCTTGGTCCAGTACGTGTGCGCCGGATTGAGCTGCTCGAAGTTGTTGACCAGGTACGCGCCGTCGAACTTGCCGTGGCCCATATCGCTCGCGAGCGACGCGAGCCAGCTGCCGCCAAGCAGGCCGCCCGAATAGCGCATCGGGTTCTTGCCTTCGACACCGGACCAGTAGGAGATCGGCGAGCCGGCGAGAAGGATCGGGCCCAGCAGGTGCGGGGCGGCGGCGGCAAGGATCATCAGAGCCCACCCGCCCTGGCAGTTGCCGATGACAAACGGTTTGCCTTCGGCCTGCGGATGCAGGGCATTCACCTCTTCCAGGAATCGGTACTCGGCGCGCGCGACCCGTTCGATGGTCTGGCCGGGCATCGGCTGCGGAAAGAAGAGCATGATGTAACACGGATGACCCTGGCGTAACGCGACGCCGATTTCGCTGTCCATCTTGAAGCCACCGATGCCCGGGCCGTGACCGGCACGCGGATCGATCACGACGAACGGCCGCTTGGTCGCGTCGGGCGCAGCGCAGTCGGGCGGCGGGACGATTCGGGCCAGCGCATAGTTGACCGGCTCTTCGAGCGTGCGTCCGTCGACGACGACGTGGTAATCGAATGCCAGCACCGGCGCAGCGCCCTCGCGCGCGTGCTCGAGATACTGATTACCCCGCTCGCGCAATACGTCCCAGAACAGGACGCTGCGCTGCCAGGTGTCCACCCAGTAGTCGAGTGCGTCCTGCGGAAACTTCGCCGTGGGCGCGGGCGACGGCGCAGGTTGTGCCGCGCGAAGCTTGGGTCTGGTTTTGGTTTTGGCTCTGGCTCTGGGCATGGGCGCTCGCTCTAGAGATTATGCGCCGCGGCATGTTTCATTGCCTTGAATCGCAGCTCCATCTCCTGCCGCAGCGCCTTGCGCATCTGTGCCGCTTCATGCCGTCGCCGCTCGTCAGGTGTCGCGGGCGTGAACGGTGGAACCGCGACGGGCCTGCCCTGTTCGTCGACGGCGACCATGGTGAAGTAGCAGCTGTTGGTGTGGCGCGCGATTTGCGCCTGGATGTTTTCGGTGACGACCTTCACGCCAACCTCCATCGATGTCGTTCCGGTGTAGTTGATCGAGGCGAACAGGGTGACCAACTCGCCGACATGCACGGGCTGGCGAAAAATGACCTGATCGACGGACAGGGTGACCACGTAGCGCCCCGCATAGCGGCTGGCGCAGGAATAGGCCGCCTGATCGAGGAACTTCAGCAGGTAGCCACCGTGGACGTTACCGGCGAAGTTGGCCATGTCGGGAGTGACCAGAACCGTCATGGTGAGCTGGTGGGCGGTCAGGTTCATGCGGCGCTCCTTGGCTTCCTCACCTGGCGCACGATGAGGCTCAGTAACCTAATGGACGGGCTCCGAGGCGTCAATGCGCCGGGCCAAGAGATACGCCGTTGACCCACGATTTCATGAAGCGTAGATTGCAGGGATTCGGCCTGATGTGCCGATCCAGGACGGCGACCCAATGGCACCGTGCCCCGCCTGCGCGGAGAAGCTTCGACTGCGGCTACTTGTAACCGGCCGTTTTCGCTGTCCGCGTTGTCACACACGGTTGCATTCCAACGCACGCCTGGCCTTGAATCTCGCCGGCGCGATCTCGGGGGGACCCTCGGTGCTGCTGGCCTTGGTGTGTGAGACGTTCATGTGGCCTAGCGTAACCTTCGTCGCCGTCTTTTCCGCTCTTTCGAGCTCGCTTGCGGTGCTGCTGTTGCATGCCCGTCGCGACGGCGATTATGTCTAGGCGCGCCGCCGCTCGATGGTTCGCGCTCGGCGTGCTCGCCCTGGCGGTCGCCCCGGCTTGGGCGGTCGACACCCCGATCTACAAGTGCTTCGACAATCACCTGAGCCTGGTCTACACCGATCTGCCTTGCAAGGACGGTGAGGTGGTCGATATCCGAGCCGGCAATGCCGACCCGTCTGCCGTCGCCCGCCTCGAGCGGGCCCGCGATCAACTCGACCAGAGCGCGGCGGAGCGCACGCGCGATGAGCGCCGCGCGGCAGACGCCCGCAGCATGGCGTGGCTGCCGGACGATGACGAGGGTGCGTCGCAGGCGGCGCCCTCGGATTATGGTTATGGTTACCTCCCCTATCAGCCGCTGCGGCCCCCGCGCCGCCCGCACCTGCTCCGGCCGCATCCGCCTGCCGCCAACCCGAACGGGTCGCCGCACGTCATCGCGCACGGCGCGGCGCACGTCCCAAGAACGTAGCCGTCACGCGTCACCGGGCTGGCATCGGGTCGCTCCGTCGCCGCTCGCATAGCGTCCACACGAGTCGCCACCAAGGAGTTATTACCGATGAGCATGCTCTCTCCCGAGGATCTGGCGCGACTCGCCCCTGCCGAATCCCTGTTCCCTTCGCCCATCCCGGTGCAATCGGTGTCCAGCGACGAATTCATGCCGGGGCCGCAGACCGAAAGACAGCGCGCCTTCGAAGCACGGGTCAAAACGCTCGGCACGCAGATTGCCAAGCGACTGGGGGTGAGCCGGCGCCGCTTCTTCCAGAGCGCCGCCGGCATGGCCGCCGCCTTCCTCGCCATGAACGATACCTACGGGCCTCTGTTCGGCGTCGCGGAAGCGGAAGCCACGGAGCCGGAGCGCGCAGATGACCGGGCGCAAAAGCTCTCCGGCCAGTTCATCATGGACATGCACACGCACTTCCTGCGCCCCGGCACCCGGGTGATGACCTTTGTTGCCCAGCGCCAGGCGGTCGGCAAGGCCGGCTGGAACCCGGAGCTCCGCGGCAAGGAGCAGACGATCGACGATCTCATGTTCGCGAACTACCTGAAGGAGATCTATCTCGACAGCGATACCAAGGTCGCCTGCATCAGCGGGGCGCCCTCCGAAATACCCGAAGACTGGTTCCTGACCAACGAAATGAAGGCGCAGGCGCGCGCTGACGTCAATGGCCTTGCCGGCAGCAAACGAATGTTCGCGCACGCGATCTTCACGCCGGGTTACGACGGCTGGATGGAACAAGTCGATTACGCCATCAGCGATCTCAAGCCCGACTCGATGAAGGGCTATACGATCGGCGACAACACGAACAAGAACCTGTCAAAACACCCCTGGCGCATGGACGACGAGAAGCTCGTCTATCCGGCCTACGCCAAGTTTCTCAAAGCCGGCCTGAAGAACGTGTGCGTGCACAAGGGGCTGTTTCCGCCCTCGATCGAGCAGCAGTTCCCGAATCTGCTTGCCTACTCCGACGTGCGCGATGTCGGCAAGGCGGCGAAAGACTGGCCGCAGCTCAATTTCATCATCTATCACGGCGGATACCGCTTCGCCGGCGGCGGCAACGTCGAAGATGCGTGGGCGCAGCTCGAGCGCACCGGACGGGTCGAATGGGTCACCGACCTGGCCGAGATTCCGGCCAAGTATGGAGTGACCAATGTTTACGCCGACGTCGGCCAGCTCTTCGCGCAATCGACGATCGCCGATCCACGGGTCGCCGCGGTCATGCTCGGCCAGCTCATCAAGGGCATGGGCGCGGACCATGTGTGTTGGGGTACCGATGCCATCTGGACGGGCTCGCCACAATGGCAGATCGAAGCGTTGCGGCGCATTGAGATTCCCGTTGAACTGCAGAAGAAATACGGCCTGAAGCCGGTTGGCCCTGCCGACGGGCCAATCAAGACCGCGATTTTTGGAGGCAATAACGCGCGCCTGTACAACTTCACCCCCCCGCAGCGCATGGCGCTTTCGAGCGATGGGCTCGCGCGCTACCGGGAACTCTATGCCAAGCACGGCGCCGGCCGCACCAACGTGGCGTATGGCTACGCGTTGAAGCCGGGGGCTTAGCCGGCGAACACCACCCGCGCGTGCCCTCCGCACCGAATCGACGCGATTTTCTGGCCGCGCTGGCCGCGATCGGTGCGGCCACGACTGCTTCAGCCGCGGCCGGCGTGCAGGAGCCCACGGCAGATCAGGGGCTCTCCGAAGTGACCGGAAGCGAGCACTGGACGGTCAAGCCCGTGGGCGCCGAGCAGGTGCGGCTTTTCCTCTGGCGCAAGCAGCTCAAGCATCGTGATACAACGGACGGCGGCAGCGATCTTCGCCGCGGCACAATTCTTTTCGTGCACGGCTCGTCGGTGTCGGCAACGCCGGAATTCGACCTGCAGCTCGCGGGAAAGCCCGATGCGTCCATCATGGACTGGTTCGCTCGCCGCGGTTATGACACCTGGTGCGTCGACTGCGAGGGCTATGGCCGCTCCGACAAGTCGCGTCCAGTGAACGCCGACGTCTCCTGTGGCGCCGATGATCTCGCCGCCGCCTCGGCATACATTCTGCAGCGCAGCGCGCAGAAGCAGCTGTTGCTCTATGGCGTGTCCTCCGGGTCGCTGCGTGTGGGGCTGTTCGCTCAGCGCCATCCCGAGCGCGTGCAGCGGCTCGCGCTCGATGCGCTGGTGTGGACTGGCGAGGGCAGCCCGACGTTAGCCGAGCGCAGGAAGCGCCTCCCGGAATATCGCGCGAGCAACCGGCGCCCGATCGACCGCGCATTCGTGCGCAGCATTTTTACCCGCGACCATCCAGGTACGAGCGACCTCACCGTGGTCGATGCGTTCGCCGACGCCGTGTTGGCGCTCGATAGCTCAGTGCCTACCGGGACCTATGTCGACATGACCGCGAATCTTCCGGTCATCGACCCGGAAAAAATTCCGGTCCCGACGCTGATCATGCGCGGCCAGTGGGATGGGATCGCCGCATTCGAGGACGTGGCCGGCTTCTTTGCCCGGCTCCCCAATTCGGACAAGCAGTTCATCGTTATGCCCGGCATCGCGCACTCCAGCATGCGCTCGAAGAATTACGCGCTCGTCTATCACCTGCTCGACGCCTACTTCAGCCAGCCCGCTCCGGTCTACGTCGGCTGAAGACGAGGCTACCATCGCGCCGCCACAAACCGCCCTATCCGCTTCGGCAGACGGTCCGATATCGCGGCCTCTCGGAGACGAATGGAACGACGTTGCTGCGCTTGCCGATTTTGTGCGCCGGCATCGGCGGCTTTTCGTCCTCTCCGGCGCGGGCGTGAGCACCGCATCCGGCATCCCGGGTTACCGCGATGAGCAAGGACGCTGGATGCCCAGCCCACCCGTTCTGCTGCAGGACTTTCTGCATTCGGCGACGGTGCGACAGCGCTACTGGGCGCGCAGCATGGCCGGTTGGCCGTTGCTCGCCGTCGCGTGTCCAAACTCCGCGCACCGCGCGCTTGCCCGGCTTGAGGCGGCTGGCCGTCTCGCGCGGCTCGTGACCCAGAACGTGGATGGTCTGCATCAGCAGGCCGGCAGTACCGAGGTCATCGAGCTGCACGGCAACATTGCCTCCGTGCGTTGCGTTGATTGCGGGGCGCGGTATTCCAGGGACTCGATCCAGCGCAGGCTCGAGAGGGAGAATCCCGAACGCATGGGCGCGGACGCGACCATGGCCGCAGACGGCGATGCCGACAGCGCTTGGAAGTCTGGCGACCGGTTCCTTGTTCCGACCTGCACGCGCTGTGCGGGCATGCTCAAGCCCACCGTCGTCTTCTTTGGCGAAGCGGTTCCGAAAGAGCGCGTTGCCGCCGCGTTGCAAGCACTCGACGAAGCCGACGCGCTGCTTGTGGTCGGCTCCTCGCTCATGGTCTATTCGGGTTACCGCTTTTGTCTCCGGGCGGCGGAGCGTGGCAAACCGATCGCTGCCGTCAATCTCGGCCAAACACGCGCCGACGCGCTTCTTTCGCTCAAGCTCGAGCAACCCTGCGCGCAGGCGTTAAGCGCCCTGGTGGCAAGGCTCCGAATCGAGGCGCCGGGACGGGGTAGCGACATGAGGCTCCCGCCGGGTTGACAAGACCTGTAAACAAGCTATACTATTCATATATGAAGAATCGCATTTCAGCGGCCCGCCAACCGGCGCGAGCGCCAGCCCCGGCCAGCGACCAGATGCTCTTTTCGCTGCTGCATGCGGCACGCAGCCTCGAGCAGCGCATGGAGACCGCACTGGAAGAAGTCGGACTGTCGACGGCCAAGTTCGCGGCGCTCACGCACTTAATCGATGCGGGCGAGCCGCTTAGCTTGAGCGAATGCGCAGCGCGCATGACCTGCGTGCGCTCCAACATCACGCAACTCGTCGACCGTCTCGAAGCCGAGGGATTGGTGCAGCGGGTCGACGACCCGACCGATCGGCGCGGTGTGAAAGCCGTGGTGACACCGCTCGGAGCGGAGCGCCAGGCGGCGGGCGCGAACAAGATGGCGGGAGTGCAGAAAGAATTTGCCAAGACCTTGTCCGGTGTCGATCAGGGTGCGCTCGCGCGCGCGCTGGCGGCACTGCAGTGATTTTTTTTTGCGGCATTGGTACATATATGGACGATGCAGTACAGAAGTTGGAACCTGCGGCGGTGGCAAGAACTTCTCCTACGCTGCCCGCTTTTTCTGGGCCGGTTGCTCGTCACACGTTTCGTGCCGAGCCTCGCCTTCAACCCTCGAAGCTACAGGAGTGACGACATGCAAAACGTCTTGTTTGTAACGAGCAGCCCCTTTGGCTCGCAATCCTATTCGCAACGCATCGCCCGTGGCATCGTCGATGACCTCAAGATCCAGGACCCGAGCGTGCGCGTCGTCGTGCGCAATTTGGCGAAGGAGCCTGTCCCGCACGCGAGCGAGGATTTCGCGATCGGCCGCAATCTGCAGTTGGATCAGCGCAACGATGCGACACTGCGCGCGCTCGCGTTGTCCGACGCGCTGGTGGACGAACTCGCTGCGGCCGACGTGATCGTCATCGCGGCACCGATGCATAACTTCGGCATTCCGTCGGCGCTGAAGGCGTGGATCGATCATATCGTGCGACCGGGGCGCACGTTTACCTACTCGGACAAGGGCCCGCGTGGGCTGCTCGAGGGCAAGAAGGTCGTGCTGGTCCTCGCCCGCGGCGGCGTCTATTCCAAGGGACCCATGCAGCCGTACGATTTCCAGGAGCCTTATTTGCGCGCGATACTCGGTTTCATCGGACTCACTGACGTCGACGTGGTACGGGTCGAGGGTGTCGCGCTCGGTGATGACGCGGTGAAATCCGCGCTCGCCTCCGCGACCGCGCAAGCAGGCGAGCTGGTGCGAAAGATCGGCGCCCTGCCCTCTGCTGGCGTGGCGCGCGCGGCAGCCTGAGCTCGTCGCCCTGCGGCGGAGGAAGCTCTTGCACGCACGGCGCTTTATTGCCGGCGTTCTGCTCGGCTTGTCGTTGGTCGCCATGCTCTTCGCGGCGGCCGACGAGGACAGCGGGCGAGCACGCTCGCTGGTGGTGGCCTCGACCGTTGCCTTCGCCCTCGGGCTTGCACTGATCGCTGCGGTTTCGGATCGAACGCGGCGACAACGGAAGCGATAGAGGGCGCATGTCGCGCCCTGCATGATGCCGGCGCACCGTCGCGTGCGCTAGGCTAAAATGGGCGCGAGCAGCATGGCCCGCGCCGATCGACCAACCGCCCTCGGCGGATGGCGCGCAACGGGCCGCCGATGAATCGATACGGGGAGCGGCGGCGATGAGCGTTTCGATGCATGCCTGGTCAACCATCGCCAGCGCGTTCCTTGCCTCCTCGGTAGAGGCAGTCGAGGCGCTGACTGTCGTTCTCGCCGTCGGCGTGGTGCGCGGATGGCGCTCGGCGCTCCTGGGTACGGTGGGCGCGCTTGCCTTGCTTGCGGCGCTGGTGGCGGTTTTCGGGGTCGCGCTGGGTTCGGTACGCCTCACCATCCTGCAGCAGGTCGTGGGAATCCTGCTTCTGCTCTTTGGCATGCGCTGGCTGCGCAAGGCGATGCTGCGCGCCGCGGGCGTGCTCGGCCGTCACGACGAGGACGCGGCATTCGAAAGCCAGTGCCGCGCTCTGGGCGGCGATTGTGCGCCGCTGCAGTCCACGCGTCGGCGCTGGGACGCGGTCGCGCTGATCACCGCGTTCAAGGCGGTCACGCTCGAGGGGATCGAGGTGATCATCATCGTCATCGGTCTAGGCGCGGTGCAGGGCCTGCTGGTGGAAGCAAGCTTGGGTGCCCTGGCCGCCTGCGTGCTGGTGGCGGGCGCGGCACTGATCCTGCAGCGCCCTCTCGCCCGCGTGCCGGAGAACTCGCTCAAGTTGGTGGTCGGGATCGTGATGAGCGCGTTCGGACTGTTCTGGTTCGGCGAGGGGATCGGATTGCAATGGCCCTACGACGATGGCGCTGTTCTGGGACTCATCGCGATCCTCACCGGCGCAACGTGGCTTGGGATCCGCGTCGCCGCGCGGATCAATGGCCCCGCGGCGGACGCCGGGGTGCGTGGAGAGACTCCGTGAGCGCCATCATGCGCGCGCTGCGGGGGCTCATCGGCCTGTTCGTCGATGATGGATTGCTCGCCGTGACGCTGCTCGGCGTACTGCTCGGCGTCGGGTTGCTGAAGGAGATCCGCGCGCTCGACGGTTCGCTCGCACTCGCGCTGCTGGTCACCGGGACGGTCGCTGCCCTGCTCGCGAACGTACTTCGCGCCGCAACGATAACCAAGCGCTAGCTTTGGCGGCGCGTCTGCTCGGCGCGTGCAGCGAGTCAACGACGGCGCAACGCACGAGATAACCACAGGAGAACTTCCAATGCCCCTGCACGAAGGTGTCCCGATCATTCAACAGGCGATCCAGCTTTCGATTGCGCCGGTGTTCCTGCTTACCGGCATAGCCGGTTTGCTCGGCGTCATGGCCAATCGCCTGGCGCGTATCGTCGACCGGGCGCGTTACCTGGAGCAGCGGTGGACCGGGCTGAGTGAACAGGCCCTGGCTCACGCGCACGTGGAAATTCGCAATCTCGAACGGCGCCGAAACCTCGCCAGTTGGTCGATCAATTTCTGCACCGGCGCTGCATTGCTGGTGTGCACCGTCATCGTCACCCTGTTCTTCGAGGAGTTCTTTCGCACGGACCTCAAATGGCTCGCCGGCGCGCTGTTCGTGGGCGTCATGGTCGCCCTCTTCGGTGGGCTCACGTCCTTCCTGCGCGAGGTCTACCTGGCAACCCATACCGGACGAATCGAACCGGAAAAGTTCGCCCTCTGACCGGCTGCTAAGGCCGCGGCCCGGCTAGCCGCGCAGGTTAAGGTTCTTGACCCGCGTGTAGCTCAGCAGTTCGTCGAAGCATTCTTCCTGGCCGAGGCCGCTCTGCTTGGTGCCCCCATAGGGCGCGCCAAGGCAGCGACCGGTCGAGTTGATCCACACGTTGCCCGCCTCCGGGGGCGCGGGGCGACGTTTACTATTTTTGATCACTGATTTACACGAGTGTATTCACACAATATCCAGGCGTCTTTTTGCCTGCGCCCTGGCCCCCGTCGGCGACGCGCGCTGCACGCGCTCATCCAAGCGCTCGTCGACGATGCCGACCGGCTCGAGGTGGCCGATCACCTCGACCCCACCGGGGAACAATGCCGCGACCGCGGCCTCCGCTCCATCGACGATGCGATGTCCTTCACGCACCGTGAGCGCGCCGTCGACTTCCAGGTGGAACTCGACAAAAATGCAATCCCCCGCGTTGCGACTGCGGATGTCATGGATGGCCAGCGCGCCGGGACATGACAGTGCCGCGGCCTCGATCCGCTTGCGCTGCACAGGCGCGAGCTCTTCATCGAGCAGCTGGACCGACGCCGCGCGCGCGATGCCGCTCGCATTCCACAACATATAGAGCGCGATCGCGAGAGCGAATGCAGGATCCGCCCGAGCCCATCCGGTAGCCCAGGACACGGCGAGCGACACGAGCACGGCGAGATTGACGACGACATCGGTGAGGTAGTGCGCTCGATCGGCGGCGATTGCAGTCGATGCCGTGCGGCGGAGCACCCACGATTGCATGGCCACCAGCGCGCCGGAGGTAACGACGCTCCCCGCGGCGACGGCGAGTCCGATGTCCAATCCGGACAGGGGCTCCGGAAAGAGCAGTCGCCACAGCGATTGCGCGCCGAAGACTATCCCGGTGGTCGCCAGAAGGACCGCCTGCGTGAACGCCGCCAGCGCTTCGCCTTTGCCGTGACCGAAACGATGCTCGGGATCGGCGGGACGATGGGCGTAACGGATCCCGACAAAGGTGGCGAGCGCACCGAGCGCGTCGACCAACGCATCCGCGGCCGACGCCAGCAGTGCGATCGAGCCGGTTACCTGCCAGCCCCAGACCTTGGCCAGGATCAAGCCCAGCGCCAGCGCGAGCGCGATGGCGCTCGCGCGCCGGCTCAGTGCCCGATTGCGTGCCGTCGGGCCCTGGTGACTCGCGCCGGCGGGCGCATCATCCCCGTGCTCGGATCGTGTCGTCGGGTCCGGTCTCATCGACGCTCGACCGGCGCGGCTACGATCGGGCCTCGCCTAGCGCCCGCAGTCCGATCCGGTCAGCCCGCGATGTGCTGCGCGCCGGCGCGGAAAGCGCATCAGGCTTTCTTGGCCCAGGCGCTGCACCAGCCCTTGGCGTTGACGAGCTTGCCACCAAACGCGGCGCACGGACCGTCGGCGGCGCCGGCCTTGCCCGAGTAGAGGCTGCAGTTCCCGCACATCGCGGTCGGGTCCTTGCGAGCCGTGGCCTTGGTCGCATCGGTCTTGTAGCCCAGTGCGGCAGCGGTCGGATCCGATTCGCTCAACGTATCGACTGCGCGCGCGCTGCCGCTGAACAACGCCACCAACGGCGTGACGGCCAATCCGGCGGCACTGATCTTGATGAAGCGGCGGCGATTTGAGAAAGCAGGTACGGTCATGGCGTCTCCCTCGGTTTGGTATTGCGGCATCATCTTGACAACGGCTGCCGCGTTTGTCGAGTAGCCGCGCGTAGGTCAGCGCAGGTATCGCACGCGATTCTCATTTACCTTGCGACCGATGCGCGGCGCAACCGGATCGCAGCCCATCGCGGTCCGCGTGGCTTGACCTCACGCGATGGCCACGTCCATGCCTCGAAGGTTGGTGCGGGCATGCGCCAGGATTGACTGCGCCGCGGCAGAGACCGGCTGACACACTGTCGTAACACGAGGGCAAACAGCAGACCAAAGCCCTTCGAGAGGACACGGCCAGCCCTTATACTTAGGCCCCGTCGGCCGACTGTGGACGGCGCTGCGCGAAGGGTCAGCAAGCGAGCGGCCTGCGTCGGCGGCCCCAGGGGTGGGGCCGGCTTGCGAATCATCCCCGCGCTTGGGACAAGCGTGC
>Ga0302325_10020741_pt1 | contig 13771 bp, 9 predicted proteins | sample Palsa_T0_2_FD_201948 | JGI IMG/M metagenome (GOLD analysis project Ga0302325, IMG submission 201948) | Peat permafrost microbial communities from Stordalen Mire near Abisko, Sweden - Palsa_T0_2 | ecosystem: Environmental > Terrestrial > Soil > Palsa > Peat permafrost | place: Sweden: Abisko... | reverse complement strand
CGAACAAGCAGGCCGCTCTGATCAACAGTTGGCGAGCGGCATGGGGCCGTGAGTTACCGTTTTACTTTGTTCAATTGCCGCCGCTGCTCTACTCGGCTCGCGCCAGCCTCAAGGATGTTCCTGATGCCGAGCCCGCTTTTCGAGAGGCGCAGGCGGCGGCGCTCGCGTTGCCCCACACCGGCATGGTCGTCACCACCGACGTTGGCGATCTGAAGAACATGCACCCGCCTCATAAGAAAGAGGTCGGCGAGCGCCTGGCGCTATGGGCACTGGCCAACGACTACGGCAAGAAGATCGAACCCTCCGGTCCGATGTATCGCAGCGGAAGCATCGAACACGAGGGATACAAAGCAGTCCTGCATTTCGACCATGTCGATGGAGGACTCGTCTCCAGCGACGGCAAGCCATTGGACTGGTTCACTACCGCTGGGGATGACGGCAAGTTCTATCCGGCCAAGGCGGAAATCTCCGGGGATGCAATCGTGATCACCTGTCCGCAGGTTCCCGAGCCGAAAGCCGTGCGATTTGCCTGGGATGAAAAGGCGATGCCGAACTTCTTCAACAAGGCGGGATTACCTGCGGTTCCGTTTCGGACGGACAGCCCGTTCGGGCAGCTGCCGCAGGATTCGTCGACGCCCGCGCATTGAGCCGTCGGACTCGCGTCCCTTCGGCCCTTTGGGGCTGCCGCTAAAATGGATTTGAAGCGCTTCTCAACTCAGCCGATCGAACCCGCGGGTTCCGCGCATGCGTCCCCCTGTGACAAAAACTCAATAGTCGGTGACAAACGTCTACTTGTCGCGGATGGTAGACGTGCTATAAATCGAGCGTTTGCGGGACGACCGGCGGCGCGGTGACAACGAGATTTGTGGATGCGTGATGGACACGTAAACTCATACCGGCCGCCCGCGTTGGCGATCCTGATGTTTGCTTCTCTGATGATTGCGCCGCGGATCCTCCAGGCGAAGGATGCGGTCGACTACGCCAATCCGCTCATCGGGGCGGGAAGCACGTCGCCGACACCCGAAGAAGCTGCCAGGCTGAAGGGGCTTGATCCCAACTTCACTGGCTTTCACGGCAAGCTCTTCCCCGGCCCCTGTACGCCGGCAGGTCTGGTGCAACTCAGTCCTGACACCATCACCGGCGGCGACAACGGCGCTGGCTATTCCTACCCAAACTTCACCATTCAGGGCTTTAGTTTCAACCACATGAGCGGCGTCGGCGCGTTCGGAGATCTGGGCAACTTCATGGTCATGCCCACCGAAGGACCGCTCAAAACCTGGTACGGGGAAACCGATCATCCCGGCACCGGCTACCTCTCGTCCTACTCCAAAGACAGCGAAGTCGCGCAAGCCGGCTATTACGCCGTCACGCTTGATGATTACAAAGTTCGCGCTGAGCTGACCGCCGCTCCGCACAGCGGCATCCTCCGGTTCACCTTTCCCCAGAGCGATGCGTCGCGAATCCAGATCGATCTCGCTCGCCGCGTCGGCGGCACCTCGCTGCATCAGACGGTGAAGGTGATTGACGATCACAGCATCGAAGGCGAAATCGAATGCCCCGGCAAAGGCGGGGGATTCATGGGCGGCAAGGTCAGTTACAACCTGTACTACCATGCCGAATTCAGTAAGCCGCTAAAAGACTTCGGCGTGTGGAGCGCGAACATCCCGCCCGGCCCGTACAACGGACGCAAGCCCGCCGCCGCATTCGTCGAAGCTTGCCAATCGGCCGAAAGGATCCCCGGCTGCCGCGAAAAAGAGGGCCGGCATCTCGGCTTCTATGCTGAGTTTCCCACCGAGGACAAGGATGTCATCCTTCTCAAAACGGGCATCTCCTACGTGAGCATTGAGGGCGCTCGGGCCAATCTCGCGGCCGAGATCCCGGCCTGGGATTTCGATGCGGTGCGCAACGAGGCCCACGATCTGTGGCAGCATGCCCTGAGCCGGGCTTCCGTCGAAGGCGGGTCCGAAGACCAGAAGACTGTCTTCTACACCGCGATGTATCACGCCTTGATCGACCCCCGGAGCATGGCCGATGTCGATGGCAAATATCCCGGGGCGGATGGGCAAGTCCACCAGGCCACCGGCTACATCAAGCGCACGATCTTCAGCGGCTGGGACGTGTACCGCAGCCAGTTCCCGCTGCTCACCATCGTCGCCCCGAGCATCGTCAACGACCAGATCAACAGCGCAATAGGCCTGGCTGAAGAAAATGGCATGCACTATTTCGATCGTTGGGAACTGTTGAATTCCTACACGGGCTGCATGTGTGGAAGCCCCGAGGTTACTGTCATCAACGACGCTTACCAGAAAGGCATCCGCGACTTTGATCTGAAAAAAGCATACGAATATTCCCTGAACACCTGCGAAAAAAACAGCAATGGGCCCAAAGGCTATTACGCCGGCGGCCATGGTCTGGCCATCACGCTGGAGAACGCTTTCGGCTGCTGGAATCTTTCCCGGCTCGCATCAGCGTTAGGTCACTCTGACGACGCGAAGAAGTACGCCGATCTCAGTGGGGCCTACCGTCTGGTCTTCAATCCCGATGAGCCCTGGACCTACGACAAGAAAGGCACGACCGACCATCCCGATTGGAAAGGCTGGGTCTGTTTTCGAAACGAGAACGGTGACTGGGCGCCGTGGCAGGGCCTGACCAGCGGGGAGGGCGGTATGGAATCATCCATCTTCGAAACCGGCTGGGACGTTCCGCATGATATACCCGGCCTCATCGCGCTGTTGGGCGGCCGGGACCTTTTCGTGGCGAAGCTGAACGCATTCTTCGAGCACACGCCAAAGTTCAATAAGGGCAATCCATATATGGACCCTACGAATGAGCCGAGCAATCTCATTCCATTTCTGTTCAATCGCGCCGGCGCACCGTGGCTGACGCAGAAATGGGTGCGCCGAGTGGCGACCGAAGCCTATGCCGCCGCCCCCAATGGAAATCCGGGCGATGATGATGAGGGTCAAATCTCCGCGTGGTTCGTCCTTGCCGCCAGTGGGCTGCATCCCGCCTGCCCCGGCGATCCGCGCTTCGAGATCTTTACCCCCCTGTTCGACAAAGTGACGCTGAACCTCGATCCGAAATACGCCAGGGGATCTGCGTTCACGATCGTCGCACAGAACAATTCTCCCCAGAACGTCTACATTCAGTCGGCCACTCTCAATGGGAAGGCCTTCAATCGCTGCTGGCTCAACTATTCGGAGATTACCGCGGGCGGGACTCTCGAATTGGTTCTCGGTCCGCAGCCAAATATGAACTGGGGAATTGAACAGGGCCGATGATTATGCCAGAATTGCTGACCATATCTGAGAAGATTGCCCAGCGCATCAGCGGCATCGCGGTGGAGCGGCCGCGCGACGAGGTTCCGCACGGGATTCCGGTCGCTCTCCGCACGGCGCAACATTCGGTCATCTCGGCGGGCCGTTTCGCCCAGACGTGGTCCAAGCGCATGGTGCTGGTCAAGTGGGTGATCTCTGGGCAGGCGATCATGGGCGTCGAGGGGAAGCGAATTTCCTTCGGTCCCGGCGAAGCGGCCGTGTATGTGCCGAGCATTCCCCACCGGTTCTGGGCGGTTGCGGATACGAACGAGTTTTGCTGGTTTTCGGTCGATGGACCGCTCGCCGAACAATTCGCCATCGAGCTCGAGTTTCGGCCGGGCGTGTATCCCCTGGGCCTGGCTCCCGTCGAGAAGATCCACGACTTGATGGAGAGCCTCAAGGACCACAGCATCCAGGGGCGCAGGCAGGCGAGCCTGATGGCTATCTCGATGATGTATCAGGTAGCCAATGCCATCCGCGCACCGCAAATGCCTTCCGTGGTGCTCAAGGCGCAGCACAAAATTCAACAGGGATTCGCCGACCCGGATCTCTCCACCGAATCGATCGCCAAGGACCTTGGCTACCACCGCGGTTCTCTGAGCCGACTGTTTCACAAGCACACGGGGATCACGATCATCGACTTCCTCACCGAGGCTCGGCTGCAGGAAGCCAAAGCATTGCTGGCCCACACCAACGACAAGATCTCGGACATCTCCAGAAAGTGCGGATTCCGGGAACCGACGTATTTCCATCACTGGTTTCGGAAGCACACCGGCGTGACGCCGAACGAGCTGCGGGGATAGGGCGAGGGTTCGGGGTTCAGGATTGGAACTCTCTTCATGTCGAAGCTTAAACTTGCCACGATCGGTGCATATGGGCATTTCCCCCATGTTTTGGAGGAACTCGAGGGTTCAGATGATCTGGATGTAGTCGCCCTGGCCAAGGCGCTTCCCGACGATGATCTGAATGCGGTGCGAAAGTTTCCGATCGCCGGCAGCGCGCTGGCTTACGATGATTATCATCTGATGCTGCGCGAGCAGAATCCGGATGTCGTGGTCGTAAGCACCCGGCTGGATCTGATCAACCCCATCGCCATCGATGCCGCTGAGGCGGGTTGTCATTTAATCTGCGAGAAGCCATTGGCGCTGGCCCACGCACCGCTGGAAAAACTGTATCGCACCATTGAAAGTCGCGGCGTGCAATGCATCGCCATGCTGAGCAATCCGTATCACTCGGTCATCCGCGGCGCTCGACAACTGACAACCGAAGGTCGGTTCGGCAAGATCGTGATCGTCAATGCGCGAAAGAGCTATAAGTGGGGATCGCGCCCGGACTGGTTCGGCAAACGAGAGCAGTATGGGAACACGATCGGCTGGGTCGGGATTCATGCGCTGGACATGATTCAAGCCGTCACCGGCGAGCGTTTTACATCCGTCGCGGCGATGCTTTCCAACGTTTCCCACCCGGAGCGACCCGATTGCCAGGACAATGTGGCGATGATCCTTGGGCTCAGTGGCGGCGGTCATGCCACGGTGAGCGTCGATCTGCTTCGACCGAACGCCGCCGCCACGCACGGCGATGACTGGCTGAGAATAGTCGGGGCCAAGGGCGTCGCCGAAGCGTCTCTCGACGGCGGTTGGCTGCACATTACCAGTGATGCCGAAGCGGAATGCCGTGTGACACTGCCGGCTTCGCAGAAGTATTACGCTGATTTTTTGAAATTGCTAGCGAATGCGCCGGCTGAACCGTTCGCCGACACCCGTCGAGCTTTCGAGTTGACCCACCTGTGTCTGACGGCATGGGATGCGGCGGTTGAAGGCCGTGTACTCGACATTCAGCCTGGTCCCTGGAGTGCGCCGCTTTCCGGCACCGCCACTTAAGTGGCGGTACCCACTGGGAATCATGGAGGTTTTATGAGTTGTTTGAGGGTTTTTGCGCGGCGCGTCGAATTGTGCCAACTCATGTTTATCGCAATGCTCGTGTCGCTGGGGCCCCATGCTCTGGCGAACTCGTCTGCCGCTGCGATGAACATCATGCGGGAGGGCCAGGCGACGTATCGTGCCTTCGACGCCAACAAGCTTCCGCCAGGCACGTCCTCAAAGCTATTCGCCGGCGCGATCACCGGCACGACCTTCGACCTCTTCGTTCGCAATCTCGACGCACAGCCTTTGACCATCGAACTGGGATTCGTCGACACGCAAAGCAACGGCCCCGGGCGACGTACGTTCGCGCTGGCGGCCAACGGAAGCCCGCTCGACGCAAATCTCGACGTGTGGGCCCAGGCGGGCGGCGCTGACAAACCCTGGGTGATGAAAACAACGTTCACCCACGCGGGTGGCAGCCTGTCGATCATGTTCACAGGGTTGGATCAGCCGGCATTTGTCAGCTACGTGCGGATCAGCGACGTAAGCGGCAAGGAACTGGCGTTCGGCACTGCCGCGGACTGGAAAAAGGCAGAACGGCTCACGCTGCTGGATTCCCGCTCGCATCCTTTTAAGAAGATCGAGGTCGGAGACGTCTGCTTTTTCAACGTCGATCACAGCCCCGTCGGGGCATGGTCGACGTTCATCTACGGCATGGAAGCCAGCGGCGGAGTGCAGGTGTGCAAGCAGCCGGGTGGCGAGGGAACGCTGATCCCACACCAGGGAGTGATCATCGCAGCGAAATCCGGCTCCGCGGAACGCATCATGCCGTTTGCGTCGAAGCAGAAATCACTCGCGCAAGCTGCCTGGATCACCGGCGAAGAAGTGAAGCGAACCCTCGGCGCCTGCACAGATTGCTGGAACATTCCGATGGGCGTGAGCTGGGTCCACTACACGCCGGTCTGGAGGTTGAACGACTGGGACAAGGCTTCCGACGATGAAAAACGCCAATTCACACTGCCCGCGACGTGGATGCAGTACACCATCGACAACCGCTCCGGGAAAGAGGAAACGCAACTGCTGTTCAGCCTGGAGCAGGCCGCGACCCGCGCCACGGGTTGGTCCGGTTTCGATGGTTACGTGGTCGACCAGAACAGCTCCATCGCGGTGAAGAGCGGTGATGCGGAATTGCTCACCGCGGAGCAGGCGAAGCAGAACTTCGGAATTGACGGCGCTACCAGCGCGTTCTGTGTGCACGTCGCTCCGGGAACAGAGAAAGCTGTCACGTTCTACGTCGTTCAATATCGTGACGGGGTCATCGCTCAGTTGCAGGATCATCCGCTCCGGCTGATGGGCGACGCCGTGTACTCGGATATGAACGACATCCTGAAAACGGCTGAGAAGAGCCTGCCGACCGTCGTCAGTCGCTGCGAAGAAATGGACAAGCGGCTTGCCGAGTGCGGCCAGGATGCCGAACGGCAATTCCTCGCCGCCGATGCGCTCCATTCGTACCAATACAACACCATTCTGTATGCCGATGAGCAGAAAGAGCCGGTCTGGGCAGTCATCGAAGGAGAATGCTCCTGCATCAACACGTTCGACCTGACGATCGATCACGTCTTTTATGAACTGTCGATGCATCCCTGGACGGTTCGCAACGAGCTGGACCACTTCACCGATACCTTCTCCTACGCCGATGAGCTTTCCCTCCCCGGCCAGACGCAGCGCTTCCCCGGCGGAATTGGCTTCTGTCACGACATGGGCAGCCGCACCAATTTCTCCACCCGCGAGAAGGGCGCTGCCTACAAGACTCTGATGACGCAGGAGGAATTGCAGAACTGGATCATCTGCGCCGCTCTCTACTGGAAAACAACCGGAGATAATACCTGGCTGGAACGGAACCGCGACATGTTCAAGCGTGCACTGCAGTCAATGGAACTACGTGATGATCTGGATCCCTCCAAGCGGGATGGAATTACCACGTATGTTTCGAGCGTTGGACAGAGGACCGGCGAAATCACCACTTACGATGCGATGGACGTCTCACTGCAGTCTCCGATCGAGAGCCTCTATATCGCCGTCAAATCGTTCGCCTGTTACACAATGCTCAAGCCCCTGTTCCTCCAACTGGGCGAAGTCGCACTGGCCCATGAATCGGAAGAAGCCGAGGCCTATACCGCCAAAGGGATTCTCTCTCACTGGGACGAGAAGAATCATTTCTTCCCAGCAACCTTCAACGGCAAGAGCACATCCGCGATCATCCCCGCCATCGAAGGTTTGGCTTACCCATACGCGATGGGGCTCACGAAGGAGGTGGCGCTGGATGGTCCCAATGCCGAGTTAATGAGCCGGCTCAAGACCCACCTGACGACAATTCTCGTTCCCGGGCTCTGCCTCGACGCCAAGACCGGCGCCTGGAACCTCTCCTCGACAAGTTCCACCACCTGGCAAAGCAAGGTGTACCTCAACCAATTCGTGGCTGAGAATATCCTGGGCTTACGGAACTCATCCACCGGGCGAAATGCGGACGCTGCGCACTATGCCTACGAAGTACTCGGCGCCCCGGCGGTCTGTTGGACCGATCAGATCTACACCGGATCCCACGTCGCCTACGGCTGCCGGCACTACCCGCGCGGAGTGACCAGCGCGCTATGGTGGCTATGGCCGCCTAACGCCGCAAGGCGATGACCCCGGAAACAGTAAAGAGAGACGACACGGAACAACGTCCCCTTGGGAAAACCGGCCAGTGCCTTCCCGTGCTGAGCTTGGGCGCGAGTTCACTGGGCGCAGAGTTCAGGGAAGGGGATCTCAACGAGGTGCTTCGTTCGGTGCACGTTGCGCTGGATCTCGGAATGACCTTTATCGACACCTCTCCGTTCTACGGCCGCGGGATGTCGGAGGTGATGCTGGGGCTGGCGCTCAAGGGCGTGCCGCGTAAGAAGTACCTGCTCGGCACGAAACTCGGTCGCTACAGCGGCGAGCACTTTGACTTTTCCGCCTACCGGGTCGACGAAAGCGTGCATGTGAGCCTGGAGCGGATGAAGACCGATCATCTCGACGTGATTCTCTGTCATGACATCGAGTTCGTGGACATGCAGCAGATCGACGACGACTTCCTTAATGATCTCATGGATCGGGTGCGCGCTCTGATTGACCCCGACTCGGGGACGTGACAGCCCGGAGGTTCCCATGAAAAAAGCCTCGCAAATACGAGGCTTGATTCAGCGTGCAATTTTCACGAATTGGAGCCGGACGGGCTCGAACCGACAACCCCTGCCTTGCAAAGGCAGTGCTCTCCCAATTGAGCTACGGCCCCGGAGGTATGCAGTATAGGGCGGTGGGCTGTCGCGTACAAACTCGCTGAATCGCTATCGGAGGATGAAGCCACAGAGGCCGAAATAGAGCATGAACGTGACGATGTCCGCGGAGGCCAGCACGACGGGGCCGGAGGCGAATTTCGGGTCGCCCTTCATGGCCCGCACGATGGAAGGAACGATGACGCCCAGGAGGCAGGAAGTGACAAGAGCGAAAGTAATGCTCACGCCGATCGCGACCGCAACCGCGACTTGGCGCTTCCAGGCGCACGCCACGATTGCGACGAGCGTTCCGCTCGCCAGACCAAGCAGCAATGCCGTCAGCAACTCCACCCGCAACAGGCGAAAGATCATCTTCCAGTTGATGCGCTCATCCAGAAAACCCTGAAGGGTGAGCGTCATCGACTGCATGCTGACGCCCTCGGCCAGCGTCAGAACAACCGGAACGAACAGGGCCAGGACGATGACCGTGTTGAGAAACCGCTCGTGCAGGCCGGCGATGAAGGCACACGCGATTCCGCCGGCGATGTTGCACAGCAGCCATGGCATGCGTTGCTTGAAGCCGGCCCACGGCGACCCGCGTCGCCCCTCTGCGATGTGAATGCCGATGAGTTGAAATACATCCGGGCTGGACTGACGGTCGGGCACTTCAAGCATTTCATCGGTGAAAAGGTTCACATCGACGACGCCCAGGAGTTTGTTGTCTTTGTCCACTACCGGAAAGGCCAGGAGCCGATACATGACGAAGAATTCGCAGGCGTCCAGCACACTCATCGTGTCAGGGATGCTGACGACCCGCTGAACCATGATATCGATCACCTTTGCCGCGGGGCCGCTCATGAGGAGCCGCCGAGTCGGGACAACGCCGACGAGCTTTCCGTCGCTGTCGAGGACGTAAAAGTAGATGATCTTTTCCGCGAGGTTCTGCGTGCGGAGTGAGTCCAGCGCCTGCGCAATCGTCTGCTCTGCCCGCAGCGATGTGTATTCTTTCCGCATGTGGGCGATCACCGGCTCCTGTATCCTGTCCTGGCTGAATTTTTCCATCCGTCGGCCTCCGGTAAGATGTCGCGCACGATAACATGCTCAATCGGGGACGCACGAGCTCCACAAAATAATGACACTTGAAATGCGACATACACTGTCGTATTGTATCCGCATGGAGTCGACAGCATTCAGCATCGCGGAGTTGGCCCACGCGGCAGGGCTGAGCCGGCGGGCGATTCGGTTCTATGTGCAGCAGCTGCTGCTGCCGCCGCCGGACGGCGTTGGGCGGGGACGGCACTACGATCAGTCGCATCTGGACCGGCTGCAGCAAATCGCGCAGTTGCAAAATAGCGGGCACTCGCTCGACGCGATCCGGCGAATTTTCAACGGCGAAGCCGTTCCGGCGACGACCCAGCCAAAATCGCGGCCACCGAGGCGAGCAGTATTGTCGGCGGGCTTGTGGACGCGCGTGGAATTGGGGGATGGCATCGAATTGCAATTCGACGCCGGGCGATATCAGCCCGACGTGGAGGGCTTGCTTGCGCTGCGCGAGCTGGCCCGGCGGGTGTTCAGTCAAGCGGAGAATTCGGAACGATAAGGGCACTTTCACGAACAATGGAGCAGGCGATGAACGGCATCAATTTGAAGACCATGAATCCCGCCGATCGCGTGGCGCTGCGGGGCGTGCGCATGCACGCTGTGCTGGCGGCCATGAGCCAGAAGACGGTCGTCGAGCAGACGTTTCTCAATCGCGAGCAACATGCGATCGAGGCGGTCTACACCTTTCCGCTGCCTGACGGAGCGGCAGTCTGCGCGTTTGAAGCGATCACCGCAGATCGCGTCCTCACCGGCGTAATCGAAGAGACGGATGACGCGATCGAGAAGTATGAATCCGCGGTTGCCGCCGGCGATGCCGCGTACCTCGCGGAGCAGGAGCGGCCGGATGTTTTCACCATTCGCGTCGGCAACATCAAACCACGGCAGGCGGCCACCGTGCGACTGACTTACATTTGCCCGCTGGAGGTGAACGACAACCAGATTCGCGTGAGTTTCCCGACCACAGTGGCGCCGCGCTACGCCGCCGATGCCGGAATGGACCCGGTGGATGCGGCCATTGACGCCGATGCCCTGAATCCGCCGCACGTGCTGAGCGTGCCGTATGGATTGACTTTTTCCGCCGACGTGCGGCTGGGGCGGAAAGTGAAGGCGATCACATCACCGACGCATGCGATCCAGATCACTGGGGACGACCGGGAGGGGTACCACCTTACACTGGGCGGCGTCGTGGCGATGGACCGCGAGGTGGTGCTGAGCATCGAACTGATCAAAGAGGTCGGACCCTGCGTGCAATTCGAAGGTGGTAAAGATAATCAATCCTACATTGCCGTCACATTCGTGCCGGAGTTCGAAGCGCATCCCGAAAACCCGGCGGCGATCGAAACGGTCTTTGTGCTGGATTGTTCCGGCTCGATGGGAGGTTCGTCGATCACGCAGGCGACGGCGGCGCTGGAGTTGTGCCTGCGCAGCCTGAATGTCGGCGACACGTTCAACATCTGCAAATTCGGTTCGAGTTTCGAGCTGATGAGTCCCGAGCCGCTGGTCTATTCGCAGGCCACGCTGGATCAGGCGATCGGTTACATCGCGACAGGAAACAATTTTGGCGGCACGGAACTGCTCCAGCCCCTGCAGGCAGTGCTGCGCACGACACCGGCGGCCGGCGCTGTGCGCAGCGTCATTCTCTTGACTGACGGTCAAGTGAGCAACGAACCGGCAATTCTCAAACTAGCCCGGCAGCATCGCGGGCGCAACCGAATCTTCTCATTCGGGATCGGGCCGGCGTGTAGTTCGTTCCTCGTGAAGGGCCTGGCACGGGTGACCGGCGGGGCGGCGGAATTCATTGTCGAGGGGGAGAACATGCATGAGAAGGTACTGCGCACGTTCGCGCGGCTGGCCTCGCCGTTGGCGAGCGATGTGCGGATCGACTGGTGCGGGGCCGAAGCGCAGACCCTGGCCGAGTTGCCGCCGGTCTTTGATGGAGAGGTGTTGACGGTGTTCGCGAGAGTGCTGGGCCGACGGCCCGCCGAGGTGGTGCTCAAATGCCGAACCGATGCCGGCGAGCAATCATGGGCTGTTGCCGTGCCGAACATTCCGCTGCCTGACGGCGGCATTGCGACGATGTGGGCCCGGCGAACCATCCAGAGCCTTGAAGAGGTGAACGGCATCACCCGCTCGGCTGCACCTGGAAAAGGATCGCGCGAGCGCGATCTGCTGATATCGTTGTCCAAGGAGTTTGGCCTGCTCAGCAGCCTGACCACGTTCGTTGCGGTGGAGCATCGGTCGCTCGAAGAACGCAACCAAGGCCAGCCGGCGACCCGGCGAGTGCCGGTCATGCTGGCCAACGGCTGGGGAGGCGTGGCAGTAATGGGAATGCCCGCGGCCGGCGCAATTGTCATGAGAAAAGACAGAGGAGTAAGAGCGATGTCCAGAGGCCGCTCCGGTCCGGCGGGCGCGCCCGTCTCCGGCCCACCGCCTGTAGTCGGCCCAATCCTCAGCGCCATTGATGACTCGGGGCTGCTCGATTTGACCCGGGAAAGCGACACGGACAGTTGTGACGGCGATGTGCTTGACGAGATCGCCCCCGGTGCTAAAGACGTCACTTCCAAGTTGACGTCGGCCGCTTCCGGAACTCCACCCGCGGCCCCGCGCCGACCCCGGTTGCTGCGCCGGCTTCTCGGCAAGAGTGCGGGGCGCCTGGTGCCAGACCAAAATCGAACTCCCGGCGACGCCATTAGTGGCGACGACCTCTCGCAAATCCTGCTGCGGCAGACCGCGGCGGGCGATTTTCGGTGGGACGAGCGGTTGGATCAGATTGCGTCGACGGTTTCAAGCTGGAACGACATGTCCGCCAAGGCAGATGCCCGGGTGCCGGCCGGCACAGCGGATCGCGACAGTGTGATATCCACTCTTCGCGCGCTGTTGCTGTTGCAAACAAAGTTCGCCGCAGACGAAAGCATCTGGAAGCGCGCGGCGGAGAAGGCGATGCGTTATGTGGCGTTGGCTACCGGCCAGCCGGCGGCGGCAATCCTGGCGGAGTTGAAGAGTCTCCTCCCACTTTAGCTTCACCAGGGACATCCAAATGGATTCAATCCTTCAGCCAATCGTCGTTTACCTTGGCCAAAGCGCTTTGCTGACATTTCAACAATTGGCGATCGTGCTCGGCCCCGTGCTGATCCTGGCGTTCATACTCGACCAGCTTTCACAATTCGTGCGGGCTCGGGCGGCGAGGATTTTGAGTCTCGACGTATACACCTATCTCACCGCGCCGGGAGTGATGGTTCATGAGCTGGGGCACGCATTTTTCTGCGTGATCTTCAGGCATCGGATTGTCAGCATGCGGCTGTTCGGGCCACGAAGCGACGGGACGCTGGGCTCAGTACAGCATTCGTACAACCCCAAGAGCACCTACCAACGGATCGGAAACTTCTTCATCGGTACTGGGCCGATCTGGTTGGGGACGGCATTGGTGTGCCTCCTGGCCTGGTATCTGCTCGGCCCGGTCGCGAGCGAAGCCGTCCGGCACGTGGCAACGTCCGATGAACCGGCAACGCCGGCGGTCCTGATATCGCAGGCAGCCGCCTTGGCCTGGCAGCTCTTTCTGTCGCTCTTGCGGCCAGCGGTGGTATCGAGCTGGCAGTTCTGGATTTTCGCCTACCTCATGTTCTGCATCGGGAGCCACATCACCTTGAGCAGACCCGACATCAACGGCGCCGCCAGAGGATTCGTTTCCCTGGTTGTATTTGTGCTGCTGTTCAATCTCCTGACATTGTCCTTCGACGGCCGGCTCTCTCTTCGAGTCTGTCAGCGGTTGCTGCAGGGCTCTGTGATTTTCTATGCAGCCATATCGCTCGTGGTGTGCCTGAACCTCGCTCTGGCCGCAGTTTTGATGATCCTCTCAATTGTTTTTCGTGCTGTTCGGTAGCCGCCGACATGCTGCGTCGGTTATGGTACCCGCTGCGACGTCCGGCGGAGCGATCTCTCGAGTGGGGTCTCTCTCATTTGAGTTCAACACAGAGCGGGCAGAGGGAAGACTCTCACGAGTCCCCCGACGAAGGTTCGCAGTGCATCAAGTGGAGCGGCAAAATGAACACGAATCTGAAGCGTCCCTCATGGTGTGTCTCTGGTTTTGAGTGGGAAGCCGCTCGGGCAATCGCCGGACGGTTCTCCGCGCGACTAGGGCGTCCCGACCAGCGCCGCGCCAAGGCAATGGTGGAAACGCTTGAGAAACGAACGTTAC
>Ga0302325_10020740_pt1 | contig 13771 bp, 8 predicted proteins | sample Palsa_T0_2_FD_201948 | JGI IMG/M metagenome (GOLD analysis project Ga0302325, IMG submission 201948) | Peat permafrost microbial communities from Stordalen Mire near Abisko, Sweden - Palsa_T0_2 | ecosystem: Environmental > Terrestrial > Soil > Palsa > Peat permafrost | place: Sweden: Abisko... | reverse complement strand
AGATCATTTTCAGTTCAAGCAGTTGCGGGATGCCGAGGAGCGGGATGCGCAGCCACTCCGGGCGATTGTTCAATTCGTAGCCGACTTCATAAATCGCCTTATGGAGCAGGTAAGCGGGCAACATCAAGAAAAATTCCTCGTCAGAGCGGGGCAGCAGGTCGGATTGCTCAGTCGTCTTGCGATAGGCGCGCAGATAAACGGAGCTAACTGCCTCTTGCCACAATCGCAGCCAGGGCTGGAAATTCCTCCAACTATCATTTTCGAGGCCGACGCGTTTTAAGTGCGCGGCCAATCCCGCCCACGCGGCATAGTCAAATGAACGCACCATGCCGGCCACGTCGCGCAACGGGGAACGTTTGAGGCGCCGCTCGCTCAACGGCGTGGCGGGCTCGCCTTCGAAATCAATGATCACAAAATCCTGACCCGCAACAAGGATTTGGCCGAGATGAAAATCGCCGTGACAGCGAATGTGCAAAGCAGTCAAGCGGCTTTCGGAGAGCAGGCGGAAGCGGTCCGTGATTTGAGGTTCAAGCTGAAGCACGCGCTCGGCCATCGGCGCGATTTTGGCGGGCAGAGAGTTCAACTGCTGGCGCAGCAGGATGAGATTCCGCTTGGCGTGATTGCGCATGGATTGGAACAATCCGCGCATCTGATACGGCATGAAGGGCTCAGGCGCAAACGCCTCTTCCTCAGTATCGGAAGCAAGGACCAGGTGCATTTGGGCGGTGCGTTCCGCCAACAGCCGCGCGGAATCGAGATAGCTGCCGACCACCTCCGCGATATTGGCGGGGAGATCATTTTGAATCCATTGAGCCATGGAACCTTCCACCGCCGGCGGCAAATGACCGCCTGTCGTCAGCGCCTCGACGCGGTCGTAATAACGAGCCAGCGCGTCCAGCGTAAAAGTCCAGGCATCCTTCCCGCCGGGCACGAAGCGGTTGAGCATCCCAAGCGTGATGCGGTTGCCATTCGATTGACAAAACTCCAGTGCACCGGCCAATTGTTGGGCGTGAGCAAACTCCCGCTCCGTCAGAAACCGTGTGACTTCGAGATCAGGGTTAAGGCCGACATCAAGGCGCCGGAAAAGTTTCAGGATAAATTTGTCGCCGTAGATGACTGAGGAATTGCTTTGTTCGGCCTTGCCCGGAACCGGCTCAGGCAACGGAGTGTCCCCAAGCACACGGCCGAAGACCGGAGTGCGGGACGCTGCAAGTTCGCCGGTGGCGGACTTGAGGCGGCGGCGGCTGGAGATAAGCTCCACCAGAGACTTGCAGAATTCCGTATTGGCGACAGCGCTGTAAAGTACACCTTTTTGTCCCAAATGTTGGACGGTCAGGTCGCAGATGATGAAGCGCGGGAAATCCTTGCGGAGAACCTCCGCCTGTTTGGCGTCCGCAAAAGCCAGCGTCAAGCCGTACAGATCGGACTCGCCCTGGAGATAGTCCACCTGGAGCAAACCGAACAACACAGTCTCCGAACCACAGGGAATCGGGATGGCTTCGTTGAGGGTTGTGCGCGTGACGATTCGAGCCTTGCCGCCAAACCAGCGCTGGTGCTGGAGCCACTCTGCCAACACGGCCTCCAATTGGGACTTGTTATTTGCAGACTTCACCGAAGTCCATTCATCGGCAACGGTCAGGGCAGGAAATTGGAGATTTTCTTCCGGCGAATGGAGGCGCACTTTGGCGGGGGCCTCCAGTGAAAATAGATAGAATTCGTGAGGGTTGAGCGTGAACAGGTACGGACTTTCCCTGATGACAGGAAAGGCGGTCCGCCCAAAAAGTTCGACAAGGACGCAGCCCTCGAACGCCTTCAAATCGAGTTCGGCCGGTTGCACAAACCGCGAGAGATTGGCCACGACGAGAAGGCTCTCCTTGTTATGGCGCAGAACGTAACTGAGGATTTTCTGGTTCTCTGTCTGGAGAAATTCGCATTTGCCATCACCCAATGCGCGCCATTGTTTGCGCAATGCCAGGAGACGGCGTGTCCAGCAGAGAAGCGAATGTGGATTGCGCAACTGGCTTTCCACGTTGACAACCTCAGGATCATAATCAAGGTCGGAAATGATGGGAAGGTAAAGACTTTGAGGGTTGGCGGAGGAGAAGCCGGCGTGTTTATCCGATTTCCATTGCATCGGTGTCCTCACTCCATTTCGATCGCCGAGGAAAATGTTATCGCCCATGCCAATTTCGTCGCCATAGTACAGAACAGGCGTGCCGGGTAGTGAGATAATCAACGCGTTTAAAAGTTGGATGCATTGTCGGTCATTGCCGAGCAATGGCGCGAGTCGGCGACGAATGCCATGGTTGAAACGAGCCTGAGGCATGGGGGCATAGGTGCGACGCATATAGTCGCGTTCCTCGTCGGTCACCATGGTGAGCGTGAGTTCATCATGGTTGCGGAGAAAGAGCGCCCATTGGTTGGTCTCAGGAATGGGCGGAGTCTCCTCCAGAATGTCCACCACGGGCGCGCGGTCTTCCATGTTCAGCGCCATGAAAAGCCGGGACATCAGCGGAAAATGAAACGCCAGGTGGCATTCGTCACCTTTGCCCTGGCCGAAATACGCGGCTGCGTCTTCCGGCCATTGGTCGGTCGCAGCCAGCAAAATGCGGTCGCCGTACTTTTTCTCGACGTGGGCACGAATTTGTTTCAGGCAGGCGTGAACTTCCGGCAAGTTCTCCGAACTTGTCCCCGCGCGCTCGTAAAGGTAGGGCGCGCCATCCAACCGAAGGCCGTCCACGCCGAGATCCAACCAAAAGTCCATCCCCCGATTCATCTCATCGAAAACCTCCGGGTTGTCGTAATTTAAATCCGGCTGATGCGAAAAAAACCGATGCCAGTAATAGGCGTTGGCGACCGGATCCCACGTCCAATTCGAATGTTCCATGTCTTTGAAGATGATCCGGCTGTTCTTGTATTTCTCGACGGTGTCGCTCCACACGTAAAAGTTGCGCCAGCGGCTGCCGGGTTTGGCGCGGCGCGCGCGCCGGAACCAAGGGTGCTGGTCGGAGGTGCGGTTCATCACCCATTCCGTGATAACGCGCAGGTTGCGGCGATGCACCTCCAAAAGGAAAACTTTGAAATCCGCCAAAGTGCCGTACATTGGATGCACGCCGAGATAATCTGTGACGTCATAGCCGTCGTCCTTAAGCGGCGAGGGGTAAAACGGCGGGAGCCAAAGCGCCGTCACGCCAAGGTCTTTCAAGTAGTCCAGTTTTTGCGTGAGACCGCGGAAATCCCCCACCCCGTCACCATCACTGTCGTAGAAAGCGCGGACGGGAACTTCATAAATGACGCCGTTCTTGTACCACAATGGGTCCGGCAGAAGGCCGTCACGATTTGTTGGTTTGTCCTGCATGGAAGCTCCAAGGGTTCACAGGAAATAGTCAAAGTCGCGCTCCGTGCGAACGCGACGCCGCAGGCGGAAGATGGCCGCGGGCGCAAACGCCGGATTGAGTTGAATGTAATTGCGGGCGCCCTGCCAGAGGTATCGCTCGTCCGTCAATAGATCGTGGGCTTGAAATGCGCTGGCCGGCTCAATGCCCAATTCCTGAAGGGCCAATGTAAGCCATCCATTTTGCGCGTGGTGCGGGTCAAGGTTCACCACAGTCAGAATTACATTTTCGCCGTTCTCCGTCGCCTTGCTATAAGCGATGATCTGCTCATTGTCCACGGGGTGGAATACAAGCCGGTCGTTGCTTTGCAAGGCCGGGTTCTCGCGGCGGATGCGGTTGACGTGAGCGATGAGTTCAGTCAGGTTCCCCGGCTGGTTCAGATCCCAATTTTTAATTTCGTATTTCTCCGAGTCCAGATACTCCTCACTGCCATTTTCGGGAGCCTTGTTGACGCATAGCTCGAACGCCGGCCCGTAAATGCCGTAGTTTGCCCCGAGCGTGGCAGCCAGAATGAACCGCGCCACGAAAGCAGGACGGCCCCCGAATTGCAAATACTGCGGAAGAATGTCGGGCGTGCTGGGCCAAAGGTTCGGCCGGAAAAACTCCTTCAAGTCTGCGTGCGAGAGTTCCTTGAAATACTCGCTCAATTCCCATTTGGTATTGCGCCAGGGAAAATAATTGTAGGACTGCGAAAAACCGAGCCTGGCCAGGGCATACATTAATTTTGGCCTCGTGAACGCCTCGGACAGGAAAATCACCTCCGGCTGCGTTTTCTTGACTTCGTTAATCAACCATTCCCAAAACTGCAGCGTCTTCGTATGCGGATTGTCCACTCGAAAAACACGCACGCCCTGCTCAATCCAGTAGTCAATCACACTTTTAAGTTCCTGCCAGAGGGATAACCATTCTTCGCACTCGAAGTCCAAAGGGTAAATGTCCTGATACTTTTTGGGCGGGTTTTCCGCGTATTGGATCGATCCATCGGGACGCTTTTTGAACCATTCGGGATGTTCGCGCACCCACGGATGATCGGGCGAACATTGCCATGCCATATCGAGCGCGATTTCGATTCGCCTTTCACGCGCTTTGCTCACCAGCCGTTTGAAGTCTTGCAACGTGCCCAGTTCCGGATGAATAGCCTTGTGCCCCCCTTCCGATGCGCCGATGGCCCACGGGCTGCCGGGTTCACCCTGTTGACATGCCGGAGTGTTGTTCTTGCCTTTGCGGAATGATCGTCCAATCGGGTGGATCGGTGGAAAATAGAGCACATCGAAACCCATGTCGGCGATAATCGGCAGGCGCGCCTCGACATCCTTAAACGTGCCGTGCGGCCCCGCCCTGCCGGGACAGGACCGTGGAAACATCTCATACCACGCGCCGCATTTCGCCAGCACAGGATCGACGACCACGCGCAATTCGTTCCCGTATCGGGTCCGGAGCTCGCGTGCAGGGTAGCGCGACATCACTTCGGCGACTTCCTCCCCCAGCGCGAGGCTCGCGTTTGTTTCCGCCTGTTGCGCCCAGCTTTCCAACCGTGCCGCATCGCTTCCATTCGCTCGTCCCGCCGCATCTTGCAAGAGTTGCGCGCCCATGAGCATTTCGACTGATACCTCCTGGCCGGCTTGGATTTTCTTTCGCGTGGCCTTGCGCCACGATTCGAACACATCCACCCAGCCTTCCAGGCAGTAAAAGGCGCTTCCGATACACGTGAGCTCGAATTCCCCGCGCCAACGATCGTTGATTTGCGGCTTGAGCGGCCTTTCCGACCATTCAGTTTTCCCGGCCTGACGAACAAGCAAAATGGCCGACAATACGTCATGTCCGTCCGCAAAAATGTCGGCTTCGACCACGACTTTCTCGCCGACAACGCGCTTAATGGGGCAGCGCCCTGAATCAATTTCGGGCGTCACAGCTTCAATCATGACGCGCGCAGGGCTTGGTTCACGGTTTACGCGGAACATCCAGTCCCCTTCTCGCGGCCTTACTTGCCTAGCAATTTGGCCACGATAAATATCAGAATCGCTCCGCCAAGCCCGCCGCCGGCCAGCAGATAAACCAACGAATAGCCGACTGCGGCAAACATGAACGAGGTCGCTAACATAGGTATGAGAATCATATTATTGTTTATTTTTGATCACGCGGCCTTGCCTTTTACGGAAGAACCGAAGCCATACGGATGTCCGTTAAAAACGACAAACCGTTCCCTGATCGCCAAGCGCAACATTTTTGCGGCCAGACGCGCTCCCCAGATTTGATAAGCCGCCATTACCAAGTCACCGAAGGGCAATTGCTGTTTCTGCTTTGTTTTCATAGAACTACACTAATGGGGGAAACACTTCGTTACCATGAGGTGTTCACCTTATATGCCGCCTTCGCTTCGCCCCACCCTCAAGCTCTTCTTTGATCTCGTCCTGGCCGCTTTCGAAGCGGCGGCTGAGCGGTCTGCCGCCGTTCTGCCTTTTGCGCTCCGACGGGATTGGCGCGAAATGGCAATCGTTGAAGCCGCGCGATGTCCCACGCGTCGCAGCGCTCCCGTCAAGGCGCGAGAACGTTTCGGGGATGCGGGTCCATCTCCGTGCATCCCTTTTTCGTAATCGCGTTGCGCACGGCTCCGAACGTCTTTGGAAGCATGACCCGCCTTGGGCGGAGGCAGCTTTACTCCCGCGCGTCTGGCCTTTGAAAGTCCGATGGCGATGGCCTGTCTGGCAGAACGAGCGCCGTGTTTGCCTTCGCGGATGTGATGAAACTCTTCGCGCACAAATTCGCCGGCTTGTGTGGAAGTCGATTTCCCTTCCCTCTGGTCCTTGCGAGCGCGTTCCAATGTTTTGGATTCTGGCATAATACATTCTCCTTTCATTGCGCCGGCTTAAACGCCTCGGCCTTGGATGAGGCGGACGAGTATGAGCACAATGGCCACCACCAAAAGGATATGGATAAAGCCGCCCATGGTGTAGGACGATACATATCCCAAAAGCCACAGGATAATTAGGACCACCGCGAGTGTGTACAGCATAAGATGTTCTCCAAAAATGTTGTTAAAATGAAGGCGTCAACCAGAGTGATGTTTTTTTTGTTTCTTTTTTTCCGGGATGTCGCTGAGGGTCCATGTGATGATGCCCAACAGCTTGTAGTTTTTGTTGTAGGATTTGCCGACCATAGGCCCGCTCGAAAAGTAATGCTCTCCGGTGGTGCGCGCGTAAGCCAGCAAAGCGATTTTCGCCCGCGAGATTTGCACTTGCGATTTGTAAAGATCGATTTCTGGAATATTAAAGGTCCCGGCCAATGGTATGGGCAGACCAGTGTTAGGCAGGCCGAGTAAAAAATCAGTAAAGTCAATCGACAACGCGCCACTGCGCGCTTCGACTACATATTCGGCATTGCTCATCGCGGGAACCAGAAACGCCCCAGCGCTGTTAAGCGCGTCGCGCACTGTGCCGAGGGCATTCTTGGCATCGTAGCTATCGAAATAGGTCGCATCCACAAAAACCTTCTTTCCGGAGAACGCCGTCAACGGTACGGATTGCATGGCGCGGTCCGCGGCGGTGCTCAACAAGAGTTGTTCGGTCGCGGAGCGGACTGGATTGGTCATGTTTGTTTGGACGCACCCGGTCAAAGGGAAGATGGCTGTGCTACACGCCATTAGGAAGATGCGGAGCGCTGGCGCATGGCCTGGCTCATATTGAGCATTTGCATTATTCATTTTTTCTTCGCTATTCACGCGTATAAGAAAACAGCAGGACAGGCTCGCTGTCCTGCTGTTCATCGTGCTCTTATTGGGCGGCAACTGGCCGATCTTCGCTCGGCAGATCTTTTAGGATGGATGAGATGGTGGAATCTTCCACGCCAGCGTTACGGGCCGCCTCCTGCGACTTCTGCAAATGGTGGCGCAATGCCGGCAGCGTGTCTTGGGCGTATTGCTTTACGTTCTGCTCCTCCATGTCCGAGGCCGCTTTCTCGAAACGCTTGATGCATTTGACATGATCCTTGAGCATAACCGTAGTGTATTCCCGGTCAAAGTTTGCATCGTTGGCCTTTTGCAGCCGATTGACTGCATGCTGGTTCAACATGTCCAGCCCGGTGTCAAGGGTGATCCCGTAAGTCTGCGCAAGCGATTGCACCTGCGCGAAGTTTTTCTGATGATCAGTTAGCATCATATTCGCCAAGTCTTTGACCTGACTGTTCTGGCTCTTGCCCAGGGCCACGTTCGCCATGGCAAGTTCCGTTTGGTTCGCTTGTCCGGATTCCTTCAAGAATTCCTTAGCTCGATGCGATATTTTTGAAGAAGGCTGGCTTGAATCCGGCGGCGGCGCGGCGTTTTGGGCCTTGATTGTAGGAACCGCTAAGATCGCGGCGCCAACAACGGCTCCGGTCATGAGGATGCGCGACAGGCGCGTTTTATAATTTTGATATATTTTCATAATTTATCCTTTCTGCAATTACAATGTCCGATGGAAGGGCGAGTCACAATGGGGGGACAAACCCATTTTTGAGTGGGGGGAAGGACTACCTTTAGGTCTGCTCAAAGTAAGGCCAACTCTAATTTTGATCCACGCCAGGAATCTTATTGTATTCCAGCCAATAGAGTTTGAACGCTTTCGCCAACTCTTCGAGTTGCTGCGGCGTAGGCGGTTTGACAAGATAAGAATTTGCTCCCAGTTTGTATGCATTGCTGAGGTCGGAAGGCTCTTCCGAGGAGGTCAAAACGACGACAATAATGGTCTTGAACCGATCGTCACGTCGAAGCCAGGCCAAAACATCCAAACCTCTGACAAAGGGAAGTTTCAGATCAAGAAAAATAAGGGCTGGGAGCGGATAGGTGGCTCGATTTGCGAATTCTCCTGTGCCTTGCAAATAATCAATGGCTTTTTGTCCATCTTCGGCTACGCAAAGTGGATTGACAATTCCGGCAGACTTGAGAGCTCGCTTCATTAAGAACACATCGTCTTCGTTGTCCTCCACCAGCAGGATGGTTGCAGCACCAATCATAAAACTTTGGTCAAATTAATAAAGAAACGACTACCTTCACCAAGTTCAGACTGAACACCAACCGAGCCTCCCATTCGTTCGCATGCTTTTTTAACAATGGCCAGACCGATGCCCGTGCCCTCGTATTGCTTCTCCGGGTAAACCCGCCCGAATATCTTAAAGATTTCCTCGTGATCTTTGGGGGCGATACCTATGCCGTTGTCGCTAAATGAAATCACGACCTGGTTTCCCAATGTCTCCGCGCTCACCGTGACGACGGGGAAAAGGCCAGGTCTTGCAAACTTAAGAGCGTTAGCCAGTATATTGGAAATGACCTGCGTGAGCAGCCCTTCATGCCCCATAACCATGGGGATGCTTTGCACATGAACGCTCATTCTCGATGCGGCCAAATGGTCATAGCTTTGCACAATTTCCAGGATCAATTTCTCGACATGAACACTTTTGAGTTGCAGATCGCCTTTGGCCACTTTGCTATAGGCGAGCACATCGCGCACGAGCAGTTCGAGCCGGCCGGCCCCGCGGTTTATCCGTTGCAGGTAGTGCGCGGCTTCGGCATTTAAACTCGCTTTGTGGTCCTTCAAGAGCGCTTCCACATAACCCTGCATCGCGCGCAAAGGCGAGCGCATGTCGTGCGAAATGCTGTATGAAAAGGCCTCAAGCTCCATAACTATTTCCTGAAGTTTCGCGGTTCGCTGCTGCACGATTTCCTCGAGATTTTTAGCCAAGGTCCGAAAACGTTCCTCGTTTTCCCGCGAGGCTTTTTCAATCTGTTTTCGCTCCGTGACATCGCGGGTCGTGCCGCTGATCGCCTCCACCTCGCCGTTTGAGTCAAACACGGGAGCAAAAATGTAATCGTAGATGCGTCGTCCATTGGTGCCGGTAAACGGGACTTCGCCACGAATCGGTTTCTTTGTAGCCACCACCTGATCGATTTCCCGGTCGTGCATTTGGGCATGCCACGGCTCGTATCCCAGTTCGAGGCAGTTTTTACCAATCGCATTTTCCCAGGTTTGGCCCCACGTTTTCAGCAGCGCCTCGTTGGCGTAGGTGAAACGATGATGAAGATCGAACACGTAAAGGAGGTCGGGACTGCTCGACAAAATAGTGTTGTAAAGCCGCCGCTGTTTTTCGGACGCTTCGGTGGATCGGATCAAGGCATTTTCCGCGCGGACGCGTTCAAGTTGCAACCATACACGCAAGGTCATTTCACGAATCAAATCAATCTCGTCCTCCGGCCAGTCGTAAGCTTCCGAGCGATGGACGCAGAGCATGAATCGCCATTGCCCGTCGCGCACCAGAGGAACGCACACAAACGACCCGATTTTAAGCTCAGTGAAGCGTTTTGAGTCGGTGCGCGGGTCGATTTTTGTATCGCGGACCACGAATATCTCCCCGGCGCGTCCGGCTCTTTGATAATCTTCCGTCAGGTATTCTGCCAATCGATAGACCCCAACCAGGCTCGGCACATCCTCCCTGTGCCAATCGTGGTTCACCACCGCCTCATCCTCCTTCTCATTTATCTCGACAAACGTGCAGAGCGATAAATTCAGATAGGCGCCGATTTTCGCGCCAATGATCTGCATCATTTCATCCACCCCTCCCAAATGAGCGAGGTCCTGCCCTATGGACGCGAGAAAAGCGAGATTCCGTTCCACGCGTTTGCGCGCGGAAATGTCCCGAGTGGAACCGGCCACTGCCTCAACCGTGCCGTCCTTCGCGAAGACGGGCGAAAAGATGTATTCGTAACACCCCCAGTGTCCCGCGGGGCTGGTGTAGGGCGTCTCATCCGACAATGCCTCTGCGGAATCAAAAACCTGTTGTATCTGTCGTTGCAGCTTCGTCGCCAAATCCATGGGGTAATTCAGATCAAAGAAGTTCTTGCCAACTGCCTCGGCCAAGGTAAGCCCCCACAGATCCAGCAGGGGTTTATTCGCGTAAATAAATCGCCCGGATCGATCAAAAATGTAAGCGAAGTCCTTGATGCAAGAAAGAGTGACGTCTCGAATCCAGAACTCTTTCTCATTTTGGAGGGACCTTTCCTCTCTGAATGCCGCCGCATGGGAAGTAACCGCTACCACACGTTTCTCCGGTTGAAAATCCGCATGAGGTGGATTCGCTTCATCGCTTGATTCTGTCGTTTCTGCGGGCACGCTATTCAAATCAAAAAACTAATTGGCATCACCACCAAATATGCCCTGAGGGGAAGCACCTTGCAAGTCACGCTTCACTTCGGTGGTGTTTCGAATCCGGCGACGTTAATAAATCTGCCTTTGGACAGCGCTGATTTTTCGGCGAGGATTTGCAAGCGGATCGTATGCCGGCCGGGACCGAGATCCTTGGCCGACCAATCGAAAGGCAAGTCTCGTCCAGGGCCGTACTGATCCACCACAGCCACCACTTTCCCGTCAATCGTCACTTCCGCCTCTCCCGCATCGTCGAACTTGAATCCAAGCCAGCGAATCGCCGGGCCTTCAAAGGAGCATTGCGCCGTCGCGCCCGCCACGTCGCTGAAATGGAACCGGTCTGCTTTCGACCAACGCGAATTGAACCGCACGCGCGGACGGCCGTCGCTTCCGGCATCGCTCGGATCGAAGTAAAGGTAATACGGCTCGCCCTCGTGAAAGGTATAAAACGGCCGGGCGCGCGCGCTTGGATCGTTGACCAACTGCCACGTGAGCGGTTGGCCGGCCACGGCTTTCAGATTCTGTTCGGGATGGTTCAAATCGATGCCCGCGAGGATGTTGTCATTATTACAGTCAAACGCCAGCACCACCGGCCCGTAAGAGATGGCCGCAGGGTAAGGCCGGGGCGGATCGACTGAGCTGGACGCCAACCGCATGGGGAGTGCGATGCTTAGCCGGTCGCCGGTCCTCCATTCTCGACGAATGGTGGCCCAGTTCAGAGAATCCACCGGCAGAGCGATGGCGTGACCGTTAACCGAGGCGCTCACTGGCGCCGACAGCCACCCGGGGCTGCGCAGCTTGATCGCAAATTCGGACGGCTGGTCCGCGGTTACGGCAAATTCCACGGTTCCGTCTTCCGGGAAGCGCGTGGCCTGGCGAATCTCGACCGCCCGCCCTTTGTGCGACCACTTCACTTTGGACGGAGTGAAGAGATTGACGTAAAGACTATCTTCGCTCTTGAAATAAATTTGATCGACGTAGTCAGCGACGACTTGTGGGCGCGTGCCAGTGCAACAACTCCAGCGCAGGTTCGCGCCAGTGTTGCGCTTCTCAGCGCCACTGACCCGGTAGTCGGAGTAGTACATCACGCGGCCATCCTGCGTCATCGGAATGCTCGCGCCGACGCCATTATAGAGCAGACGCTCGACCCAGTCACCGTATCGGGCATCGCCTGTGAAACTCATCAGGTATTTGGACATTTTGAACGCCGCCCAAGATCCGCACTGGGTTTCGAACGTGGCCGTCGTGTTGTAGAGAGTCTCCACAAGCTTCCGATGTGGCAGGAGCTGTTCGTCCGGTCCGAAGCCGCCGGTGACAAACACCTCGCCCTTTTGGAGGTAGTCGTAGGCATTCTTCAGAATGTCCCGGTACCGCGTGTCCCCCGTGACAAGATAAGCCGCGCCCGCTCCGCCCAAAGTATTGACATGGCTATAGGCGTGGTACGCTCCGGTCTGTTTGCCATCCGGCCGCGGTGCGAAGATGTCGGCCTTGCGCGCATATATATCCCAGTATTCCGAGTATTCCCATACCATTGCGAAATCGCGGTACTTCGGATCGCCCGTGATCAGATAGGCGCGAAAAAGGTTTTCGCTCAGTGTGTACCATTCTGTGCTGGTGTCGCCGAGGTGTCTCTTGCGATCCAAATGCCCCATGGCCCAGTCGGTAATACGGCTCAAGTATTTCAACGCATCCGGGGTGCCGCAATAAAGATGGGCATCCAGCAGGCCCCAGACCATTTTATCGTAGATATAATGCGGCGCATTTGGCTTGCGCGAGTAGAAAAAGTATCCGTCAGCCTCAATGCAGCTTCCCCAATGGGAGACGAGCCTGTTGACTTTTTCCCTGGCCGCCGGATCGCCCGTGGCGGCGTGCAACCTCGCCAGCCCTGAAATGATCTGGCCAAAGACATGGAACGTGTCGTCACCATACCATCCGCCGAGGTTCCCGCCGGGAGCAGGCTGGCCGGCGCGTTGTCGAAACCCCTTGAGCAAATCGTCATCTGGAATTTGAAGGTAAAGACCGAGCACGTCCCTCACCTGGCTTCGCCACTGGCCGTCCTCCAGGGCGACCCCTCGAAAGTCGAAAGGCTCCAAAACCCTCTCGCCCAAAGGAGCAGGCGTATCGCCGGCCATACAAGCGATGGCTTGAGCGACAGTCACTAAACAGACGAATGCAGGGCGCGATATTTTCATTAGACGCAGATCATCACGAACGCGTTGTAAAAACAAGCCGGGAGTTAAGTTGAGCCACCCTACTTAAGAATATTCAGCCTTTAGACTTAGAGGAGCCCCGCGCCGTTCGCCGTGCGCCAAAAGTAACTGTTACCCGAGAGGGTGATTCGTTGTGCCATTATGTTGAGTTGTCAGTAATGTGGTGTTGAGCGCGATTTGCCCGGTTTTTGAAGGCTCCCAGGTCTTGCAACTTCACATTTATGCGACGGCTGCGGGAGGTCAGACTTGGCCTCCTATGAATACCACTAATGCCTTGGCGAGGCTTCGGCCTCGGTCGCAACATCAATACCGTCAACTCCCCCTCTTCGGCAGGATCATGGACGCCTTCGCGTCGTGGTCTCTGGAGAGAGGATTTTCGCTCGACACCGCTCGGTCTCACCTTGCATCTCTCCAGCGTCTGGTGCCGTGGTTCCGTCGGCGCGGGAAGCGAACCGCAAAAGATTTCCGCGCTGAGGATATCAGCGAAGCGCGTCGCTATTATCGGCTGCGCAATCCGCAGCGGGCGGCGGGTGTCCAGAAGCTCGGTCAGTTTTTGCGGTGCCGAGGTTATCTCAAACCCAGTCTTCCCAAGCCGGCCACGCCCGCCGAACAGGAGGTGGCCCGTTTCACCAAGCATCTACAGTGCGAGCGCGGGCTGGCAGTCAAGACCATTGAGGCACACCAACATTACGTGCGCCAGTTCCTACGCTTTCTGGGTTTGGACCGCCGAAGTACGGCGCTCAAAGATTTAAGACTGGCAGACATCCAGCGGTTTCTGGGCCGCACGGCTTCTGGCTGCTGCCGGGAGACGATGGTGCATGTCGTTGCATCCGTTCGGATTTTTCTGCGTTTGCAGTTCACGCGGGGAGCACTCGCGCGGCCGCTGCACACGCAGATCGACACGGTGCGGATTTATCAAGGCGAACGACTGCCGCAGCCTTTGCCCTGGACCGATTTCCAAAAGGTATTGCGGAAGATGAACTGTTCGACGCCGCTT